>Ga0115566_10002793_pt1 | contig 14291 bp, 6 predicted proteins | sample COGITO_mtgs_1204_3_FD_87173 | JGI IMG/M metagenome (GOLD analysis project Ga0115566, IMG submission 87173) | Pelagic marine microbial communities from North Sea - COGITO_mtgs_120405 | ecosystem: Environmental > Aquatic > Marine > Epipelagic | place: Germany:Helgoland, sampling site Kabeltonne...
AGGAAACTCTTGCTGGAAAAGTGCAAAGCCCAAATGATGGCCAAGGAGCTTCCCAAGGCCCACAGCAATTTGCAAACATTGCTAGACGATATGCTGCAAGAACCAGCTGAAAAACATGACCAATCACTGATCAATGAGACGCGGTCGTCACTGGCTAACTCTCAATATTACATGACATGGCTCATGCGTCTGGAAGGCGAACCTGAAGAACGCTGGATGCCAGAGATTGAATCGGCACGTCAACATTACAAATTGTTGAGCGATCAGGTCGAAAAATCAGGTGATACTGGTCAAGCCAAGAAGTACAAAGAGGACCTGGAATCATCAATCCGATTGGCCCGAATGGATCTGTCAGAACTACAAGGACTCCCGCTACCGTCCCAATGACAGGGCACGTGAAGCGGTAAAGGCAAACGTCGCGGTCGCGGCAAGAAAAAAGGTGGCGGTGGTGCAGGATTCAATCCTCCTCCGACAGGTTCAGGTTCGTAAGAATCAGAACAACTGAATTGTAAAAAGGGCGTGAATCATCACGCCCTTTTTTATTTGAACTTGCTGATTTATCGTTGAATCTTATTCGTGATTCAACAATTTGAACCTAAAATGGGAGATCCGGCGGCTGATTATTTCGTCCTGACGCGGTGAGTGCAGCCACCCGAAAACGCAAGCAAGTGCACGACGATCCCCGGGCTACCGCAGCGGGGCAATAAATCAAACGACTGCGGACGTGCGTTCCGCAAATGCGCATGCCTCTCTCTGGATCTAAGATTCAAAACCAAAACATTCCAATGACGATCATTCTAATGACAAAGAAAATCAACATTCGATATGCCGCGCTGAAAATGGGGCTGCTTTTTCTTTTGTTGCTGAATGCCGGCAACGCTTACGCTCAAACAGTCGCCCGAGCCTTAAAACTGATTCGGCCGACGAGTGCTCGCCAAGTGATTCAAAAAGCGGGCACCGTATCGCCAGGACAGGCACCCGAACTACCGCTGGGCACGGTTGCCAACGACGAAGCCGTGGTAGAAGAGACCAAAAGTCCCCGATTGACCAAAACTCTCCTTCTTCAATTCAATCGCAGTCCTGTCTCTGTCCTGAAGGCATGGTCGCTGCGAAACAACCCTCCAACCCCAGAACGGCAGAAACCGGTTCCACCCGGCCCCGATACGCCTGCAGAGATTTTAGAACGAACGCAAAAACTGGTACAACAATTTGAACAAAATGTCATTCTCGGTGATTGGGACGCCGCAAAAACGTTCTTAGCAGGGTTCGAGGAAAAGGAAGAAGCCAAAGAAGCTTACAACTACGTTCTGCAAAAGCTGTCATCGTTTCCAACGGCAACTGGGGTACCGAGTTCAATGTCACGTGGCGTAACGCCAGACGACCATGTCATGAAGCCAGATGACTTGCTCGGGATCGTTGCAATTGCTCCGATCGCACTTGAGAAATCGAACTTTCAGACGATTGGAAATTTACTTGCTCGGTCACGAACACAGGGTTACGACTTGGTCGACTTTCTCGCAAAGCTGAAAAAGGGAATCGGTGTTCTTGGCGGCAAAGATCCAATAACACGTTTGAATGCGGCAACTGTTTTGGTGTCCGCAGGTCTTCCCATCGAAGCAATGGAATTTTTGAACTCACCCGAAGAAGCCTATCAAGCAAAAGACGTCGATTCCTTGATGCTCTTGTCGAGTGCATCTCGGGCGCAATATTCGTCTTCGCGAAAACCGGAACTTCTTGAGTCGGCGTGGAAAATCAATCAAATGGTTTTAGCTTTGCCAGAAATTGATGATGCAGAAAAGAACAAGGCGCTCCAAGTAGCAGTTTCACTTGCCCCCAAGGTTCGTGAAGACTTGGGGCAAACCTGGATGGATGGCAGTTTCACGTCCGATCCGAAACGTGGAATCCAAATCATCGCGGGCATCGGCGAAGCAACATTCAACGGTCAAGCCACCAACCGAACAAGCCCAGCGACTCGAATCGAGGGTTTGAAATTGCAAAAGAACTGCGTCGAGACATTGTTGCGGTCGACTGGAACAGCCGAAAAAGCTGAGGACTGGTTTCAAACCGTTGATCTGCTTGCCAAGAGCTGGTTGAAGGAAGCCACTTTCTCACAGCGGTATGCCAAGTCGTCCGGTGTTTCTTCATTTCGTCGTGATCGATATGGAAATATTTTTTATGCGAATGATGATGAAATGATGGGTATGGTTCCGCAGCAGTCATCTCGCAATCGCCCCGTACCCATCAATGTTCGTGATGTTCTGGAACTTCGCCCTGAAGGAGAATGGTTCGAGGGAATCAGTGACAATCTAAAAACCAAGTTCCGTGAGACTTATGCACGACTCTACTTGAAAAATTCCGAGGAAGAAAAAGCATTCCCATTAATCGAAACGATTACTGCGACAGATAAAAAGCTGGGTAAATCTCTGATTGAAGAGTTCCTTACGGTATGGACACGAAACCATAATCCGAATGCCAGCAATAACAATCGAAACTCCTACATTTACTTCTTTGGATTTGAGCAACGCGCGAATTCGATTCCATTAACTCGAAGCAAGCAACAGCGAAATCTTGCCGAGTTGAAAAAATGGATTTCTCGAATGCGACAACTGGAACTCGATGAAATCGACGAAGAAAAGTTGGTTCGCGCTTTTACAACCTGTCATTCGACTGCAGAAGTTTATCGCATTGAGGACATTGAGGAAGTCTTTGGCTCAATGGATTCACTGAAGTCGTCGACGATCGCTGGGTTGGTGCAAAAGATGAGGACGAATCTGACAACTTCATGGCGCAAACCCGCGACTCAACAAAAATCAAACACAAATCGCAAAGAGCCCGAAATCAAAAAAGAGGTGTTACGCGGCTATGATGTTGCAGAAAAAATTGTTCGCAATGCACTGATACAAGATGCGGACAATTGGGAATTGAAGCTGGCCAAAGCCTGTGTGATTTTTGACAAGAACTCCTACGCTCAAGAAGTACAGAAGAGTTCGGAATTTACGCTTAAGCAAAAACAAGTTTACGGCCAATTCGCAGACGCGGCAGCAACCTATTCGAAAGCCGTCGAATCTTTGGAAGAAGACGAACAAAACACAAAGGTATTTGATCTTTGGTTTTATGCGGCGCTGGGAGCCTGTGACCTATCGCAACTTGACCACAAAAAACTCTCTGCAGAACCGCAATTTAGTTTGATTCGTCAGGCAATCGACAAACTACCTGGCGAGGCACCGACCAAGCATCTGTCACAATTTGCCAATAAGCTTTTCACAAGGATGAGTCCGCTCAAACCGGAAATGAAGTATCGCTATCTCAAAGGCGGTTTCGAAATCGTTGGTGATCATAAAGATGCTTGGGAAGCGAAAAAAGTATTTCAGTACTACAAGGATCTTGTGTCAGAAATTCAATTGCGAACCGAAATCGATGGCTCCGATATCATCGGTGAAAAACCGTTTGGTATGTTTGTGCATCTTTATCACACCGAAGAGGTTGAACGTGAATCTGGCGGGTTCGCAAAGTATCTACAGAATCAAAACAACATGCAGAACGCATATAACTATGGTCGGCCAACCAACGACTATCGTGACGCTTTTGAAACCTCGGCGATCTCAGCTTTATCGGAACATTTTGAAGTCATCTCTGTCACATTTGAAGATGAGAAAAACCTTGAGTCTCGCGAAGATTTGAATCCAGGCTGGCGAATCACACCGTACGCCTACATCCTGATGAAAGCACGTGGTAAAGAAGTCGATATGATTCCACCAGTGAAATTGGACCTAGATTTCTTGGACACATCGGGCTACGCCGTGCTTCCCATTGAATCTAAAGCGATTCCGGTGGATACCGTTTCCAACCTTCCCCAAGCCCGTCCGATGACCAATTTGGAAATCACGCAAACACTAGATGAACGCCGGGCTGGCGAAGGGAAATTAGTTCTGGAAGTCAAGGCAACAGCCCACGGGTTGATTCCCGACTTTGACGAAATCCTCGAATTGAACACATCAGAATTCGATCCAATTGATAAACAGGATCAAGGTGTTTCCGTATCAGCATTTGATCCAGAATCGAATGAAATCCAGATGGTAACCGAAAGAGAATGGTTGATTGAACTAAAAGCAAGGGATGATGCCGGTAAACCGAAGGAGTTTGAGTTCTGTACGTCAAAAATTTCGGACGTTGAGTTGTCATTCAAACGCTACCAGGATGCAGATTTAGTCGATGTTGAACCGGTCGTCTCTCTGGAGAATGATTACGGAAAAGCCAGCCGTGCCTGGATTTACTGGCTGGCGGGCGGTGTGCCGCTGGTTTTGATTCTGGTCGGCTTGGTTGTTGTCGTTTCTCGGATGCCTACAACTGAGATCATTCGCAAATACAGCGTTCCGTCCGAAGTCACGCCATTGAACGTGATCAGTCTGTTAAAGCAAATTCGGGGCGACGAGAAACTGAGCATCGAGCAACAACGGCAGCTTGACGCATCGATTGACGAAATTGAGCAGCATTTCTTTTATACACAAACCGACAACGCACCCGACATTAAAACATTAGCCCAAGAATGGGTCGCTAAGGTTGCGTAAGTTTTCATTCTGTTTTCAAAGGTTTGAGCAGCATGGCGCATACCGACTGTTCACCATTTTGTAACTCAAAACTTTTGCTGATCCGCACAAGCATGATGTGCTAAAAAATCGATTCCGTTTGTACTCGCAAACCGAATAGCGGATCTAGTATTGGCTTGGGCGATGCCAATATTTGGACTGGAGAAATTCCCCCTTCGTCAGTCCGATTGAGCTTCAACCGAAATACAAATTCGATTCCTGGAAGAAAGAATTGGCGTCAATTGCCTCGGGGGCCCCTTTCCATATCTGCTTCGAATAGAATAAGGGCGTTCACCCACACGACCATTTTTGAGGTTCTCATGTTGCAATATCGCTTGACTCTTGCACTGCTGTTTTGCGTCAATGCATTCGCCTGTTCCTGCACAGTGTTCGCTATGCAAGAGGACGCAAAGGAATTCAGCACCGCCAAAAACGATGCCGACTTGGCAAAATATTTCGCCGCCGAGACAAAGAAAATTTCGGATGATTGCCTTAATGACATCAATTCAATCGATGAATGTAATTCAAAAAAGCAGGAACTGCGCGGACAGCTTTTTGAAATGCTGGGACTATCGCCACTTCCGCAGAAAACCGATCTCCAGGTTGTTTACACCGGCGAAACAGAACACGAAGAATTCGTTGTTCGGAAACTTCATTTTCAATCGCGACCAGGTTTGTACGTAACCGGAAATCTTTACGTTCCAAAGAAGGTCAAGAAAAAACTACCGGCGATTCTGTACGTTTGCGGTCACGGTCGCGTCAATATCGACGGGGTAAGCTACGGGAACAAAGTTCACTACCAGCACCATGGCAGTTGGTTTGCTCGAAACGGCTACGTCTGCCTCACCATCGATACGCTTCAACTTGGGGAAATCGAAGGGATCCATCATGGTACCTACCGAGAGAAAATGTGGTGGTGGCTGAATCGAGGCTACACGCCTGCCGGGGTAGAAGCATGGAACTGCATTCGGGCAATTGACCTGCTGCAATCACTGCCTGAGGTTGATGCCAAGCGGATTGGTGTGACGGGCCGAAGCGGTGGCGGTGCATACAGTTGGTGGATCGCAGCGATCGATGAACGAATCAAATGCGCCGTGCCTGTCGCTGGCATCACCGACATGAAAAACCACGTGGTCGACGGATGCATTGGGGGCCATTGCGACTGCATGTTCATGGTAAATACGCACCGCTGGGATTATCCGATGGTAGCCGCATTGGTTGCTCCCCGCCCTTTACTGATCAGCAACACAGATAGCGACGGCATCTTTCCGCTCGACGGAGTCTATCGGACCTTCAACAAGGTCAGAAAGATTTATCGCCTCCACAATGCAGCAGACCAATTGGCACTGAATATAACAGCCGGGCCGCACAAAGACACGCAAGAGTTGCGAATGCACGCGTTTCGTTGGTTCAATCACCACATGAAGAATGACGATTCGCTCATTTCAAAGCCAGCAGAAAAGTTCCTTGAACCGAAACAACTTAAGGTCTTTGAGACGCTGCCGGCGAATCAACGGAACTCCAAAATCCACGAGACGTTTGTTGATACGGCGGACGTGAAACGTCCAAGCAGCCACGCAGAATGGCAGCAATGGTGTTCAGAGTGGAAAACCCAATTGAAAGAACAGACGTTTCGCGGCTGGCCTATCGATGGATCGCCGGTGAAGCCCATTCAATTGTCGGAGAGCAAGCTATTAATTGCACAACAAACGATAACAAGAGTCGACTATCAATTCGAAAGTCAAAAACATGTGCCACTCACATTTACGGTCTTAAAGAATGATCGCGTGAAATCGATTCAACGTTACCAAATGATGATCGTTACCGACGATAGCTGGATCGGTATGAATCAGTGGTTGAAAACCGGTTATCGCAATTCCGATAAAGGTCCACAGCTCGACATCCTCAAGCAATTGCTTCGGCAAGACTCGACTGCTATCGTCATCTTCACACCGCGAGGCGTCGGCAAAAATCGCTGGAATCAGGAATCAAAAGCCAACACGCAAATTCAGCGCCGGTTCTATTTGCTGGGGCAAACGGCTGATGCCATGAGAGTTTACGATATCATTCGTTGCATTTCGTCACTGAAGTCGCTTGCATCGGATGATATCGACGTGTTGGTTTCTGCAGAAAAATCAGCAGCGATACTCTCCGCCTATGCGGCAATTTTCGAGCCGGCGATTTCCAGACTTTACTTATTCAATCCACCCGCATCACATCGGTCGGGCCCGTTTCTTCTAAATGTTCGGAAAATCATCGACATCCCGCAAGCGATTGCGTTGGCCGCGGAGACCACTTCAATCGAATTGTCAACTTCCGACGCAAAACCCTTCCGTTTTCTAAGTGAATTGGAAACTGCCATCGGTAAGCAAACAGGAGTCGAATTAAAGACCAAATGAAACCCGTCATGAATGGGTCGAGCGGACACGATTTGGAACGAGGAACCATTCAGCGGCAGTTCGGTTATGGAACAGCCTCAAGAGTGGAGCCAAGCGGTTGGTCAACATCGCACTAACCGGTAGCGATGCTCGCCAGAACGGGGAGTCCCACCATTTGAGGACGGTCGCTCCATTGCTATTCAGGTCTGAAAGTACCAATAGTGCCCCGCCGAGGGCCTGAAGATTTGAAGACCGCCAAACTACGAAATCACTGACTCAATTCTGCTTTTTCCGAATCGGTGACCTTAGGACTTGTTTTCCCGCTCTTATCTTCTTTCTTCTTAGGCGGTTTATTGGCAAGCCATTGGTTTAAATTGGCGGTTTGTTTTTCCGTAGGTTTCGCAATTTTGACTATGGTCCAATTTGATTTCGGTTTGGCTTCCATTGTCATATTACGTGATACAATTTGACCACGCCGAACGGTTAGCACCTCTTTCATATCGCCTGGCTTAAACGCCTTCAATCGAGCAGTCAAATCGGATGACGTCAGTCGATATCCATCAATCGAAATCAATTCGTCACCCACATTGATTCCCGACTTAAATCCAGGTGAATTTCGAACCACAGAACTGACCTCCACTTTGCCATCATTTGTTTTCAGGCTCAAACCGGTCCATAACACCGTCTTCGCGTCATCGTCTTCTTTTTCTTTCTCTTTCTCTTTCTTGAATTCCAAACCGTAAACACTCAAAGCCGCCTGATAGTCTAATTCGTCCGTGGAATCGATTGCTTTTGCGAACCAGCCAGACAAGTCCTTCCCGGCGATGGCCGAAACCAGATCCCGAAATTGCTTGCTTGAGTAGCCGCGATCGCCCGAATACTTTGTGTAGAGTTCCTGCAAAACATTGTCCAAAGATTTCTTGCCATCGGTGGCAGATCGAATTTCAGCATCCAATAAAAACGCAGCAACCGCACCCTTGGTGTAATAACTGATCTGCGAATTTTTCGAATTTTCGTCTTGACGATAATACTTGATCCACGCGTCGTAGGAAGATTCAGAAAGCGACTGAGTCAAACGGCCTTCGGTGGTTTGCAAGGAACGAATTTGCTTGGACAGTTGGGTCAGATACTCTTTCTCCGAATACAATCCAGCTCGTTTCACGGCAAGATCATCGTAGTAGCTGGTCACACCTTCGGCGATCCACAATGTCGTAAAGTAATTTTCGTTTTCGTAATCATACTTCACCAATTCGACCGGACGCAGGCGTCGAATGTTCCATGTATGAAAAAACTCATGACTGACGAGTCCTAACCAACTTAAATAACGGGTTCTTTGCCCGAAATTCCAGCGGCTTGTCATCATCAACGTACTGTTATCATGTTCAAGACCTCCACCCGATTCCACAATCGCGTTAAGAAACTTGTAATCCTTGTAAGGGACGACGCCCCAAATTTTTTGATGCTCGGCGACAATTTTGGCAACGTCTTCCGCCGCCTTCTTAAAATCCCAAAGTCCGTCACCCCCCTGACTGATCAATTGATGCGGAACTCCACCAACTTCAAATGTTTCGATCGATGGATTGCCCAGAATAATGGGTGAATCAACCAGGTAATCGAAGTCTGTTGCGACGAAATGCCTGTCATGATTTACAACAGGCAGCAAGCCCGACGCAACCGTTTTCCATTGGCTCGGAAGCTCAAATTCAACTACGTGCTTTAGCTTGCGGGAATTGATCTCTGTAATGAATGTCGGTGCACCATTGAGAATGGCGAATTTTTCTTCGACCCAGTTCGTTCGAACCGACATTTCACGGCAATAAAGACGATAGTTAACCGCAACTTTTTTCGTATTCGAGCACCCGATCTTCCAACGGTTCTTCTTTGTCTTTTGGACGTCGAGCTTTTTTCCCGATTCGTCAGTGGCCGAAATCGATTCAATGTTTCGAGCATACTCGCGAACAAGATAGGAACCAGGAGTCCAAACCGGCATGAAGATTTCCAACTGCGGGGAAGACGTAGTGTCGAAAATCGCAGTTATGTCGACGTAATGGTTTTGAGCATTTTCAAACTTCAAAACGTAACGGACTTCAGCAGCGTGACTTGTTGAAAACGAAGCCCACGCGGCGAAGAGTGCATAAAAAATTACTGAACGAACGAAATATCGAACCGAGTGACTTTGTCTTATGTTCATTGAGTTGTTTAATTCTGAGAGACGACAGGAAGCTTCCTAGATTAATTCAAATTAGGAAGTAATCAAAAAAAATCCACCGGTTACGAAATCATATTGTTGGATCGGGGTGATTGCTCATGTCGTGAAAGACGATACGCCGACCCCATTTTGAGAAACGAGACACCAGACCGAAAAACAAACGTCGCGGGAATGGAAAGTGACATTGCCAAAAATGGCAGGTCATAGCAAGCGCCATAAACAACCAAAAGAATCAGGGCGGTGCCAAGAATCAATAACCCCCAACCGAGAACGTCATTCACGATATTCATAAAACTACTTTCAAAACTCGAAAAATCGGTAAAGCTCTCTTGAAACGACGAAAACAGCGATGAAACCACAGGTGCCTTCAAACAGAATAAACAGAAATCGAATCCACGAAAACGGCAGCGCACGCTCCCATTGGTTCTGACGGGCAAAACTTTCATCATGAATCCACAGGTAACTCAATCGGATCAAAATCAGTCCATTTATGGCCGTCCAAATCGAATAGAGCACGCCCCATGGCCATGCGGGAAAAGAGGCCTGATTGGTCGCGAAGACACCAACGATACAAACGACGAAAAAACCCACAAAACTGATCACGTGATTTTCGGTCGTAACGTCACCACTTGCGGATTTTCGGGCGTTAAAAAACGATGTCAAAACCACGAACGCACCAGCGATCAAGGGCCACATGAAAAGACTGCTCCCAAATTCACGGCTACGTGAAACCGCAAGCAGAATTAACGTCACGACAGTGGCCAGCAAGCACTGGATGAAAAACATTCCACCTGCGGCACTTGCATGGTCATTTGGACTCCAACCATTCCTGCCAATCAAGTCCAGCTCTTTATCCAAACTGCAACTCAGCTGACGATTTAGGTAAAACTTTGATTCATCTGAAGTGGAGGAACGCCATTCACGATGATCAAAAAAAATGCGAGCCAGAACGACCATCACAAATAAAAACCAAATCAACAAATACGTTTGAACATAATGGATTCGAAGAATTCCTGGTTGTATTGGCGAGGGAATTCGGTCCGCGACAAAATAAGCACCGACCGCCATCATCAAAGCTAACGGCAGCGAAATAAACAGGCTTTGAAAAGGCTCAAACACATGCCACATACGCCGATTTTCGATGTAATCTTTCCCTTTCGGATGAAGGCGTTTTGGATTTAATTCAAAATACGAAAACGCGAATGCCATCAGAGCGACCAGCGAAACACTATCGATCAAGTGCAAAATGAAGTCGCCGGGCGTTCGATCCAAAAAATATTGCATGAACCGGTTGTTATACATAGCCAGCCGAATGAACAAATTCCCGATGAATATCACGCACAGCGGAAACATGGAAGGTAGCAGCAAATACCAGCCGACCAAAACGATCATTGCAACCAAGATTAAACCATCATGGCCAATGGCCATGGCCTGAATCGCGTTGCAACCGATAAAACCAATCATCGCAAACATTCGCGATGTACTTAGCTCCGTTCGTTCGGGTTGAGTATGAGTTGCTGAGTGTTGTGGAGGTGACTCGTCAATGTCTTTTTGTGCATTTGCCATTTCACCCACCTTTTCCATGATTGGAAAGCGACTGTCCGGCAATGGGTGGCTGGGGAGTCGTCGACCATGCCGCTGCCGGTTTACCGGCAGCGCCGCGCACATCGCCATACCCCGGCTGAGATGAACTGGGCTGGTAGGACGTCGGAGCCACACCAGGACTAACTGGACCACGAGCCCCGCCCGCTTTCAAAATCCTCAATTCACCTACGACTTTTTCCAACAAGTTCACATCGTCGAGCTCAGAAAACGTTGCGCCTAAACCGAAGAATTCCGAAACCTGTTGAATACTCATGTTCTTGTTCACCGATTGCATGTACTCAAATGCCTGACGAGCTACTTGATCATCAATGCAATTTGCGATTTCTCTCGGTGGCACGCTCACCAACATCACTCGATGAAAATTCGCGCGAGCCACTCGAACACTTTGAAGCAACTGTTGATAGGCATCCGCCGCGACACCAAAATCACCCACCAACACAAACAGTTCGTTGTCTTTCGCCCTGGCTACGTTTTCAATCAATGCCTTTGCAATCTGCGTCACAGATTTTTCTTTTTCCAACCGCCCCGCACCATAATTCGCTACCAGTGAAAGCGAATTCGCAACCGATGGATATTCCGCAAAAAACCGATCGCAGGCGGCGCGAAACATTTGCTCATCATAAGCCATACGATGCCCCTTTGATGTCGAACCACCCTGGATCCAATTCAACGCCAACGCAACTTGCTTTCGAATAATTAAGTGGTATCTGCGTTTCGATCCGAAATAGAACCATGGCACGTGAGGACGGTTCACTTTTTCGGAAAGCAGTTCCGGGTAGATGCGATACAACGCTCGCCACGCCGTCTCTTCCAACTCCGACAAACCAAATTCTGCTGAGACATTGGCGCCCGGATGGGAGTTTAGCAGCGTTTGCAGAACCCGAACAAGTTGCCGTTGACCGAGACCCGGTGCGATCCGCGTCTTGTTCACCCCTGAAACGAAAACGGCACCAACCGGATCCTTATCCTCGGTGAGCAGACGCGTAATCGAGCATACTGCCGAGGCTATGCTGTCAAATGGCGAAGGCCCCGGCCGCCCCCAAAATTGGTACCCCGATACGTCGGCAATCAAAGTCGTACGAATGGGAACTTCACTTTCATATTCACACGTCATCAGCTTGCCTGAGCGAGCCGTAGCCTTCCAGGCAATCGAACGAGGTGGATCACCGGCGCGGTATTCTCGGATGCCCAAAAGCTCGGAGGAAACCCCAGGGCGTTTGAATCGGTGGTGCCCCGCCAACAGCTGAATATTGTCGCTTTTAACGTTTTCGACCGTTGATTTTGGCTGCAACATAAACGGCAACAGAGTCAAATCCTGACGCAACTTTACAAATTTTTGTTGACGAAAAAAACCGAACTTATCGGTGATCGTCAGCTGAATCCCTGGCAACGAAATCTTTCCCGTCACTCGTGGTGTAATGCTATATTTCCACTTCATCGCACGTTTGGAATTAACGTCAATAACGGCCGGCCAGCGATCGTTGCTTTCGATGCCACCGGGGATTTGGTCCGTCAAAAAAAATCTCAACCCGGGCGTTTTTTTTTCAAAAACAGCTTTCAACGCAACTTCATATTTCTGGTCCAATGAAAGCGAAAGCGAATTTCCCGTCTGGTTATCAACTATTCGTTCCACTCGTGAAAAGACATCTTTCGCCGAAAGCACCCGTGATCGGAACAAAAACCATTCGACGCCAATCCAAAAGACGAACGTCAAGTTCAGAATCGCGAAGTGGGTCAACTGAAAGAACATTCCGAGCAAAAGCCCCGCAATTGTCATCACCAATAACCAGCGGCATCGATTTGTCATTCGCTGTCTTCCAGGTGAAAATTAACGCGTCAAGAAGAGTGTAAAAACTGTCCTACGAATCGACTTACGGGGACCGCCAATAAAGACGGACTAATTATCTCTAACCAGCCCGAACAGGGACAGATTGTATCAACTCGGAAATCACATGCTTGGCAGATCGTCCAGACAACTCAGCTTCGGGTCGCATGATGATTCGATGTTCCAAGACAGAATAGGCCATTGACTGAACGTCTTCGTGCGTAAAAAAGGTTCGCCCCGCCATCAGGGCACGCGCCCTTGCTGCTTTCTGCAAATAGATTGCTGCCCGCGGACTTGCACCCAACAAAACGTCCTGATGATTTCGACTCGCACGAATCAAATCGATCATGTACTCTTTCAGTTCCAAGTTGCAGAAAACTTTGTTTACCGCGGACTGCAACAATTGAATTTTCTCAGCATTCCAGAGCTCGACCAACTCTACCGAAGGTTTCTCATGCACTTCTAACAGCTGGATCTCCCCTTCTCGATCAGGATAACCAACGTGGATACGAAAAAGAAAACGATCCAACTGGGCTTCTGGCAGTCGATAAACACCCTCTTGTTCAACAGGGTTTTGTGTTGCGAGGACGATGAACGGCTTGGGAAGCGGCAACGTTTCACCTTCAATCGTTACCTGCCCTTCCTGCATGGCCTCCAGCAAGGACGATTGTGTCCGCGCCGGAGCGCGATTCAATTCATCCGCCAACAAGAACTGACAAAAAACAGGTCCCTTTTGCAAAACAAATTCATTTTTGGATTGATCAAAAATTTTTGTTCCCGTGACGTCAGTGGGCAACAGATCGGGGGTAAATTGAATCCGACGATATTCCAGACCCAGCACGGTCGAAAGGAATCGGCACAGTGTCGTCTTGGCGGTACCTGGAACGCCTTCCAGAAGAGCGTGCCCGCCTGCAACGAGTGTGATCAATGTCTGTGTGATCACCTCCTCCAGCCCCACGAGATTTTGACCAAGGCTTTGAAGCGATTGGACAAGGATTGCGTTTGCCTGCTTCGCAGCGTCTTCCAAATTTAAGTCTTCGTTCACGCTCTAATTCTTCTGTCGTGGTCTCGTGGATGTAGCAACACAGCGTTACGTTTGTGACTCAAGTCTTCATGCGAAATCTTGCAGATCCGGTGCAACTCATTTTCTGCGAAACGATTTTGTCACCTTGATCAGAAGATCTAGATTATTTGTGGAATAGGAGGAATGTCACTCGCCGCCAAGTCAGCATCCGCCCGATCACTCTCACAGGTTCCGCCTTCCGAAAGAATTCGCATTGCCCCAGTGTCATATAAATTTGCCCATTGAGCAATGTGATGCCCAACCGCCCCGACCCTGGATTCGCTCCAGTAATTCAATGGCTGCTGCGACAACTCCGTTTTCTTTATCTTAATTTCCTTCTGAAGTTTCAACGTCCCCTTCGGATCATTCAACACAATAACACGGGACTCGTCGATATCTTCAATTTGATTGGCACTAAACCCAATTCGGTTAAAAAAGTGAATAAACATCGCCTCAGAAGAGCGAAAACGCTCCAGAAAATGTCGTCGTTTTTCTTCTTTCGATTCATTCGAGTTCAACCCGTCGATCGATGATGTCGCCAGTGGCGTTGCGCGGTTTGAAACCAAAATTACAACAAATAACGTCACCAAAGCCCAAGCTGAAACCACAATGAAAATAGCAAGCA
>Ga0115566_10002794_pt1 | contig 14291 bp, 14 predicted proteins | sample COGITO_mtgs_1204_3_FD_87173 | JGI IMG/M metagenome (GOLD analysis project Ga0115566, IMG submission 87173) | Pelagic marine microbial communities from North Sea - COGITO_mtgs_120405 | ecosystem: Environmental > Aquatic > Marine > Epipelagic | place: Germany:Helgoland, sampling site Kabeltonne...
AAGGCGGCAATTTTTCAGGCAGCAAGCAAGCTGCGACTACAATTTAGTAAACAGGAGATCATACGATGAATACGGACTCGGAGCACGACGTGTCTCGCGAAGAGGCAGAATTGGATCGCGAGATGCAGCAGCTGATGAGGACCACTGAGCGGGATCCTGAGGCGGTGCCAAGTGGTAGCGCCTGGGATAATCTGGCTGGCAACGCTCGCAAGGAAGCCAAACGCCGTAATCGCGGGAAATTGGTGCAGGTCACGTGGTACGCAGCGGCTGCCTGTGCGGTGGTCGCTGTCGCCGTAGCCTTGCAGTTTGGGAATCAATCCACAGGCTCTGAGCCCGGCGTTGCCGGAAAGTCTAAACTGCCGACCATTGAGAAGTGGCAGGAGCAGGAGAAGATTGTGCAGTCCACGCTGGAAGCGCTTGATTATATGGACGAACAGCTGGAGTTGGACATGCTGGCGCTGGAGCTAAGCGAGCTAGGTTTCGACGACGCGGATGCGCGGGGGATCCTCGATGATCTTGGCCAGGACGACGTTTTGGGCGGCTATATGGCTGCTCTGGACGAATAGTCAGTTAGAGCGGAAGCCAGTCTAGCACGTTCTGAATTTGTTCGTCCCAGAGCCCCCACGAGTGGTCCCCCGGCCCTTCTGAATACGCAAGCGGGACGCCGAGGCGCTGCGCTTCATTGCGGGAGTCGACGTTGTGCTCATAGAGAAAGTCCTCGGTGCCACAGTGCTGCCAGAGCCGCGGCAGCTCCGTCCCCTCATTCACACGCTTTTGTAGCTGCGCGTGCAGATCGTTCTCGCTATCCTTGAACAGCTGCGCGCTGCCGAAGGTATTGAGCCACTCGGCCGATCTCGCTCCACTGCTGTTCTTGAATGAGCCCGGGCTGAGAGCGCCGGAAAGTGAAGCAGCAGCTGCGAACTGGCCAGGACGGCAGATACCCAGCTTGAACGCGCCATAGCCGCCCATGGATAACCCCGCCACAAATGTATCCTCGCGGCGCTGGGAAATGGGCAGGAAGTGAGCAGCTAGCTCGGGGAGTTCTTCGCTGATAAGGGTCCAGTAGCGCGGACCATGGTGCATGTCTATGTAATACGAACGATGCACGTTCGGCATTACGATCACCAAATCCCGTCCGGCCGCGTAGCGCTCGATTGAGGTACGTCGGCACCAGATCGTCTCGTCGTCACTCATCCCATGGAGCAGATAGAGGACGGGGTATTGAGCACGCTTGGTTCCGCTCGCGATGCCAACTTCGGAACCATTCGTGGGCTGCGGGACGATCGCCTGAAGGCTGATGGCCATCTGCAGAGTGCTTGAATGACACTGAATTTGAAGAAAGGCCATGGGCGTCCTTGCCGTTGGTTCGCGGTCTCACACTGTATTCTCTCTGTACTCCAGATTCTAATGACAAGGCTGCCTGATGAGGAACTTCAGTGCGGAGTTCGCACATTTTCAGGATCACGGGTACGTGATCGCCAGGAACGTGCTGCCGCCAGCGACGTTGCAGCCCTTGGTCGCTGAATTTAGTGCCTGGGTCGATCAGCAGGCTCGTGACCTACACGCGGACGGGAAAATCACGGACCTCTATGAGGAGCTAGACTTTGACCATCGTGTTGTCGCTCTCTACAGGCAGAATCAAGCGATACTGGCGGGCATGGACCTCATGCATATGCGCGGCGAAGCCTGCTTTTCCTTTCTGCATGACAGCTGCCTGCTGGATCTGGTCCAGACCTTTCTCGGGCCCGAGATCTCCTGCAATCCGATCCAACATCTCCGTGCCAAGATGCCAAGCGCCGTGGATGCCAAGAGTGGCTTTATGCAGGTGCCTTGGCATCAAGATGTGGGCGTGACCGCAGAAGACAGCGACGACAGCAACATCATTACGTTCTGGCTGCCACTGAGCGTGGCCACTCGCGAGTCCGGATGCATGGAGATCCTGCCTGACTGTGTGGCGGGCGGCTGCCTGCCGCACGTGAGCGGCTCCTATGGGACCGAGATTCCTGACGATGTCCTGCCGCAGCGGCAGGCCATCACTGCCGCATCGGAACCGGGCGACGTGGTCGTCATGAGCAAGTACACGCCGCACCGCGGCCTTGAGAACGTCGCAGACTACGCCCGCTGGTCGGTAGACCTGCGTTTTCACCCGACCGGCCAGCCCAGTGGGCGCGATTGGCAACCAAGTTTTCCAGTAAGAAGCGCGGATCATCCAGACTCAGTCTCGGCGTTCACGCATGCCCACTGGTCTGATGCCTGGAAGACCGCGCTCGCAGACCGCACCCGCCACAAAGCACACCGAGTATAGCAAGGGATCTCATGTTCAAACCAAAACTATTGATTGCTTTCGCACTTCTATTGGGAGCGTGCAGCAAGCCGCCCGCCGAGGTGCCGGAAGAAAAAAAAACAGCCGTCGCAGCGCCAACAGGGCACCAGGGATGCACTCACCTCGCGAGCCCGCATGGCGGCACGCTCGTCTTGCTGTCGGGGAATGTGGCACATCTGGAATTTGTGCTCGATGGCGCCACCGGTGCCTTAACGGCATACGTGCTTGATGAGAATGCTGAGCCGACTGTTGCGGATGAGGAGACCATCGTGGTCTCATGCAAGCGTGGCTTCGTCGCCTTCGAGCTCACTCTCTCCGGCGCTGAGAAAGCCGACGCAGGATTTTCGTCCTACAAGGGCGTGGCCGAGGAGCTCAAGGGCGTCACTGATTTCGACGGCACCCTGATCAAGCTGACGGTGAATGGCAAGACCGCGGAGAACAGCGAGTTCGGATTTCCAGCAGGGAATGCGGGCCACTGCGGGCACTGAGAATTATTCAATTATCCAACAGCCAACACGGAATTTCCGATGGCCAAGGGCTGGAGTGCGTGCTCTACCGTCTTCAATTGGTAATTGGAAATTCCGTGTTGGCTGTTGGATATTGATTGTCTCTTAGAATCAGGTTATCGATCAGGCGCGTGCTGCTGAATCTGGCGGCGATTGCCAGCAGGGCAGGGCGGCTGATCGTCCCTGGGACGGGCTCGAGGGTTTCCTCGTCCACTAGGGAGACATAGTCGACCTCGTCGGCTGATGCAAGAGTTTTGCGAACTTCGCAACACAGCGCCTCGGCGTCGCGCTCGCCTGCGGCGAACAGCTGGCGGGCTTGATCGAGACTGCGGCTGAGGCAAAGAGCTCGCGCTCTTTCGTCCGCGCTCAGATAGGCGTTGCGGGAGCTCATTGCCAGGCCGTCCGGTTCGCGGACAATCGGACCGCGTGCGATCTGCACAGGGATGTTCAAGTCGCGGACCATGCGCTCGATCACTCGCAATTGCTGGGCGTCTTTCTCCCCGAATACGGCAACGTCGGGCATCACCGCCCAGAATAGCTTGCTGACGACCGTGGTGACACCACGGAAATGTCCTGGCCGGTTGGCCCCGCACAGCCCCAGCGTGAGTGCTGCTTCGTCCACCCAAGTCGATTGGTCAGGCGCGTACATCTCAGCGGCTGCCGGCGCGAATATGGCGGTGGCACCGTGCTCCTCGCACTTCGCCAAGTCGCCCGCTTCGTCAGACGGGTAGCGGGCCAGGTCTTCGTTGGGCCCGAACTGCGTCGGATTGACGAATAGGGTCACGACAACGACATCGCACTGTTTTGCGGCTATGTCGATCAGCGACGTGTGCCCAGCATGGAGATAGCCCATCGTCGGGACGCAGCCAATACGTAGGCCGGACTGACGCCAGCGCTGCGAGCACGCCTGCATGTCTTGAATGGAGCGAATAATCTGCATCATAGTCCCATCTTTGCGCGAAGTTCAATCACCGTTTGGTAAGCTCCGCATCCAAACGATAGATTTTTAGGATGACTCCACCATCGACCACAATCTGGTGTAATGGTGGTTTGCGTCGTGCCTCGACTGAACGCGTCAGCATATTGTAGTGTCGCCAGCGCGTAATGTACATCAGATAGACCGGCCCGTCGTGTTTTGCGGACTCCGCAAGTGCCTCATCCTTCAACATGCCGTCCGTCGAAATGAGGACGATATCGGGGCGCAGCCAGGCCTCTGCGGTATAGCGGACAATGTGCTCGCCCATGCCGACCACTAGGCCCGCGTCCGCCTCGGCATTCTCATTCAGCCAAGCGCAGCCTTGCCGGTAAGACGAGCCCCAGTAGTCAGTGGACTGATCGATCATCCGTTCCTGGGCCCCACCGAGGCCGCCGACCAGAAAGTTATAGTAGCAAATCTGGTACGGGTGCAGGCGAGCATTCCAATAGAGGGCAGGCAGGTGAATGAGCAAAATGGCCACACCGGCCGCTAGCGAGCGGCGCGGCTGTGGAATTCGCCTGGCAACCGCTTTGCCCAGCCAGGTTGCCCCGATACTTGCGATGATCGCTGCGGGGACGACGAACTCAATCCAATGGCGGATGCCGTCGAAATCGTGCGCCCGCGGGACCGACACCCGCAGCACCGGCACAGTCAGCCACAGCAGCAGTAATGCGTCCAGATTGCTCACGGCCCGGCCCCGGCCGCTACGGTAGGCGATGCAGGCCAGGCCGCAGCCCATCAGCACCAGCATGACCGGCGGCGTCATCGAGAGCACCTTGCCCACCGCTGCCAGCTGCCAATGATCAGGCCCAGTTGCGCCACGCTCGCGGATGTAATCCCAGTGCAGTAGTAGATGGTCCGGGAAGTTCTGCATCAAATAGGGCCAAAGCAACGCCGCGACGGCCAGGCCGATGAACGGGAAGGCGCACAGTGCCATAATCGCTCTCCGCTCCACGATTAGCTCGCCGGTTTGCGAACTCCGCACTCGTCGGTAGATCACGTACCAGAACCAGACGCCTACCACAAAGGGCAGAAACAGAGCATTGCCCTTGGTGGCCAAGGCCGCGCCCCAAAGCACTGCGGCCAGGATGATCTGCTTCACCCGCCGATGTTCGATCCCATGATAGAAGCTCAACACCACCAACGAGAACCACACCGCGCTGGGGATATCTTTATAATTGTTGTGTAAATGCGCCCAGAAACGCGGGTAGGACAGCAGACAGACAATCGCGATCAGCCCGGCCCACGGCCCAATCTCACGGGCCACAAAGCGAAACACGAACCAGCCTAGAAGTGCGACCAGCAACGGCAGGATTGCGTGGTGGGCGTCAAACACATCATCCACCAGGCCCAGGCCGAACAGCCCATGCTTGCTGATGCTGGTCACGACCGCGCCGAAGGGCCATATTTCCTGCGGATTCTCAGCCGCGAATACGGAGTTCGCATGGAGGTCTAAGTGGCTCGCTCGCTGATGAATCGGCACGCTGTCTGCTGCATAATCCAGATGCGTGCCCTCTCGCGTGACTAAGTAGACCAGGTTCTTATCGCCCAGGAAGTACTCGTGGCAGTCATAGGTGATGCCATAGTCGGGCAACGTCCACCAGGCAGCCAGCAGAAACACGCCCAGCAGCACCCCGGCCACTGTGTTCAGTTTCTGATTTTCCTCACGCCCCACGGCGTCTTGCTTACCTTGCATTCTAATTGTTCCTGATGGCCATGGTCTCGCGCGTGCCAAACCTTAGCAGGGATTCTCAGTTCGGAAACACTTCGCCGCCGAACCGAGGACGCCCCAATCTTCCAGGCCTTCGTGACTGCGTTTAGCTGAGATCTCGGCCTCCTACATAGCCTCGTGGCGAATCATGGCGCCGTGGCAGTGACGCACTGAACGCTGAAGCTGATGGCCAACTTGGGGATATGCCCGCGGCGCCTTTCCTCTCGGCACAGGTCAGCAAGTACGCGCCCACCAAATCCAGGCTCTTCTACTCTCGACGGTTAAAGCACTCGGCGGCCTGCGCCCAAAGCGTACGGTCCGCGACGATGACGGACAGTTGGCGATTGCGAAATTCCCCAGCGTTAGCGACCATCGGGCTATGACAAAATGAGCAGTGCTTGCCCTGCAGTTGGCGATGGGGGCAGGCATCCACGCAGCAGAAGCGTGCCTCGTGTTGAGCGCCGGCTTGCCAGTTGCTCTGATTGGCCGGCTTGACCCTGGGCAATGGTGGCCGGATCCCGTATGGCTCTGCGGCAAACTTGCTGGGTGTCGACAGAGGCGACCCCGCGTAAAACACGTACACCGAGCTTGTCGATGCACTGCGTTGCTATGGCAGCGATACGCAGCGCGATATTGAGGAGTTCTTTCGACGCCTTGCCTTTTCGATCCCCGTAAATAATGATGGATGATCACCTCCACAATCACGCATTTCTCCACGTCGTGCACGGGCAATGGCGACTGTCTCCTGCCTTTGACGTGAACCCGTTTCCTGATCGCTACCCTGAGCTCAAAAACTGGATCTCAGAGGAGGTTGGCCCGTAGGCTTCCGTTGAGGCGTTTCACTCTGAAGCCCCCCATTTCCAGATCAACCCATCCCGAAGCGAAGCTGTTCTCTCCGAAGTGATCGCGGCAGTGGCAGGCTGGCGGGAAGGCGGGGGCTAACTCGGCATGAGCATAGCAGAGCTGGATGCTTTTAACGATGCGTTCGATACCCAGAGTCGACTTTGCTGATGACCTCAGCTTGGGGATGGGAGCTGGACGAAGCGTTGCAGGGAAAGATTCAAGAAAAGCAGCTCGGCCCGGACTATTTTCCCCGACGTAGGGCACGACGCAAATGGAACTACTTCACTGGCATCCCATAGGCTACTTGGATCGTGACTTACGGTGGTGATTGATTTGATGAGCACTGTCGCCTGCAGCCTTGAAGCTGGCGAAATTAGCCATCGGGGATTCTTCGTGCATCCCTGGCTAACTAAAGGCCCTTCAGGCTGAGCTGCCGGATCCTTTGGGCATATGGGATGCAAATGGAACTAGTTCAGGTCTGGGGCAGCGCAGATGCCGTTCAAGACGTCCCCGAGGAGGTTTGCGTGGCCCAGCTGGCTGTGACGGCGCAATTCCTCACATACGCTGCGATCTGCGTTTTCCAGAAGCCAGCACTCGTTTAAGGGGGCGACTAGAGCGTTGCCTGTGGTGTCGATCTCCACGCTCCTCCTGGCAAGCTACAATAATCGAAAGACCGAATTCTTGCCGATGGATCACGGAGCGCAATTTACAGCGTGGCCATCTCGATGTTCCCGAACTTGCGGCGGTAGTAACGCATGTACTCGACCTTGGCTTCGAGAGCGTCGATGATGGCGTGAGAGAAGTTCACTTTCTCGTACTGCTGGGCGCTGCCCAGACCGCCGGGGCTGAAGACGTTGATCTCCATCAGCTTGTCACCGACGATGTCTAGGCCGACCAAGAACATTCCGTCCCGGACCAGGCGTGGGCGTACGATCTCGGCCAACTGCAGGTGGGCGTCGGTGATGGTGGCCTGGAGCTTGTGGCCGCCAGCGTGGATGTTACTGCGCATATCGTCCTCGCCGCGACCTCGCCGAAAGGCCGCGTAGCGACCCTTGTAGCGGAGCGGCCGGCCGTTCATTAAGAACAAGCGGGTGTCGCCGTCTACGGCTGCTTCGAGATACTCCTGGGCGATGATGTAGCCGTCTCGTGAGACGGCTTCAATCATTTGATTAAGGTTGGCCATTTCGTCCTTCCGCACGAGGAAGACGTTCGAGCCGCCGGAGCCTTGCAGGGGCTTGAGGACGACGGTGCCGCCTAATTCTTTGGCGAAGGCCTTGATCTCGCTTCGGTTACGGGTGATGAGCGTGCGCGGGCGGACTTCTTCCGGAAAGAGCTGGAAGTACATCTTGTTCATGGCTGTGGCCAGTGACGCAGGGTCGTTGAGAACGATGACGCCTTGGCGCATGGCAACGCGACCGAAGGTGATGCCTGCGGACTGCGCCCAAGGGCGGCTCAGGTCGGTCGCCGGGTCGTTGCGGAGCATGAGGACGTCGATGTCGTCCACGGTGATTCGCTCAGATCGGGCCTTGGTGCCCTGCACGTCTTTGAGATAGCTGGCCAGCGACTTGTAGGAGCCCTTGGTGGCGCCGCGGGCGCGGGCTCGGACTCTCTCGTCCGGGTCGTAGGCGAAGTCACCAGCGCCGACATACCAGACGTCGTGGCCGCGGTTGGTGGCGGTCATAGCCAAGCGGGTGGTCGTGTAGTTGGGGAGCTCGGTAGCGATGTCGTTGACGAAGAAGGCGATTCTCATGAGGGGGGGGCCTTGCGGATGGTGGTTCTGGTTAGGTTCGGGCGGATACCTACGAGGTCGCAGACATGCAGTCCGGTGCGAGCGGCAGCAAGACGTTCGCGGCCGGCCTCGTCGGTGAGATAGGAGGGGATGAAAAGGGGCGATCGGAGGACGCGACGCCATTGTAACTCACGGACAAATGCCATGTGCTGTTCGGCGATTTTTCCGACGTACAGCGGTTCAATTTCGCCACCGTCCGCTAGGTGCTTCAGCAGCGAGACCAGGCCGCGCAGATAGACGGCGTCTTTGGTGAAACCACCACCGCGGGTCACGCGCATGGTCACCAGATAGGCGGTACGGGAATCGAACTGGCCCTCGTCGCGGAGGGCATGGAAGATCGAGAGAAAGTCGCTTCCTTCGGTGACCATACGGGCGGCCACGACGCGGGCGGCAAGCAGACGGAGCCGGGGGGCGGTGAAGCCGCCAACCAGGTATTCTGCAAAGACTGCGAGGCCTTCCTGGAGTTCTTCATAGCCGGTAAGGCCGTGGCGTAGCTGGGCGAACGGCTGGTCAGCGCCGTTACAGTAGGTGGCGATATGGACGCCGATCTCGTGCTGGATGAGTGCCTCGACGCGCCGGGCTGAGACTTGCAGCGAGGCACCTACGTAGAGGCAGTCGCGCGAGACCATCAGGCCGGTTAGGTCGGCGCGTATTTCGACTCGGGCGCGAAACTGCGGACAACGCGCGGTGCAGCGGGCGATCTCAGCGCGGGCTGCTTCTGCGAACTTCGCAGCCCCCACCGTGCCCCTTATATCCGAGCCGGAGCGGTGCGGGGGCAGGCGCTGGAGGATGTCACGGGCCAGGTCGAGGAGGGCGTCGTCGACAGGACCGTAGACTTGGAGGCTACCGTAGAGGAAGCTGGGCGTGTTGCGATCTACGAGCATGCTGAGGCGTCGTTCAAGGTCCTGACGTTCGTCGCCGAAGAGGCGGGCCAGCATGGGGTCCTCTACGCGCTCGATGGGGATGGCAAACAATGACCGCTTGAGTTTGGCCGGGTCGAATGGCAAAGAGCGGTAGCGAAAGGCAGGGGCCTTGGCGAAATGGTCGCGGCGGAAGCGTCGCCATGCGGCTTCCGCATTGGTGGGGGTGACGAGGAGGAGGAAGTCCACGGTCTGGTCGATGCGGGCGAGCGCCGCGTCCGCATCCCAAACTGCTTTGACCATAGCGCGACGGCCAAGGGTGTGGAAGTGGTCGGGGCGGTGGGTAGTTGCGGAGACCGCAAACTCGTAGAAGCAACGTCGCAGCGCCAGGCTCAAGCCTCGGTGGAGACGTCGCAACACCAGAGGGAAGACTGTTCCCGTGGTGGGATCGCGAAAGATCGGTGCGACTTCGATCCCGATGACGAAAACGTTGTGCGCCTGGGCTTGGGCCGGCGTAAGTAGCGGCGAGAAGCCAGGGGCTACCGGCGGCAGGCGCTCGACCGTGACTCGCGCCCGGCGTCGCTGGACGCGCATCCGTCCTAGCTCGGCTTGCAAGGTTTCGAGCATCGCCTGTGGCGTTCTTGCCGGCGCGGCGAGGGTAAAATGCGGGGCCATGTCCGCTGATGCTTCGGCGGCTGCCCACAGCTCCACAATCAGGAAGGCACCGAAGTGTGGGGCGAGCTCGGCAACGGTCAACTGGACGAGCTCGCGCGTGTTGCGACGCCCGCTACGATCACCGCGGCCCACCAGATATGCGCCCTCGCCGCGCACGAGCTTGGCCATGCTCGCGTCGATTTCGTTGCGAGGACGTCGGAACACGCAGAGGAACGGCAGTTGCCGGTCTACGTTCAGCACGCCGCCTCCGGGAACCTGACAACGCAGCGGCTGGTTGGTGGCAAGGCGTTCCCGGATGCGTTGGACTATGGTGGAGTCGAGCGCCATCAGGTCACGCGGATTGGGCGTTGTAGACGGAATGGAGGACCCGCAAGACTGGATCGACAGTGGCAGCAAGACTGTCGCGAATCAAGGTGACCTGTGCGGGGTCGGCTACTCCGGTCCACTCGTCCATGAAAGTCTTCTTTACCTCAATGGAGAGGACGCACCCAATGTGCGGGTACTTGGCGTGAACCCAGCGAGCAAAGTGGCCGCCTTGGAACTTCACATTCTCACGTACATCCAGAGTCTGGCCGGAGTCGGGGCTGGGCAATGCGCCCGTGAAGGCATGCACTAGCGGAGCCCAGTAGCTGCGGTCGAGACTGCCTGTGCCCAGATTCACATCGGGATTTTCATTCTGGGGAGACGGTGGTGCGTTCGGGCCGTTACGGCGGTGGTTGTACGTGTGGAGGTCGTAGACGACGAACCGGCCGTAGCGGCGGGCTAGGTCGTCGAAAACGCGCTCGGCCATGCCGTAGAAGGAGTCGTACTCTGCACGTGAACGCTGCAGGATGCCGTCCGGGCAACGGTCGCGCCAGACCTGCAGGCCCCAGGCGTCTGCGGGGGTGCGGTAGACTGCGCTGCCGCGAGGACGGTTCAGGTCGACCTGAAAACGAGAGGTGTGGACAACTAGCCGGGTCGGGGAAAACTGAGTCCACCGATCGGTATACGGATCTTCTTCACGAAGCCTATCCGCGGGGCAAAGAGTGATTTCCGCCTCCACTTCGGACCGGAGTTGATGGCCTGCGTGAAGGGCGGCGGCGACGATCGGGCCGTTGCCGATAGCCAGCGAGAAGTTTGGGTGTTGCACGGAAATCGCTCCTAGAAAAAAGGTCGGACAACATCTTGTTTGCATGTTGCGTGCCAACACTGGGGACACATGGCGCAGCCTTGAAAGATGGTGCATGTAGGCATCTCGGGGAGCGACCAAGAGTCCGCGATGTAGAAGCTGCAGTTCCGCTTTCTGGGCAGCGCAATTAGTGTTTCGGAACTGGAAGTTCCTGCCTGGTAATCGAATCGGATCTCGTGGTTCAGTAAAACCCGGTGTGAGGAGCGTTTTGGCGTCTTTTGTGGGGCTGCAGACGACGTCTGGTTCGATTGGCACGGCAGTTGCAAGGGGTGGCGAGTAGGTAGGATCTTAACAGGTCTGTCTTTCGCCAATGACCGACGGAACCCGACAAAGGAGTCTCAAGTTTCTAAACTGGTCCGCCGCCCTGATGTTTTACGACTGGGAGGGCGACCTCTAGGGAGACCATGATGACGAAATCGACCTCCACCGATGCGCCGACGCATGTCCTGCGTGGCATTCTGGTCCCGATCGACTGGGACGGGGATCAGGTGCGGACGTTGGCGTTAGAAACCGACGGCGAAGGCGAGTACCTGCTCGAGTTGGGAGTCAGCGGTGCGTCAATGCCCCGTCACCTCTGCTTTGCCGTTGAGGTGACCGGGAGGCTGGCGCTAGAGGACGACGGCCGGGCCGTGCTGGTCGTCGACCACTACCGGCTCCTAGGCCGGGTTGTTCCACAGCTGTTCGAAAACTCTTAGGAACCATATTCGGGCTGGAGGCGATGGAGGGATGCCGCTAGGGATGGGAGCGCCAGCGCTGACGGCAAATCTGGACTCAGCGTGCGCCCTTATAGTGTTCTTTCGCCAAGCCGTGCTTGGTCATGAGTTTGTGGATCTGGCGCTCAGTGATCCCGGCATCCGCGGCAGAGCGGTTGATCCGACCTTGGTTGCGTTGCAGCAGCGCGTGCAAATACTGGCGTTCGATGAACTCCGTTGCCTGCTTGCGGACCTCGGCAAGAGGGGTGTCGAAATCCACCGGGAAGAGCTGCTCGATGGCGGTAGCCTGGTCAAAAAGCTCTGTCGGGAAGCTTTCGGGCGTGAGCATGTCGCTGGTCTCTAGGATAAAGGCGCGCTCGACCAGATTCTCCAACTCGCGGATGTTGCCCGGCCACTCGTAATTGGCGAAGGCGTCCAGGACTGTCGACGAGATGTCGTGGACGTCGCGCGCGTTAAAACGATTGAGTCGCTTGAGGAAGAACTCTACCAACAGCGGAATGTCTTCGATGCGATCGCGGAGAGCCGGAATCTGGATCGGGAAGACGTTGAGTCTGTAGTATAGATCGCGGCGGAAGCGTCCGGCCTCGACCTCCTGCTTGAGATTGTCGTTGGTGGCGGCCACAATGCGCACGTCGACACCGACCTCGGTCTCGCTTCCCACGCGCTGCACTACCCGGTCTTGGAGTACGCTCAGCAGCTTGATCTGGGCAGCGGAGGTGATGGTGCCGAGTTCGTCAAGGAAGATGGTGCCGCCATTGGCGACTTCGAATTTTCCCTTCTTTTGCTTTACGGCTCCGGTGAACGAGCCTTTCTCGTGACCGAACAGCTCGCTCTCGATGAGTGTGTCGGGTATGGCCCCGCAGTGGACGCTGATGAACTGCTGGTCGGCGCGCGAGCTGAGCCGGTGCAGGAGGCGGGCGAGGACCCCTTTGCCAGTGCCGGTCTCGCCGGTGAGCAGCACAGTGCTGCGGGTGGGAGCGACCATGCGCACCTTGCCGATGACGTCGCACATAGCAGCGCTCTGGGTGTCTAGGCGCACGCCGTCGGCATCCTGCCAGGTCCGCTGGCGCAGGTGGCGTACTTCGGACCTAAGTGTCTCAGCCTCCTCAATGTTCTCTGTGACTAACTCCACTTCTGCTGGGGTCAATGGGTAGAGGAGGTAGTCGGTGGCTCCGGCCTTGACCAGTGCCACCGTCTCACGTGTCCGTTCTGGCGGTCCGACGACGACCACGCGAGCGCTCGGGAACGCCTTGCGCAACGCATCCAGCGCTTGCTTGGGGGCCGCATCCGGCTGACTCACCAGGGTGGGTAGGCCGTCGGAATCGACAAAGATTAAATCGTACCGGCGGCGGCGTTTGCTATGCAGGCTGTCCTCGGGCCAGACTGTATCAACGCGAAATCGCGGCTTGAGACAGTCGCGCAGGCACTCGACGTTCGCCTCGCTGCTAAGAGCGATCAGGATTGCTTTCATGGGAGGCTCCGGCTACGTGCACTACGACTGGCCGGAAGATAACGGTGGTGGCGAGCGCGTGCCAGTCGCTGCCGCACACAATCTCAGTCAATTTCCCGCCGTGTCAGTCGTAGAGCGAGTCCGACTTCTGAGTCTGTTGCCATCGCGGATTGCGAGGCCAATGTGGCTATGCCGGGACGGGCGGCGCTGAAGGAGCGCATTCAGGTAGTGCTTGACGCTCGGACAGCTCCTTCAGTTCTGGGGCCGCTCGGTAGTAGGTGCGTTGCTGGGCATAAGGCTTGTAGCCGTACTGGCCGCGGTAGTAACAGCCGTACCTTCGTACGCCGGAATCGATGCCGTTTAGGACGTAGCCGCGGATGTTTGTATTGACGAACTGGCCGTGGCAGTAGCGTATGGAATGGCAGGTGGTCTTGCCAGCCTTGGCGACCATAATCACGCCGACGGCGTTGCGCGCTAGCCCGAATTTTGCACTCAGGATCGCAAGCCTCTGGTAATGAGGGAGATAAGAAAGAATCCCTGCAAAGTCGCAGGTTCTTCTCGTGTCATTTTGGTGTGATGATCACCTTGCTCTGTGGCAAGGCGGTCGTGTCGATGTCGAAGTGGCGATAGATCTGCGCCTGTGATGCCTCAGAAAGCCTTGGCGTAAGGTGTACAGGATGTGCGTCAGTACGTGGTAGGCAGGCACGGTGATGAAAATGTGCCCGTCCACGCAATCTTGGATCTGATGGAAGTTCGGGCGCAGGCCTAAGTCGGTTTTTAGTAGCCGAAACCCCTCTTCGGCCAGGACTAAGGTGATGTATAGCTGCCAAAGTTGCTCGGCAGGCAGATCCTGCTGATCGGTTCGTAGTACGTAGCAGCCCATAACCAACTGACTGTCAGCAAAAAGTTGGTCTTTGCGGGTGTAGCGCAAGACGCCCTCAGGCTCGCCTTTCGCAGGTTTATTGGCTTCCTGAAAGTCGATGTCGTAGAATCTGACCACTCGCGAGTTGTTGCTGCGCAACCGACCGATGGCGATGCGGGTGGCGAGCTTCTGCAGGCGCTCAAGGAGTTTCTCCTCGGCCTTGCTGATCATAGCACGTTCTTTGTCACCGGGAGTGTCGCTTTTACACAAGACCAAGCGCGCAGCAATGATCTCTGGTGCGTTTTCGCTGTCGCTGGCCTCGGTGGCTTCTCCGGTGGGTTATTCAGTGAAAGTATGATCGACAGCTTTAACCAAAACAGGGGCTCGCGCTCGGCCGTTTTTCTCGCGACCGAGC
>Ga0115566_10002797_pt1 | contig 14283 bp, 25 predicted proteins | sample COGITO_mtgs_1204_3_FD_87173 | JGI IMG/M metagenome (GOLD analysis project Ga0115566, IMG submission 87173) | Pelagic marine microbial communities from North Sea - COGITO_mtgs_120405 | ecosystem: Environmental > Aquatic > Marine > Epipelagic | place: Germany:Helgoland, sampling site Kabeltonne...
AGCTTATGATGCTGCTTATGCTGCTTATGAGGATGCTTGTGATGCTGCTTGGGCTGCTTACCAAGATGAGCTAAGAAGACACAAAGAGGAGAACTCTAATGACTAAACTTGAAAAACTGAAGGTTGCTTGGGATGCTGAAGAGGCTTGGCGCGATGCTGGAGCTGAAGCTGTTCATAAGGCTGCTGTTGATGAAGCATATGATGAAGCACATAATGCTTTGGTTGCTTACAAAGCTGAACGAAATAAGATACAAGAGGAAAGAGCAAAGATGACTAAGCTTGAAGAACTGAAGGCTGCTTATGAAGCTGCTTATGATGCTACTTATGCTGCTGCTTGGGCTGCTGAGAAGGCTTACTACGACGAGCTAAAGAAAACACAGGAGGAGAAGTCAGATGAGTAACCTTTACCGCCCTGACAACTGGGTTGTCGTAAAGATCAATGGAGACGATCCTCACTACCGCGTACTGGCTGGCTGGTCTGGGGGGTATACTACTGGAAACAGTTGGCTGGTGAACAGTGGTATCACTGGAGTAGAAGAGACGAAAGACTACTACTATTTCTCTGGCTCCAGTGGCAGCACATACCACTGCGGTAAGGGTTCTTACATGTTAAAAATGAACACTGCACCAATTTGGGCAAGGCTACAAGAACTACACGGTGATGAAGTTGAAATGATGCCAGAAGATACAGACTGGATGAACATGGATTGGATTATCAATGAGTCTAAAAAGTAAATGTGACCAATATGATGTAGTAGTCAGGGAGTTCTTCAGTCTACTTGACGCCACTGAAGAAACTGATGAAGGTAGGGTACACCGCCCAGTTCAAATAGTGTGTGCCCGTAGTGATATGTTGATAAAACTGGAGAGCGTCTTGGCTGCATTAAAAAGCACGATGGAGGATAAAGGATGAAGTTTACACACCAACACAGTGACGGCACAAAGATTAAAATAGAAATGGCAGAACATGCGTCTATGGATGCTGTTCTTGAAGAGTTTCAAAACTTCCTTCGTGCCTGTGGATACGTAATTGAATACAATCAGGTTTTATGTTTGGAGGATATGGACAAATGATGTTAGAAGATACAGACTGGATGAATATGGATTGGATAATCAAATGACCGGACACATGGCACGTCGATACCGCGCAAAGAAGGCATACGCCTGCTGGGACTGCGATAAGGTTTATCTTGATAAGGATTTCGCGCAGCGTTGTTGCGCGGTCAAAACACCTCACATAAAGGACACTTGATATGCTTGAAGCCGCTGGAATAGCTTTTATCGCAATGTCGGTTGCCGTGGTTACATTCTACGGATTGATCCGGCTCATGGATTATTTGCGATGGTGGAACGAAGCTGGATTGGCTGCATTTATTCCAATGCTTGCAGTTGCAATTCCATCAGCACTAGTCGCGGCAGCAATTGCTGTTTGGCTCATTAGATAAAAAGGACCGGATCATGGCATTGCTTGAAATAAACGCCGCCAAAGATGAGTTGATGGATGTTGCATCTGAGCTTGAGGCCATCGACTACGAATTACCTGATGAACCCTCTGACAACGCGTCACAGGATGAGTGGCGAGATTGGGCGCTCCACCTTTGTTTGGTTATCGAGCGCGCCGAAAGGGTGACGGTCAAAGCCGCAGCCGCAATTCTTAATTAGGAGGATCAATGGATCTCTACGTAGGAACATCATCCAGCGATAGCGACATGCTTGAAGCCGTCGCAGATCACATTGAAACGCAAGGGGTTCACCCTGTCCGCATTAACTTGGAGCGGGGCGCGTTTCGCTCTCAACTTAACATCGAATGTGAGGCGCATGAAGTCGCGGAAATTGCCGCGCACTTTGCATCTTACAAACCATCAACGTAAAGGACCGGATCATGTCAGAAGGTAGAACATTCAAGATCAGCGGACACCCTGTCACTAGGCAGGAGGTTTTAGATCAAGCCACTATGATCCGAGGCAATACCGTTCGATCTATTGGCTTGGCGGTTCGGATCATTCGCGAGGATGGCCGCGATGTAGATCTTCCAGCATCATGAGCCGCACATGGATGAATGTTGCCGATAGCAGGCGGACATTGAAAGACGCAGAGGCGGATGGATTGGTCGCGGATAGCAGGCAAGTACGTATTGACCTGATGGCTCAATTCCACAGTGGCGAAAAGACGCTTGAGCAGGTTCAATCTGAATTGACACAGATCAAGCGCAACGCAAAGAAAAACGGTCAGGTAACTCGCGATCAAGCGTATCTTGGCAGAACCCCATAAAAAGGACCGTCATGCAGCCCCTACGGGTATCAGACGCAACGCGCGTCCTTGCTGAAACGCAAGATGAATACTACGCGCTTGCGATTAAAGATGAAGAAATTGAGGGCGTTAATCATATGACCTCAGTTTGGGAGCCAACGCCCAAAGAGCTTGCAGACCTCGCCAATGGCGGCGCTGTCAGGCTCACAATTCTTGGCACTGGGCATCCGCCCGTTCAACTCACCACCCAATCTGCACCGGAGTAGAAAATGACGACAGATGTAACAGCCAAAGACTTCAACCCATCCAACAACGAGATGGTTGACGCGATCAAAGGCAAAGCAAACGAGCTTGCCGATGTGATCAATAAACTGCCAGCGAGCCGCCGTCGCAGCATCGCACTCACCAACCTTGAAACGGCCAGCATGTTCGCTGTGAAGTCGGTTTTCTATGGCGACGATAACGAGCGCACAGACGCTTAATATTTCGGGCTGATATCTCATAGGTGTCAGCCCCCAATTCAAAGGACGGAAAAGATGAAAATAACAGCCATAACAGAACATGAAGACGGTAGTGCCACGTTTGACTTTGACTTAGACGATACCACAGCTGCCTTAGCTCAAGAACTTGGGTTAAAACTGCTGATCTGTTGTGGTGCCACTGGGACAGACTTGGAACATGTGTTCAAAACTATATTGGAAAGGACTGAAGATGATAACATACTTCCAATGACCCGTAATGAAGAGCTAGTAGCTGAGAACGAGAGGCTTCTTAAAGCTCTTGGTGCCTATGAACGTGAACGTGATCGCTTCAAGCACGCTAGTGCAGATGTCACAGGTCTCTACTTTTTGGCAGGAGGCCATGGGGAAGTGGACGAAAACCTATTGCCAGAGTTCGTTCATATCTGCCCTGCATATGGTTGTGCTTGGGAACAAGTATATGTAAAGACCGACAAAACTGTTAATTATGAGGGGTCGTGAGACGCCTGGATCACAAATCAAAGCAAGGCTCAACCCTGACGTTGCATCAGCAGGTTCTGACCTGTCTGTTGTTAACACAGTAATTGTATGACTACCTAGAGGAGTACTACCCAGTAGGTGCTCCAGCATTAGAAAAAGGAATATAACTATGTTTACCAATACCTTAAAGGCTCTTGTAGCCTCACTAGCAATGACTACAGCAGCCTCAGCAGCAGTTGAATACGATCCAGAGGCACACAAGATGACCGTCACCGGTAACACTACTCAATACCAAGTCAACGCAGCCTATGCTGTGCTCAAAGATAATGATGTAGTGACAGTAGAGATGAGTGGGCCAGGAGGTGACTATTACGCTGGTCTTTATCTAGGACGTATGCTTAAGAAAGAAGGTGTTACGATTATCATCAAAGAGGGTTCGACCTGCGTGTCTGCTTGCGCTTTTGCTGCGCTTGGTGGTGACAGACTGATCGTAGACGGTGCCTTGTGGTTCCACGTACCTTTCTTGACTGGTATACCTACCAATAAGACAGTCCTTGAGATTGCTCAGTACTTTGGTATCGGCTACTTGGAAATGCCTATGTATTTTGCAGATATCGGTGTGACAATCAACTTCGCTAATGTCTTGATGAAGCGTACGAGTGAATGTAAGTTCTACGTCATCGAAGATGGAGCTGAGGCTTCTAAGCTCAAGAATACTGAGAAGGTAAACTCACGCGTGGTGATAAAGCATACCATCCTGAACAAATGTAGATAAGGAGTAGACTATGTTCTTATTCTTCAAAGATAAACGGTGGGCCTTATGGGCCTACCCCGGTTCACTATTCATATTATCAGCACTTTGGTTACAAGTTCAAATCGATGTTAAGATTAACGAGTGGTTCGGTAGCTTTTACGATCTTATCCAGAAGGCGCTGGGCACTCCCGGAGCCATCACTATGGGTGAATACTGGTCAGGCTTAGCAAGCTTCGGTTGGCTAGCAGCAGGCTGGGTAGGGTTAAGCTTACTCAGTTCCTACTTCACAGCTCACTACCTCTTCCGTTGGAGAACATCTATGGTTGAGTGGTACCACAGTGTGTATGACAAAGCTCGTACTATCGAAGGAGCTAGTCAACGTGTGCAAGAAGACACTATCAAGTTCAGTCGGATCGTTGAAGGTCTAGGTGTAGCGTTTATCGAGAGCATCATGGTTCTGGTTGAGTTCTTCCCGATACTCCTCGTACTTGGAACCGGTATCTCAGTTCTTTACTTCGGAGAATGGGAGTATGGTTTAGTCACTGGTGCTCTAGTCTGGTCTGTTGGTGGTACTCTTCTACTTGTCGCCACAGGTTGGCTGCTTAGGTTAGTTGGTATTGAGTACGATATCCAAGTTAGAGAAGCAGCCTACAGGAAGCACCTAGTCAAGATGGAAGACGACGGTACAGTTTCTCCTAAGAACTTAGAAGAGTTATTCGATAGTGTACGTACAATACACTTTGTCAGTTACCTGCAGTACCTGAAGTTCAACGTCGTCCGTATGGCGTATCTTCAAGCTAATGTTCTAACTGCTTACATCTTCCTGGCTCCAGCAATTGTAGGTGGTGTTATAAGCTTAGGTGTTATGCAGCAGATCATAAGAGCATTTGGACGAGTGGAAGGCTCTATGCAGTTCCTCCTAAAGTCTTGGCCTACTATAATTGAACTACTCTCAGTAGCTAAACGACTGAAAGAGTTCGAGACTCAAATCAACTCCAAAACATAAGGAAGTTAAATGTTTAACTCTATCATGAACGGTAAAAAGAAAAAGAAGAACAAGGAAGCTGAGGGGAAACTCTCAGCACCACCACAAGTACAAGCTCCAGGTACATACGTACGTGAAGCGGGTATCCTGTTCCTGACTGATAAGTTCGACCAAGAACACATCATGCCACTGGTAGGTCAAATCTATGAGTACAACCTGATGCCTGAGGAACTCCAACCACAGAACATCACATTGGTTATCAACAGTCCAGGTGGATCTGTACACTCAGCATTCCACCTCATCGATGCTATGATGATGTCTGACGTACCTGTGAACACAATCGGCCACGGTCTTGTCGCTTCATGCGGCGTACTTACAATCATGGCAGGTCAACATCGCATGCTCACACACAACACATCCGTGATGAGCCATCAGTACTCTTGGGGCTCTTCAGGTAAAGAGCACGAACTCCACGCTAAGATCAAAGAGTTTGATATGGCAGGAGATCGTATGGAAGCTCACTATAAGAAGTTCACTAAGAAGTCTGTGAAGTACATCCGTAAGCGCCTACTCCACGCAACCGACGAATGGTTGTCACCGGATGAGTGCTTGAAGCATGGCCTCGTAGACAAAGTAATCAATACATACGAATAAAGGAAAACGAATGACACAAATCACAGCCTCTTATATCGACCACATGGGCAGTGACCTTAGTGTAGTGAATGCCGCACGGGTCAGTTTTGGTAAGGCGTCTCACTTTGAGGGACGGGTAGGTGGACCAGACGTGCTATCAAGCCGTGACACAAAGCTGATCAACTACCTAGCTTCTCATAAGCACTTGTCTCCATTCGGCCATGCGTTCGCGTCTTTCCACGTTACTGCTCCTGTATTCGTAGCACGTCAACTCGTCAAGCACAAGTTCCTACGCTGGAACGAGATCAGCCGCCGCTATGTCGATGATGTACCTGAGTTCTACACACCTGATGTATGGCGTGGACGAGCAGAGGACGTTAAGCAAGGATCAGGTGCTGAAAGCAAGTCTCAATACTTCCCAAGCATCTACGCAAAAGAAGTCAATGCTAAAGCAGTTGAAGACTACCGCAAAATGCTGCAGCAAGGCGTGGCACCTGAACAAGCCCGTATGATCCTACCGCAGTCTACAATGACTGAATGGTACTGGTCTGGATCCCTCGACGCCTTCGCCGACATGTGTCGCCTACGTTGTGCCGCAGATACTCAAGCTGAGACACAAAAAGTAGCTTGGGATATCAGTCTGAAGATGGAAGACTTATTCCCTGTCTCATGGAAAGCGTTGAGGGATGAACAATGACAAGAACTGAATGGATCAGAATAGAAGACGAGATCGAAGCACGTATCGAAGATCTTGAAGATCGATGCAGCTATATCAACAAAGTGTGGTGTGAGATGTACAGTGGACTGCCTAAACAAATGGAAGCTGTAACTCATATAGCTAAGCAATTCAAAGAGCTACAAACCACAGACACTGAGAAATACTTAGATGCTCTTGAAGACTTCGTAGAACACATGGAAGAGTCTTCGCTATACGTAAAGCCAAAGTAAACAACCGCAAAGGAATAGATGTGGAAATCACTATCAAAGTAACTCAAGACTTCATTGATCAACGACAAGCAAACTCGGAACTGTACAACTCGACAAACCGTTCGCCGCGTAAGTTCCTCATGGACCTTGACTGTGAGCTAGTAGAGTATGACTACATCGCCCGAGGCGTTTGGGATTCACTAGGTGGTTGGGAAGTAGATGCTGTGATCGACAACAAGAACGTTGATCTCAAGTTCGTACAGAAGTACTGGAACATCACACCACGCCGTATTGTAAACATCATCCGTCAACGTAAAATCCTAGATGAGTATCATTTCTGGGAATGGATCGCACGACCAAAGCGTCCATTAGAAGTTGGCGATGAAGTAACAGTAAGGTTCGTCGGTGCTCTCACATACGATCAAGTAGCCGACAATATCAAACCCTCATTCAAGCAAGCTGGTGGACATTACGTAGACATCCGCAAGCTGATTGAAACTTAATATAGGAGAACCTCATGGCACAAAGAGGACCAAGAGTAACTAAATGCCCAATGTGTCATGTAGAAGTGACTATACCAAACTCAAGACCAGATGCTACACGTAGGAGATACTGCGATCCCTGTAAGAACCATCCAAAGCACTACGAGTACAGGGCTCAAATCGCTAAACATGGCATCACCATAGAACAATGTGATGAACTATACGCAATCACGAACTGTGAATGCTGTAACCGTGAGCTGACTTCTGGAGGTGGTCCCGGAATAGCAGGGCATCTCAAAGAAATATTGACCACTGTCATGACTCAGGGAAAATCCGTGGTATCTTATGCTGGGAATGTAACTCAGGCATTGGAAAACTTGGCGACAACGTATCTGGACTCCAGAACGCAATCAACTATTTAGAAAGAAACAAACCATGAAGTTAATATTTGACCTAGAGTGTAACGGCTTAGACCCTGACACAATCTGGTGTATCGTCGCATATAACATCGACACAGATACTATGTACACCTTCTCTGACCACGCAACGTACCATGGCACAATCGCTGACGGTGTTCGTATGTTAGAGAATGCAGAACTACTAATCGCCCATAATGGTATCGGTTTCGATGCTCGTGTGTTGGACAATATGTTCGGCACTGATCTGCTATCTAAGCGGTTCCACGACACCTTCGTTATGTCTCAAGTGCTAAGCTATAAGCGTAGCCACCGACACGGCCTTGCAGGCTGGGGTGAGCACCTCGGTAATAAGAAGTGGGAATTCGACAAGTGGGATGAGTTCTCCCGTGACATGGTGAGGTATTGCCAGCAAGACGTTAAGGTGAACTACGCCGTCTACAAAGCACTCCTCGCTGAGTACTCGAAGATCTATGCTGTAAATCCTCTAATCAAAGAAGGTCTGAAGGTAGAGCACGACGTAGCGGTATTCAACGCTAAAGTCCGACATGACGGTTGGAAGCTTGACACAGTTAAAGCAAATGCTACACTGAAGCGTATGCTTGACCGTATGGACGAGATCAACAACATCATGCTGCCAAAACTCGGTATGAAAACTGTATGGATCGACAAAGAACCTCGTAGCCCTAAGTACAAAAACAATGGTGACTTCAATCATCACACAGTAAAGCAACTAGCGGAGTACCTAGGACATGAAGTTAAGTCAAGCGACACGCATCTTATTCAGCCGACTGATACCTTCCAAAGGTCCCGACAAGAGCAAATCGAGTTGGGTTCCACAGAGCTCGTCAAAGACTGGCTCCTCGAAAACGGATGGAAACCAGACGAGTACCAAAAGAAGAAAGTCGGATTCGAATGGGTCACAATGGGACCCAAACTTACGAGTACCTCCCTTGCAGCGTTCGGTCCGGAAGGACTCCTCATCGACGAGTTCTACACCCTCCGTGCCCGCAAAGCCGTTATCGAAGGCTGGCTCACGAAGCAAGTAGATGGTCGTATTCACGGTAACATGTGGACATGCGGCACTCCAACCTTCCGCTGTCGTCATGAAGTGATCGTTAACCTGCCAGGTAGTGATGCTATCTGGGGCAGAGAGATCCGTGAGCTGCTAGCTGCTGATGATGGTACAGTAATCGTAGGTGCTGACTCAAGCGGCAACCAGCTGCGCGGTCTGTGCCACTACGTACGCAACCCTGACTTCACTAAGGAAGTTATCTTCGGTGATCAACACCAACGTAACGCTGACAGCCTCGGCTGCAGTCGCGCTGTTGCTAAGTCGTATCTCTATGCTTACCTCTTTGGTGCTGGTGATGCAAAGCTTGGACAAGTGCTTACTGGTAAAGCTAACGCTGCAGTCGGTAAGAAGTCCCGAGCAGACTTCGCCAAAGGCATCAAAGGTTTGACTGAGTTGAAAGACAAGTTGAGCAAAGTGTGGAAGAACACACGCTTTGGTGGTGGTGAGGGTAAGATCCCTGGTCTCGACGGTCGCCCAATCTACGTAGCCTCTGATCACCAAGCACTAAACTACCTACTGCAATCCGCTGAAGGTATCACGTGTAAGGCTGCTGTATCCTACCAGATGCAGAAGATCAAAGAAGAAGGCTTGCGAGCTGAAGCACGTCTGTTCTATCACGACGAGACTGCTTGGGCTTGTCATCCTGATGACGCTGATCGTGTAGGTCAGATCCTGAAAGAGTCATTCGCTGAAGCACCTAAGTGGTTCGGTGTAGAGTGTATGGACGGCGGCGATCCTTCAATGGGTTCATCATACGCTGATGTACACTAATTAACTAAACATAGAAAGGAAACGTAATGTTTCAAGATATCCTACTGATCGATGCTGATTCAATCTACTTCCGCATTGCAATGGTCACAACTAAGAAGAACGAGATCCGTCAAGGGATCAAACGTACTATGGATGAGATCAAGAAGAACTGTGGTGTCAACGATTACATGTGTGCTGTCAAAGGTGAAGGCAACTTCCGTATGCGTGTTGATCCAAACTACAAGGGTCACCGCAAGCCACTTGAACCAGAAGTCAAAGCAGCTGTATCATACGGTCTCCAACATATGATCGATGAGTATGGTGCTATACCTGCTCACGATATGGAAGCAGACGATCTTGTCAGCATCTGGGCTTATGAGATGATGGAAGCTGGTAATGAACCAACAATCGTAGCGATCGATAAAGACTTGCTACAGATCCCTGGTTGGCACTACAACTTCGTTAAGAAAGATCCACCACGCTATGTGAATGCTGACGAAGCTAACCGCCTCCTGATGATGCAATGCCTAACAGGTGATACTGCTGATAACATCAAAGGTCTCAAAGGCATCGGTCCAAAGAAAGCAGAGAAGATCCTAGAAGGAGTTCCAATGGAACGCCGTTGGGATAAAGTCAAAGCTGCGTACCGTGAGCATAAAGCTGGCAATCTGGAGAATGACTACAAGCTTCTCAGAATGCTACAGTCTTGGTCTGAATACGACAACGACATCCTAGCAAAGTACCCAATCATTGAGGAGAGCAAACCTGATGAAGACTCTACAAGTAAGCCTGAACGTGAAGCCACTGAGTGCGAACATAATGTATCTCAGGAACAGACACAAGACAGCAGCGTACAAGAAGTATCAGATGGAGATACTGGACGAACTGAAGGGAACTGATTGGCCCTTCGGCAACTCACCTGTGAACTTCGATATTGATGCTGGCTTCTCAACACGAGCGGCCGACATCGATAACGTTCTCAAACCTCTACTTGATACGTTCCAATCTATCTACGATGACTTCAACGACAATAAGGTCTATGGCCTTACTGCTACGAAGTACATCGTGCCTAAAGGCAAAGAGTTCCTTGTAGTACGTATCGAAGAAACTACAGAGACTGACATAGAGAACTCAAAGATTAAACCTAAGTCCTGATAAAGGAGAAAGAGAGTCTAAATGAAAGAAGCTTGCGATGATTGCGGAAGCTCTGATGCCAAACATGTGTATGAAGATGGTCACACACATTGCTTCTCATGTAACAAAACAACATTCCCTAAAGAAGAAAGTGAACCAGTGAAAACTACTGTGCAACCAACTAACACTTCGAACACCAACATTGCTGAGCTCCACTCCCTTAACAGCTATCCCATGACAAGTCGTGGTATCAGTCAAGAAGTAGTGGAGTTCTTTGATGTCAAGATGGGATTCGATGAGAACCGTAAACCTAAAAGCCACTACTATCCATACATCAAGAAGAACCAGACATGCGCTTACAAAGAGCGACAGCTGCCTAAGTCGTTCTACGTACATGGTGACTTCAAAGAGGTTGAACTCTTCGGCCAATCTAAGTTCTCAGGCGGTCGTACTCTGGTGATCTGTGAAGGTGAGATTGACGTTCTGTCAGTCGCTCAGGCATTCAAAGACTACAAAGGTGTGATCTATCCTGTAGTTGGTCTGCCTAGTGCTAGTGATACGAACTCTGTATTGCGTCAGCGAGACTGGGTTAACGGGTTCGCCAAAGTCATTATAATGATGGACCATGACGATGCTGGTGATAAAGCCGCTGACGTCCTATCTAAGATGATCAAAGCTGGTAAGGCCTTCATTGCTAAGCTTCCTGAGAAGGATGCGAACGAAACCTTAGTCAAGCATGGTAAAGACGCTATCCTACGAGCCATCTGGGATGCCAAGGAATGGTCGCCTGCTGGTATCGTGACAGGGGACAAGGTGTGGGAACACTTCATTGCCCGTCAGCATGTTCAATCTGTACCGTACCCAGCGTGTATGCAAGGCATCAACGAGAAACTGGAAGGAATGCGACATGGTGAGATCACTCTATTTACTAGTGGTACTGGCTCAGGTAAATCTACTGTCATCAAAGAGATTATCCTCGATCTTCTCAACAAGACAGAGGACCGCGTTGGTCTTATCAGTCTTGAGGAAAGCATCGGCGATACTGCTGAGAAGTTCGTCTCAATGTCACTCAACCGACCAATCGTCGGTGAACCAGACCTTACGGAAGAAGAGCTTAAAGCTGGCTTCGATAATGTGTTCGGAGACGAACGGCTTGTCCTGCTCGATCACCAAGGCTCTGTGGGAGACAGCTCACTCATCGACAAAATCGAATACATGTGCCTCATGGGATGTAAGTATCTTGTTCTCGACCACATCACGATCGCCGTCTCTGAAGGAAGTGAAGGTCTATCGGGTAACGAAGCCATCGATAAAATCATGTCCGATCTGCTTAAGATCGTAAAGCGACATGATGTATGGCTCGGCTTGATCTCTCACCTACGTAAAGCCTCAATGGGTAAATCGTTTGAAGAAGGTAACATGCCATCGATCGATGAGATCAAAGGTTCAGGTTCGATCAAGCAGATCTCATTTGACATCATTGCTTTCAGTCGTAACATGACAGCCGAAGATGAGCTGGAACGTAACACAACTAAGTACTCAGTACTCAAAGCACGATACACTGGCCGCACAGGCCCAGCAGGAGCATCTAAATATGACCCAAACACAACACGCCTCACTGATGCGCAAAACATCGGATTCGAAGGTATTGACCTATGATAACTACTATCTAGGTGTTGCTCAACTGACCAGTAAGATGTCTCATGACTACAAGATCAAAGTAGGATCAATCATTGTACGCAACGGTCAGATCCTGAGTCAAGGTTGGAATGGAATGCCGAGTGGTATGTCTAACAAGACACGTGACGAAGAAGGCGTAACAAAGCCTGAGACAATTCATAGTGAAGAGAACGCACTTATGAAACTCGCAAAGAACGGTGGTGGTTCTGATGGAGCCACCATCTACTGCACTCACAGTCCATGCTATGGATGTGCTAAGCTAATCCTCCAAGCGGGGATCAAAAGAGTAGTATACTCAGAACTGTATTGCTCTAAATCCCTTAAATTTATGAAAGAGAGAGGACTTGAACTTGTACGCATTAGACCAAGTGATCGAGTATCTCAGCAAGAAGATCTCACGCGTAAACCTAAACAACCAGAAGGCTAACCGCGGAGGAGTTCTTGTTAAGACTCACCATGGTTGGGAAGATAAGATGGAACCACTAGTAGCTATAACGTTTCAGATCATCCAATCCCAATTCACGAGAACAGCAAACGACTATCTACCCGGCGAGTCTGGTCTTACATCAACCTCAATGGTAATCGGTAAAGCCGTAGCAAGACTGATCAGCCGAGAACCTATCAAACTAGAACATCAACTGACGATCGGAGACCTCTTCATTGAGGGCTTCGTGTATCATGGCTTTGCCGAGTTAGTACCTCCAACTCGCCGTGATGAATCGTACATCCTCAAAGCAACTCCTAAGTGGGAAGAGCTAGCAGACATTCCTCTGAACGTCGTAAAAGAAACGATCCTAGGAAGCTACAAAGAACCTCAGCCCATCAGTAAGAACATGCACAAGATGCACGACTACTTATATGATCCTGAAGCTCCATACGTAGTAGCAGTTAAGAACCTGCAGAATGTCAGCTGGTCAATCAACACGTCAGTACTAGACAAAGTGATTGCTCCACCTTCAGAGTTGGAAGAGAACGATGCTAAGGAACAGCGACGTAGAAGCAAAGTGATTGAACACCGTTTCATCACAGCCAAAGCAGAAGTCCTAAAAGAATGGGATTGCTTCTATCAGACGTTTGAGATCGACTATCGTGGTCGTATCTATAACACTGAACCTTTCTTGAACTACCAAAGCAGTGACATGGCTAAAGGTCTGTTGCTATTCTCAGAGCCTAAACCTATCAACGAGAGCGGTAAGTTCTGGTTGGCTGTCCATACAGCTGCTTGCTACAACCAATCGTACAATATCAATGACATCCCAGAGTGGTGTGAAGAAGACTACAAGTCACACCTAGAAGAAGAAGGTCTAGAAGACATCTCTGTAGACAAGATGACATTGAACGATCGTGTTGGCTGGACAATGGCTAATTGGGATAAGATCTTCAGCTGCGAGTTAGACCTCAAAGCTGAGAAACCTTACATGTTCCTTGCTAGTTGTTACGAGTGGGACTTCGTTGAACGCACCGGTATGACACAACTGCCGGTTGCTATCGATGGCTCAAATAACGGTTAACCCTAGCCGTTACAAAATTCCGTGAATTGCTGGGAACCCCTAACGTAAAGTCGAGGGCAATCAGCAGCCAAGCCTTAGAAGGAATTCTTTGGAAGGTTCAACGACTAGAGTATACGGTCCAGAACGGATCATGAAACTCGTAGGATAGAAGTCTATCCGAAGCTCGGAACACCTCATTAGAGGTGATGATATAGTCTGATCTATGCGGAAACGTATAGCTGTTACTTACATAATAATGGTTGGTATCCGTCCCTTATAGAGAATAGGAGACAACTAATGATACATAGACACCACATAATCCCCAAACACATGGGTGGAACTGATGATGAAAGCAACATAGCGTCGCTGACTCCACAGGAACACGCTGATGCTCACAACCTGTTATACGCCTTACATGGTCATAAGCAGGACTGGTTGGCTGAGCAAGGTTTGCTTGGCTACACCTCGAAACAAGAGATCATCAAAGAGATTATGAAATTGAACGGTGTGCGTTCATGGGCAAATGGAATGAGTGAAGCACGCAGCGAGTGGTACTCATCCGATCAAGCCCGTGACCACGGCAAGTGGTTAAGCGAAAACCATTCTAAGTTCAATGATTCAGCAACGCAATCCGAACTAGGAAAGCGTGCTGCTAAAAGTCAAAACCACCCTAACAACAGAACCAACACTTGTCCTCACTGCTCGAAGACAATGAACCTTGGTTCCTACGCGAGATGGCATGGCGATA
>Ga0115566_10002798_pt1 | contig 14276 bp, 24 predicted proteins | sample COGITO_mtgs_1204_3_FD_87173 | JGI IMG/M metagenome (GOLD analysis project Ga0115566, IMG submission 87173) | Pelagic marine microbial communities from North Sea - COGITO_mtgs_120405 | ecosystem: Environmental > Aquatic > Marine > Epipelagic | place: Germany:Helgoland, sampling site Kabeltonne...
CGCACCCACCGGCGTTGGTCCTTCTGGTTGATGTCGACGGTTTGGTTTCCCTCGTCGTTCGCGCAGTCGATGCACCGCACCGCGAACGCGGGCGGGTCTTTGCGCAGCCATCCACGAATCGAAGCCATTAGCCCTGTCTCCCTTCGATGGTGAACGGCGCCGCCGCAGCGAAGAAGCGCGCGACGAAGCTACCGCCCACGGTCGGCGTTCCGGTGAGGGTCGCGCGAATGTTGAGCTCGCGCACAGGCAGGAACGCGAGCGGGCTTGCCGTCACGATTTGCCGCGGCGCTGCGCCGACGCCGCCGCCGCCGGCGAAGACGGAAATCGCTTGGATGATTTCGACGCCCGAGCCGAGGCCGAAAGAGAGCTCGTAGGCGATCGTGAAATTGTTCGCGGTGAGGTCCCACAGGTTCGTGCTCGTCAGCGTGCAGATGAGCGCGAGCGCGACGGCGCGCGGAGGCCAGCACGTATAATGGACGACTTGCTGCGACTGCATCGCAATCGGCGTGATGAGCGCCGGATTGATGATGGCGGTCACCGTGTCGGACGAGCACCACCGGACGTCGTCGAAGCGCTCGCCGCGTACGTCGACCGGGTCGGCGCCGCGCACGATGGTCGGCTCGGGCGCTTCGCTCGGTGACTCGTCGGCGATGCTCGACACGCCGAGCCCGAACTGTTGACGCTCTAGGAGCTTGCGCGCGTAGCGCTGGCCGTCCGACTCCCACTCGGGGATCGCGACGTCGGCCGACGCGCGCGCGTGCTCTTCCTGAGCGCGCACGACCTCCGCGCCGGCGCCGTCGACCGCGACGAGCCGGCCGACCTCGCGAAGCACGCCGGGGCGAAGCACGCGCGGCGCGTTCATCACTTCCTCGCGAACGTCATGCCCGCGCGCGCGGCTGCGTTCTTCATCGCGTCGATTTGCCGGCGAAGCCGCTCGGCTTCTTTCTTCGCGTGCTCCGCGGCGCTCTTGTGCCGCGCGCACGTCGCACACGCCGAGCTCGCCGCCTTGGTCTTCTTCTTCGCTGCCATCTCAGAACCTCACCGTTACCGAGCGCTCGCGCGGGGGGCGCGGCGTCGGGGGAGGCATCTTCGCAGCTTGGTTCAGCGAGGACACAACTTCGAGCAAGTCCCCGACGACCGACTTAAACGGCACGCCATGGGCCTCAAACGCCCTCAGGACGACGTTTGGATCGACTCCCCGCGCCATCGCCTCCACGGCGAGAAGACGCGCCACGTGGTCACGGTCGACGATGCCGGCGGCTTCCCCGACGCAGCACACGCCTTCGATGGATCGCGAGACCGCGTCGATGGGGTGACGCTCGCCGTGAAGCGAGGAGAGGTTGTAACCGCTGTTCCCCCACGGGAGGTCGGCGCGCGCGTACCACAGATTGCTCGCGCCGCGCTTCAGCGCGATTTGCGGACGCGCGGTGTGAAACATGACGCCGCACACCGCGGGCGCGATGCCGACCTCACCGCTTTTGCGCTTCGTCGGCATGCCCGCTTCGATGCTCGGGTCTTCGTACGAACCATCGGAGCGCTGCACCATCGCGTGAAACTTTTTGTAGCCGCTCGGGATGATGCGCACGCGTGCGCCGGGGTCCTCGCCGCTCACGCGCAGCGACGCCGCGTGCCACGGCGCGAGGTCGTCGCAGTCTCCCCACCCGCGACCCATCACCGTGCCCGCATGGTCGAAGCGCTCTTCGCCCGGCGGCTCACGCTCCCACTTGATGCGGTGGCGCGTGATGCCCGTCTCGGCGCTCGGCACCGTGCCCGAGCGCAAAAGCTGCTCGTCGAGGCGCGTGACGGCCTCCGCCGCGCTTTCGAGCACGTCGGCGCGTACGTTCTCCTCGGGGATGGCGATGCGAAGGCGCACGGGCGTTTAGCTCCGCTCGTGCGCGTCGAGCTCCGCCGCGTTGAACTGCTCCGCGCGCACCGCGCCGCTCGGCGCGGTCCACACGGCGAGCGTCGTATAGCCGGCGTTGCCCGGCATCGGCCCGAGCGCGCCGCACGCTTTGCAGTAGTGCGCGTCCATCGGCATCGCGCCGATGATGCGCACGTGCAGCGTCTCCGCGTGATGACCGTCTTTGGAAAACGGACACGTCGCGGAGTCGACGACCTCGGGCACTCTGTTCGCCATCCCTGCTTGCATCGCGAGCTCCCTACTGGATGTAGCGGCCGAGCACTTCGATCGCGACGAGGAAGCTGTCGGTTCCCGTCGGGTAGATGCTCAGCGAGACGGGGATGAAAATCGCGACGCCGGGCTCCGCCGGTCGCATCGCGAAGCGAATCCCGAACGCCTGCGACGTGTAGTTGCCGAGGCTGATGCGACCGAGCGAACCGCCCTGCACGCTCGTGCCGACGAAGACGCCCGGCGTTGCGAACGCGCGCGAGTTGGCGACGCTCGCGCCGATGGGCTGGAGCGTGACGAGCAAGCGCTCGCCGCGGTAGCGCGCTTGCGGCGTCGCGCTGTGGTTGATGACCGCCGGACCGCCGGCGACGAAAACGCCGCCGTTCGCGTCGGGGTTGAGCGGCAGCGGCACGAGGCCCTCATCGGGCAAGTACGTGCCCGCGGCGACGCGCTGTTGCAACCAGTCGGGATTCGGGAGGCTGAGCAGCGGCGCCGCTGCTCCGCTCGCGAGCGTGCCCGCGGGCACCATCTCCGCGCCGACGCCCGTTGTCTCGAACACTCTGTCCCCGACCACAGCAAACTTTCGATTCATCGCAGCGCCTCCGCAGTGTGTGTGAGTTGCTAGCAGCGCTAGCGATTACGCCATGGCGGCGACGCCGTCGCCGCCGGAAACGCTCCCCTGCATCCGCCACTCGTACATCGCGATGGCCGCGAAGCCGCCGGCGAGCTTCGGCAGGTACTTCGGCGAGTGCTTGCGCATGAACCAGCACCCGAGCGCGAGCGTCCCCGCGCGCCCGAGCATCGGAATCGTGGGCACGTTCGGAATCGTCCCCTTGTCGATGAGCGCGAGAATCATCCCGGCCATGCCGGGGATGAGCAGCGTGCTCGTCATGTCCCCGCCGCCCGCGTGCGCGTGATGGCGCTTCGGTTTGTGCGCGGGCTTGCGCGGCGCCGCCGGCGCCTTCGGAGTGACGATGGTGAGCGTCGGAGCCTTGCTGCCTCCGCCGAATTGTGCGGGCCGCAGAACCATCGCCGAGGAGCCGGATTTCTTCGCCATCCTCGAAGCGTCGCTCCATTGGCGCCGAGCGCAAGCGTGAACAAACGGCAGGTATGGGGCGCGAGGCTCCGCGGGCGTACGCTTCCCCTCGTGGCTGACGGCGCGAACCGCGAAATTCCAGAGACGGAGGGCAAAGGCTTTCCGATGGCGATGGGCCTCGTCTACCGCGCGCAAATGCTCCGCGACGGCTCGAACGACCGGCAAAAAATCGCGAGCGCGCTTCACGCGATGGGCTGGGACGAGCACGCACAGGTTTTTTTCTCCCTCGACGAGCGCCAAGCGAGCGAGAGCGCGAAGCGCTACCCGTGGGCGCCGACGTTAAGCATGCTCTTTCCCGATGCCGTGACGGTGTGGGTCGAGGGCGAATGGACGCGGCCGACCGGCTTTCAGAAGGGCCGTCCCTACGAAGACGGCAAAATCGCGATCTACAAGCTTTGGGAATTCGACCCGGAGCGCGCGAAGAACGACCCCAAGGTTATCCCCGACGACCCGCTCGGCATCAAGCAAGCGCTTAAGGACTTCGGCGAGCTCCTCAACGCGGCGGGTCCGCTTGCACTGCTAGCAGCGGTGTACCTGCTATCAAAGCACGAGCGGCGATGAGCACCGACGATGTGCTCGTCAACGTCCTCACGACGTACGGCGTAGCCGACTCCGCGCAGCTTCCGACCGACGTGCAGAGCGCGTATCGCGATGCACAGGTCTTTCTGCGACGGCAGGCGCAAAACCTCATGGGCGGCGACAACGCGCTTACCGGCGCGGTCGGCTCCATCGCTGCGAACGCCGCCGGCGCGCTCCTCGCCGGCGATCCGGCCGCGGCGGGGATGGCCGTCTTTCAGGGCGCGGTCTCTGCGATGGCGATGTTTGGAGGCCCGGTCGGCGCCGCCGCTGCGCTCGGCATCGAAATCTTTCTCGCTGCGATGAAGGCGCTTCCGCAGGCGCACGGCGGCGGCGGCTACTGCGCCGCCGCGTGCGGCGATGTGCCGTGGCAGGGCGCTTTCATCCTCGGCCAAGATTCGCCGCCGCGCTCGCCGAGTGATCCGCGTTGGGTGCATTGGGACAACGCGAGCCCGCGCGCCTTCGACCGCGGAAAGGTCGTCAACGGAAAGCCGACCATCACGTGCTCGGACGACCTCCCCACCATCGGCGGCGTGCAGAACTGCTCCACGCGAAACGTGACGGTCACGGGCAACTTCACCTGGCTTCCGCACATCCTCGCGACGCGAAAGCGCGACTCGTTCGACTACGCGCTCGCACAGCAAGTCGTCGTGCTCCTCGAGAAATATCTCAACGCGCAAGGCCCCTGCCCCACGACGATGTGGGGCGTTCCCGGAAGCGTGAACCTTCGCGACGTCGCCGAAGGTCTCATCGCAGGATGGAACGCTACGCACGACGTCGGCGGAGAGCCGGGCGCGATTCCCTACGACGTCGACTATCGCGACCACCTCGAAGACGTCGAAGGCTTCCACGGCAGCCACTACAAAGCGCCGACCGCGAAGGCGCTGATGGAGCGCTCGCCGGACGAATGGCCTGGTTCGCTCGCGGGCTACTTCATCGCGAACGACCCGCGCGACAAGTCCGAGATTCCGCAGCTTCACAACGGGCCTCCGGTGAAGGAGCTCCGCGTCCTCGTCACGCCGAAGAAAGACCCGCGCAGCGGACGTCTTCCCGTGGGCCTCGGCAGCGGCGGCGCTCCGCCTCCGCCGCCGCTCATCTTCGGTCGGCCGCTCGCCGGTGCTAGCGGTGATAGCGGTTCGCGAGCTCCGGGCAACGGAGGCGACGCCGGCGCCGGGGCGCCGAAGGGAAACGGAGCGACCTACGGAGGCGGCGCGCAAGGCGCGCCGCGGGCACCGTCGCCGAACGCGCCGCAGCTTCCCGCCGAGCTGTGGCCGTTGCTATTCTTCTTTCTATGAAGCCCCAAATTCGGTCGCGCCCGCTCGGCTGGCAGGTCATCGGCTCGCTGGGACTCTTCGTGCAGCACGGAGAGAAACAGCTTCAGGTGCTCATCGCGAACACGCCGGGTGTGATGAGCTGGACGGTCATCGCGCTCGAATCGAAGCGCGACGCGGCGACGCTAGAAGACGTTTTTGATAACCACTCGCACGCAAGTCTTGGATCGGTCGGCGACCTCGCCGCGGCGATGGAACTCGCGGACGCCTACGCGACGCGATGGCAGAAAACGCAGGAGGAGCCGGCGCCGTGCGCGTGCGGTCCGATCGAGGTCGTCGATGGGCCATCTTGAAAGCACGCGCGAGATTACGAAAGAGGAGCTCGCGACCATCATCCGCTACGCGCTCCGCGCGGTCGGCATGTCGTTCGACTCGATGGAGACCGCGACACAGGAAGCGCTCATCGGCGACCTCGCGAGCCAGCTTCGCGCGATGATTGCGCTTGGCTACGGCATCCTTCCGCCCGAGCAGCCCGACGCGAACGCCGCGCGCGTCGTCATCGCGCGCGGCTGAGAACGTCACCAGCGACGCAACCAAGGCGGCGCGCGCTCGGGCGGGGACGCCGGCGTATTACTTTCCGCGCGCGTGTTCGCGCGCGGGTTCGTCATCACGCGCACGCGGAACGCGCCCTTCGCTTCGCAGTGCGGGCACACTGGGTCGCTGTCCCCTTGCGCGATGAAGCCGCGCGAGCTCTGCATCGTGCGCGCGCCGTCGAGCGCCGCGTACATGCGCGCGAACCAAACGGGGTCGACGAGCTCGCCGCCGCTCGTCACGTCTTTCGTGAGGTACTTGATGATTTCGCGCGCGGCGCCGTCCTTACCGCGAATCGCGCGGAGGTCGACGACGAGCGCATCGTCGGCGCCGATGGGGAAGCCGATGCGCTGAAGCGCGGCGCGCCAGAGCTCGCGGAGCTCCGAGTGGTCGAGCCACGGCGCGAACATCCACAGGTGAAAGTGCGGATGCCCGTGGCCGTCGCTCCCTTGCTCGTTCTCGAACGCGCGGAGCCATTCGACGCTCGACACGCCGCGCTCGCGAAGAGCCTCGTTGAGCGACTTCAGGAAGTACGTCCACGCGGCGCGGAGGTCTGCGATGCGGCGTTCGAGCTCGTGGCCTTCGACGTGCGGAAGCGTGAGCGTGAGAAGCTTCTCCATGTAGCGCCCGCCGGCGCGGTGCGCGCGGAGCAGGCCGAGACGCTTCGCGCGCGCGAGAGTGGCCTCACGTGCGCGCTGGAAGCGCGCACGCTTGAGCGACGCGATTTTCCCGCGGCACGACACGCAGAGCAGCCAGACGCGGCAGCGGGCGTCCTCGTCCTTCACGCAGCCGCATTCGTCGCACGCGACGCGCACCACCTCGGTTTGCTGGCAGTCGACGACGCGCGTGATTCGCTCGCGTTGCCCGCGAGCTCGCGAGGAGTACCACTTGCCGTCGAGGCCCATCTTCTTCGCGACCGCTGCGAGCTGGTCGAGGCGCTTCGCGCGGTTCTCGCGGTGCGGCTTCGTCGCGACGCCTACGGCCTGCAACCACGGTCCACGTCGGAGCGCGACGGCTTCGCGTTGCTCCGCCCTCGCTGATGCCCCAACGCTTTCGCGCACCTGGCGAGTTGTGTCCAAAGTATCAAGGGAAGACGAACCCCCCTTCGCGCTTAAAAAATCGCGCTCCGTAGCAGCGCTCGCTGCACGGTTGTTGCGCCTCGCGGGCGCGGTCCCTACGCTGAGGGCACCCAACGCGCTCCCGAACAGCGACTGTTGGCCAGAGGCCGGTGCGTGTGGCTACGCATCGGCCTCGACCTTTTCACAGGTTTTCAAGAGCGGCAAGCGTTTAGCTCTTGACGCTTGCGCAGTGCAGCCATCGCGAGGCGCACGCCGGCGCACAATTGAGCCGGGTCACTGCACAAAACAACGCCACCCGCTCGACCTCGCAGACGGTCACGAGGGAGCGGGTGTGGGCGTCGGGACAACTGAACGGCGGTTTAGCGCTTTCGGCGCTTCGGCTTCGCGGTGCGCTTCGTCCGCGTCGCTCCGCTCCTCACGGGGGACTTCCGTCCCCCGACCCCTTTCAGCTTCGCCGCGTACTTCTGCTGCGCGCGTTTGATCTGCGCGCGGCGCTTCGCCGCTTGTTTCTCGGCAAGCGCGTTGATGGCGCGTGTCGTCGACGTCCGCACCGCGGCGAAGAGCTCGCGATTGCTAGCAGCGCTAGCGCTGTCGCTGATGTACTTCATCAGAATTTTGCGGACCCACTTCGACACTGGGCTCCATGCCGCGTGCGCCGCGGCGTTGATGGCGTCGGCCTCCGCGCGCGTCACGCGAACGAAGATGGGAACGGTGCGTGCGTCCGGGTTCGTTGGATTGTGCGTGGTCATCATCGTTGCCTCGTGAGGTTGAGGACGTAGGTTCGGCCTTCGTCGTCGGGTTCCGCGAGCGCGATAAGCGAGAGGCAGTCTGTTTGCGCGACGAGCTCGACGGTGACGCCCTTCGGCACGAAGCGGGCTCTCTTCGACAGCGAAATCGGCACCGGCGACGGATGGTGGAGCTCGCGGTCCCGGTCCCAAACGATGTCGGTTCCGATTTGCAGCTTCTTCATCACGAAGATGCAGCCCTCGGGTGCGGTGATGAAGCGGCGAATCGTGAAGTCAATCTGTGGCACCGCTAGAAACGTCGTGAGGTCAGAAGGGGATTTCATCGTCGCCTCCGCGAAAGTCATCGTAGCCTGGCTCGCTGCTATCGCTGCTAGCGTTCTCCGAGCTCGGCTTGCGGCCGTTGAGAATCACGTTCGTCGCGACGACCTCGGTGCTGTAGCGCTTCTCGCCGTCCTTTTCGTAGGTGCTCGTCGCGATGCGACCTTCGATGAAGAGCCGCTCACCTTTCTTGAGCAGCTTCGCGAGCGCCTCCGCGCGACGCCCCCACATCGTCACGCGATGCCACTCCGTGCGCTCTTGCCTGTTCTGGTTTTTGTCGACGTAGCTCTCCGTCGTCGCGAGGCGCATGCGCAGCACGGCGGCGCCGCCCTGCGTGACTTTGAGCTCGGGATCCGCGCCGAGGTTGCCGAGGAGCATCACGCGATTAAGTCCTTCGCTCATGACGACACCTTCGCTTTCTCGGTGAACCGCGCGCAGTCGCACGCGACGCCTTCGGAGACGACGACGTCACAGCATCCGGTCGCGATGTTCGCCGACGCGGGGTAGTTGCGATGCTGCGCGCGGATGTGCCCGCAGTGGCAGAGGTCACCCTGTGGCGTGCCGAAGTGCGCGCCCGCTCGCGGCGGCTGGTCTGTCTCGAACCGCACCCATGCGCCGACGAACTCGCCCAACGCGTGCGCGCTCTTCGCTTCGGGCATCACCCGAAGCACGAGGAGCTCGCGCGCATCCGTCGGCCCCGCCGCGACCGCGACGCCGGGCACACCCGTCGCTTGGACGCGCAAGAGCCGCTGTGAAAGACGCGCGGCTTCCGCCGGCGTGAACTCCGCGTCGCCTTCCGGCGTTCGCAGCAAGAGAACGCGCGGCACCGCGTCGCACCTGTCGAAAATCTCTACCAATCCCACACGCCCGACCGAATGGAACTCCATGAGTCACCTCCGACCTCGGAAGCTACCCACGAACTGCTAGCAGTGCAAGCGGTGCTAGACGAGGCCGTAAACGCTCACGCCAATCTTGCCGCCGGCGTGGTTCTCACACGTGTAGCGAAGAACGCGCGTCGTGCTGAGCGGCGACGCGGTGCCCTGCACGTGGCAATCCACGGCGCACGTCTCGACGCTGAACGCGCCGACGTGCGGATAGAACGCTTTCAGGAGCGCCGCGGCGCGGTCCGCGACGACCTGGGGCACCGGGTCTTTCAGGTACAACCACTGCGGCGTGAGGCTCATGGAGTGCAGCTTAGCCGAGGCCCCTTGCCGGCGACGTCGGAACAGACGGCGTGAGGGAGCCCATACGCGAGCTGGCAGTAGTTGCCCTCGGCCTCGACGCACGCGCACGTGTAGCAGGAGCACGACGCCATCAGCATGACGACGCGGCAATCGTTCGGGCCGCACACACACACCTGAGCGCCGGGGATGACCGTTCCCGTTCCGCACGAGGACGGCTGAACCTGTGGGCACACGACGTCGGGCGCGACGTCGCCGGCGCCGGCGTCGACGACGTCGGCCGCGGAGGCCTCGCGCGCGCTATCGATGCTAGCAGCGTCCGAGCTCGCGTCGACGACGTCGCCGCTAGCGGTGCTATCGGCCGCGAGCTCGTCGCCGGCGCCGACGTCGGCGGCTGCTCCGTCGACCTCGACGCCGGCGCTCGTGAACGCGTCACCGCACGCGACCAGCGCGAACGGCAAGGCCCATGATGCTGCGCGCTTCATCAGACGCCAAGGTCGATGATGAGCCAGTCCACGTCACTCGCGTCGCCGGCGTTCGCGACGCCGCCGGCGTTGAGTGCCCTCACGCGAAACATCTGCGCCGTGAGGTCGCGGTCGGCCGCTGGCGCGGCGTAGGCGTACGTCGACGCGAAGTCTCCGCCCGCCGGCGTCTTCACAGAAACCACGATGCGGCTCGTCGCGCTGAGGGCCGCGGGGATGAGCGGCGAGACACCCACGGTGAGCTTCGTCGTTCCCGCCTGTAGGGTCGCTCCGAAGGCCTGCCCGACCGTGCGGGCTAGGTCGTCGGTGTCCCACGCGTTCGACTGTCCTAGGAGCCGTAGCAGCGCTGCATTGGGCATCAGCGGTGTCTCTTCGGCGGCGCATGACGTACCGCCGGCGCGGTGTCTTCGGTGTGCTCCGCGAGCTCGGGCGCGGCGATGGTCTCAGGCACCGGCCGCGGCGCCGGCGTCGTCGACGCGGTGTCGACGTCGACGACGCTCCATCCGGCATCGAAGGGCGGCAAGAGGAGACGCGCCGCGAGCGCGCGCGCCGGCGCAAGCTCTTCATGGAGGACCCTTCGCGCCTCGGCGCCGTCCTCGAACTTGTTTTCGCGATTCGCGAAGACGACGTCTTCGCCGTGACGCTGCCACTTAACCATCGCGTGCCTTGCCTTTCTTAGAGCGACGTCCCGAGCTGTCGCAGGATCCAGTTTGCGCCGTTCCATTGAAATCGCGCCGAACCTTGGCTCAGCACGGGGATCACGAAGAGCGTTCCGCCGCTTACGCCGTCGATGAAGGTCACGGTGAACGCAGCTTTGTCGACGACGACGATGTCCATGCAATCGCCCGTGACGGCGTTCGTGCTGTTGAGCGTGTACGTGCGATTCGCGCTGCGCGCTGCGACCGTGCGAAAGCGACCGCCGCCGGTCAGCGCAGCGTCGATGATGACGCCTTGGTTTGCGTCCGTCAGCGCGAGGGGCGGACCGCTCAGTCGCGCCTTGATGGCGTCAACCATCGGCTGCAACTGCGCCGTCGGCGCGGTCAGGTAGACCGGCGCTGTGTCGGTCACGGCAACGTCTTTCGCCTGCGCGATGAGCGCGAGGTTTCCCCCCGGCGTCAGGTTGGGGCCGGTTACGGCAAGGTTTGCTTGCGTCCGACTCACGATGCCGGCCGGCGACTGCTGAACGAAGCAGATGCCCGCGGCCGACTCGAACAGCGTCGACGTCGCCACGATGCTTTGGTCCAGTGCGACGATGGTCGTGCTCGCGTTCGCGCCGCGCGATCCGAGTAGTTTTTGCGTCGCGGAGAAGATGCCGCCGCCTGCGTTCAGGATCCAGACGCTCGCCGCGGCGACCACGTTCGATGCGTTGAAGAAGTCTCCACCCGCAGGCGCGTTCACGCTCGACCCCAGCAGCGTCTGAAAAACAACGAAGCCGGATGGCGCCGTCACGAAGACCGACCCGGCTAGCCCGTTGAAAATCGTCTGACCGCCAAAATTGATGACGCCCGCGAGCGTCGACCCCGCGGGGAACGTCTGCGAAAACAGCGCGGGGCCTACAAACGTCGTATTCCACGCGCCCGACGCATCGCGAAAGTCGTACGCCTGCGCCGGGTGGGCTGTGCTCTGACGGAACTCCACATCGCACGGCCCGTTCAGCTTGCGCCGCTCGACGGCGGCCTCCGCGAGCGTCTTGTAGACGTTACCAGCGCTAGCAGCGATAGCAGTGTCGACGACGATGGACGCGGCCTCCGACTGCGCCGCGAACGTGATGCCACCTGGCAGCCCTCCAATCGCCGCCGCGACGGTGCGCGCGAGCGTGTCGGTGTCCCACGCGAACGATTGGCCTAGAAGAAGCGCGAGCGCGTCTGTTTGAGTCGACATGAGAGCTCCCCTTTCACAGCCACGCTTTGTGCGCGCCGGTTCGATACGTCGTCCACGGTTGCCAGTTCTTCCCGCCTTGCGAAATCGCGAGCGCCGCGCGCGCGTTGTAGTCGGCCTCGAAGAGTCGCTGAGGCTCGTACTGCGGATGCGCGGGGAGGTTCACTTGCCAGAGCCCGAGCGAGTAGCCGTACGCTTCATCGCCGACCGCGCCTGTGTCGCCGCGACTCTCCGCCATCGCGACCGCCGCGGCGATGTTGATGGCGTCGCCGACGAAGCCGACGTTTGCGGCGAGCTCGCGAAGCTCGTGGATCGAAAGCCGGCGCGCGTCGGTCGGAGGCACAGGCCGCGGGCGCTTCGGCGGCGGCGGCTTCTGCGGCACGCGCCGCGGAGACGGCTCCGCGGTGTTCGCCATCGCTGCGAGGAGCACGAGCATCAGCAAAAGCCCGACGCCGGCGCCGATGGCGCTTCCGCGACCGCGCGCCATGTCACGCGCCCCTCGCGACGAACGCGGTCACGCCCATCTTCGGCCCGTGCCACTGCGCCGCGTACGTCACCCACTCGCCGCGCTCCCCGAGCTCGGTCCTGTAGCTCGGCGTGCGCATCTTCCCCGCGGGCAAGTCCCAGAGCGCGCCGAGGAGCTCCGCCGCGCGACGACCGACGTACGCGGGTACAGGGTCGTAAGGGCGCCAGAGCGACCCCGGCCACGCCGGCGCCGGCGCCCGCGTGACGACGACGCCGGACGCGAGGACGAGCAGCGCGACGAGCACGAAGGAGGCGGATTCGCCCTCTTGCCCGAACGTTCGTGCGAGCCAGCTTTTTTTCATGCCGGCGGCTCCACGTGGATGCGTGCTCGAGCACGATTGCTAGCACCGCTATCGTCGTCGTCCTCGAGGAGCTGCTCGTCGACGCCGGCGACCGCTTGCGGTGCTAGCGATTCCGCGGCCGCGGCCGGCTCCTCGACGAACAGAACGCCGTCGACGCGCTTGCGCGCTTTCTCGTAGTCCGTCTCGCTCGTGACGAAGCGAAGAAGCGGAATCTTGTCGAGCAGGCACGAAAACCACGTCGTGTGCTCCCGGTCGCGCGCTCCCTCGGGGTCCGTGCGAAGGCGGTTCAAGCATTCGACGTAGTCGGTCTCCAAAAGATGGATCGCGCCGGCGATGCCCGAGCTCGCGTCCGTGAACGCGCGCCACTCGCGGCCATCCTGCTTGTAGAACGGCTCTGCGTCGACCGCCGGAAGGTGCGCCGCGTTGAAATTCATTTCCTTCACGCCGAAGCTCGTAGCGACGGCGAAGAAGGCGACGAGCGCCGCGGCGCTGTCGTTCGCGTCGCGCGCGGCGGGGTTCCATTCCTCGACTTGCGCTTTCGTCTGCGCGAAGCGTCCGACGATCCATTGCTGCTCGGTGCCGCCGAAGCTCTTCGCCGCGGGGACTTCTTTCGTCGCCTTCGGCTTCGGCTTCGGCTCTTGCTTCGGCTTCGGCGCCGGCGGCGCGATGCGCGGCTTCGCCGGCGCCGACCGGTCGAGAAAAAGTAGCGCGAGGACGAAGAGTAGAAACTTCGGCACGCGGTCACCTCACGAGCGAGAGACCGCCGCGCATGATGTTGGAAATCGTTTGCTGCTGCGACGACGCCGGCGACGCCGAAGACATGATGAGCCCGCCGCCCTGCGCAGGCTTTTGCTTCCACGCGACGATGTTTTTCCCCGCGGGGATTTGTTGCTGCGCGATGACCTGCGCGGGCCGGTACTGCGCTTGGAACGTCACCCACTCGGCGCCGACGAGCTCGGCGCGCGTCTGCGGGATCTGGAGCTCGGGGAGCAACGAATTGGCGCGCGCGACGACCTCGGGGGGAATGGGGTTCGGGTACGGCTGCCATCCTCCGGGCCACGGAGGCAGCGTCGCCGGCGGCTTCACGGGCATCGGCGGCGGCGCCGGCTTCCATTGCGATCGCACGTCCTCGGGCGGGAGCATGCGCGGCGTGATTTCGGGAAGCAGCGTCGACGCGGCCGACGCGCTCGCGGGGTTGTAGTTCGGGGAACGCGGGTCGTCGTCGTCGACGTCGGCCGCTGTGATTTTCATCCCGCCGGCGAGGAGAAGCGCTTTCTCTTCGTTCGCGTCGCGCGGCGCGGCGACGCGCTGAAGGTTTGAATCGACCCACGCGAAGTCGGCGAGCGGATCGCAGTACGAGCACCAGTGGTCACCGGGAAGCGCGGGCTTGTGCTCGGGGTACGTCACGCCGACCGGCGGCGCCGGCGGCGGCGGCTTCGGCGGCGGCGCGGGCGGCTCGTCTTTCTTCGGCGGCGCGGGCGGCTCGTCTTTCTTCGGCGGCGCGGGCGGCGCTCCGCCTTTGTTGCCGAACATCTGCGTGAGCACCCAGCCCGCGAAGAGCAACTCTGCGTCGCCGAACATCATGGGCCTAGCTCCCCTGCCGAGACTTGATGACTTCGTTCATCCCGTCGATGGCCGCTTGCAGTTGCTCGTTCGTGTAGTGGCTCGGGTCGAGCGGGTTCGTCGCGGCGCCGTTGGTCGCGCCGTTCGACTTGCCGCCGAAGAGCTCCGCGCCGATGCGCTCCTTCGCCTGCTTGGAAAAAAACTTCATCATGTCCTCGTCGTCGTCGACCGCTTCGCCGGCGGCGCCCGTGCCTGCTTTCTTCAGCGTCATCATCAGCGAATTAATCGTCTTGCTCGCGACGATGACCGTGTCGGCCGCACGCTTCGTGATGTCGGACATCATCACGAAGGTTTCTTTGTACGCCTCCGCGTGGCGCCTCGCGCCGGCGTCGTGCGCTTCGTTCAAGAGCTTTGCTAGCTGCGCTAGCTCGCCGCGCTTGCCCTTCTTGTCTTCTTTGTCGTCCTCGACGCCGGCGTCCGCGTCGGGCTCCTCGGGCCAAACGATGGGGAGCGCACGAAGCACCGTGCCGTCCTTGCGGA
>Ga0115566_10002800_pt1 | contig 14271 bp, 6 predicted proteins | sample COGITO_mtgs_1204_3_FD_87173 | JGI IMG/M metagenome (GOLD analysis project Ga0115566, IMG submission 87173) | Pelagic marine microbial communities from North Sea - COGITO_mtgs_120405 | ecosystem: Environmental > Aquatic > Marine > Epipelagic | place: Germany:Helgoland, sampling site Kabeltonne...
CTCACGGAAGAGGCGGGCCAGGCGGAGCTGCGGCAGTCGTTCAAGGTTGGCAAGCTCAACCTGGTGGACCTGGCGGGCAGCGAGCGCGTCGGGCGTTCGGGCGCGACGGGCGTGAGGCTGGAGGAGTCCAAGAAGATTAACCAGTCGCTCAGCGCTCTCGGCAACGTGATCAAGGCGCTGACCGAGCCCAAGGGCCGGCCGCACATCCCTTACCGCGACTCCAAGCTCACCCGTATCCTCGAGGACTCCTTAGGGGGTAACTGCAAGACCACGATGATGGCCATGATCTCACCCGCGCTGGAGTCCTTCACGGAGTCGCTCTCCACGCTCAAGTTTGCCAACCGCGCCAAGCACATCAAGAACACCGCGCACATCAACGAGGACCTCGACCAGAAGTCGCTGCTCCGAAAGTACGAGCGCGAACTGAAGAGGCTGAGGCAGGAGCTCGACGAGCGCACGAAGAACTTGGTGGACAAGAGAGCGTTGCTCCAGATTGAGGAGCAGAGGCGAAAAGCCGAGGCTGACAAGATGCGCGCCATCACCGAGCTCGAGCAGCGCAGCAAGGAGTTCCTCAAGGAGAAGAAGGAGCGCAGCGAGCTCGAGCAGCGCATCAACGAGATGCAGTCACAGCTCCTGGGCGGCGGCGCCCCCGCGCCCGACCGTGACAGCGACGAGTTCAAGGCTGTCCTGAGAGAGGAGCAGGAACGCGTCAAGGCTGAGTACGAGGGTAAGATTCGCGAGCTCGAAGCCGATCGGCAGGAGGCGGAGGAGGGCAGGGCCCAGGTCGGTCGGTACAAGGCTGTCTTGTTGAAGCAACGCGACATCATGATCGCCCTCACCGCACGGCTGAACGAGCGCGACGAGACCATCATTCGCATGCAGGAGGAGCTCAAGGCGTACGACTCGGAGTACCGCCGAGTGGAGGACGCGCTCGACGCCAAGACGGCTGAGCTCATCGCGCTGCGCCGAGCCGCCATGCAGCAAAACGCGGACTCACCGCACAGGAACCGCGACCTGGTGGACGCCCTGGGCGGGTGGGCAGGGTCCGGCACCACCCCGCGGGCCAAGTCTCTTGGGATGGACGGTAAGGGTAATTCGTCGCGGGTCGGAGGCGCGCACGAGGTCACCCTCAACGGGGACGACTACGCCGACAGCGACGGGAGCGACGGCGCGGGGCGGCGGAACATCGAGGCGGGCAGGGCCAAGCTGATGGAGCTGCAGTACGACCAGTTCCGCGCTGAGATGGCGTCGCGGCTGGAGGAGAAGAACAGGAAGATTCAGACGATGGAGGAGGAGAACGCCCGGCTGAGGGTCGACACCGAGTCTCGAACGAAGCAAGCGGATGCCGAGGCGCCGGGGCGGGAGCTGCACGCGCAGGCGGTGACGCACGCCAAGGAGCAGGTGCACCAGCTCTCGGAGAAGGTCGACGGGTTCACGCGCGAACGAGCGGCGCTCAAGACCATCTTGGAGAGCAAGATGTCCACCCTCGTCGACGGTATCGCGCGATCCTTCGAAGAGCTCGGGGATGACGGCCGGCGGCACCCAAGGCTCGCGAGGGAGATCAGCGCGTTGGACAGGCTGGTCACCGCCACGGTGCACGCCATGGAGTTTTAAAAGTTTGGTATTATGATCTACTCGAGTTGGAACAGTACGCGCAACCTTAGTTTCGTGTCGATGCGAGTCTCGCGAGCCGCCCGCTCCGTGCGCACCGCCTCGGGTGTGGGCGTCTGACTGCAGGTCCACACCTGTCCCTTCATTTGTTTTTTTTGAACAGGAGTCCGTCTCTCTCTTCCCAATTGGCAGATCCGAGGGCACTGGCACTGGGGTGCCGCTGGGGACCGACCTTTGAAGGCGGCTCCGCGCGCGAGGGCGCCGACACGCCGGGACCCTGAGTGTGCTCAGCTACTTCACCGGGCGGTGCGCCTCCCCCGGACCCGGGATGGGGAGGGAGGACCGCGACCGGGTAGCCGACGAGGAGCCGGAGGTTGAGGATGTCGAGGCGAGCGGCCTCCTCCCGCCGAAGAGGCACGTCCACGACTACGCCCGCGTCGAGCACGAGCTCCTCGCGGCGCGCCGGGACGACGCCAAACGCCTGAGCGACCTACCCGCGGGCCTCTCCAACAGCGGCAACACGTGCTTCGCGGCGTCCGCGCTGCAGTGCCTTTACCACACCCGCCTGCTCACCGCGCACTTCGCGGACGAGCCCCACCCGCCGGAGCGGTGCGACGTGTCGGGGTTCTGCGTGACTTGCGAGTACCAGAAGCACGTGCTCAAGGCGCTGGACGCGGAGCCGCGCGGGTCCTTCTCCATCGGCAAACTCACGAACGCCATCGGAAGCATCGCGAAGCACTTCGTCCGCGGACGGCAGGAGGACTCGCACGAGTACATCAGGGGCGTGCTCGACGGCATACACGTCCAGGCGCTCAAGGAGTTCGCTGGGGAAGACGCGGAGAAGGTACTGGACGCGAGGACGCAGGAGACGACGATCGTGCACCACATCTTCGGCGGGTACACGTGCGGGCAGGTGGAGTGCGGCCAGTGCGGACACGTGAGCAGAAACTACCAGTCCATGATTGACATCCCGGTGGAGGTCACCGCCAAGTCGTCCTCGGGGATCGAAGCGTCCCTCAAGTCCAACTTTTTGGACACGGAGACGTTGGACGGCAGCAACAAGTACAAGTGCGGCCGGTGCGCGGCGTACGTCCGCGCGGAGAAAGGGACAAAGATCCACGTATCGCCCAACGTGTTGGTCGTCCCGCTCAAGCGATACACGATGGGCCGGTTCTCCAAGATTACAAAGTTTGTCGAGTTCCCACTGACGTTGGACCTGCGGCCGTACATGTCGCGGGATGCGCCGTACGAGGGTAAGTGCCACCCGACGTACACGCTGTACGGAGTGGTGGTGCACCTGGACTGGGGCGGCAGCGCGCACAGCGGCCACTACGTCTCCTACGTCAGGTTGCTCGACGGCCGCTGGTGCAAGTGCGACGACGGGCGCGTGGAGACGACCGACGAGGCGACCGTGCTCAAACAAAAGGCCTACCTACTCTTCTACGAGCGGGATGCCGTTCGCGGGTGCGCGCCGGTGCGAACGCAGTCCCAGCAGGACCGCGCGGACAGGCTCGGTAAGGAGAAGAAGGCTCGGGACGCTCGGGTCAAGGCTCGCCGCGACGCCGCCGCCGAGGAGAAGGCTTCCAGCGGAGGGTCACGCGGAAGGACGCTCACGAACGGCGGCGGCGGGCGGTTCGCGAGCAACGCGCCCGCGAGGGACTCGGACGACGAGTCCGAAGAGAGCGAGAACGAGAACGACGGCGGCTCGGCTTCGGCGCGGGCCCGGGCGGCGTACCTCGCGCGAAGGGGCCTCGGCTCCGGGTCGGCGGACTTCGACTCCGACGAGGAGAAACAGGCGCGGGATCGACGACGGATGTTTCCCAGCGGCACCGGGACGGCGAGCCCGCAACGGCCGAGCGGCGGCGGCGTCTCCAAATACGACCGCGCCACCGCGGAGGACCTCGCGGCGAGCATGGGCATGTCCAGCCTCGACGACCGATCCAAATCGCTCGTGCACCCGAGCTCCTCGCGACCGACGGCTCCGATCGAACGGGACCCGCGGGTGAACATCACCGACGACCGGGACAGGTACGGCAGGGGGAGCATCGTGGTGGAGGTTGAGCTGCCCGGAGTGGGTAGCGCTCGGGAGGTTGAAGCCGAGTTCACCGACCCGACGCCGCTCCGCAGCGTGCTGCACATCCGCGTGCCGGGGAAGTACAAGGCGGACGTTCGGCTGCCGGCGAAGATCGACGGGGACAAGTCGCTGGGAGCGAGCTTCAGCTCGCGGAGGCAGAGGATCACGTTCACCCTGCCGGTGTCGTGACGGAGACGGAGGCGTCGCGAGCGTTAGTTGTGAAACCACGGAAAGCCATATGAACCTTGAGTTGAACAGTCAATTCGCCCGTGGAATTTCAGACACAGCAGGTTTTAGGCAGTTATTAGGGCAAGTCGTAATCCGGATAGAATGGGCATAGTGAGCTGCGCACGCCCGGCAGCTAGGACCGCGAGAACACAAGCGCACCGTCGTTCTCGGCTATGTCGGCTCACGCGGCGGCGGCTATGCAGGGCATGGGGCTCCGCCCCCCCGGCGTTGGGTCCGGGAGCGCCGCATCCACAGGATCCGCTCGGACCACCGCCAAAGCCCTCAGCTGGAGGCGCGCGGCGCCTGGGGGAGGGGTCGCCCGCCCGAGGCGTCACGATGGCGACGCGGACGCACCGGAGTCCACACGCGGCGACTCGCTCGTGGCGCACGGCTCCATCCGTCCCCGCGGCATCACCGACGAGCAGTGGGAGCAGCAGCTCCGCGAGCAAAACCCCAACTACCGGCACTTCTCGCAGAGGGCGAAGGAGCGCATCGCGAAGCGCGGGCCGATGATCGGAGACATGCGCAGGGAGAGGCTGGGCGAGAAGAATGCGACGCTGGAGATGATCGGGCGGCACCCCGATCGGAAAGAACCGTCTTGGCGCAAGATGAAGATGGAGGGCACCGGGCGGATGACCACCGACATGGCCGACCGCAACGTCACCCTCTTCGAGATTTGGGATCCCCCGCAGCGACCCGAGAAGCAGGTCTTACCCGACACCTTCCTCGAGGTGCCCCGCGCGAGGCGGTACGTCGTCACCCTGAAGGACGGTACCAAGTACTGGGTCGACGCGTGCAACGAGCAGATCGACCGCGCCATGCGCAACCACGCGGACGAGCACAGCGTGTGGTACACGTTCCACATGAAACCCGCGGTGAACAAGATGCAATCCATCCAGTACCTCGGATCCGCCATCGGCGGCTTCGTCTTCCTCACCGGGTCCATCTACCTCGGCATCAAGCGTAAGCACGCCATCCCGACGGACGCCATCCAGGCGATGGAGTTTGCGCAGTCCAGGTCGGACGCCAGGAAGGATGCGCAGGTTGACGTGACGCTCGAGGACGTCGGCGGGTTGGAGAACATCGTCGAGGATCTCAACGAGGTCATCGCGTTCCTCAAGAACCCGGAGAAGTTCAAGCGGCTGGGCGCCAAGCCGCCCAAGGGCCTTCTCATGGAGGGCGGCCCCGGCGTGGGCAAGACCCTCATCGCCAAGGCTATCGCGGGCGAGGCGCAGGTTCCCTTTTACTCAATGTCCGGCGCCGAGTTTGTCGAGATCATCGTCGGCGTCGGAGCCGCGCGCATCCGCGATCTGTTCAAACGCGCGCGAATGAACGCGCCGTGCCTGATCTTCGTGGACGAGATCGACGCGCTCGGCACGCGGCGCGCGGCGGCGGGCACCAAGGGCACGGAGGAGCACGAGCAGACGCTGAACCAGCTGCTGACCGAGATGGACGGGTTCACCCCCGACACCGGCGTGGTCTTCGTCGGCGCGACCAATCGCGCGGATCTCCTGGACCCCGCGCTCATGCGACCCGGTCGATTCGATCGCAAGGTGACCGTGCCCCAGCCCGGCATCGACGCGCGCGCCAAGATTCTCCAGATTCACCTCGCCAAGAGAAACGTGGACCCGGAGATTGACACGCTCCAATTCGCCAAGAACCTTCCGGGCCTCTCCGGCGCTGAGCTCGCGAACATCTGCAACGAGGCAGCCGCCATCTCCGTCCGCCGCGGCGCCGACCTCATCGAGACGGATGACGTGATGGAGGCTGTGGACAGGGTGACGAACGGCCTGAGGCACCCGCTGTTTGACAAGGATGACGAGACGGTTCACCGCCTGACCCGCCACGAGCTCGGCCACGCCATCGTCGCGTCCGTCCTCTACAAGAGCACCGGTCTCATCGAGGCGGTCGAGCGCGTCAGCATCATTCCACGCGGCCGCGACCCGACGCAGACCTCGTACAACCGCAAGAGGGACGAGGACTACATGTTCCCCACCCGCGCCCGCCTGCTGGAGCGCGTGCAGGTTTTGATGGCGGGGCGCGCCGCCGAGGAGGTCTTCTACGGCAACGATATCACCGAGTACAGCTTCGCGGACATCAGGGACGCGAACGATCTCACCCGCAACGTCGTCGTTAACTACGGCCTCGGCGCGCCCGACATGCTCACCACGTACACGTACGACCCCGACACGCTCTGGACCCCCGAGAAGACCATCCAGACCCGCAAGTCCCGCGTCGCCAGCACCGGAGAGATGGACAGGCACGACTACAACCGCAAGATCCACGGGTACGGCCACCAGGCGGACTTCGACCACTACCAGTACGCCGAGCGCAAGATCTTGCAGATCCTCAACGAGGCCATGGCCAACGCCAAGGCTGTCATCGAGGCGCATCGGGACGCTTTCGAAGTCGCCTTTGACGAGCTCATCGCCGACGACGTCCTATCGGGGGAGAGGCTCGAGGAGATCCTGGCGGCGAACCCCCCGAGTGGCGACTTCCCGCGCAAGGGACCCGACACACCGTGCAAGACGCTCAAGTCCGAGGCTGAAGAGGCCAAGGAGGGCACGCGGGTGACTGGGAACAAGCGGGAGAAGATTGAGTACGCGGTGAAGAACTATTACCCGCAGATCACCGTCGAACCCGAGAACCTTCGCGACAGGAACGAAGGTTTGCCGAGGCCCGGCAAGGACTACAAGGACCTCACCCTCGGCGACTACGTCTCCACGCGGAAGCCGCAGGTTGAGCGCGAGCGGCTGGTTCCGATCGAGCCGTGGGGCGTGCAGGCGATTAAGGAGAACCTGGAGGAGGACCCCGATTGGCTCGCCAAGCAGATGATCATCGCGATGCGGGAGGCGGACAAAGAGCGCCTCGAGGAGCTCAAGACCACCCTCATCCCCAACCTCGAGGCCAAGGTGGAGCGCGCCAAGTCCGGCGCCACCGAGCTGGTGGACTCCAAGGGCGGCACGGTGATCAAGTCGGCGATAGATGACAAGTTTGCGAACATGTCCGAGGAGGAAATCGAAAAGTACAAGGCTGAAAAGTGGGATGACTGGATGTCCTTGGAGGGCGGCACCTACCAGCGTAACGCGGCGCAGCAGAAGTACGTCGGCAAGGACGGCCTCACGGACCGCGAGCGCAGGCAGCTGACGCGGTACAACCAGGAGATTGAGGAGATTGCCGAGAGGTGGACCGCGGCGGGCGAGCCGACTTTCGACCTGAGCGACGACGAGAGGATGGTGCCCAAGCTCTGGCGCGGTGACCTCTCCATGTCGGAGGAGCTCATCGAGTTGAAGGCCACGCTGGACACGATCGAGGGCGTCGAGGGGCGGATGGCGTACGACATGTTACAGCGCGTGAGGGCCGGGTTTGCGGCTGGCGGGTACGTGAGGACCTGGGACGGGTTCTTTTACAAAGAGGAGGAGTGCGTCAAGACGCCGCGCGGGGAGTGGTGCAGGCCGAAGGATCTCGCCAAGGAGGAGAAGCACTTCCAGGGGAAGATGGGCCGGGACTACGACTGGCTGTTCAACATCGACTTCAAAGGGATGTGATCTGGGTGCTGCTGAGCGAGACCGTAGTCTATCAATAACACCGAAACCAAGACTGAAAACGAGCCGGAACTCGCGCCGAGTCATACAAGTAAACCTCTTATCCTCAGATTCCCAGGGCCGGTCGACGACACTCCGCTCGCACTCCGCGACGTAAGGATCCGATAGCGACGATGTTCGCAGTCGCACCCACCTCGGCGTCCCTCTCTAGCCGGGCTCACGCGCGTGTCGCGCCCACCCGCGCTCGATGCGTCGCGGCTCGTCCCACCGCGCCCGTCGTCGCGAAGGCTTCTGGTTCCTCGGAGGAATCTTCCGCCAACTTGGGCCAGAGGGCTGCCGCGGCGCTCGCCGCGCTCACCCTCGCCGCCTCCCCCGCGCCGGCGTTCGCCAAGGGTACCCCCACGTACATCGCCGAGCTCACCCCGACCGCGGGCAGCAGCGTCAGTGGATCGTTCAAGTTCGAGCCCTTCATCGACAAGTCCAACCAGGAGAAGGTGCAGATCACCGCGTCCATCGTGGGCCTCGCCCCTGGCCAGCACGCCATCAACATCCACGAGAACGGCGACGTGGAGTGCGGCGACGGTACGTGCACGGGCTCGAGCTGGAACCCACAGGACAGGCCCCACGGCGGGCCCAACGCGCTGAAGAAGTTCGGCGCGAGCGCGTGCCACTTCGTCGGCGAGGGGTGCCTGCTCTGGAGGCACATCGGCGACCTCGGCAACATCAGCGCGAATGAAGCCGGCGCCGTGGACGCATCGTTCAAGGACCAGTACATCGCGCTGAGGGACGGTAAGAACATGTTCAACGTGGCGGGCAGGTCCATCGTGGTGCGACAGGGCGCGGACGACTTTACCACGCAGAGCGACGACGGCGGCGCGGGGAAGATCCTCGCCTACGGCACCTTGAAGCAGTCGAGCTGAAGAAATAGCGACGGGCGGTGTAATCACAAATTCTAGCCGAGCTCGCCTCGAAGGTCTCTCAGGAACGGGATGTCCCTGTACTGATCCTCCCGCACCGCGTTCCAGTCCAGCTTTCCCGGCCGCAGTATCGTCGTCTTTGTCTCGATGAGGCTGTCCGGCGTGGCTATGTAATCCAGGGGCGTGTCGTGACTCTCCATCACGACGTCTGCGTCGGGGACAACCTGCGTCGAATGCACGGTCGTTGCCATCGGCGTCGTGGACTGCACCGAGCCGTAGTGGCGCATAATTCCGAGCTCGAGGTCGGCAAACCCGGCGCCCTTACCGGTCCTTCCCCCGGCCTCGGTCACGGCGACGCACCCGACGACGAAGAAGTCGATTGGCTCTATGTCCCGGAACTCGACTCGCAGCCCGTGGGTGAGGAATCCCTCTGCGTTTTCAACCTCGGCGAAGTCCACTCCGTTGTGCCTGAGGACCTCCGGGTCGAGCAGGACGAACGGGGTGTCCTGGACCAGCTCAGGCACCGGAGTGTACAGCTTCTTGCCAGCTCGCAACGCCGCCAACCTGAACGGGCCTTGCGCCGGGTCCGGGTTGCACTTGACAACCTTGGCTGCCTGAAACTCCGGCAACTCGCACAGTCGAGCGGCGGCTTCCTCCGCGCCTTTGTAGTTGGGAATGGCGGACCACGGCGAGCCGACAGCCGCTCCGCAGGATTCGAGCGCGCCCCAGACCCGGGCACGCACCTGGTCCTTGGTCACGTTGCGGCCCTCCCACCGCGCGACCGGCTGCGACATGGCTGCGTCGCTGTGACGCTTCACGAAATGACAAGTCGCGGAAAAGACGCGGGCTTGAGAACGGTTCGCGAGAAATAGCACGAGATTTAACGCCTTTTTATCACGACTCGCGCTCGTCGCTCCGCGGCGGACTACTGGTCCACGAGGGACTTGATGATCTCCGCGGCGCGACGCGGGTCCGCCCTGCCTTTCGTCCGCTTCATCACCTCCCCGACGAACAGACCCATCAGACGGGTCTTACCGCCCCGGAGTAACTCGACCTGATCCGGCATCGAACCCACCACGTCGGCGCACGTCGCCGCCAACGCCCTCCCCTCGCCCTCCCCACCCGCCTCCACAGAAGCCCCCTCATCGCCGCTGTAGAAGAGCTCTTTCGATATCTCAGGCACGGGCCTGGTGTCGCCGGAGAGCATCGCCGCGAGGACCGACTTGGCCATCCTCGCGGTGATTGTCATTCCCCCGTTTTTCGCGCCACCGATCGACGCGAGTAGCGTCCCCACCCTGTCCGCGTCGGCGCTCTCGGGCAGACCGAGCAGCGGCTCCTTGTGACCGGCGACGTTCGCCTTCTTCGCGGCGCCCACGAGCGTACCGGTGACCCAGTTGGCCACGTCCGCGGCGCCCGGGGGCATCACGCCGTTTTCATTCGCGCGTTTATTCGCCGATGAAACGCATTCGTCAAAGTACGCCACAGACGACTTGTGCGAGGCGACGCGCGCGGCGAGTGCCGACGTGAGCCCGTACTGGTCCATGAGCCTCACACGTGCCCGCGACGGAAGCTCGGGGACGGCCGATCGGATCATCTCCAGCGTCGCGGGTTCGAGCACGACGTGGGGCAAATCGGGCTCCGGCGCGAACCTGTAGTCCAGGAGAGCCTCTTTGTCGCGGAGCACTTTGGTGGTTCCCGCGATTGGATCGAACGACCGGGTCTGACGCGGCACGACAGCGCCCGATCGCATCAACGCGATCTGCCGCGTTCGCTCGTGCCGTATCGCGCGAGCGATGGATCGGAACGAGTTCAGGTTCTTCACCTCGCACCGGTCGCCGACCGCGGAGCCGTCGACGCGCCGGTGCGACACGTTGACGTCCACTCGGAGCTCGCCGGCTTCCATGTCGGCGTCGCCCACGCCCAGGAACCGTACTATCTGTTGGAACGTCTCCGCGGCGGCGGCGGCTTCCTCGGCGCCACGCAGGTCCGGCGCGGTGACGATCTCGACGAGGGTGGATCCCGCGCGGTTCAAGTCCACGAGAGTCCCGCGGCTCGAACCCGTGCGTTTCCCGGTGTCCATCTCCAGCTGCAGCCGTTCCACCCGCAGCGTCCTGGGTGTTTGCTCAGCCGTGTGATTCTTCCCTTTAGAGTCGTCTTTAGTTGCTCCTTCTTTGGTATCTACGAACACCTCGATCTGCCCGCCGAGCGCGATTGGTGAGCGCTGCTGGGTGATCTGGTACCCGTGCGGTAGGTCCGGGTAGTGGTAGTGTTTCCTGTCGAACGAGCTCTTGGATTGGACTTGGGAGCCGAGCGCGAACCCGAGCCTCGCGGCGAGCTCCACGGCCCTGGCGTTGAGTGCGGGGAGGGACCCGGGTAACGCGGCGTCGAACGGGGCGACGTTGGCGTTGGCCTTGGCGCCGTACAGTCGTTCGGCTCTGCGTGGGTGGAGGTGGAGGGCGGGGCGTCGTTGTTAGGTTTCGCGGGTGCCGATAAACTGTTTGGTTTTCATCGCGTGGAACCGAGGACCACACGTCGATCGAATGCGGGTTCATTGACCGATACGGGACGCGCGTGGGCTCACCCGGAGAACAGTTTGGTGTCGGCCGCTAGCTGCACGTGCAGCTCGAGGCCCACGACGGTCTCCCACTCGTCGTCGTCCTCGTGCGACTGCGCCATCATTTTCGTCGAGGGCGCCGCGTACCATCGATGGTGCGACGACGGCGACGACGACGCGAGGGACCCGCGGACGTTCTTGGGGCCGAAGATGCGCGCGGCGGTCGTCTCGCCGCACCGTGACGCCAGCGCCAGGCGAAACATCCGCGACGCCTCGCGACACGAACGCGCCATGGTTGCCCGAGTGAGTGGCCCAACTGAAGTGATGATGAGAGCGGGCGAGCCAAAGTTTGGTTATGGGCACGCCGAAAACTGCGTTTCGATTGGTACAACTGGCAGCGGACAGCTGTTCCTTTTCGAAGCCCCAACTTCATGATTTAGTCTGTTTGCCCATACGACAGCTTCAAAGGCCGTTGACCTGTTTGAGAAATTTTAAAAAAACTGTCAAGCCGCTTTTCAAGGAAATTCAAATTCCTTGGACCCACGCGGCCCCGGCTCATAGCAGCTAGCGCACGTACGCCGTCGCACTAGCTCGTATCCACACCCGTACCTAAGCGATATGGTCGCTCACGCCGCGGCCGCGTCGCTCGGCTCGATGCAGATGACCGCCGCGCTCAGCAGGGGCTCGGTCGTCCCCTCAATTCGCCGGGTCGCATCAGTCCGCCCCGCGAAGCGCCTCACGCGCGCTCGCTTCCCCGTCGTGCGCGCCGCGCAAGACCAGGGCCCCAACGAGAGCACCGAGGACTACGAGGCTCGCCTCCACGCCGACGCCACCGTCGCGGTCGAGCGTCGCATCCTCGAGGTCGTCCCCGCGGAGCTCCTCGGCTCCATCGCCATTCCCCAGAAGCTCGTCGAGATTCGCTCGTACGTGCGCTGGGAAGAGGCCGGCAAGCCCGAGGACACCAGCAGGGAGTGGCAGGCGCGCGAATACCAGGCGGCCCTCATCGACCTGAAGCTGGAAATGCTCGCGGGCGGTAACCTCAACGACGTCCGCCGCAGGTACCAGCTCGACACCGAGTTCGGAGAGGACTCCCCGTGCCACTCCCCGTCCAAGACCGAGCTCGAGATGCTCAAGAAGGCTCTCGCCATCTCCAAGGAACCCGAGTACTACGCCGACGAGAAGGCCCAGGCTCCGATCGACGGCGAGGATGCAGCCATCGCGATGCTCGCCAACGCGGCGTCCAACATCGTCGCCCCCGGCCCCGCCATGCCCCCGGCCCCCGTCGTCGCCGCCGCGCCCGCGCCGGCTTCATCCGTCCCCGTCCCCGTCGACGCGAAAAAGGCGGCCAAGCTCAAACTCAAAGCTGAGGCTGAGGCGCAGATGAAGAAACTCCAGGCACAGATGAAGGCACTCGAGGAGGAGGAACTCGAGACGGAAGCCGACGAGCTCGCCAAGCGCGTGGCCGCCGCGGCCGCCACCGTCGTGCCGCCACCGCCCGTCCCAGCCGCGCCGCCCGCGCCCGGCACGGCCGCCAAGCCCGTGTTCAGCCCAGTCGGCGCGGCCAAGCCCGAGACGGCGGGCGCCTCGGACACCTCCAAGGCGAGGGCGCTCAGCGCCGCCAAGGCTGCCGCCGAGGCTGAGCTCAAGGCGGCCGAGGCTGAGATGCGCGCCGCGCAGGCTGCGCTCAAGGCGGCTGCCGCCAAGCGCGAGGCTGACGCCAAGAAGTCCGCCACGGTGCTCGGCGACGAGCTCCGCATGGGCCACGTCCCCGCCGAAGTCGCCAAGAGCACCTACGGCGTCAAGGCCAAGGCTGCCGATCTGGAGGCCAAGGCTAAGGCCAAGAAGGATGCCCAAAAGAAGGTGGACGCCCTGTTCATCGAACCCGGCGTCGAGAACCCCACCATGATCAAGGCTGAGGCTAAGCGTCTCATCGAGATGGAGCTCGCCAAGGAGGAGGAGATTCTCAACGCCAAAAAGTCCGTCGCGGAGCCCGCCGAGTCCCTCAAGACTCCCACCGCTCTCAAGGCTCCCACCCCTCCCCCTGCCCCCGTCGCCAAGAAGCCCATCGCGGCCACCTCCGCCGACATCAAGAGCGACATCCCCGAGCTCGTCGACGACGTCGCGGGCGAGGTTGCCGACATCGAGGACTTCCAGCCCGAGTTTGTCGCCGGCACCGCCGTGGACGAGCGCCTCGCCAAGATTGAAACTCTCCACGCCGCGCAGCTCAAGGCTGTCAAGAAGGAGCACGAGGAGGAGCTGCTCAAGGCTAAGCTCTCCGTCGAGACCGACGGCGCGTCCTCCTCCGCGGAGAAGCAGCTGAGGGCCAAGCTCGGCGAGCTCGTCCGCGCCCTCGAGGTTAGCAACAAGCAGTGCAGGGGCCTCAAGGAGAAGCTCGCGTCCACCGCGACGGAACTCGCGACGGAGAAGAAAATCTCCGGCAAGGCTGGCGAAGTGCTCGCGGCGCACAAGACGAACGAGATGATGATCAGGACGCTCAAGAAGGAGCTCTCCGTCGCGTTGGAGGTTCAGGCGACGGCTGAGAAGCGCGCGCAGGCGGCTGAGAAGGAGGCGGCGGCGACCAAGGTTGACTCGGATGTCACCACGGGCAAGAGCGAGTCCCTCGAGGAGCGCGTGAAGGAGCTCGAGGCTGAGCTCGCCGAGGCGCAGGAGGTCATCGCGGAGTTCAAGGCTTCCTGGGAGGCTGATCGCAAGGTCATCGCCGTCCTCTCCAAGATGAAGGATGCGCCCGACGCGCAGGCTAAAATCGCCGCCGCCGCCGCCGAGGAGTCCTCATCCTCCAGCGTGTTCAGCAAGTGGGGCGCGTCCCTTACCCGGGCGCTCGTGGGCGACCTCGCCGCCGACCGCGACGTGGCGGCGGAGACTCTCAGAGCTTCCGCCATCAAGTGGTCGCCCAAGTACGACGCCATCGAGGCTGAGAAGGCCGCCGCGGCGAAGAGGGAGGCGAAACCTTACGCCAGGCAAGGGGGCAGCGCCACCATCGCCATGCTCCGCGCCAGGAAGGAGACCGCGGAGCGTGCCGTCGATGATAACGCACGGGCGAGGCAGGCGAACTGGCTCGAAGCCGCCGAGCAGGCGACGGAGGCTGCGGCGGCGTTTGACGAGGAGGTTGAGGTTGAGGAGGAGGTCGTCGAGGAGCCCGAGCCCGAGCCCGTCGCCGCCGTCAAGCCGGTTGTCGCCGCCGTCAAGCCGGTTGCGCCCGCCGTCAAGCCGGTTGCGCCCGCCGCCGTCAAGTCCAACGCCGTGCCCAAGGCGAAGAAGATCCCCCTCCCGGGCGATAAACTTCCCCCCGCCGCCGCCCCCGTGCCCAAGGCTGCCGCCAAC
>Ga0115566_10002804_pt1 | contig 14259 bp, 14 predicted proteins | sample COGITO_mtgs_1204_3_FD_87173 | JGI IMG/M metagenome (GOLD analysis project Ga0115566, IMG submission 87173) | Pelagic marine microbial communities from North Sea - COGITO_mtgs_120405 | ecosystem: Environmental > Aquatic > Marine > Epipelagic | place: Germany:Helgoland, sampling site Kabeltonne...
CTTCCGGATGAACCTTGTCTTCCGTATGCCACTTCTTGAGCCGACCATCTATGCGGAAATGAATTTCAACCTGTCGATTTGGATTCGGAAACAAGTGGATATCTGATACGCCCTGTCGGACTGGTGGGTACGGGCTGATTTTCAGGCCGATATGACAAAACATGGTTCGTTTTTCGCAACACACCACATGACTTGACGTACACGAAAGAGTAGTTATTACTCCATTATCAATGATTCGAGGCGCAAACAATGGTTGACAAAGAAAATGTCCGCACCACTGTTGAAGAGATGAAGGTCAAGGGCGGTCAGCTCATCGACAAAGTGAAACAAGTTATCGAAGAAGGAAATGTTCGGCGTGTTAGCGTACGTAAAGATGGTCGTACTCTAATCGAAGTACCTCTTTCTGTAGGTGCAGGCGGAGCAGCAGCTGCCGTACTGTTTGCTGCGCCTTTGGCTGCTATCGGTGCCATCGCTGCATTGGTTACGGATGTGACCATCGTAGTAGAAAGGGTTGTGGAAGACGTGACCGATGTGGAAGTTGAGGAAGTAACTTCTGATAAGAAGTAGTACCTCTTGCAGTAGGTGGGTAATCTACCCTCCTCTTTAGTAATCTGATTCCTTCCCGACATGACGTCATCAAATGAGGCGAACCCGGGGGATAGGTCGATGCCTGTCTCCCCGGTCTCGTTCAATGATATCCTATCCGCCTCGGACCTGCTTTCTGGCAAAGCCAATAAAACGCCAGTCATCACCAGTCGAACGCTCAATCGAATGAGTGGCGCGACCGTCTTTGTGAAATGCGAAAATTTTCAGCGCACAGGAGCCTTCAAGTTTAGAGGTGCATATAATGCCTTGAGCCGTTTGCGGGAGAGCGACAAGCAAAGAGGAGTCCTAACTTATTCCTCTGGAAACCACGCTCAAGCAATCGCCCTTGCTGGATCGCTGCTGCGTATTCCCACGACGATCATTATGCCTGATGACGCTCCGCGGATCAAGAAGGAAGCTACGCTCGGGTATGGAGCCGAGGTGATCACCTACGATAAGTACACCACGACACGGGAAGATCTCGCCCGCGACATGGCCGCAGAGCGGGGTATGACCATCATTCCTCCTTATGACCATCCCCATGTAGTTGCTGGACAAGGCACCGTAGGCCTTGAACTTATGCAAGCTGCCCACGAACTAGACTATATATATGTTTGTTGTGGTGGGGGTGGACTACTCTCGGGCTGTGCAATCGCAGCAAAGCACCTTCAGTCAACCTGCAAAGTGATTGGTGTTGAACCCGAAGCAGCGGACGATGCTACGCGCAGTTTCCGCACAGGAACGCTTCAGCGCGTACATAACCCTGTTACGATTGCTGACGGCGCACGGACGCCTTATCTAGGAACGATTACGTTTCCCCTGGTCTTGAAGTATGTGGACGACATGATCACGGTATCTGATGCGGCACTCATTGAGGCTATGCGTTTCTTCTGGGAACGGGCCAAAATGATCGTTGAACCGACAGGCGCGCTGGCAACTGCAGGACTACTTTCCGGGCAGCACGACGTCAAGGGCGCGCGCGTGGGAGTTGTGATTAGTGGTGGAAACGTTGACCTCGAGAACGCACTGATGTTGTTTCAGCGGTCGTCAGAGGAATGAACAGGCCAACTCTGGACGCAGAAGCGAGACAATTAAAATCCTACCTGGACCCAATCGCAGCCCGTTTTGAAACCGCTTCCTTCATAAAGGATGACCCGATTTCGATTCCGCATGCTTTTGACGACCCGCGGGATCAAGAAATTATGGCCCTATTTGCGGCATTGCTCGCATGGGGACGCCGGGATATCATGCTGCGCAAACTAGAAGAGTTGTGCGAGCGCATGGCGTTCAAACCGGCTTCATTCATACACGGCTACAAAGCGATGGATCGCTCGCGTATTGAGGGATTCGTCCATCGCACCTTTAACGATGCTGACCTTGAAGGACTCATCCTGGCCCTTCAATCCACACTTGCGGGTGGATCCATCGAGACATTTTTCAAATCCGGCGTCGATGCTTCAGACCCTGTGAAGTCGGGTCTTGAAGCATTTTCTTCGAGCTTATTGGATGCCGTTCCCGGACGCCCACGCCGTATGAATCGTCATGTCGCCCGACCCTCGTCGGGTAGTGCGTGCAAGCGCCTGAATATGTACCTGAGGTGGATGGTTCGCAGCGGGCCGGTGGACTTAGGCCTTTGGACGTGCGTCGACCCTTCTCACTTGATGCTTCCTCTTGACGTGCATTCCGGGACGCAGGCCCGACACATTAATCTTCTTAGTCGCAAGGCAAATGACTGGCGAAGCGTAGAGGAACTGACGCTGGCATGTCGTTCGATGGATCCGATTGATCCGTGCCGATACGATTTTGCCTTCTTCGGCACTGGTTCCGCAGGAGAAACACTTTGCAGGCCTGACTGATGTTGAGATCCATACCGGTGCTGGCTTGTTTAGCCTCCCCGATCTTCTCAACCTCTCTTATTCTGTCGTAGACAATCAGATTCCAGTGGATCGATCAGCTACTTGCTCACCTACAGCGTGATACGCGCGCTGGTGATACACGACAGGGCGCGAAGGCTTGCCTTCTTCTATACCTTCAAGACAGGCAAGAATAATGGTGTGGTCCCCACCATCGTGTAATTGCGTCCTTCGACAGTCGAATCGAACAAGATGCTCCCTAAGAGCAGGTATGCCGTGAGGGCCCTCTTCTATCCATTCAGGTATCAACTGATCGCGAGTGGAAAGATTTGGATCTGCAAAACGATCTGATACCGCGGCCTGATCTTCTCGTAAAACGTGAATCAGGTAATGTTGCGCTTTGATCAACTCGTCATGGATGGTGGAGTCTTTCTTGATGTTGAAACACACCAGCGGGGGATCTAGACTCAGACTGACAAACGAACCGATCGTCACGCCGCACGGAGCCTGGTCTGCGTCAAACATCACGACCGTAACAACCGTCGGGACGTGCCTCATTCCCTTTCGGAATGTTTCAGGATCTACAGGTTGAGATGAAATTGGATGCAATGCTTCCTTTGTTCAAAGTGTGATCGGTGCCGTCATATCGAGAACACCGAGTTCAGTCAACCTAACTGATCGTCAGGAAAAGACATCCTTAACGCGAGAGAAAAATCCTTTACGGTCCCCTAGAGAATCAGGATCCGGCTCGAACGAAGAAGCTTCCTTCCATTTTTCTAGGATTTCCATTTCTTCATCGGTTAGGCCAGTCGGCGTCCATACGTGGACACGTACCATCTGATCTCCTTTTCTTCCTGATTCAATATCAGGAAGACCACGTTCACGCATACGCAGGATTTTACCGGACTGGATTCCAGCATCGATTTGTAACCGCGCTCGCCCTTTGAGTGTCGGTACCTCGACTTCCGTTCCTAGCGTTGCGTCAGGGAAGGAAATATAGAGCTCGTGATATACATCGAGACCCTCACGGGTAAACTCATCATGCCTACGTTCCTCGATCTCTACCCGGAGATCTCCTGAAGAACCACCACGCTGGCCCGCGTTTCCAGCCCCACGAAGCGTTAGGTAATGTCCTTCCAAGACACCAGCCGGCACGGTAATATTGATCGTTTCCTCTCCTTTTTGCCTGCCTTCACCGGCACAGGATTCGCAGGGGGTACGCAGAATCCGGCCTTCACCTCGACATGACGGACAGGGCTGGACATTTACAAACTGTCCGAAAACAGAGCGAGAGACCTGACGGACCTCCCCCACCCCTTGACAAGTGCCACAGGATTCGAATCCTTTTTCCGGATCTTCGGCGCCTCGGCCATCACAAGTTTCGCATTCAATGGACTTGCGGACCTTAATTTTTTTCTCGACGCCTTCCGCGATTTCCTCTAGGGTCAAGGGCAGTTTAATCCGGAGATCATTACCCGGGCGGCCTTGCTGACGCCCACGCCCGCCAGAGCGCCCACCGAACATGTCGTCAAATATGCTGCCACCACTTCCAAAAATATCACTGAAAGCGCTGAAAATGTCATTGATGTCATGGAAGCCGGCTTGACCTCCTGATGCACCACCTTGCACGCCAGCATGCCCAAACTGATCATATCGTTGACGTTTAGCGGGATCAGAGAGCACCTCATAGGCCTGAGCAGCCTCCTTGAACTTGTCCTCTGCTGCCGTATCTCCAGGGTTTCTGTCTGGGTGATACTGCAGAGCAAGTTTGCGATACGCCTTTTTGATTTGCTCTTGTGAAGCAGATCGCTCCATTCCGAGTATTTCGTAATAATCTCTCATGTCAGACGGATACGATGACGCGGGCGTGCCGCAGGACCCGATCACCCATCCGATAGCCACGCTGGACTTCAGATAGGACGATGCCCGATTCTTCCCCTTCTGCAGCCGGTTGCTGCATCAGCGCTTCGTGCAATTCTTCGTCGAACGGTTGCCCAACTACCTCAATGGACTGCACACCCATTTTTTCCAGTTCACCTGTAAGCTTCTGGAAGACTAGCTCTACGCCACTTTTGAGCGATTGATACGCCGGAGAAAGTTCACTTTCCGTTTCAGCTTCCGCCTTGTCTGTTGCTTCCAAGGAACGCTGAAAATCATCAACGACATCTAGGAGAGACGAGATGACAAGGCTTTTCCCGTAAGCCACGGACTGGGACTTCTCTTGCTCGGTGCGGCGCCTATAATTTTGAAACTCTGCAGCCTGCCTCTTCAGCTTGTCAGTTGTCTGCTCCAACTCTTCTTTCAACTGTTCGATTTCATGGGCCCGATCTGCCAGTTCATCAATCGCTTGCAGGACGGCATCCTTATCTTCAGCATCTTCCCCACCTTCAGTCTTTTCAGCTGATTCTGGTTCATCAAATGATTCTAGTTCTTTTTCGCTCATGGTAATCGTCAACGTTTCGGAGAAATAATCGTACTTCCCGCCCTTATGTCAAGTGGATTCAAGCCAGATTCGTTCTTGAATCAGCCAAGCTCATTAGTGTCGCCATTCCCTCAACGAGAGCAACCGCTCTTGCATAGTTCATGCGTGTTGGTCCGATGACGCCAATGGTGCCTTTGAGATTGCTGACCAAGTACGGCGCAGTCACGATGGAGATGCGACATGATTCCGGATCATTTGAATCTCCATGTGCCTGGTACCCAATTCGAACCCTGGCCTTGCCTGGTTGCGGTTCGTCATCTTCTTCCATTAGGCGAATGACCGTGGAGTCATCATCAAGCAACTGAATCAGATCCTTAAACTGTTCTGATCTAGAAAACTCTGGTTGGGAAAGCATAAACCCAGTTCCATCGAATTGAACGGTTCTGGTCTCGGGCTCATCAGAAAACAGATCGGCGCTTCTGCGCAAAATTAATCGAACAACAGGGTCGTCGTCCGAAACAAGATCCTGAATACGTGGGACGCACGTCCGGCGAATTTCATCCAGCGTAAGACCTGCCAATCGTTCGTTGAGAAGCTCTACAAGCTTAACCAACTGATTAGGCCGTAATTCGGAGCCTAACTGCATTAGAATCGTGCGGATGAATCCCCCCTCTACGCTGATAACGAAGAGGACCTTTCCTGAACTTACTGGAACGAGATCAAGCCGTTGCAAGACCCCATTCTTCATACGCGGACTCAGTACAACCCCCAGCAGTTGGGCAAGTCGGGCTAGAAGTCGGCTACTTTCCCGAATTAGAGCCTGCGTATCATCCATTAGCATGGCTAATTCACGATGCATTACCATCCGCTCCTTTTCTTCCAGAACTACCGCTTCCATCAACTCCGTCACGAAGGCCTGGTACCCAAGCTCAGTGGGCATTCTTCCAGCTGAGGTGTAAGGATGAGTCAAGAAGCCTAGCGCCTCAAGATCATTGAGGGTATTACGGATAGTTGCCGGACTCATTCCCAGATTGAAGTGCTCTTTCAAGCCTTTCGAGCCTATTGGGCCCGCCGTTTCAATAAAACTCTTCACGACCATACGCAGAACGGACCGTTGCCGCGGCGTCATGCTGCGTACAGTTCCAGATAACGTGCTGTGGAAGGAGCGGGACAAGGCTTTTGGGTTGGGTTAGAATGCGGACAATCAACGTCCGGGTGTCCAACCTGAAAACAGCTGCGCGGGTTTCCCTTTGCTCGCTTTTCAAGGAAGTCAGGATCGGGGCAGAGGGTGGGAGTCATAAAAAGAGGACGGGGCGGCCTCCTAAAAGGAGGCCGCCCCGTTTATCGACACGTTGAATTACCAGGGTCCGCTATTCAACGCGCCGAATACTGGCTTTCCGATCGACTGAAAACGAAGCTCCAAATTCCGTTTCATAGGCATAAGTTGATTCGGCCTCAAATAGCCCAGATGACCGAAACCCAGAGGATCTGTCAGATGAGTAGCCGTAATAAGCGCCATAATCGTCACGCTCAGCACTGATTGCGTCTGCTCCAAAATCCCAAAGCCATCCTTCATCTTCAGGTAGTAAGCTTATCGGGGCATGGCCTCGATAGGAACGCGGGTTGTAAAGGCGGCTGTACCGTGAAGACCAACTTTCTGCGATCTGAGATATACGCGGCCCACCGCCATGTCCTGATCCCAACCGCTTCCGGAGCCTGCATAGCCATCCTGGAAGGATGTGGAGATGAGTTCAAAACCATCACGGCGGTCTCCAACTAAGAAAACATCTCGATCAAACGCGATATCACCGTTGCGGAATACAGTTGCTTCGATGCGAGACAGATGCTCCGGAATCCGGTCTACCATCCCGATATATCGACCGTTATCGTAAAGGGCAATTTTTTCGATCGACACATCGAGTACAGCATATTCATCATTCGCCCAGCGGACTTGGTGCCGATATGTAGTCTCCATTTCAATACGACTTGTGCGATGTGACCGCCCCCAATCCGAGCGTACGACCACAACTTGCCGATAAGTATATCGTGGCGACCAGTGCCGCTGATAGCGGATTGTCCATGGCCAAGTCAGATGCACGTTGATTCGTGTATGCGGTCTATGGTAGACTACGCGTCTGGAAGGAACGTGAATTCGGGTACGGAAACGAACGTGGCTATTACCGTGACTTCGATAGGTTGCTCGGACGTGTGGCAGGCTTAATCTTGCTCTACGACCATTGATAACGATCCGGTCACTGCGACCTGACGATCCCACTGATCCGCGACTAGAGGCTCTTGTGCGCGAATCGGACACGGAACCAGAACCACCAGCAGAGCCAGAACGATTTATTGATCGCACGGCTGAGCGCGACGTACCAGAAGCGCGAGACCTGCTCTTCGATGAGGATTGAGCCCTCTTTGATGAGGATTGAGAAGGTGTGGCACGTGAATCTGACCTACTAGAAGTCGAACGCGCTGCAATGCCCGATTTACGTGACTGAGCTTTGGAATTTCTCTCCACTCCTCCTTTTGAAGTACTACCCCGTTGCGCAAAAGTCGTTGTCGGCGTAACCACGGTCATGGCGAACAACAGTGCAGCCATGCTGAAAAAAGATGTAAGACGAATCGGTGCGAGTACGGCACGATGTCGTCTAAACTTGTTTAAAAAGGACAGTAGCATTTTCATGTGGTTCACCTTCCGTTCCAGGTTTAATGGGGGGTTGAGAAACGGACCCTGAGTGAAGCCTTGAAAAATGCGTGCCAGACCCGTGGCTTGGAAGGATGAGCGATTTGGCCACTTGTACAGGCTAGAATCGCCCTCAGCATTACCAAATACTGTCTACAATAGAGGTCAGGACCAGAAGCGCTATGTGACCACTGCTTTTAGGTTAGGAGGGAACGCCCCACGTCATAATCCCCCCTATGTGTGCTGTCAACCCAATCAGTATAGCTGCCGCGACCACCAGTAAGAAACCAGCTATCCTGATACCTAAATGGACACCCGGCCGACTTAAATCGCGTCTTCCCCACCAGGCTGCAAAAATGAGCGCTACACAGGTGATACCAATAACCCACATGGCTCGCTCGGCCATCGTCTCATGAAGGTGAACGAACTGGTCGACAATGGTCACTCCTTCGCTCTCGTGTTCCAGCGTTTCACCTGTTTCAAGCGCAACATAGGCTCCGATGAACGCCAGTACTTCAGCCGCCAACGTGATCCCAAGCCAACGCACCCGGTCTCGCATCAACCAAAGAAGGGCAGGTATCAGTGCAAGTACCGCCAAAGCCACTGGAAAATGGACAACGATAGGGTGAAATACGGGAATGGTGTAATCGGCAAGTTGATCAAACATGATGCAAAACCCATTTACGTTGAGGAACTCAGTGCTATACAACGAACAGCTTTAGAGTACCGGTGTAAAGTTAGACGCTTACCTGCGGGTGCAGATTTCCTGGGAAACGCAGTGCAATAGCAATGATGGAGAGAACGTCCGTACGCTCATCGCGTTCTCTCAGCAACCGGGATACTATTACCTATTTATATGCGCCCTTCTACTACGCCGTCTGCACCTGCCTCCAAACCCATGAAGTTTCTGAAAGTCCTCTTGGCCAGTACCCTCGGGTCAATGATCGCCATTGGAGTACTGTTCTTTTTCGGTTTCCTGTTCTTACTAGCATTTGCAGCCGCTGGCGATGCTCAGCCACCGATCAAGACCGGTTCTGTGCTCACGTTGGAGCTTGCAGGTGGATTTCCAGAAAAAGTCTCTGGCGACCCACTCACTCAGGCACTTATGGGCGAATCTGCTTTTGATGTTCACGGATTAGTTGATGCCCTAGAAGCTGCCGCAACAGATAGTCGAATTGAGGGATTGTGGATTCGCTCCTCTGGTCTCACCGAATCCTGGGCCACATTGGAGGCTGTTCGGCGCGCCATTGTCTCATTCGCCGCAAGTGACAAACCTGTGTTTGCTTCAAGCCGCAATTTTTTTATGACAGAGGCTGAATATTTCTTGGCTTCTGCGGCCGACAGTGTATTCCTCGACCCACAGTCGATCTTTGAATTCAACGGATTTGCCATGACCTCAACGTTCTACGCAGATCTGTTGGAAAAACTTGATGTCGAGCCGATGGTCGTACGTGCGGGTGATTATAAAGGCGCCGTCGAGCCCTACACACGTACTTCCCTCTCGGATCAGAACCGCGAACAACTTCAGGCCATTTTAGATGACATTGAAGCTGTTTTCGCCAACCGAGTCGCAGAGTCCCGAAATATGTCGGTAGACGATGTAATGCGTCTTCTGAATCAAGACATTATGTTTTCGGCGACAGAAGCTTTTGAAGCAGGTCTTGTTGATGACCTTCTCTACAACGACCAGGTCCGAGCACTATTCGGAGACGACGAGGATGATGACATAACGCTCGTCCCCATGTCGCAGTGGAGCAATCAGGTTCGTAGTTCAACGGCAACCAACAAAATCGCCGTCGTGCACGTCAGTGGTACCATGATGCCTGGCTCAAGCGATGCAGGCGGCCTACTATCTACATCCGTAATGAGCGGATCCGATACGATTGTCGCTGCATTGCGCACTGCCCGCGATCGTCGAGGCGTCAAAGCACTCGTGGTGCGCATTGATTCCCCGGGCGGGATGGCGCCAGCCGCCGATGCCATGCTTCGTGAAATACAGCGAACGGCAGAAGAAATGCCAGTTATCATCTCAATGGGCGATGTAGCAGCAAGTGGTGGGTATTGGATCGCGACTGGGGGTGATCACATTGTAGCTGAATCGACGACCATAACAGGCTCCATCGGAGTGTTCTCGATGTTTTTCGATGCGAGTGAGCTTTTTGAGGCTCGTTTAGGCATCACCAATGATGTAGTGGCTTCGGGCGCATCAGCCGACATGTTTTCTGGCATGCGCTCCTGGAGCGACGCCGAGCGTGCCATGCTCGAACGCACCACAGATACCACTTATCAGGCCTTCCTACAACACGTAGCGACAGCTCGGAATATGAGCACCGAAGAGGCTCACGCCTTAGCCCGTGGCCGCGTATGGACAGGGTCCGATGCCTTTGCCGCTGGATTGGTCGATGAGATTGGTGGCATGGATATCGCCATTGAGCGAGCTATCGAGCAAGCAGAGCTTGATCCCGACGATGTGCAGGTTGTGCGCTACCCTAGGTCACCGACATTTTTCGATCAGCTTAGCCTCACCTCAGCGGTGTCTATGAATGCCCTATCTCGTCTGTTGGGCAATGATCCGGGAGAGGCAACTCTGGTCTTGCAGGCCAAACTGCAGGAGTTTGCGGCAGCAAACGGCACCGTACAGGCTCGGATGACGAACGAATTCGAGATCCGGTAGCGGGCCGCTTTCCAGGGCACCGGCCCTGTCTGGTCTACATCACGGAAAAGCCGTTCATCTCGGGCGGCGGGGTGATTCCCAAAATATGCAGGATGGTTGGGGCCACGTCGGCCAGTTTTCCATGCCGTACCGGTCCCTCAAATCCTTTCTTGATGATAATGTGGGGAACGGGCACTGTTGTGTGAGCCGTGTGTGGCGTGCCATCGGGGTTTTTCATCCGATCCGCGTTTCCGTGATCTGCAATTACATTAACCGAATAGCCACTTTCTAGGGCAGCGTCGATGACCACCTTAGCCGCTGCGTCTACTGCTTCTACGGCCTTAACGGCCGCCTCAAATACGCCGGTATGACCCACCATATCCGGATTGGCAAAGTTGATGACAACCAACGAATAGTCAGTTGAACGAATGGCGTCAGCGACTTTTTGAGCCAACTCAGGCGCACTCATCTCGGGCTGAAGATCGTACGTCGCCACTTTCGGTGACGCTGCCATGATGCGGTCTTCTCCTTTGAACGCGCTCTCCCGTCCTCCGCTGAAGAAATAGGTCACGTGCGGATACTTCTCTGTCTCAGCTGCGCGCAGCTGCAGCAGCCCCTCCCCTTCGATGACTTCGCCAAGCGTCTTGGTCAGGTTTACTTTCGGAAAGACGATCTCAAATGGGAAGGATTCGTCGTACGGCGTGAAGGTCACGTAGCGGATGCCATGCAGCAGAGTCCGTTCAAACTCCTCGAACGTTGGATCCATTATGGCCCGACTTATTTGACGTGCCCGGTCAGCACGAAAATTGAAAAACAATATGGCGTCGCTATCTCTCACACGATGTTGCGATGGATCCCCAATCACAAAAGGCTCAATGAACTCATCGGTCACATCGCGCGAATAACTTGCCTCAACGGCTTGCGAAGCCGTAGCGACCTGCTCACCCACACCATCGACCAAAAGCCGATGGGCCTTCTCGACCCGCGGCCATCGATTATCCCTATCCATCGCCCAATAGCGACCCACGACCGACCCGATTACCCCGCACCCCGTTTCGCTCATCACCTTCTCGAGCTTAGCAACGTATTGCCGCGCACCGTGGGGTGACGTATCCCTTCCATCGGTGAATGCATGGACAACGAGCGATTCCTTTGGACAACCCATGGCCGCGGCAAGACGAATGAGGGCGTGGACGTGATTCTCGTGCGAATGGACGCCGCCGTCAGACAATAACCCTATGAGGTGCAACGTCTTACCATCACGGATTACATCTTCTATCATGCTGCGCAGCAGAGTGTTTTCGTTGAATGATCCGTCACGAATGGCCTCGTCAATTCGAGTGATGTCCTGATAGACCACCCGGCCCGCACCCAAATTCATGTGTCCGACCTCCGAGTTTCCCATTTGGCCCTCAGGGAGACCAACCTCAAGCCCCGATGCATCGAGCGTGCCATGGGGGTAGTTCCTGAATAGCAGATCCAAGAATGGTTGTTTGGCATAAGCGATGGCGCTGACGGACGGATCTTCCGCGATTCCGTAGCCGTCGAGAATCATTAGGAGGTGCTTGTTCATTAATTTATTCTATTCGTTGGTCCTGACTGACAGGAAACTCATACACGGAAGTCTCGAACACGCTTCGCCGAGTGACCTGTCTTCGAAATAAACACATTCATCGATCCACATTTTGGACACGATATCTGTTCCGAACCGTGCCGGTCAGTGGGGAGATCCGGTTCGTTAAAATAGTGGCGCCTGGTCTTGCACCAATACGTCCCTTTTGCTGGATTGAGCCCTGATACCGGAACTGGAAGGCGCTGCCGCTCTTCCGCATATAGGCAGACAGGCGCAACTACGCATGACTCACAGGACGGAGAGCGGGCTGTGCACGTATATCGACCGTGTAAAATGAGCAAATGATGAGCATCTCCCCAGGTGTCTTCTGGCAACAATCTTTTCAATTGCCGTTCTACTTTTTCAGGCGTCGTCGCATCCCGCTTCACGAGCCCTATTCGGTTTGCTACACGGAAGACATGCGTATCGACAGCGAGCGTAGGCACATCGTAGGCAACCGAAGCCACCACCTGCGCGGTCTTCCTCCCTACTCCAGGTAGCGTGACCAATTCGTTTACCGTGCGAGGCACGACGCCATCATAGACCTGTAGCAGCCTCCGGGCAGCACCAACAAGGTGCTTTGCCTTGTTGTTGGGGTAGGATATAGAGCGGATGAGGGGAAACACATCTTCGGACTCCACGGCGGCGGTCGAAGACGCATCAGGAAACCGTTCGAAGAGCGAAGGGGTTACGAGGTTGACTCTGGCATCGGTACATTGTGCCGATAGAATGACGGCGACAAGGAGTTGCCACGGATCCCGATAATCCAGTTCTGTTTCCGGGGCCGGAATAACCTCCCGGAGCGCATCAAACGTCTTTTCTGCACGAAGTGCTCTACTCACAACCAAATGACCCAGTAATGGTGAACGGACGAAGCAATACAAAGGCGCTCTTACGACAAGGGGCGGGGACCGTTCTCCAATTTCTAGTTGTGACATTGATTTTGGCGGCGCTAGCTCTACCTACGCATGCGCAGCTTCCGTCAGATTTGTCGCCGGAGGCCTCCATGTCTGTGTTGACGGTTGCGCCTGGCGATGCCGTGTATTCCTTATGGGGCCACAGTGCGCTTAGGGTGATGGATCCTGAGAGCGGTCTTGATGTGGTGTTCAACTGGGGGACCTTTGACATCACTCGCCCTTGGTTTATTCCCCGGTTTGCCTATGGGGATATGCTCTATGAAGTAAGCATCGAACCAATGCCTCGCTTCCTACGAGGAGCAGATTTTGAACAGCGGGATGTAATCGAGCAATCTCTGGCACTGACCGAAGTGCAGCGCAATGAAATATGGGTGTTGCTGGAGGAAAACCTTCTTCCGGAAAACAGGGCCTATCAATATGATTTCGTTCGGGATAATTGCTCGACGCGCATTTTGGATCTCCTTGTGACTACGGAAGCCATACGTCTTGGCCCTGACGTTGGCGATCGGACGTATCGTCAATTAGTAGATGGGTTTTCGCATCATCATGGGTGGCTTGATTTAGGTATCGACCTGGCCTTTGGTTCGCCCCTCGACGACGTCCCAACCGAACGCGAGCGTGCTTTCTTGCCATTGGAGCTTTTTGATGTCCTCGAGAACGCTGAGGCAGCCAATGGTGGCGCAATCATTTCTCAAACCAGAACATTGCTGGATGCAACCAAAGAACAAGGAACTGGCGGCATACCGTTTTCCAGCATCGTGCTGTGGCTCTTGGGAAGCTCCTTATTGGTCGTCACACTAATGCAATTCCGCTCCTACGGCTTCGAGGCTGGCCTATTGGATCGGCTGATCTTGGGCCTGTTTGGATTCGTAGGCCTTTTCCTTCTGGTGATGTGGTTTTTTACCCTTCATTGGGTCACGTCTGCCAATTGGGACATTCTGTGGGCGCTCCCAACGCATCTAATCGTGGCTATTGTTTGGCGACGATTCTCTTATCTCAAGACCTACTTTAAATGGACTGGCGTTCTGACGCTAATGGCCTTGTTGCTTCAGCTAACACTCATCCAACCCATACCTCCTGCTATGGCCGTCCTCGTTGGCGCCTTTGGGCTACGTCTCTGGCTACTTGGGACGCCGTCTCAGCGCAGTAGCAAGAAATCTTCGGGATAGACCCTGATCAAGCGGTGCTTCACCGCCTCCCTTCTTTCCAGCGGCTTCTCCCGCTTTCACACTGCCGCTCAGTCATTAATTCCCCGCGTCCGCTGCGCGAAGCCCCCGAGTTTTTCAACCACTTCCGCAAAATACAAAGACCCGGTCGGCCTATTGGCCAACCGGGTCTTTGGTACCGCGTACGGGATTTGAACCCGTGTTACCGCCGTGAAAGGGCGGCGTCCTAACCCCTAGACGAACGCGGCATTTAAGAGCCCACGGTGGAACCGGTTAAACCGATGTCATCGTAGCTCTTGGGGTGATCGAGGGGAATTGAACCCCCGACCTCCAGGGCCACAACCTGGCGCTCTAACCAACTGAGC
>Ga0115566_10002805_pt1 | contig 14258 bp, 15 predicted proteins | sample COGITO_mtgs_1204_3_FD_87173 | JGI IMG/M metagenome (GOLD analysis project Ga0115566, IMG submission 87173) | Pelagic marine microbial communities from North Sea - COGITO_mtgs_120405 | ecosystem: Environmental > Aquatic > Marine > Epipelagic | place: Germany:Helgoland, sampling site Kabeltonne...
AACAGTTAATACTCTGTAATGATGTTTGAAGTAGGCATATTGATAATTCCAAATTTCAGAATTGACATACGCTCCATGAAGGAAAATTAATGTCTCACCCGAACCAGATATATTGTAATGCAGCTTCAATTAGTCATTTATCGGTTGAAAAATAATCATTCTACACTTGTGCAGAACGGTAATTAAATAAAGGAATTACAGAAGTAAATTCCACGAATGTGTATCCCCTTCAAGGCCTTTTTTAATTGCAAGTAGCTGACTACCAATTTGGTTAGAAATGGTGCACGTTTCAATTGAAGGGAGGTCGTAGGAATGGTCATCTAATGTCAATTTAATGACCTGAGCTATCGTTGCCGCAGTTCCAACTCCGAATACTTCGCTTACTCGTCCGGCTTTCACTCCTTCAATTAACTCTATAACACTTATTCTTCGCTCTTCAACTTTAAAGTTTGCCTCTCGAGCAAGCGTTAAAAAACTATCTCTGGTCACACCAGGCAGAATAGTGGATGTTAGCGGAGGTGTAACAAGTACATCATCTATAACCACCATCATATTCATGGTTCCAGCTTCCTCTAAATAGGCGTGTTCTTTAGCGTCAGTCCATATCAATTGATCAATTCCTTGTAGCTGCGCAAGTTTTGCTGGCAACATCGCACTGGCATAATTACCAGCGGCTTTGGCAAAACCTACACCACCCATGGCTGCTCTCGTATAATGAGTTTCGATTTTTAAATGCAATGGCTTTGCATAGTAGGGGCCAACAGGTGAACAAATAATTGCGAATGAATAGGTTTCTGAAGCCTTTACTCCCAGATATGGATCAGTAGCGAACATGAAGGGGCGTATGTATAACGAACAGCTCGGGTCTGCTGGAACCCAGTTTCGCTCTAAGTTTACTAACTGTCTCAAGCCATCCACGAATATTTCTTTTGGAATGGTCGGCATGCACAGTCGTTCGGCCGATTTATTCATTCGTTGCCAGTTTGATTCAGGTCGGAAAATTCGAATTTCTCCCGCCTCGTTTTTGAAGGCTTTTAATCCTTCGAAAATTGACTGACCATAATGAATGGCCGAAATAGCCGGGCTCATCGGAATGTTTCCGTAAGGAATTATTCTAGCATTACTCCATTGACCGTGTTCAAATGTGGCCATCAACATGTGATCGGTAAACTCGCGTCCGAAAGGCAAATTCCCAAAATCTACTTCATTGATGCGAGACTCGGCTCTTTTTGTAATCTCAATATTTTGTGTGTCAATCATCTATATTTTCGATTTATGGGCAATTTCGGATTGCCAGTTCAAGGTTAACGATTAAATCCATTCGATCGGAGTTTTTGGATCAATCTGAAAAGCAAAATAAATGCTCGTACTTTTAAATTCTTTCAATGGATTGCAACGGAATCCACCCAGAGTTTCCATCGGAAATGTTTATGCGCACCCAATTTTCATCTTCCGTAACTATTTCCACTTTGAGGCCTTCGTGTATTACAAATTGAACAGTGGATTTTATGTCGGGTTCGCTCTTCACATTAACGCTTGGCGAAAATACAATTGCGCTATGTTGCTCATTCAATTCCTTTGACTCTTTGCCCAAGGTAAAACTTATAATCGTAACCAACAATAAGATAAATGTCAGGATAAACGACAGCTGTTTTAGCGCCATGTTTGTACCCATTAAAAACAAGCCAAATGACACACAGGTCAAGCATAACGACAGCAAGAACATTATTGCCCAGCCATTCATGCTAAGGGTGTTCGATAGTTTTGCCCACCATTCAGCTATAAAAAGCTTAGGTTTTGGTTCTATCTTATCAGCAATAAATGAATTCGCCACTTCTAGGTTATATATAGCGTCTTTATCATTTTGATTAATTCGTAATGCCCTTTCGTAATAAAGAATAGCGGCTGGTAGGTTGCCATTTTTGAAATGGGCATTACCAAGGTTGTAAAACAGTTCTGAAGATTTGAATCCGTTGTTAACGATTTCCGAATAAATGGTTTTGGCTGAATCATATTCGCCTAGTTTATAGGCTTGATTAGCTTGTTCAAATAGCTGATCATAATGTGCGTTTTCCTGGTTGCCAAAAGCGAAAAGAGAGGCAATTGACAGGATCAAGAGCAATAGCCTAGATTTCATCTTCTAATTGTTGTATGAGTTGGATACTAACTGCCATCATTTCAGGTTTACTGCGAACTACTCCCGGAGCAAATCGGGCCATTTCACACTCATCTAGTGCTTTACGTAAGTCAGCATCTAGGTTTTGCGAAACGTGTTTTTGAGCTAAATGCGAAGCAATTGCTTCCTTGGTAAGTTCAGAAACTGGAATATTCAGTTTATCCGATAGGTACCCGTAAAGCGCCTTAAAGATTTCTTCATAAAACTCATTATCTGCTCCATTAAGGAGCTTTTGTGCCTTGGCTAGTCGCTTTTTAGCAACAGATTTTGCTTTTCGACTTTTCACCAATGTCAAATCGGAATCACGTCTTCTAATTGATCCAATTAATAGATAAGAAAGGCCAAGCGCTATCAGTGGTAAGGTCGCTGAAACGTAAAAACCTGTGCTGCCAAAGAAAGGTGCTGAATCCTGCATTAGTTCTTCAGTCTGCGGTTTAATAAATCGGATATCCTTGCCGAGAATTTGTACGTCTTCTTTTTTCGGGGCGATGTAGGCCACTTCACTTCGATCTTCTGACCCGACTGTCTTTAAAACACTTAACGTGATTGGTTCAGAATGCAGTCGTTTATAATCGCCAGTTTTTGGATCAAAATAGCTCATGGAAATGGGCTCGATTTCGTACGTGCCTGAATAGCGCGGTATAAGTACATATTCAAACATTTTCTTCCCTGCCGTTCCTGCTCCTGTTACTGAAACGTTTTGCTTCACTTTTGGCTCATAGGTCTCGAAGTCCTTCGGAAAATTAATTTTAGGATCCGCTACCAATTCAATATTGCCAGTGCCTTCAAGCGTTACGGTTAAATTGACCGCTTCGTTGACATTTAATGTCGTTCGATCTGTTGATGTTTTTAGTTTAAAAGTGCCTACAGCCCCTGTGAAATCGGATGGTTGATCACTTAAGGGAAGTGCCTTGACATTCAGGTTTTCTTCGTTGCTCACGACTTCAACTTTGACATTTTGATAAGAACCAAAGAATGGATTGAAGTTTCTTCGATTGCTTTTATCTTCCACTCGAACAACCATCTCCATTTCCAATGGGGGAATGGTCAGTTCTCCAGATTTTTGAGGGGTCAGAACAACTCTTTTCATGGTTGCCACCCGAAATTGTTTCCCGTTGATTAGCTCATTTTTAATTTCTGTGTTTGGATCTATTTCAATGTCTTGGGCGTAAAATCCATTGAAGACAGGTCTGTTGTGAGCGTAGTTTACTACCTGAGCATTTAAATAAAGTTTGTAAGTAGCCACCACTTGCTCGCCAACGTAGGGATTCTTCTTATCCACATAGAGTTTCATATACAAGTCTTCGCCCAGATCGCTCGAATTAGAATTCGATTGCTGCTGATTTGATTTCACTTGAGCATTTGATGTTTTGCCCTTGACAACTTTCAACTTAAGTGCATCTGACTTGATGTTATTGCCGTTGACTTCAATGCTTGCTGGATCGATATTATATTCCCCTTCTTCTAAAGCCAACAGGATGAAAGAAATGCTCTGACTCATGGAATAAACGCCATTCACGAATTGCATGTTCGATGAAGTATTCGGGCCGCTTAATAATCGAAATCCATTAAAAGTTGGCTGAACAAACCGCCTGCCTTTATCACCTTCTAGGGTGTAAGAAACTTGAACTCTTTCCCCAACTCCTACGGTGGTTTTATTGGCTTTTACATCCAATTTTTGACCATAGATAAATCCGGTGAATCCCAAAAGCAATATGGAAACGAAAAGCTTCACCAGTCTTTTTCAATTTTTTTAGGTTGTGTCTGCTGTTGTTGACGCAGCATCAATTGAATCTTTTGATCTTCATTCTTTGCCGCTTCGAGCATTTGTTCTGCCTCTCTTGGTGAAAGATTTAATGGTTTAGGTTCCTTAGGCTCGCCTTCTTCACCATCTTTTTCTTCCGGATTATTCTTTGATTCTTTGTCGCCTTTATCATCCGACTTCGGTTCGTCTTTTTCTTGATCCCCGTCTTTCTTATCTTCCTTATCCTGTTTGTCTTTGTTGTCTTCCTTCTCCTCGTTTTCTTGATCTTTATTCTGTTCCTGCTGCTCTTGTTGCTGTTCCTGTTGTTTTTTTAGCTTCTGGGCATAAGCGAGATTGTATCTCGTATCGTCTGCATTTGGGTTCAACCGTAACGCGTCTTTGTACGTTTTTATGCTCTCGTCAATTTTATTTGACTTTAAATAGGCATTTCCAAGATTGTGTAAAGCAGCAGATTTCTCTAGATTATTATCCGTGGATGCAGCTGCTTGTTGATATTGAGCAAGCGCATCTTCCAAGTTTTCTTCCTTATAATTGGCATTAGCCATATTGTAGGTTCCCTTAAAAGAATTCGGGTTATCACTCAACGCATTCTGATAGTGTCCTTTAGCAGATTCATAGTCACCCTTTTCGAAGGATTTGTTTCCACGATAGAGCTCAAGATTCTCTTGAGCGAAAATCACCCCAGTGAACGAAATCAGTATATATGTTATGATAAAAGCCTTCATGTCAATTTTCCTTTTGCGAAGCAAACAGTTTTTCCCACCAGATGGATTTGGTATTGGGAATTATTAACTCGATTATCAGAAGTATTAACGCAGGTAGAAGAAAATACTGAAATCGATCTTCGAAGTCAGTGTAAACCTTCGTGCCAATTTCAACCTTTTCCATTTTTTCAACTTGCTCGAATATATAGTCCATGCCGCTTTGGGCATTTGAAGCTCGAATAAATGTTCCGGCTGTTTGCTCCGCGATTCCTCGCAGCATGTGTTCATCCAACTTAGTTACCACTGTATTGCCTTCTCTATTCTGACGGAACCCAACTCGGTTTCCTCTATTATAAATTGGAATAGGCGACCCATCCACAGAGCCCATGCCTATGGTATGAATAACCACGCCCATTTCTTTGGCTTTTTCGATAGCTTCCGCTGAGTCTTCCTCGTGGTTTTCTCCATCACTAATAATGATGATTGATTTTGAAGTAGGACTCTCAGGATCGAATGCTTTTAGGCATAGATTAATAGCCGCCCCTATGTCCGTTCCTTGCGATGCGATTAAATCAGATTCAATACCATTTAAAAATAGCTTAGCTGCAGAATAATCTGTGGTTATCGGTAATTGAACGAAGGCTTCGCCCGCAAAAACTACGATACCTATGCGATCGGATTTGAGATAAGTATATAGTTCTTGAATAGATCGTTTCGCTCGCCCAAGTCGATTTGGATATAAATCTTCGGCTTGCATGCTATTCGAAATATCAAGCGCAATCATAAGATCAACTCCTTTTCTTTTCACCTCCTCCTGTTTTGCGCCAGTTTGCAAATTAGCTAAGCCTAATATGAGAGCAGCCATCGCTAGGGAATAAAAGCTAAACTTGATCCAAATCTTTGTCCTGCTTTTTAATGGAATAATGTGCTGAATCAGAGAGGAATCGATTGCAGCATTCAGTTTTTTGTTTCTCCATCGTTCATAAAAAAGTTGAATGATCCAAATGACCGGAATCAACGTCAGCAGATACAAATAATATGGATGTTCGAACCTAAACATCGGCAATAGCACTTTTTAGAATGAACTTTCGAATGACCATTTCAATGACCAATAAGAGGAGCGATATCACGGCAAGAACAAGGAATTTTTCATGTTTCTTTTCGTATTGTGTTTCCTCAATAACGGTTTTTTCCATTGCATCGATTTCCGCATAGATTTCTTTAAGCTTTTCATTGTCTGTCGCCCTGAAATAAGCGCCATTGGTTAGATCGGCTATTTCCTTTAGAGACTCTTCATCAATGTTGACGTCTACCATTTGCATGCGCATTTGGCCAAACATATCCGGAATGGGCATTGGAGCTTGCCCCTTGCTTCCAACTCCGATAGTGTAGACCTTGACACCAAAAGTTGCCGCAATTTCCGCGGCAGTTACAGGCGGAATACTTCCTGCGGTGTTTTCACCATCGGTTAAGAGGATTACAACCTTACTTTTCGCATCGCTTTCTTTCAATCGATTAACGGCATTTGCCAATCCCATACCTATAGCTGTACCGTCCGTGATCATTCCATTTTTGATGTCTTTAAAAAGATTGATTAGCTTTTCGTGGTCGGTTGTCATCGGACATTGTGTGAAGCTTTCCCCACTGTACACCACCAATCCGATCCGATCATTTGGGCGTGATTCTATGAATTGGATTGCTACTTCTTTTGCCGCTTCAAGTCGATTCGGTTCAAAATCTCTTGCCAACATGCTGCTCGAGATATCAATAGCCATTACGATATCAATTCCTTCTGTGGTAATGTCTTGCCAACTTGAACTACTTTGTGGACGAGCAATTGCCACGATTAATGACGCTAGGGCTAACATTCTAAGTCCGAATACGCTATGGAGCAATATCTTACTCACTGCGTTTTGATTTTGAATGAATTGAGTGGCTGAAAACCCCAAAGTTGACTGTCTGCTCCAAAACCCAAATATGTACCAAGCTATGAGTATAGGTATAAGGACTAAGGCCCAAAGAAATTCGATATTGGCAAATTCCCAATCAGCCATTTTCTTGCTCTAGTTTAGGTTCATTTACGTCCAATTTAGATTCGATTATAAATGCACGAACCATTGCAATATTCATCTCATTTTCTGATCCTACGGGCTTTTCCTTAGCGAATTTCACTAGGTCAGAAAGAAAAAGCAGCCTCCTTGTTTTGTCTATTTGTTCATGGCTAAAATCGGGAGACCGCCTCATTGATGTAATTATTTCATCTGTGGTTTGCTCCATGGCAGGAATGTTAAATCGATGCTCAATGTATTCGCGAAGAATGTCGGACAGCTCGATATAGAACAATTTTATTTGCCCAGACTGCCATAGCTTTTCCTGTTCGAGTTTGTCCAAGCGTTCAAGCGCAATTTCATGGAAAGGCCTTATTACCTTGGGTTTTGGTTCAGACTTCAATGTTGGTCTTTTTGACCAGATCAGGATGAAATATAAAATTGCAGCTAGTGCAATAAGTGGGAAGACAATCCATGGCCAATACTCTTTTAACCATTCTTTTAATGAGAAAGGTACATCGGCAATACCTCTAATATCATAAATACCTTTAGCCGTGTCAATGGCTATGGTCTGAACGGATATGAGAAATGGGTTCGACTCTACCATCTCATCATTGATGTGTGCAACAAGTGGTGCTATGGCGTAATATCCACTATCGAAACTTGTTAGAACTATGTTTTGCGACAAGATTTTTTGATCCAACTGATCTCCGGAAAATGCAGTGTCAATTTTCGACTTTGAAACGACTTCTATTTCTCGGATTAGAGTGTCACCAATTAATGGAAAGACTGTTGAATCGGCAGCATGACATTTCAAAGTGATGGTCATTCTGACTTGTTCTCCAATTACAATGTTTTCGCGATCGATATCTACACGAAACGACTGTTCCTGTGCTGAAATCAATTCGCCACTTATTATTAATACCAATATGAAAAAAGCGCTTCTCAACGTTTTGCTCCTCTCTGTTTAAACAATTGCATGAGCGGCTTCACATAGGATTCTCCAGTGTAAATGTTCGTATAGTCAACACCTGACTTTCGAAGCACGCCCGCTGTCTCATTCATTTTCAAGTCTCTTTTTTTTGAATAGTTTCTACGAACGCTAAGATTGGATGAGTTGAGCCACATGAATTTGCCGGTTTCGAAATCTTTAATGGGAATGAGACCTAAATCTGGTAAAACATCTTCTGCTTTATCTCTTGGTATCAGTGCGACTAAATCATGTTTTCGACTCGCCACTTGCAAAGCCTTTTGAAAATCATTATCCATCATGTCCGACATGAGAAAGGCAATGCTCCGCTTTTTAGTCACGTTCGTAAAAAAGCGCAATGCTTCCTTAATGTCTGTACCAGAATTTTCAGGTTTGAAATCGATTAGTTCTCGAATGATTCGTAGGATATGGGTTTTACCCTTCTTTGGGGGTATAAACTTTTCTACTTTATCCGTGAATAATATTACCCCAACCTTATCGTTGTTTTGAGCTGCAGAGAAGGCTAATACGGCTGCGACTTCGGTTATTAATTCACGTTTTAATTGCTTTTTTGAGCCGAAATTTTCAGAGCCGCTGCAATCGATTAACAACATCAATGTTATTTCCCGCTCTTCCTCGAAAACCTTCACATAGGCTTGATTAAACCTCGCAGTTACGTTCCAATCTATGCTGCGAATAGGATCACCGGGCATATATTCTCTAACCTCACTAAAGGTCATACCGCGACCTTTAAAGGCAGAGTGATACTCTCCACTGAAAATCTGATTGCTCAGACCCCGAGTCTTAATTTCTATTTTTCGTACGCGTTTTAGTAGTTCTGACGTTTCCATTGCATCTGTTCAAGTAATCCATAATTCATCCTTTAAAAGTTGAATTGGACGGCTACGGAACTTCTACTCGGTTTAGAATTTCGTCAATAATATTTTCCGAAGTAATGTTCTCAGCCTCGGCTTCATAGGTTACACCTATTCGGTGTCGCAATACATCCTTACAAATTGCGCGTACATCTTCTGGAATTACATAACCTCTTCGTCTGATAAAAGCATACGCCTTCGCTGCCAAAGCAAGATTGATGCTTGCTCGAGGTGAGCCTCCAAATGAAATTAGATCCTTGAAGTTATTCATTCCGTAATCGCCCGGATTTCTCGTGGCAAAAACAATGTCGATAATGTATTGCTCAATTTTTTCATCCATGTAAACCTGTCGAACCACGTTTCTGGCTTTTACGATGTCGTCAAGATTCAGAACCTTGTTGGTTTCAGGATATTTACCAGCTGAAATATTTTGTCGGATGATGAGCTTTTCTTCCTCTTTCTTGGGGTAGTCAAGGACAACTTTGAGCATAAAACGGTCAACTTGAGCTTCTGGTAGCGGGTATGTTCCTTCTTGCTCAACTGGATTTTGGGTAGCTAATACTAAAAATGGCTTCGGCAAGGGGAAAGTTTCATCTCCAATGGTTACTTGTTTTTCTTGCATGGCTTCTAGCAGGGCACTTTGAACCTTTGCCGGAGCTCTATTTATTTCATCGGCAAGAATGAAATTGGCGAAAATTGGACCTTTTCTAACCGAAAAGCTATCGTGTTTTACCTGATAAATCTGCGTTCCCACTAAATCAGCAGGAAGTAGATCTGGTGTAAACTGGATTCTGCTAAATGCACCATCTACCGTTGCTGCAAGCGATTTAATGGCTAACGTTTTCGCCAAACCTGGAACACCCTCTAATAAGAGGTGCCCATTTGAAAGCAGCGCTATCATCATTCGGTCAACCATGTAGCGTTGGCCGATTATGACTTTATCCATTTCGCGTGTGACTAATTCTACAAAGGCGCTTTCCTTTTCAATGATTTCGTTTAATGCTCTAATATCTGTCGCGGTTTCCATCTTCTATAGTTTTCAACAATTCATTCCTAAAACGAGTGGGACAAAAATCTGCATTCACCGTCCGAAGCCACACGGGGCGCTGTTAAACAATGTTAAGAACTAATTTGTCCTGAAAGCCTTGATTTTATTGAGCTTAGCCTATTTTTCGAGCCGTTATTAATCAGAAAAATTAACAAAATGAGCCCCGCTGAAATGGACCAAATGAAGCTAATGGATGTGATAAATTGTGTAAAGGAATTTCATAGCTCTTTTGGAATAAATAATGAAGAAATCCCAATTGGCGATATTCCTGATAAATCATTCTTGCTTCGATATAAATTAATGCGAGAAGAGAATGAAGAGTATTTGGAGGCTGCTCAAAATGGCGACTTGGTCGAAGTGGCTGATGCACTTGGAGATATGCTGTACATTCTTTGCGGTACGATACTGAGCCATGGTCTTCAGCATAAAATAGGCGAAGTCTTTAGAGAGATTCAACGCAGCAACATGAGCAAACTAGATGAGAACGGAAAACCAATTTATCGGGAAGATGGGAAGGTGCTGAAAAGTGATTTATACTTTAAACCGAAGATTAAGGAAATATTGGACAAATAGCGCCCAAGCCTAGCGTGCTGAAATGGGATTCCTTCGTTAAGTCAAGGATTAAAAACTATCCCGAAGGTTCAACATTTTAAGGGCTGTTGCAGCCGCTTCAATTCCTTTGTTTCCTAATTTGCCTCCACTTCGAGCTCGGCTCTGTTCAATGTTATCATCAGTTAGAACCCCGAATATAACAGGAAGGTTATAGGCTAACGCAACATCTTTGATTCCTAGGCTCACTGCTTGACACACATAGTCAAAATGCGCTGTTTCTCCCCGAATTACCGATCCAAGGCAGATAACTGCGTCTACTTCATAACGTTCAATTGCCCATTGAGCACCGAGCGGTAATTCAAAGCTACCAGGAACGTCTAGTGAGTGTATATTTTCTGGAGCAACGCCAGCGTGAATTAGACTTTCACAGGCGCCTTCGTACAAACCGTTTGTGATTTCATCGTTCCATTCGGATTTCACGATTGCAAACGACCATGTTGATTTAGCCTTGACCAAATCACCTACATCATTAAGATTCTTGTTCGCTGTTGCCATTAGATACCAGCCATGCCTTGAGCACGAGCGATATACTTGTCGATTGATTCAGCCTCTTGCGACATCGGGAATTCTTTCTTTATTCGCTCAAAGCTTTCAATGGCTTCAGTATAATTTCCTTGAGAGAACAAGGCATTCCCCATTTTCATTAAATATATAGGGGCTGTAAGATCGTTAGAACTGTGATCGACTGCGCTTTCATAGAAGTCGATCGCCTTTTCAATTTCGCCTAACTCCATGTAAGCATCTCCACGAGCGCCAATAGCAACCGCACAAACCATAATGTCATTACAGTCAAACTCGTCAAGGTATTCGATTGCCTCTTCGTATTGACCCATTCTTAAGTAAGAAATTCCTACATAATACTTGGAAAGGTTTGCCGATTCGGTCATTCCATAATTATCAATCACATATAAAAAGCCAACTGAACCTTCATTGCCTTCAACAGCAAGATTAAAACTATCATTTGCAAAGGCTTGTTGCGCCTGCCACATATAGTCCTGGGCAGCTTTCTCCTGTGGCAAAAGCACAAAGTTTTTAAAGGCAAAATAGGATCCTAGCAATAAAACAATTGCACCTACAATGATGCTCAAGCTTTTCTGGTTTTCTAGCACCCATTTTTCCGTGTTAGAATATACCTGCTCAACATCTACAATAACTTCTTCTTCTTTGGCCATGGAGAATTTCTCTTAAAAATTTGAGGCTGCAAATATATTTTTTTTGGAACAGCCAAGAGTGTATTGTTTTTCACGCTTTTTTGCCAGTGACTTGAGCATAGTTGGAGCGATGGACAAGGATTTATGGGGTGTTTAAAAGATATTTAGCTGTCAATTAGATGTCATCTAGTGCGGACCAAATACCTTTGGGCTATGCATTTAAAGCACCTAAACGTTCTCAATTTTAAAAACATTGAAGAGGTTAATCTAGAATTGGCCCAAAAGGTAAATTGCTTTTTAGGAAATAATGGTTCAGGTAAAACTTCCATGTTGGATGCGATTTACTATCTGGCCTTTTGTAAGAGCTTTTTTAACCCAATAGATTCGCAAAACATTCAATATGAGAGCGAATTCTTCATGATTGATGGGCTTTTCGATTTGGATGGCGAAGAAGAAAGAATCTATTGTGGTCAAAAGCGAAATGACAAGAAAAAATTCAAGAGAAATCAAAAGGAATATGATCGATTGGCAGATCATATTGGGGTCATTCCTTCCGTGATGATAGCTCCATCAGATACGGATTTGATACGTGAGGGTAGTGAGCTTAGGAGGAAATTCATGGACGGAATTATTTCACAATTCAATCGTGGATACTTGGAAACCTTGCTTTCATATAATAGGACATTAGCCCAACGAAACGCTATGTTGAAACATCTTTGGGTGGAAGGTCGAAAGTTTGATCAAACTGCGTTTGAGGTCTTTGATGAACAACTTCACATTTATGGGACCGAAATCCATGGCGAGCGCATTCGATTTCTGGAAGTCTATTTGCCCATATTTTCGAATTTTTATCAACTCATTTCGGGAGGTGCAGAAGAAGTAAACATTCAATACGAAAGTCAGCTAATCGAAAAGCCGCTTAATCAGTGGCTGCTTGACACTAGGCAGAACGATCTGAGGTCGCATTATACTACAAAAGGGATTCACAAGGATGACTTGTTGTTTACTATTGATAACCATCCGATGAAAAAATTTGGTAGCCAAGGTCAGCAAAAGAGTTTTGTTATTGCCTTGAGATTGGCTCAATTCGATTTCCTTAAAGAACTAAAGCGGAAAAAGCCTGTCCTTCTTTTAGATGATATATTCGACAAACTGGATGACAATCGGGTAGGTGCCCTGATGAAGTTGGTGAGTGAAGAACACTTCGGACAAATCTTTATTACTGATGCCAATTTGCATCGAGTCCCAGATTTGTTCAAAGATCAAAACGTACCCTTGAAAAAATTCAAAGTAGAGCATGGTTCAATTTCTGATTTTTAAGGCATGAATCGACAGCGAAAAAATCAAGAGTCACTAGGTCAAGTAATTGAGCGATTATTGGATGCATATAAGTTGAGGAGCGGGCTCACAGAGATTTCAATTCAAAGCGAATGGACGAATATCGCTGGTCCGGCTATCGCAAGTCGAACAGACCAAGTGATATTAAGAGGTTCTAAGCTAATAATCAGACTAAGCTCTCCCGCACTCCGACAAGAACTTCACTATCAACGCGATCAAATAAAGCAAAATGTGAATGATTTTTTAGGCCGAAATTTGATTGACGAGGTACTCCTGCAATAAGAAATTGAGAATGATATTTATCAGTTTCAAAAAGTTGAACCATCGAGGTATTAGTTTGGTCACCTTAATTGAAAAGCACTTCAGATGTTAAGTTTTTGGGAGGCCCAAAGTTTTTTAGAAACGGATGTCGCCATCATTGGTGGTGGCATTACTGGACTTTCAGTAGCGGCTTCAATTAAGGAACGCTGGCCCAACCGTGAAGTAACTGTCTACGAACGCTCGATATTTCCATACGGGGCAAGCACGCGAAACGCTGGCTTCGCTTGTTTTGGTAGCCTTACTGAAATAATTTCAGATATAGATGTCATGGGCGCTGAAGCGTCTCGCGAGCTATTGTTTAATAGGTGGATTGGGTTACAAATTACAAGGAAAAGACTGACTGATCAAGCTATTGGATTCGAGCCGTTAGGCGGTTATGAACTTATTGAGGCTCGACATTTAGAGCAGATTAACCGGATTGACGAAGTAAATATCTTGGTTCAAGATTTCATCCCAAATTATATACAAGAGCTAAGCTTTGATGCTAAAATTGGTCTTAAAGAAAAACTTGGGACTACTTTGGTTAGCATGCAGGACGAGGGGCAGATTGATACGGGATTATTAATGAAATCATTGGAGGGATATGTGTTGTCGCTTGGGGTAAAGTTGAGAACAGGAGTTCGAGTGGATCAAGTGGATCCGAGCGCAGATAAGTTTTCTATTTCAATGCTGGATCAAGCTAGAGGTAGATTGACGATAAAATCCAATGAGGCGATTATTTGCACAAATGCCTTTGTTGATGCTATGAATATTGATGAAGATGTACGTCCAGGTCGGGGTCAAGTACTAATCACCAAACCAATTGATAATCTACAATTCAAAGGTAATTTACACATCGATGAAGGATTTTTCTACTTGCGCAGTGTTGGGAAGCGACTACTATTTGGTGGAGGCAGAAACATGGATATTGATCGCGAAGAAACCACCCAGTTCGAGTTGAACGATGACATTCAATCCGCATTAGAAAGAAAGTTAGCTAACATAGTTGCACTCGATCATCCTGTTGAAGTGGATATGCGATGGGCGGGTATTATGGCATTTGGCGCAAGCAAATCTCCGCACGTTAAGTATGATCAATTCGGAAGAATTTTGGCGCTTAAAATGAGCGGAATGGGTATTGCATTGGCAGGGCAAATAGGTGAAATGGTGGCGGATTTAATTGAAGATAAAAATGCATGAAAAAATGAATTATAAGTCGAAGTGGGAAAAGGGATTGAGCTATAAGGCTTACAGGAAATTGGTTTCAGATT
>Ga0115566_10002808_pt1 | contig 14249 bp, 7 predicted proteins | sample COGITO_mtgs_1204_3_FD_87173 | JGI IMG/M metagenome (GOLD analysis project Ga0115566, IMG submission 87173) | Pelagic marine microbial communities from North Sea - COGITO_mtgs_120405 | ecosystem: Environmental > Aquatic > Marine > Epipelagic | place: Germany:Helgoland, sampling site Kabeltonne...
TGATTATTCCTATTGATATGATTGCTGTCATAGCAATTTGAATGAATGCTTGAAGCAATCCAGCGATTTCTGACCTACCTCAAAGTTGAACGCAATTCGTCCGATTACACCATCAAGTCTTACAAAGAAGATTTGACGAGTCTCGCTGAGTTCCTTGCCGAAGATGATGGCCGAACTCCTGAGCCCCAGCAAATTACATCTCTCGATTTGAGAGGATACGTGGCAGCACTGCATGAAGCAGGATACGCGAAAAGCTCGATTTCCCGACGTCTTGCAAGCCTTCGAAGTTTTTTCCGGTTCGGTCAACGCGAAGGTCTTGTTGATAGCAACCCGGCCAAGCCTTTAAAGAACCCACGTCCTGAACGAAAACTGCCTCACTTCCTCACGACCGACGAGATTGGCAAGTTACTGCAGGCTCCCCCGTTGGATGACACCATGGGTACTCGCGACCGAGCCATTTTTGAGGTCCTTTATTCAGCAGGCCTGCGAGTCAGTGAATTGGTCGGTATCAATGATTCGAGTCTGGATCTCGAAGATGGATATGTTCGGGTTGCCGGAAAAGGCAAACGTGAGCGACTGGCTCCGCTGGGTTCCTTTGCGATCAAAGCGATTAGAAAATGGCAGCGACAACGCAGGGCCAAAACCGAGAATGGCAAGATGCCGTTGTTTGTTAACAAATTTGGCAAACGCATCACGACACGCAGCATCGGCCGGATGGTAGAAAAGTACTTGATGGTGACCGGTTTGGACCTTCGAACTTCCCCGCATACCCTGCGACACAGTTTTGCGACGCATCTTCTTGATGCTGGTGCAGATATTCGGAGCGTCCAAGAGTTACTGGGACATAAGAGCCTGGTCACGACCCAGATTTATACCCATGTCAGTACCGCCGGATTGAAGGACATCTACGAGAAAGCGCACCCTCGGGCAAAGCTTGTCGGTGGTAAAAAAATCGGTGGCAAAAAAATCGGTGGCAAAAAAATCGGTGCAAAAAAAGCACCCATCCAGGGCCCGAGATCATCAACTTCTCAGCAAAATCCAGCGAATCGCTAGTTTCGAATGTTTTTTTTAGAAGTGTTGCGAGATCTCTGAAACACTCACGAATCGCTCCAGCTGTTCTAAACGCTTTCGTATTCTCAAATTTCCGCACGGTGTGAAAAGATGTTCTTCATTGGATTGTCGATGGTCGCGTGACGGAATTGACGGAAAGACAATGAGCCCAGACCAAATGTAAATTTGCTTTACGACCAGGTCTCTTCTTCTTCCTCCGGATTCTCTTCCGCATCTAAAATTTCGATATGTTTTGAGTTGATAAAGTAACCCAAAGCAAAGCGGATGGGGACGAGTATCGCAATGAAAACAGGAAACAGTATCCCCCAAGCGCTAGCTTTGACGGTCCACAACACAACCAGACAGAGTAGCTGAATAACGGTGAACAAATGGATGGTGCGCCATGGAACGCGACGGACATAGTGGGTTGCGGGATAAAGGGCAGGATCGGTCAGCCATAAACTGAGGCGCTCAAAGAACTGATTTCCTTTCATCGAAACGACGCCCATGTAAAGGAACAAACCAAACAACACGGCCATCGGAATGTACTTAAACCAAGGCAGCAATAGCAAAGACAAACCGACCAGCAAGTGGATCGAAATTCCTGTGATGCGATTTTCCCGCACATGAAGGATGTGGGTGTGGGCGGTTCCTCCACGATCGATCACTTCTTCCGTGCTTGCCAACGAACGCACGTGATTCAGTGAACGGACTGTCGCAGCAACCAACCAAGGTAAGCCAAATGCTGAACAGACCGCGATCAAAACTCCAACTACACCAAGGTCGAGGTGATACGATTCACCTTTTTGCAAATTGTTGTCCCGACTGTTGACCAGTCTTGCAGTGATATTTTGATCAAGGTAGACGAGAATGCTACACAAAATCGCTGGAACAATAGACGCCCAGATCACCCACGTCGGAGTGTCCATAAAACCAACGAGCCAACTTCTTTCTGAATCCGTAGGTTGGATGCTTTCGGGTGCTGGCAGCACATCTAATTTAATGGCGTCGCGTGTCATGTAGGCGACGGCGGCCATCGCGATAATGGCCAACGTCGGACCGAAATCCGCCAGGAATTCACGCAGCTGTGGAACTAGCAAATGACTTTTACGAAATGCACTCAATTGTGATGCGATGTAAAAAGTTCCAATCGCCAAAAGCAAAGACAACAGGGCGATATCGTAGCTGGACGTTTCACCATGCTCATGAAAGATATGAATCAGGCTCTTGACCGCCTCGTAGATAAAGATAATTGAAATCAGGGCAGCAAATATTTCATCCGTAAAGCGAGTGAAGTACCGCATCAAACAACTTGCATCGGTAAAAGCAAGTACCAACAGGATTGCACCGGTCCAAAACCCGACCCATGCATAGGCGGGCAAAAACGCGATTTCATTTGCGGTGCAGAATTCATAAAGCAACCCTGTAAATATTAACATCGGGCCGGTACCGCCCAAAATGATCATGGGTTGTCCGGCAAAAATCGCGTAGACCAGCCCGCAGGCTGCGGTCGCGATGATCATCTCAACCGCTCCGATCTGTCCACCCGTTTTATCGTCCATGAGCCCGCCGAAAATAATCGCCGGTGCCAAACACGCAAAGAACAAAAAAATCGTTGAACCAACGGACTTGGAATGCAAACCGTCAACAATGTCAGATTTGTAATGTGAGAGGCGACGTTTGACGTCTCCAATAAATCCGCCAAACAGTTTGCCGGAATATCTCAGGCCCTCACCAATCGAGTCGTGATGGACCGCAGCGGATTTGCCACTCATTCGCGATTCGATGGCGTCTTTGAATTGCTTGGTTGCTTTTGCAGTTACCGCTAGATAATGAAACTCATCGTCGGACATTAATCGAGCGATATGAGCCAGCGAGTCCAAGTGTTCGGCTGTTGCTTCAGGCGGACCAATCAGCAGAAAAATTAACTGGACCGGGGCACCGTCTGGTGCCCCGACGTTGATTGCTTGCTTGAGACGAGCGATTGCGATGACCGGCTTAGAAATGCAATCCAGATAGACATGCGGGACAATCGCGGCATTCCCGATCGCTGTGCTTGCCAGATCTTCTCTAGCCTTGATTCCGTTGAGAATGGTTTGCGTATCTGCACGATCGATCACGCCTTTCTCGGCAAGTTGGTCGATCATATCGCTCACCGCAGCATCAAGCGAACGAGACTGAAGGTCCAACATCAAAAGGTCGTTTTCGCAAGACTCTAGCAGCTTTTTCAATGGATCATTCCTGCTTTGATTTTCACGCAGTTACAGAGGTTCGTAATTTTAGATTGTGGGGGCAGCCGAATTATGTTTCAAATCGTTATTGTCCGCCATCGTAATTTAGACGAAGGGGCACTATTTGACTCAACTTCCTAGTGCGGCGCTATGACAACGAATTTGACACAAGGGATAGCGCATGAAAAAAGGACAGTGTTTTACTGTCCTTTTTCATTTCATTCTTCTATATCTTTAGGAATCTCTTCGGTTGTTACTACGATGCCGAAGCACCATGTGTTCATGCTTTTCTTGAAAATTTCGACCCTGAGTGTTGTTTTCAAGCAAATTGGGCCAGTAGATGACCCTGAACCCGTCCTGTGAAATGAAACCGTCCTATGAAAATAGTTCTTTGATGACTTTTCCACCATTGGCGATTTTCATTGGACGATTGTTACGGCTGGTGAAGGTCGTATTAAGTGAAATTCCCAACCCCTTACAAACGGTCGCCATTAAATCTTCAGATGAATAAGGTTCTGTTATGACTTTGGTGCCATCTTCGCTTGTCGCACCGACTGCCATTCCGCCTTTAATATCACCACCACCAACTGCAACACTCCAGCTCCGGGCCCAGTGATCGCGTCCGGCGTTTCCGTTAATTCGTGGGGTCCTGCTGAATTCGCCCATCCAAATAACGACGGTGTCTTCCCACAAACCACGTTCGGTAAGGTCTTCCACCAATGCACTCATCGCTCGATCAATGGTTGGAAGTTTTGTGTCACGAAGCGTCGGGAAAATGTTGCCATGATTATCCCATCCGCCGTTCCCAACTTCGATAAATGGTACGCCTTGTTCAACCAAACGACGGGCCATTAAACAACCACGGCCAAACGCATTGTTTCCATAGCGTTCAAGTGCCGCAGGTTGCTCTTGATTGACTTTGAAAGCATCCATCTGCTTGCTGGTCATCAGGTTCCATGTCTTATCGATCACTTCCATGTGTTCCTTGGCCGCAATGCCTCGGTTCACTTTCTTCATTTCTGCTAAAACGTCACTCGGTTTTCGATCAATGAAATTCGAGCCAAATCCTTCAAGCATTTTCTTTCGAAGCAGCATTCGTTCGGTGTCTAAACCAAGTCCAAGATTTCGGACTTGCCCGTTGCTACCGACCGAAAACGGAGCCCATGCCATGCCGAGAAAACCCGGACCACCAGCATCACTGCCTACCGAAACAAACGGAGGAATTTCAAGTTCGGGACGCTGCGAAATCGTCTCGTGAGAAATTACCGAGCCGTAGGTCGGATGTTCCATGTTTGGATTGGGGACATAACCGGTGTGCATGTAATAGCGACCGCGGCCATGATCTGCTTCGCGAGTCGACATGGATCGAACAATTGACATTCGATCCATGATCTTTGCCGTCATCGGCATATGCTCGGAAATTTGCATGTCGCCGGCGGTTGAAATTGGCTTAAACTCACCACCGGTTGGAGCGCCGGGTTTAAGGTCCCAAATATCCATCGTTGACGGGCCACCACCCATCCATAAAAGAATCGCGCTTTTACGTCGTTTCTTTAAATCGGGCGCGTTTTGACGAATCGTGTTTCCCAGCGCCATCGAGGAGCCGGTCAATGCCGAAGCACCTGCCATGTGAGTCATAAAGTGGCGTCGAGACATGCCTGTGGGCGTTTTCATATTCGGCTCCAAAAATGGATGATAAATTTTGATATTGAGCGATGTTTAAGTTCTATTGAAATGAATCGCCTACGTTTTGATTCAATTAACAATGCTCAGACTAATTCAGGATGAGAAGGGTTTCAAACGTCAATATTGATTAGTGATTGAAAATAAACTCGTTGCTATTGATCATCGACCACCAGACGTCCGCCAACCAATTCAACTCGTTGCCTTTGTAAACACCATCTACCAACTGAACGTTGGTGATTTCTGTTTTTTCGTTACGCGTGGGTTTTCTCGCAAAGGCTGCGGCGAACAAGTATTCCAGCTTGCGATCCCGAGAAAGATTGCTGGTCGCGACCTTTGACAAGAAGCCCCCATTCTTCGTATCGGTTGCTTTCTTGATCATTCCACCGTTGAACATCATTAATACTTGTGGAATCGTACCATTGAAAGACGTTGTTTCATCACCCTCATCCGTTCCAAATTGGGAAACGAATTGGGAAAGCCATTGATTCTTTTCGCGTTCTTGTTGCTCGTAGTTTCCGCGAGCTTGGGCGGCTTGCGTGGCAACTAAAAGTGACTCGTAAAGTTCCTCGGCTCGCATCTGACGAAGATAAAAATGAGTGAATTTTGGTGTTTCGCCTAACTGGGGATCGTCGGCCGCATTTGAGGCATTGGCCTTACTTTCCAATGAATAAGCGTCGGTCAAACAGATCCATGTAATCAACTCTTTGAGATTGTAACTGTTGTTCTTGACTTCGCCTGCCAAATAATCCATCAGATCAGGGTGTGACGGCTGATTGTGTGGGCCAAGATCATCAATCGGTTTCGTGAACCCGTATCCGAAAAAATGGGCCCACATTCGATTGACGATCGTCTTATCCAGGTATTCTGACTTGACAATCTTCTTTGCCAATTCAGATCGTCGATTCACTTGCTCAACGTAACCGCTGCTTCCAATCCCGGTTCCGTCGACAAATTTGGGCAACGCCATTCGGGTCTCGCCATTTCGAAGTTCATAAAAAACGCGGGCCTGTTCAGGAAAGTTGTCTTCGCCAGCGAAATCTTGATCAACTAACTCGGCGCCGCTCACGTTTCGTGTGCCGGGAGTAAACCGACGAAGCGCACGAGTTTGACGGAAGAACGCATTCATCTCCCAATACTTCTGCTGCTTCCAATCGTTGAAGGGATGGTTATGGCATTGCGTGCATTGAACCTGAAGTCCGAGGAAAGTCTTTGAAGTTGCCGCAGTGGCAAGGCTCCCTTTTTCCTCGTTGACTTTCATCGCAAGGAAATTGGTTGCACCATTGAACTGCTCACCGCCCGGGGTGGTTGTCCCAGTCGCAGAAACCAACTCGTGGACCATTTTGTCGTACGGTTTATTTCGGGCAAACGTATCACGTAGGTACTTTTGCATCCCCTCACGACTGGTTAGTGAATTCCGTTCTGTTCCGCCTGCACGGCCAATCAAAATGTTGGTCCACAAGGTTGTCCAATTGCGAGCATACTCTTCGGTGTATTGATCGTCATAAAGCAACTTGGCGACCAAGGCGGAGCGCTTGTCCTTTGCCCGGTCTTTGATGAATTCATCCAATTCGACGACAGTTGGAATTCGGCCAATGATGTCAAGATGAACCCGCCGGCACCACTCACCATCACTCGCCTGACGAGATGGTTTCATCTCGTAATCATCCCACGTCTGTTTCACCAATTCATTGATCTTCACCACCTGACGCGGCAATTCGACCTTCGATTTACGATTTGATCGAGATGTCGCAGGTTTCTTCGAAACAGACGTTTTCTTCTCTGTTTGCGCTTCCACTTCAGAAACGTTGATTAAGCCAACGTTCATCAATCCAGCCAGAAGTGCCAAAGTGAGCGTGCGTGAAAAAATGAGTTGATACATTTAGGATCCGCTAAAAGTAAGTGCCGTTGCTGCGGTGAATAAGAGAACGCGTCACCGGTCTGATAGTACTCAATTTTGCACTATATTTCCCAAGAAAGCCTTAGGTTCTTTTCAAAACTACAAAAGAAAAAATGCATCAAAACGATGCAGTGCTGCAAAATGATACGCGCAAAATAAAACAGGTGAGCCAAATTAAGATTTAGCTCACCTGTTTTGCGGTTTCCCGATTTGCCTCGAAGTTCTGTTCCAGATTTAGGAAATTGCCTCTTTCCGTAATCCACTTCTCTGTTCGGGCCCCGATTTAGGAGTTTCCTGGACATAGAAACAGCAAACGCCATACCACTTATGAAAATCACGAACATTCTGTTGTCATTGGACCTCTCGAAATTGAGTTTGTCGACGAACGGTCGAAATTTGGCAGCCTGGGGGGAAGGGGTTGTTTTTGCGGATTAGTGGGAGTTAAACAGGTTTTTCTAATCTTTTAATAAATCGTTTTCTTCTGCCGATTCTGATTCTCAGGCAACTGGATTTTTCATCATCGTCAGAAAGTCGTTGATTCCGGACGCCGCATATGACCCACGAAATCAATAGAGGAATCAAACATGCGTTCGATGTTATTTTCGACCGCCTTAATTTTCGCAGCGATGGCAACCACAGGTTGTGTTTCATTGAGCGTTGATAAGGGATGTGACACAGGTGGAGCTGTTGGATGCTCGGACTGTAGTGATTGCGGTTCAGGCGTACGTCTTGGTGGTTTGCTTGGCCGCCTTCGCGGCGAAGGAGCTTGCTCGACATGCGGCGACGGTGCGAGCGGAAATGGATCGAGCGGGAGCGCTGTGGCAATGCCAGGCGGCATCGGTTCTCAGCTTGGATTGGGCGGCGGTGCAATGATGGGCCGCGGCGCGAGAATGGGCGGCGGTGGTGGAAGACTGGCTGGCGGTATGCTCGCCGGTGGCTTTGGTAAATGCACTTCGTGCGGACTGCTGGGCGGTCGTTGTGGCTGCAACGAGAATGCTGCACCCTACACGCCTCACCCTTATCAGGGAGCTGGTCAAGGCGGACCCCAAATGGGAACTTACGCGTACCCCTACTACACGACGCGGGCTCCTCGCGACTTCTTGATGGCAAACCCACCTAGCATTGGGCGGTAAATCATCGGAAAAAAACAAAGAATCCGCATCAATACGAGATTCCGTTTGTTCGATTGAAGGTCGAAGCGTAGCGAGACCAAAGCATCATTGAGAAAAGGCGTGTCGCTAGACACGCCTTTTTTGCTTCATATTGCCATCCCGATTGAACGGAAATTCGGGGACCTGCCGACAGGGTGTCGGAAAACCGCAAAATACAAACTGAGTTTTCCACGCCAGTTGTTTTCAGGATGAATCACCTCGCTCGCGATCTCAATCCAGTATTGGTTCGCAACTGCAGCTACCGAGCGTTGCAGCTACCGGGCGTTGCAGTAGCTTACGAATCGATCGCAAGGACGAGCATCCATCTGGATGGCACTCACTATCTTTATGAATTCTTTTTCCGCTCGGCCATCCCTTTTTTGCGGGCTTTGATCGCCATTTCGAAAGCACCATCTTCGCCGTACTGATTGGCAGAAAATGACTTAGTTCTTCGTTTTCCATTTTCATCGGTCCATTGAGCGACCCAAAAGGCGTAGGTGTAACCCCATTCGCCTCGAATATCAGTTTGCTCATGACGCCGTACGCCAACGTGCCCAGATTTGTTGCGTTTTGACGGCTTCTTCGCAAGTTCCTGCACGGAATACTTCGGTAATTTCAACTCGGTTTTGTCGCGAAACTTCTTCGCTTCGGTTAAAGCCTTGTTTCGGCTACCAAGCTTGTTGTCGGCAAAAAACTTCTCGATCTTCTTGCCTCGGCGGTGAAATCTTACCTCCCAACCGCCACTTGCGATTTCACCCTTCTTGTTTTTGAAATCGATACGCGTAATGTTTCTGTTCGGCTTTGGTTTTTTAGATTTCACGTCGAAACGCAACTTTCAGAGAGGAGTGATTTGTGTCATTTATGGACTATCGATTGATTCGTACAACAAAACGAATCCCGATACCCATAACAATGAGTAGCGAAATTAAACAACAAAGTGACTTCGCGAGAGCACCGGAGCAAACAAATACCCGACAGGATCATCAGAGCTCAAGATTCTGCCCGGGTTGAGTCGCTCTGTAGTCAAAAGCATAACATAAGAATGCTTAGAAGCAAAAGAACTTTGGTGATTCGGTGCTTCTTTATCGGCTCGCAAACCCTCTGATTTTATTGCACAAGTCGTTATTGCGCGGCAGTTCGAAACCCATTGGGACTACCCGAAATTGGCTGCCCCTCGGGTAATGGCCAGCCGGCGCAAAGAAAACCCTTGTCGTAGAGAACCCGTTTCAATTCATTGAAGTATCCAAACGAATCGGGGTAAACCCAAACGCTGATCGTAACTTCATTTGGATCCAGCCCGTTGATGGACTGCATAAATTGCGAATTAGGCTCCAAGGCGTTGCGCATTGATTCCCCAATTTGATCTTGTGTGGGCAACAGAATGAAACGTTCCAATGCAGGCACCATGGCACGAACGACACCAAACTCAGTTTTCTGCGTCTGTTCTTTTAGGACCAGTTTGTATTGCAGTCGAAAGTTGTCGATCGGCCCGACGGTTTCGATCGTCGACTGAGCTTGAGTCAATTTTGCTGCCTTGACTTTCCACTCAGACCGCATCGATTCCACAAGGCTATCAAGCGGGACAGCGACTAACTTTCCCTCCATCAAACGATAGTGAATCTCTTCGCCGAATACGGTTTTGGCAATCGGCGTGGGCAAGTGGTCGATCACTCCGGGCGGTGCGGCGTTGAACTGAAGGCTCTGGTTTTGACTTTCTAAAGACTCCAATTTGGCTTTAAGTCGTTCACCCTGACTGATCAACGATAAATTCTCTTGCTCGGAATGCGAGAGCTCGCTTTGGCGTGCTTCAATGGACTGTCTTACAGCGGAGACGGCCAGTTGCAATCGGTCGCGATCTGATGTCAGGATTTTCGCGGCGTTCTTTTGGGTCTTGATCATGGACTCGATTTGAACGTTTTCCGATTTCAGTTTGGTGGTTTCAAGGTCTCGTTTCTCAATTTCCGTTTCCAACGCAGCCATTTCGGCGTTGGGACCTTCTTCATCAGTTCGCAATTTCTCCCAAACAGATTTGGCTTGTGATCCAATCAAAACCACCAAAATGATTAAAATACCAACGAGATTTGCGACAACGTCCAAAAATGAATCTTGTCCCGGTTCAAGTGAGTTGTCGACCTCGCGACGCCCATACCTTGGCTTCATTGGACTCTCCGTAGATCGAGGCCGCTGCCAGAAAGAAGGTTTTTCAATTCCAGAAACCGCCCATCCGCGTTTGGTGAAACGTAAACGTTCAGGATTGGTTTCCAGTAGGAATTGACACCGGCGATTCCCCAAGCATCGATATGTTGCCAGACTTGTTCAACCAAAACTGGAACAGCTGTCTCGCTTCCATTGGCAAACGAAATCGACTTGATGCCCTTTCCTATTTCGACGATTTGGATTTCGTTATCGTTGACCAGGATTTTGATGGGCTTTCGAATTTGGATCGAATTGCTGGCTTTTGATGGAAGCGCCCAATTGTTACCGCGAGCTCGAGCAATGCTCTCCTGGGGAAGTTCGTCACCGCCGGTCTGGCCGCTGGCGGAACTTGAATTTCCACCCGGTCCTGAGTTGTTTTGATTTGAGTTGTTTTGATTTGAATTCGACGCAAGGTTTTCCGAAGCTTGATTGGGTTGCCCACTCAGGTTCCTGTTATTTTGCGGTTCACCAAACGAAGAATTACGATTCTCGTCGAATTGGGAATTTCGATCTGAAGGTTGCCCCGAGGGGTTTGTACCGAATTTTGAGCTCCGACTAATTTGTGAACTGTTCGATTCGTACTTGTCGAGCGAATTGTCGGATGTGGAACCTGAGGCTGACCGCTTCGACGATGCGAAACTTGAGTTGCCATTCAATTGGCCGGAGGTTTTACTCCCTCTTGGTTCACGGACGAATCCACCGGTGATTGATGACGCACGATAACCTCCGCCAGAGGCACCACCACCCGATCCAGCGCCCTGTCCCGATCCGTTTTCTAATTGTCGGATTTGCCGCATAGCCTGAGTGCGATTGATCGCTGCGATCGTAGCTTGCTGACGTTGACGAGCCAAGTTGACCGCGGAAACAAGCTGACTCTTGAATGCTTCATCCGTTTTCGGATACGCAATTTCGACGTCGGTGTTGACCAGTTCATAACCAAATTCATCCACCCAAGACTTCATTGCTTTACGCCCTGCCGCAAATGATTTGGAACCACTTGGCCTGACGACAAATAGCGGATACGGCTGACCTTCTTTATGATTCGGATCGATTTGATTCCAATAATCGCGAATCATTACCAGGGCGGCATCCAGTGGATTCCCGGCAGATATGGGGTTGGGGAAATCGCTGGCCCGAAGTGTAATTCCGTAGGGCTGAACGGTCACTCCATCCCCGTCGCATTCCACAAAAATGGGACGGCGAAACGTTCCGTTGCCTCCGGTCGCGTGTGGAATAATGGCGAAGGTCTGTTTTTGATTCTCTGCAATATTCCGTTTTTTGGCCAACTTTTGTGTTTCTTCGTCGATTTTTTTCGTCAATTGAGTTAGCTGCCGCTTTAACTTGTCCTGGTCAACGTCGCTTGTATCATTCGAAGCTATTGTTTGCAGTTGTTTTTTTAATTGCGTCAACTCGTTAGCAAGCTCGGCGATGTGGCTGGTAAGGTGACCGTAGAGTGCTTTTTCAGATTCGAGCCGTTCTTTCAATTGCGGGCGTAGGCTGCCCAACAATTGTATGTTGTTTTTGCTAAACTCAAGCTTGTCGACGAGCTGCTGTTTCTGTTCGGCGATTTCTTCGGCTGAAACAGTTTGCTCCGATTGATTCGCTTGAATGTCGGCTCTTTTGACAACCAAAACCAATAGCACAATGATCGCACCCATCGTACAAATCAGCACGGCGAGGAACGGAAACAGCGTTGGAGCGGTTTGATTTTGCTGAGAGGATCTTCTACTCATGCAACACGTTTCGGAATTTCAGGCTGATTAAGCTGGTTGGACAATTCGACGGCTTTGTTTGTTTCTGTGCTTAAGGACTGGTTCAACAAGTTGACGGAAAAAGTTAGGTTTCGAACCGTTTCTTCAAGCTTGGCCGCTTCCTCCAAAGCCTCGGAGTGCTGCGCTAACACGCTTTTCGCCGAATCCAGAAACTGGGTGCGATTTTTTCCTTCTAGCGTTTGGCAAAATTCCAGTAAGCGGTTCTGATTATCGACCGTCTGTTTTTGCTGAGCCAGGAACTGTTGTTGGAACGGATTTGGCTTCGTGAGACTATCCTGCAGTTTATCCAGTTTCGCGACGATTGGATCTGATTTAATTGCGGAAGAAGAGTTCTTTGCAACGGCTTGGATTGCGTTCTTCAATTGCTCAACATGCTCATCCATTTTCATGTTTTGTGGAATTTGCTGGGCCAAGTCCTGCAGTGACTCTTGCTGCATTGCAATCTGCTTTCCAAGTGCCGTAAAGTTTCGCGAAAGGCCCTCGACGATGTGCCGGTTATCCTCAGATTTGTCCATTGACTTATGCATTTGCATCGTTGCGGTGATTAGCTCATCCTGTTTCTTCTGGTATGCCGTTAGCATTTTGGCGTTTTCGCCAAAGACCGCTTGAATCTGGTTAGCGATCACTTCAAGATTGCGTTGTGACTGTTTTTGTCCATCGGACTGCTGTTCGTTCGATTCAGTTACTGATTCGCGAACCACCCTTGCCAAGCCCTTCACTTCTTTGATCAGAGAGTCTGATTCGGTAAGGCTATCGATGCTCTTCTTTAAACTCTCCTGCATCTGATTCATCGAATTGGCTTGCTCAACTGCCTCTTGCAGGTCTTCAAGCTTTTCGGTGAATTGCGTAATAGCCATCGCCTGTTGTGTTTGAGCCCGCAACATCGATTCCTGGGTCTTGGCGATTGACTCTTGTCGTTTGTCGACAATCTCTTCGCTGCGTGTTACGGCATCGCTGATTTTGCTGGCGTGATCATTCATGACATCGGATGAAACGGCAATGACTTCTTTGATTCTTTCGGTATGACTAGCAATTAATAGATTGCCCTGCTCGATTGAATGATGCACCGAATTGGTATTGGACTCGAGGACTTGATTCGCATTCGCTATGCCTTCGTGGAGTTGCTTTGCTTGATTGAGAACAATGTCGGTAGCTTGATCCATTCTCTGAGTGACCTTTTCTGCATGCGCGATCAAGACTTCATCGGACTGGGAAATGATGGTTTTGAGATTCTCCAGATGATGGGCCGAAGCATCGGCCATTTGCTCCGATTGGGTCTGCAAAACGCCCTCGGTTTGCTCCAATCCGGCCAAAAGTTTTTCCGTGTGTCCAGCTGCTAATTTATTCGATTGAGACATCATGACTTTGAGTTCATCGCCATGCTGTTGAATGGTTGAGTGATAGGCTTTGGACTGCTCACTCATTGCAGCCCCAATAAATTGACCGTGACTGGCAAATGCATTGGAAGATGCTTCGACCGCTTTTGATAAATTCCGAGTGTGAGATTCCATCACAATGTTTGAATCGGCGATCGCATTTCGAATTGCAATTCCAAACTCATCCATGACAGGCTCAAGCTGATTCGAAAGTCGAGTCGCAAGAACGTCTGCAAATCGATCCAAAACACCTTCGGTCGTCTGACGGATCGTTTCAATTCCTGATGCCCAGACCCCAGCCTGTTCATCCGCAATTGCCCCGACGCTTTGGAGGACTTTTCGCGACATATTTTCGACGGATGACAAATAGGGATCGCGATTGGTTCCAAACGTCTCAAAACGTCCCACCAATTCGTCTATTGCTGCCTCGTCGACGGCGTCCAGGTGCTGGGTCTCAATTCGATTGACGATGAATTGAGCAAACATCAGCACAATTGATAATGTGAGTGCAAGCGCCGTCGTATCAAACGCGACGTAAAGTTTGTCACGGAGGCCTGAGAGCATCGCTTCAAAATCCGAAGCGACGGTCAAACCGCCAAGGGCTCCCGAAATTCCAACTACAGTGCCCAGAAATCCCAGCATTGGGATCGCCCAAATTAATATCCGAATCAGCGAGTAACTCTCTTGCTGCTTGGCGGCGTCCATATCGGCCAAGTACTTCAACTCATCATCTAGTCCGTTTGCCGACTCGGTTTTATCTACGAATTCCAATGCATTTCGCAGCCGGAGTCCAAGGTATGAATCTTGGCGTGCTGGTGAGAGTTCATCCAAATCTGCTAGCAACATGCGGCTTGCATCTGCCCGCTGGCCAAGAGCGGGTGCAGGCTGAA
>Ga0115566_10002820_pt1 | contig 14228 bp, 14 predicted proteins | sample COGITO_mtgs_1204_3_FD_87173 | JGI IMG/M metagenome (GOLD analysis project Ga0115566, IMG submission 87173) | Pelagic marine microbial communities from North Sea - COGITO_mtgs_120405 | ecosystem: Environmental > Aquatic > Marine > Epipelagic | place: Germany:Helgoland, sampling site Kabeltonne...
GGGCGTTCTGGATATTGTTGAACATGGCGATGTCGTCGGTCGTGATCTGCGACGCAGGTGAATTCAGGGCGTTCAGGAACCGGATACTGCGCTGGTACATATCCTCGGGTGCTCCCTTCAGCCTGAAACATGCGGAATGAACAATCGTGCAATCCACGTCGACGGGCTGGAGTACCCGCATCTGCTGGTGCTTGGGGTTCAGGATCAGGTTTGGATAGATAAGGTGGTTGAATGTATCCCACCCCATAATGTCTTCGGCACGGTTTTCGCCGTAATTTTCGATCATTGCCGACCGATAGGCGGAAACCACAGGGTCATCGCTCGTCGTTTGCGTGATCGAGCCTTCCTTGTAGAAGCCACCCATATAGGAATGTCCGCCCGGAAAGCCATGGATCTCGACCTGGTCCATCGCAGACAGCGGCAGGCCGTTACCCTTGAACATCTGGAGCGCATGATCTTCGGCACCGTCTTCGAGCTCGTCAGCGACAGCCTGTGCGCTGTCGACCGAGGAAGCATGGACGATCGAGGCATGCATCAGGTCGTTTGCGTTTTCCATATGGAGCTTCCAGTTCCCCATATAGCGCTGGCGGAATCCTCCTCCTGCGATTTCGATTTCTCCGCCGGGGGCACGGTCTACGGTATTGTCTATCGCGCGCGTCATCGGGCCGAGGTATCCGGTAAGTGGAGGGCCGTCAGATGTGTCGCTGGCGAAAACAAACCCCCGATAGCTCTCGACCCGTGCAACACGGGCGAGTGCCAGGTCCGGGTCTTTCGGATCAATCTTGCCGTTATATCCCTTGCCGTGAGGGATGCCGATCAACGTGCCATCGGTGGCGAATGCCCAGCCGTGATAGGGGCAGATGAAGCGTTTTTTTGACCCCTGCCGTGCGGCACAGACTTTCATGCCGCGATGGGTGCAGCGATTGGCAAAGGCATAAATTTCGCCGTCGCTGTGGCGGGAAACGATCACCGGCCGGTCGCCGATATGCGCCGTTACGAAGTCGCCCGGTTCAGTGAGCTGGCTTTCATGCGCGATGTAGACCCACGCGCGTCTGAATATCCGCTCCATTTCGGCGGCGAAAACGTCTGGATCGGTATAGACGCGGCGATGCACCCGACCATTGGGGGCGAGATCTGTATAGGTATCGGTCATTCCCGAATAAAAGCATCCCTGCGCGCAGCCGTAAACGGGGATTGCGCATGTCCGCATTGCTTCGTCGAGAAACAGGACACGACAAGCGCCGTCAGGCGGGAACGAAAGCTTCGATTGGTGCGGCGACATTCTTTAGCTCGTGCATCCCGACGGTCCGCATCTCCGCGGTCGAAATGGTGGCGAATTCCGACGAGCAGATGATTTTCTCACCCAGGCTACCGGCCAGGGATTCCAGACGGGCACACAGGTTAACGGCCGGGCCGATTACGGTGAAGTCCAGCCGGTCGTGTGCGCCCACATTGCCGTACATGGCGTCCCCTACATGGAGGGCAATACTGCAGCTCAGCGGGGATTTGTCTTCGCGATCGCGTCGTCTGTTGAGAATACGCATATTCGCGACTGCCAGCTCCGCGGCACTCAACGCCCGTTCGCATATTTCGGCAATATCGGCTTCTTCCTCGATCCGGAAAATTCCGAGGACGGCATCACCGATAAATTTTAGGACCTCTCCGCCGCTGGCATGGATAGGTCCGGTAACAGCCTCGAAATAGTCGTTGAGGGTCGCAATCAGGTGGTTCAGCGGGATGCTGTCAGATAGCGACGTGAAACCCCGCAGGTCGCACATCCATAGCACGGAGCGGATGGTGTTGCCTTCGCCGCGTTTGATGTCTCCCGCATAAACACGACGCCCGGCCTCGCGACCGAGATAAAGATTGAGCACGCTCTTGGTCATCTCTGCCCGCGACTGGAGTTCGGCAACCATGCCGATGATCGGTCTCAGCGCGAGGAGTCGCTGGATTTCGTCATCCGTGAATCCGTTATCGCGGTCGGTGGTCCAGGATGAGCGGTATATATTGCCATCGCTGCGCGGCAGGCTGATTGCGATATAATCCGTCGATCCGGCGTCACGCTGCGCTTCCAGCATCGGGTAGGTAATTGCCGCGTCAGGCCCGGCAAGTCGCTGCCGCACAAAAGGTGTGCCTTCGTTGAGCGGACGGAAAGGGCCATCTAGGTATTGAGCGGTTGTCTCGATGCCATGGTGGATTTCTGTCTCGGAGACATATTTGGAACCGCGTTCCCAGGTATATGTCTTGGCCATCAGTTCGGGATGAAGGACACCGATCCCAAGCACGGCACGATGGAGCTGCATACCTTCCGCGTTGAGCCGAGCGATAAGTTCTTCGAGGACATGCCGGCAGGAGGGCAGAGATGGTGCGTCGGTCAGGAGCCAGTCGAAAACAGGATCAGGGTTCATTCGTCCGAAATAGAGCGTCGCGTAACGCTGATCAATGGAATTTGCGGCGTGAAAGAATTATCCTGCGTAAATGAGAAAGAAACCCGAGTTCAATACTTTCCACGATTTCTGGCCGTATTACCTGTCCGAGCATACAAACCCGACGACGCGTCTGATGCATGTTCTCGGAACGGCGTTGGCGATGGCGTTTGTCGTATTGCTGACCTGGTCGGGCGATTTGCGATTTCTTGCAGCCGCTGCGGTGGCAGGGTATGGCCTTGCTTGGATATCCCATCTGACGATAGAGCGAAATCGACCTGCGATCTTGCATTATCCCGTCTGGTCGTTAATGGGGGATTTCCGGATGTTCTCGTTGGCCTGTACCGGCCGGTTGGATGCCGAAGTGAAACGTCACACCAGAAAGAGCGATATTTGAAGTCCAGTCCGGCCGTCAGCGTTTTGCGAGCCCGCTGGGCGCTGATTCCATCCCGTGTGCGCGCTATCCTGTTTGTTTCCGCAGGCGCATTACTGCTGACGATAATGGCCGTTTTCGTCAAAATTCTCGGTGAGCGCCTGCACCCGGCACAATTGATGTTCAGTCGTGCCATGATCGGGTTCCTGATTTTTGCGCCCTGGCTTCTGCTGCGGGATGGGCGGAACGTTATCCGGACGAACCGGCCGGGTATGCATCTGATGCGCGGGTTCTGGGGCGCATGTGGAAATTACTGCTTCTTTTTCGCGGTGACGCATCTTGTTCTGGCCGATGCGATGGCCTTGCAGTTTTCGCGCCCGCTTTTCATGATCGTTCTCGCTTTTCTGTTTCTGGGCGAGGTCGCCGGAGCGCGCCGGATCGGTGTCACGCTTGCGGGGTTCGCCGGTATCCTGATTATGCTGCGGCCTTTTGGCGGGGGCTTTGATCCGGATGGCATTGTCGCCGTGGCGGGCGCGTTGTTCGGCGGACTCGTTGTTATTTCCATCAAGAAGCTGGCAAGCACCGAGCCGACGCGTCGGATAATTTTTTACTACGCGTTCTATACCGCATTGTTCTCGGCAATACCGGCCGCCTATTTCTGGATCGACCCCACATGGGCAGAAGTGCCCGTTCTCCTGCTGATCGGCGTCCTCGGGATAATCGGTCAGTCCTGTCTGACCCATGGGTTTACCCTGGGCGAGGCGACCGTGACGGTACCGTTCGATTATATGCGGATCGTGTATTCAGGTATTTTCGGACTATTGCTTTTCGCCGAAATTCCGAGCTGGTGGAGTGTTGCGGGTGCGACCCTGATCGTCGGTAGCAATCTTTATCTGATGCGGCGGGGCTAGCTATACCGGCGTCACGACATCACGAGCCCGCCATCGACATACAGTGTCTGGCCCGTCATGAAGCCGCTCCAGGGAGAGGCGAGGAACAGCACCGGCCCCGTAATGTCATCGGGGGTCGCGATCCGGCCAAGCGGCGTCTGTGCCGAAATCATGTCCTTGACGCTTTCCTTCGTGTCCCGGCTGCCTTCGGTCGGATAGACAAGCCCCGGTGCGACGCAGTTTACTCGGATGCCGAGTGGCCCGGTTTCGACGGCAAGATTGCGGCTGAACCCGATCAGCGCGGCCTTTGCCGTTGTGTAATCGTGATAGGGGATGGTTGGTCGGGCGACCAGGTCGGTCGCAATGTTGACGATGGCGCCCTGTGCCCGCCGCCGCATGTCGGGCAGGACGGCTTTGCACAGGCCATGGGTGGATAGAAGCGCTCCATCGATCTGAGTCTGGTAATGCGACCAGTCCAGCTCCCAGAACATCTTGCGGTTTTCCGGGTCAAACACGTAAGGCCGGAAAGCGTTGTTCACCAGAATGTCGATCTTCCCGAAAGTTTCCAGCACGTTATTGACCAGTACCGGAACGGCCTCGCTGTCAGTCACGTCTGCCTGGAAAGCCGATGCATCGCCGCCGGCCTGTCTGCACGCGGCTACCACCGTTTCTGCAGCATCCGAACTCTGCAGGTAGTTCACGGCGACCGAAGCGCCTTCGGCGGCGAATGCCTTTGCAATGGCAGCGCCAATACCGCGGCTGGCGCCGGTGATGAGAACGACTTTGTCGGTGAAATCCATTGCGTTACCTGTTCGGCTTCATGGGTGTGTTCGGGTGTTCAATCTGCGTAGGGCGCCAGAGTATCTGCGGCGGCCTCGGCGGATCGTTCTATTTCCGTGATGCTTACGAGATCGAGCAGATTGAACCGCCCGTCATGATGCCAACCGGCCTCAGGCGCTGTCATGTGCCCGATGGCGCTGATCCGGGTAACCCCTGCGATCCCGAGCGCGGTCGACAACGCATAGAGTTCGGCCGGTGGTGCGGCGATACCGACTGTCTGCAGCAATGCCTTATAGGGTGCTATCCGCGGCACGATATCGGCAAGCGCGTCGACGGCGACAATCTTGATCGTTCTGTTCAGTCCGCTGGGGCTGAGATCTTCCGTGTCATCAACGAAGGCGACGCTCCATGCGCTATCTGCATTTCCGATCAGGCCGCGGTTTTCGCTGGCGAATGATTTGATCTCTTCGCCGTGACGCCAGGTCGCCATGTCGCGTGCTTCGCCGATGGACAGGGCGCGTCGGGGATACTTTTTCTCGAACGTCTCGAGTTCATGGGCAAGGTATTGGGCGAAATCCTGCGGTGATATGCGGCCATTCCGTTCCACGAAGAACACGTGAGGTGAATAACATCCCTGCTGGTCGTAGCGCACAACATCATATGCTGCCTGATGCGCTGTATCCGCCGCCTTCTGCGTATCCAGCGCCGCCCTGGAAATCGCGCCGAAACTGACTTTGTGGCCATAGGCGAGATAACGGGTTGTGACGGGGACGCGGTCCCGGATAGCGCTTAGGGATTCGTTACCGCCATAGGCGAGCACGACGTCGGATTCCTTGAGCAGAGCCTCTTCGCGGGCGGTGTCTCCGCCTTTCCACCAGACGACGGCAAAGCAATCCGCGATTTCGGGAGCCACCTCTGACAGGACCTGTGCGAACCAGCCGGCGAAAAGGGGCTCGGCGCTCGGAACCTTGCCGATATTTCCGGCTTTGACGAGCAGGCCGGATACAAGGCTCCAAACCGGTATGCCGGGCACATTGCCGGCCCAGATGTGGGTCAGGATATCCGGGCCGAAGGCGCGGGCGAAACCTCCTTTCGGCATTGGCTGAAAGTCGTCCAGGATCAACGGGTTGGCGAAATCCTCGGCCGTGAATTTCTGTAGTTCGGGCTTGCGGAATGTTTTCAGGTACCCGGTCAGGCCCAATCGGGTCATCTCTGCATCGTAGCCAGTGACGATGGGCAGGATCTCTTCGGCTTTTCGCCGGTAAGGATCTTTGCGGTCGAGCAGGCGAGCAACCGCGCGGTCGATTATGTCGATGATCTGCGAGATCGTCAGGGTTTTGAGGTGGTCCCGGCTTGCGACCCGGACCCGTTCGGCCATCGTCTGCATCTGGGTATCGGTCAGTACCGGCACGGCGACTTCCAGCGGAGCATCTGCGCCGCCGAAGCGCAAAATTTGCCAGTCGACCTCGTCATCTGTCAGACCCGGGAGATAGCCGGCGCGCTCTGTCATGTGCGGGTCATCTCCAGTTTATGCCTGTGCGGCTTTCAGGAATTCCTCGACTGCCATCGAGCATCCTTTTGCTTCCGCGCCGTCCGCGCGCCCAAGGAGCCGGAACCCGTCTTCGGTCTCGACGCCGGCATCTTCCGTCAGGATGGTCGACACGATGTTAAAATGGGCGAGGTCACAATGAACAAGGACGCCGGTTTCACCGAATGGAACGTCCTCACCTGTCAGCGGGTTGATCACGCGGCTGCGGATCCAGTGCGGGCCCGATTTAACTGACGGGCAGATGGCGTTTCCCCGGTCATAAAACTGAGTGCTGAGTTCCGTCATGCCGTACATGTTGATGCATTTTTCCCGTGGCACGCCGAAACCTGCAGCCAGTTGGTCGTAAAATTCATCGAGCTCGAGTTCACGCGACTGCCCCTTGAAGCCGCCAGTATCGAACATACGGCTGCCCTCGGGCAGCGCAAAGCTAAGTCCTCTCCGTTTCATCTCGTCCAGCAGGGGGACGAAACTGTAGCTAGCGCCGAGCATCGCATAGGGAGTGCCCGACATCTGTGCCTGGTCGAGGGTTGCGAAGAGACGATCGTAGGCGATCCCGTCATCCTGCATCATGTAGCCGCTATCCGACGTGCCGAAATGGGCGAGGGCGAGTGCCAGATAATGCGCGAGCGAAGAATTTGGCATGATGGTTTCGGTCGGAAACAGAATACCCATGTCGATCCGGTCGCGATCAGGCATGAAGTACTGTTTGAAACCGCGGGTCATCGATGCGTCATACACCGACAGGGTCGGGTGATAGCTTTTGCCGCGCACGCCGCCGAGGGTTGTCCCGCTTGTCATGAATACCCGGGCCGCGTCTTCCGGTGGACAGCAACTCAGCGTTAGCTCCTTGAAGGCATTGATCGGAACTGCCGGAATGTCGCGCCAGGATCTGGCGGTGCGCGGCGTGCGCCCGCGCTGGACAGAAAACTGACGGAACGGCTTGTTGTTCTCGAATTGGTAGGCGAACAGCTGAAGTGCAACTTCGTTGAAAGCATCTTCGGATGCCCGGGCCTTTGTATCGGGTTGATCGTCGTCTGCGGCAATGAATGCCAACAGCATCTCGATGATGTGGTCCTGTGTCACGCGTCAGATATCCCTATGCAATCTACGGGATCCGGATTACTGGCGCTAAAGCGGGGGTGTTTTGCCTGCGCCGTTATTTCTGCGCGGACTTCCCGTTTCCCTACGCCGGCATAACCCGGATCAGGTTCTAAGGGTCGTCGCGTTGGCACAATCCACGCCTGTCGACATCTCAGCTTCCTAGCGAAGCTCCCCAAGGGTCGTGCGTTGATTATGTCCTTGTCAGAAGTCTGGCACAAGACCCGCAATTCCGTGATATCGGGTCTTGAAGAAACGCACTTATCGGGGGAGAGTGATCGGATGACAGCAATCAGAAAATTCACCCGCAATAAACTGGCCGTCGGATTATTCGGGGCGAACTGTGACGGTGGTCTTGCCTGCTCGACGTTTCCCGAACGTTGGGAGGCAACCTGGGACAACTGCCGGGAGCTTGCAGTGCAGGCGGATGATGCTGGTATCGATTTCATGCTGCCGCTCGGCCGCTGGATCGGTTATGGCGGCGAGACAAACCATAACGGATCGAACTTCGAAACCATTGCCTGGGCGTCGGGGCTGCTGGCCGCAACGAAAAACATCATGGCGTTCGGCACGGTCCACGTCACTGCGCATAGCCCTGCGGTTGCAGCAAAGCAGATGGTAACGGCAGACCATATCGGTGGTGGCCGGTTCGGACTGAATATTGTCTGCGGGTGGTACCAGAAAGAATTCGACATGCTCGGCGTCGACCTTGGTGAGCACGAACGGCGTTACGACCTGGGCCAGGAATGGATTGATCTGGTTACCCGCATCTGGACGGAAAAAGAGCCGTTCGATTTCGACGGAGAGTTTTTCCAGACAAAAGGTACGGTCCTGAATCCGAAGCCGGTCAGCGACCAGCGCCCGATGGTGGTATGCGCCGGCACGTCGGGGCGGGGGCGTGAATTCGCCGTTCAAAACGCCGATATGCTTTTTCATACCTTCTACGATTTCGACAAGTTCCGCGAAGACAGTAAGTCGTTACGCCAGGCGGGCAGGGATGCGGGAAAAGATATCGGACTGTTCACGAATATCGGTGTCGTCTGCCGGCCGACACAGAAAGAAGCGGAAGAATATCATCATTATTACGCCGTCGAGCATGCTGATACCGAGGCGTGCCGGATCATGATGGTCGAACGGGGGATAGATACCGATGCAATATCGGAACAAGACCGCCAGCGGTTCCATTTGCGCGCAGCGACAGCCAATGGCGCAACGCCCGTGGTTGGAGATCCGGACAGCGTGGCGGAGCAACTGGCGCAGCTCTCCGAAGCCGGCTGTGATGCCGTCGCGATGGGATTGCCAAATTACCTGAACGATCTGCCGATCATCGTCGAAGAGGTCTTGCCGCGGCTTGAAGCGAAGGGCCTGCGCAAGCCTGCGCCATAGACATCGACGTTAGACATTGATTTTTCCACGGGACCAGGCTGGCACACGATGCTGCCCGAGAATGGCATCCGAGGAGAGATTGGCGAGTCACTGGTTGACGGCTGGTGTGGCGCGAAGGCGGTCGACGATAAAGTCGACGAACGAACGCACCTTGGCCGAAGCCAGCCGTCCTTCCTGATGGATTATGTGTATTGGCTGGGGCGGCGGCTCGAATTGTTCGAGGATGGGAACAAGCGTGCCGTCGGCCAGCAATGGCGCGATCTGATATGATCTGAGCCGCGAAATGCCCCAACCGCGTGCTACCTGGTCGCGGATTGCATCATTCGTATTGATCTTCATCCGCGCGGTGGGGCGTACCGAGAACGGCTTGCCGTCTTCCTGGAAATTCCAGTTCTGGGAACTACCGACAGGAATCGGCAGTATAAGATTATGCCCCGCCAGTTCGTCTGGGTGTGATGGTGTCCCTGCACGGGCGAGAAAGTCCGGCGCGGCAAATACCATCATCCGTATGGTGCCGACCCGCGTGGCCATCAGCGAGGAATCCGCGAGTTGCCCGATCCGTATCGCAACATCATGGCCTTCATCGATCATGTTCACGATTCGGTCGACATAGACGGCTTCCGCCGTGACATGCTCATGGTCCTGGAGGAACTCGCCGAGAATCGGAGTCACGAACATTCCGCCAAAAAGTACCGGCGCCGTGATCCGCAATTCTCCGCGAGGGATGATGTGAGCACCGACAGCCGCATCTTCTGCTTCTGCAAGTTCGGCGATGATGCGGGTGGCGTCCTGCAAAAACCGGGTGCCCGCTTCGGTCAATCCGACTGAACGGGTGGTGCGCACGAAAAGGGCGGTTCCCAGGTGTTGCTCCAATCCTGAAACGATCCGGGTCACTGATGGCGGGGACATCGAAAGTGCGCGCGCTGCTGCCGCAAAACCGCCTGTCTCTGCGACTTTGATAAATATTTCCAGCGCTCTCAAACGGTCCATTATTTTTATCCAGCCTATTATTTCACAATATGAAATAATTAATTGTATAAATACATTATTCTAATAACTATTGGAATAAATAGATTGCTGCTTGCGGGTATGAAAACCGCAATAACAATCGAGGGACTGGAACAATGGGACACAAATTCGCGGAAATCGCTTTCACTGATACGGTCAGGCAGTTGCAGGAAGCTGATGGCTCAAGGAAATCGTACGCCCGTATGGAAGCCGGCGCGGATAGCAATAATATCCTGACCGACCGGGAGTCTGCTTTTATCGGGATGCGTGACAGTTTTTACATGGCGACGGTCGGTGAAACGGGGTGGCCCTATGTTCAGCATCGGGGCGGGCCGGCGGGGTTTGTCAGCGTAATAGACTCCAAGACGCTCGGGTTTCCCGATTTCAGCGGAAACCGGCAATTTGTCAGTACGGGCAATTTGCAGGTCGATGATCGTGTATCGCTGTTCTTTATGGATTATCCGAACCGGACCCGACTTAAGATGCTTGGCCGGGTAAATACCAGCGATGACCCTGCAATATTGGAGAGATTTGCGCTCGACGGCTATACCGCGAAGATCGAGCGGACCTTCCTGATTGAAGTGGCGGCGTTTGACTGGAATTGCCCGCAACACATTACCCCCCGGTTTACGGCAGAGGACCTGGAGAGCGTCGTTGCACCGCTGCAGGCGCGTATCGCGGAGCTGGAAGCTGCTCAGTCCCTCTAGGGCATTTGGCCCTCTACCCGCAGGTTTTTGCGCGCTGAATGTACCTTTTTCAGCAGAGGCTACGATTTTCAGAACAAGGTCCTATGTAAATAATTAATATAGGAAGTTGTTCTAAGATTAGTGTGTTGGATGAGTGTTTGAATATGCGTGATGACAATCCGGTGGAGAGCCGGGCAGATAAGTCGATGAAACGCCGGGTTGCGCTTGCGAAACTCGGGCTTACTGCTGTTGCTGTTTACGCTGCACCGTCAGTTGTTCACCTTGACCGGTCAGCCAATGCGCAGGTACGCCCCTCCTGCAACAGCAAATCCAAGGGTAATCCCTGGTGCAATACCGGCAAGGGTAAGAGTAAATCGAACGGTAAATCCTCGAAGCGGGGCAAGAACCGTCGTTAGCGGCCTGGTGGCAGCTATCCCTGTAACTGCGGACGTTTCTCAGACCGTTACCCTATTCGCCGTTGGGAATTTGGCCTGAGCAGGATTCGGTCTTCCCTGCTAGAATGTGGCGGGAAACCGCTTTCCGGGATGAGTATCATGCCTTCCAGACTAACCGCATTCGGCGTCACCTTCGGGATCGCCGCCCTCATGGTCTACGTGCTGGTGACCGGCAGTGACCTGCTGATCCCGCTCGCGATCGCTATCATGATCTGGTACCTGATAAATGCCCTGTCCCGCACGTTCGAAGTGCGGCTGAAGGTGCCGGGCTGGCTTGCGTTGACGCTGTCGATAACCGCCCTTGTTGTCGGGCTGGGGCTTATCGTCGAGATGATCAGCGGAAATATCGCGGCCGTTCGTTCAGCTGCACCGACGTATCAGGCCAACATCGAAAAACTTGTCGCGCAGGCGGTTGAGTTGGGCGGGCTGAAGGAGATGCCGACAATCGGGCATGTGGTCGATCAGATCGATGTTCGGGCGTTAATCGGCGGAGTCGCGTCCGCCACGGCGAAAGTGGCCGGAAACGCCGGGCTGATTCTCATCTACGTGATCTTCCTGCTGGCAGAGCAGCGGACATTCGGGCGTAAGATCGAAGCGCTTTTCCCGGACGGGGACCGGCAGAAAGAAGTACAGGATATTCTGTCGGATATCCGGGACCGGACTCAGAAATACGTTTCGGTGAAAACGTCGCTCAGTCTGCTGACAGCGGTTGTCAGTTTCGTCGTACTCGCCATTGTCGGTGTCGATCTTGCGATATTCTGGGCATTCCTGATTTTTCTTCTGGCTTATATTCCGACGATTGGTTCGCTGTTGGGCGTTGTCTTTCCGGCTATCCTGGCAATTATCCAGTTCGGCAGTCTTGGTCCCTTCCTCGTCGTTGCCATCGGCCTGGGGGCCGCACAATTCCTGATCGGAAACGTGCTGGAACCCCGGATGATGGGTAAGTCACTCAATCTTTCGTCTCTGGTTGTAATTATTTCGCTCGCTGTCTGGGGCTCTATCTGGGGTGTGACGGGGATGTTCCTGTGTGTGCCGATTACCGTCATCATGATGATTATACTGGCGGAATTTCGACAGACACGCCCGGTCGCCATCCTTTTGAGCGCTGATGGTCGGGTTTAACCGCGGATACCGAAAATGAACTAACACCTTGAGCAGAGAGAGCAGGCAGCTTATTAACGAGGTAATCGACGGTTGCCCGAGCGGGGCAGCCGGGTGATTTCTAAACAGTAATTTTAAGGGGTAGCCCCATGAGTACTTTGCGCAACATCGCTATTTTGACAGTTTCCGGGGCGCTTCTTGCAGCTTGCGCCGGTCCAGACACGAAAATGCTTGCGAGCATGCCGAACAAGGGCACGGCCTTTGATAAGGGCCTGCACGCCGGATATACCGAGCTTGCGAAAATCGAAGCGGCAGAATTTGATATCGCCGATGCCGATTATTTTGCAAGCAAGGCCAAGATGGCCGCCAACGGCCAGAACGTGCTTCCGGATCGTTTGTACGAACGCAATGTGCCCAAGAAATATGTCGGCGAACTTCAGCCCGCATGGCAGAAGCTGACGCTTGCCCGCACCCATGGCGGCAAGGAAAAGGCACCTGCCGCACTGGCGACCGCCCAGACCCAGTTTGATTGCTGGATCCAGGAAGCGGAAGAAGACAACCAGCGTATTGATATCTCGCGTTGCCAGATCGGCTTTAATGCTGCGATGGCCGAAGTGAACGCTGCGATGAAAGCGAAACCGAAGATGGCGGCTGCTCCGGCAGCGAAAGCGCCTGCGAAGGAAAGCCACCTGATCTATTTCGGTTTCAACAGCGCGAAACTGGCACCGTCTTCGATGATCGTAATCGAGGATGCTGCGGCGTCCATCAAGAAAGGCGCAAAAGCGGTCTTCGTGATCGGACATGCAGATCTGTCCGGCAGCGATACCTATAACAAGGCACTTGCTGATCGTCGCGCGAACGCCGTTATCGGTGCGCTGCGTAAGGCGGGCGTCAAAAGCGGAATAAGCAAGGTTGTTGCAGGTGAGCGCGACCCTGCCGTCAAGACCGAAGACGGCATGAAAAAGGGCGTGAACCGCCGCGTTGAGATCGCAATCCTGCGTTAGGTAATGATTTGGCGGGCCGGCGTTTGTCGGCCCGCTAACATCGATAGACGATCAAAAAGCGGCTGATAGTATCAGCCGCTTTTCTGATTCCGGACCTTGGGGAACCCAGGCCGGGGCGTTCGTCGAAGAAGTCGTTCAGGGGTTTTTGGTGGCCATGGTTACAGGCTCACAGAACATGTATCCGCCGCCGTGGACAGTCTGGATAAATTGCGGCTGATTTTTCGCAGGCTCGATTTTCTTGCGCAGTCGCGATGCATGGATATCGATCGTGCGGTCGTAGCCCTTCATTTCCCGTCCGCGGACAGCCTGAACCAGTTGGGCACGCGACATCTGCTGATTTCCGTTTTTGACGAATACTTCCAACAGGGCGAATTCGCTGGTCGTCAGGGAGACGTCGTCGTTGTTTGGAGCCGTCAGCCGGCGGTGAATGAAATCGAGTTTCCATCCGGCGAAAGTCGCGGAGGTGATTGTTTCCTGGACTCGTTCATCATCGCGCATCAGGCGCCGCGAAAGGCTATTGATGCGTGCAGAGAGTTCCCGCAGTTCAAAAGGCTTCTGCAGATAGTCATCTGCGCCGAGTTCGAGCGTCAGAACCCGGTCTGCCATATCGCCTTTACCGCTCAGAATGATGATTCCAACGCTGGAATTAGAGCGGATATACTGTGTTAGCGCGACGCCGTCTTCCTTGGGAAGAACCAGATCGAGAAGAACGAGGTCTACATCGCCTCTTTCCATCTCTTTTCGCATTTCGTCGCCGTCTTCAACCGTGATTGGGGTATGGCCCCGGTCACGCAGGTATTCGGCTATCATTGAAGAAAATGCCGGATCGTCGTCGACGATCAGAATTCTCATACTGTCGGTATTCATTTGACCCCATCACAATCTGCCTACCTAGCAATGACATATTATGCGGGAGACTCGTTCCTTCGGCAACACACCGATACAAACCGACATATAAAAATTCTTGAGAATTCAAGCCTTTCAGGCAAATCTATCATAGTATCGGGTGGTAGAAATATTGTAATACGGGTAAGTAAATGAGCGACAGAAAACGGCTCCTCGTTGTAGACGATCACGTTGAGATCACCGATCTGATCCGCGAAATTGCGGGTGCAGACGGCTATGATGTTCATACCCTTAACCAGTCCACCCGGTTTTTCGAACAGTTTGAACAGATCAGTCCCGATATCGTCTGTATCGATATACATATGCCCGATGTCGACGGGATTGAAATATTGCGCTGGCTTTCAAATAGCGGTTCGAATGCCCGGGTCCTCATTCTGAGCGGGGGAGACCCTCTCTTTACCAAAGTCGCTGAACGCATCGGTGAGGCGGCGAATCTCGATGTCCGTACTCTGGTAAAACCTTTCAGTCTGAGCGATTTTCGGCTGATGTTGCGTGAACTTCCCGAGACGGCGACCGGCGCGGTCTGACCTCTGCGCGCGACTGTCACGGTTGTGCTGTTAATCGGA
>Ga0115566_10002821_pt1 | contig 14223 bp, 12 predicted proteins | sample COGITO_mtgs_1204_3_FD_87173 | JGI IMG/M metagenome (GOLD analysis project Ga0115566, IMG submission 87173) | Pelagic marine microbial communities from North Sea - COGITO_mtgs_120405 | ecosystem: Environmental > Aquatic > Marine > Epipelagic | place: Germany:Helgoland, sampling site Kabeltonne...
ATTAAGTTGGTATCCGAAATTATCGGATAAAATTTCTGAATGAAATTAAATTTCAATAAAATTTTACAAAATAAAGATGTTAATTGATGGGGAAGTCTCACTAAATTTAAGAAATAAATAAAAGGCTTAAATAAATAATGAAACCCATTTTTTTTCTTTGAAGGGTACGAGCAACGAGATGAATTTAGCGTTGATTGGAATAGATGAGCGTAACTTTGAAAAGTAAAATTAATGACTGTTATTGAATATTCCTCCGCCCAAGCAATTACATTTGCATAAAGGATAATTCTATTCGCTAACCGCCCACATCTTTTTGCTATTATAAATTTTGTCATTTAAAAAATATCATACATCAAAATAATATATGGCAGGTAAGAATTATTAGTATTATAGGAAGAAGGGATTGTGTGCTTTTTCTTCTTTTACCGTAGTGTTAGGTCCATGCCCTGGGCATATAATAGTATTACCATGTAAAGTCATTATCTTCTCTCGGTTCGTTCGCAGTGCATCCTGATATGAAACCATTCCACCCCCCATTGATCCTGCGAATAGAGCATCGCCAACAATGGCGACGGGTTGCTCCAAACCTTCAATAATATATGTTACTCCCCCGACAGAATGCCCATGAGTATGCAAAGCTTGAAGGGAAAGTCTCCCTGAGTTCATTGAAAATCCCTCCTCAATTAAAATTGAATCTTTGATTGGCTCCCTAGAATGAGTATAAACCTTTGGGTTTCCAGTACGCTCTTTTATTTCATCAAGACAAAAAATATGATCACGGTGAGTATGTGTGAGAAAGATAGAGTCCACCCTTAAGCCTTCATGTTCAATAAATGATACAATTGAACCAGATTCAGTTCCAGTGTCAAACAACCAAGCCCTTTTTGAAGTTTGCTCAAAAATAATATATGCATTCACACTCATTGAACCAAAATCAGAAATAAACTTTTTCAACCCCATTAAATTAGTAGAGTCTGGATACCAATCTTTTCTTGCAGAAACTAGAAGTTTTTCTGTATCCAATTTTAAAATGTCGGCCATTAATTGAATTTCACTTTCTCTTACATTACCATTTAAAATTCCATCAATATTCTCCTTGCAGATTCCAGTTCTTACAGACATTTCATTTTTTCCAATTCCGCAACCTCTCATGGCTTTTTTGATGATATCCTCGCATGCGTCTTCAAGTTCATCCTTCTCTTCTGTTTTAAAATTCATTAATATGTCATTTCAATATTTATAGATAACTACAATGAGAAAAAAACTATACATTGTAAGAAGAGAAGCAGGAGGAATAGGTGGTGCTGAAAAAGTTGCCAATAAATTTGCTGAAGCTTTTTCAGAACATTTTGATACCCATTTAATATCTGCCGGTAGTACCATTAATAACATCCAAATTAAAGGAACTAGCGGGCCAAGTTGGTGGAAATGCCTCAAATTTGCTATAAGCTCAAATCAATTCATAAAGAAAAATCCCAACTCATTAATCTTAAGTATGGAAAGAGGAGTACCAGGGGCAATCTACAGGGCAGGGGATGGCGTACATAAAGTTTGGATAAAGCATAAGTATGGCAGTTCTAGGAAATGGATTTTTAATCCATTGCACTGGACACTTCCGTTATTAGAAAAACACTCTATAGAAGAATCAACCATGATAGTCCCAAACTCTCAAATGGTGAAACAACATATCATAGATGGCTATGATGTACCTGCTAACAAGCTCAAAGTAATTTACAATGGCTATGACTCTAATATTTATTACCCCCTAAGTTTTTCCCAGAGAAAATCCCTTCGGCAAAAACTTCACATCGACAATAATAATATTAATTTTCTATTCTCTGGAAGTGGTTGGGAAAGAAAAGGCTTACATGTTGCAATTCGATTTCTCGCAGAAATTAAAATTGCTGGAAAAAATCCTTTTTTATGGGTCGCAGGAAAAGGCAACAAGGAGAAGTACAACAAAGTTGCCAAACAGCATGGTGTTGTTCAAAGAGTTAAATTCCTTGGATCCGTCCAAGGCATTAACCAATGGTATCAAGCTGCTGACTATATGATTCTACCAACAGCTCTAGATCCTTTTTCCAACTCCTGCCTGGAATCACTCGCCTGCGGTTGCCCAATTATAACATCCAATATGAACGGTGCAGCTGAGCTGGTGAAAGATAAGATTAACGGTTTTATACTCAAAACAAATTCCGGAAAAGAGTTTAAGCATCTAGCTGAAATAATAGCTAGGCGAAATAATAATCACTCTCCTTTGAAAAATAACGAAACTTTCCAATACCCAAGTCTTAAAGAAGAGATTGAAGATTACATCAACATATTAATGGAAACCTAAATTTAGTTTAAGATAAGTGTTTAATCCAGAATATGTCTGTTTGGTAACCTAAATTAATCAAATCATCAGTTTTAATTACTTTTAATTCTCCATCCACTAAGATCTTAGGTAAGTAAGAATACCCAACCATGCAATCAACTAGCTTTTTTGCATTAAAACTTGGTTTGTACAGTTGTGGTGAAAACTCCATCATTATTGTAGGTACAATTTGAAGCAGATCCGTCGCACCTTTCATTGCGAAGTATTCGAATCCTTCAATATCTATTTTGATAAATTTTAATTGTTCCAAGTTTGTGTCATTAAAATACTTATTTAGGCATACCACATCAACGCTAACCTTTTGATGGTCGTCATTGGGGATGAGGGAATGTCTCCCTCTATTTTTACTCGGATAAAGATACAAATCTAAGTTCCCTGATTCATTGGATACGCCCTTGTTGATAGGATGAACATTGCTGCAATCATTTCTCTTCAAATTAAAATCGAGAAGGTCGTAATTAAAAGGATCGGGTTCAAATGAATATATTTTGGCTTTAGCGTGTGAAACCTTGCTCAAAAGCACCGAATACCAACCTAAGTTAGCACCAATATCAATAGCGATATCCCCACTACTTAAGGAGATGTTTTCTTTTAGGTAAACTGAGTTATCGGGTTCATGAATGCCATACTTGTAAAGGTGCCTGCCCAAAACATCTAAGGTACTGCATTTAAAGCAAGCATTTAAGAATTTACTGCGTGCCAATAAGAATTTCCTTTTTAATAAGTATCTTAAAAAAAGGTATGTTAGACCTTTAACTATCTTAATGTTTGTTGAATTGCCTGACATAATATGTTTTTAAATTTGACTCGATAATGTGAAGTACTTCTCGAGTACAAGCAGTGAAGTAATTAATTCATTTTTATGGTCGAAGAATTGGGCGACATGTTTTTGAGCATTATTGATTATCTCAAGAGCTTCTTGTTCATTACTTGAATAATAGTCAATTTTCTCCTCGAGATCCGAGTAATCGTCATTAAGCAACACATAATGATGATCCGGGATTAACATGCCCTGCATAAACCAACCCTCAAAAATAGGCTCTGTCATAAAAGTAATTGAATTAGATGCCATGATCCACGGAAGACTCGATGATACATCATTTCCTTCGACACTAATGATGAATTTATTTTTCAATAGTTCACCAATAGACATAAAAGGTTTGTAATACTTTCCGCTAATTTCAGGTGGTCGGGTGTCACCAATGTTAGTGTTATTTAATTCGAAACAATTTTTCATGAAATATTTCCGATGTGGTCTGTGGCAAGGGCCTCTAAAAATTGCAGTATTTTCCTTTTTATCGAATTGAAGTTTATCTTTTTTGAAGTCAAAAAACCTGCCACTATTTAATTTCATTAATACATATCGAGAATTAGATTTTGAGATAGGTCTATTTTTAACAAAAGTTGGACCATAAGGAATGTCAAAGAGGTCTTGGAAATTATAATCAAAACGAAGGTTACTTGGAAAATAACGCAGATAACTTTTAAGGTCGTAGCAAGGAGCACTTGGTTCTTTTAAGACTGAAAGTAGATCTAAAGTAGAATTTTTTTGGCATGGAGAAAAATGTTCCTGTATCTTGCAATAATAATTTGCTCTATTTAGCAATTCAGTATTTTCGCAAAGCATTTCATTCATCAACATTCTACCTTTCTTTAGGTAAAAACACCTAGGGGTAAGATCAGCAAGAATATGCTTCAAGTAGAAGTTGAGTTTTCGTGAATGAATGGCAGGCATTAGTGAGTAACTTAAAGTTCTCTTAAGTCAAAAGCAGTATTATAAGATTCCTCAAGACTATTAATGCATTCTTTAATTGAAAATTTCGACTCAACTAATTCTCTACTATTTTGAGAAATCTCCTGATACAAAGAATTGTTTTTTGATAAATTGATTACTTCATCTGCAAGGAAATCATAATTGTCGTTTTCAATTAAAACTCCCGTTTTGAAATCTGATATTACCTCAGGAATCCCACTGTGGTTTGTTGAGATCACGGGCAACCCATAAGACATAGCCTCAAGTATAGAATTTGGAATACCCTCTCTATCCCCATCTCCTGTCTTTCGGCTTGGATGGCAGAACAAATCAGCATCTAGATATTCGACCTTTATCTTCTCCGGACTTAAAAAGCCCTTAAACTCCACCTTATTTTTTATCCCTAGATCAATAGACATAGCTTTAAGTTTTGATTTTAGCGGACCGTCGCCTGCCAATACTAATCTAGCATTAAATCCTAAGTCCGAGATTTTCTTAAATGCTTTGATTGTAATATCTAAACCTTTTTTTTCAATAAACCTCGATACTTGAAGTATTTTCAAGGGTTTATCCTTTCCTAAACTAGGAGGAGTCACATCACTATGTTGCCTAGGTGTTGGAATACCAGTGTAGTTTAATCTTATTTTCTCTTTAGGGCACCCCAAACCTTCGAGGATAGGAAGAAATGCCTTACATCGACATAAAACAACTTCGACCAAGTTCCATAGTCTTCTGTATTGGTACTCTGTATGTGAATTCGACAGGTCGGCACCATGAAAAGAAATTACTCTAGGGCCAGGGAACATTTTGAGTAAATTGATAGACCGCAATGCAATGTCACCTTGATAAATATGTAATAGGGGTTCTTGCATACTTTCGCTAAAAGACAAAACTTGCGACACTTCAAATTTACTTAATGGAATGAGGTTGCCGATCATCCGGTTGTAAGCTCGGTGCAACAATCTAACCTTAGATTTTCTTAAAAGATAAACATTATCGAATGGAAATAAGGTTAGGTTTTCCCTTCTTCGTGTTACGACCGTTGAGTTGAAATTCTTAAGATTAGATACTTGCCTATATACATGAAGCATCTCCTTAGGTAAAAAACAGGAAACTAGTGAAAGCACATTTTGCATTTCAAGCAATATATAACCTTACCTCCATTCCCTAAAGTTGATATCATTTAGATCGAAAAATTCTAAGAAATATTTTTCTTTCTCTCGGTAATAGGTTAAGCTGTTACCTTGCATGTATTTGGCATGAAACTCCACATACATATATGACGGAATGTTAATAGCGTTACTTTTAATTAGATTATCCAAAACATCATACTCTGCACCCTCGATATCTAATTTCAAAACAATAAATTCATAATCTTTAGATTTTTCAAATAGTAATTCAGAGAGAGAAAATGAATCTACTGTAATTGAATTTTTAACATCAGGTTTGTAAAAGTTAGAATTATGGTTTTTCAAAATTGATGCTCCTTGGTTTAACTTGTGGCACCTTTCGGATTCTCCAGATAGTCCAAACAACAACTTTTTATCACAATTCGTACCAGCAGCTTCTGCCACAACCTGTACTAATGATTGAGAAATAAACTTACTGAACTTAGATTTTAATATTTCCACGCAATTTGGATTTGGTTCAACCAATATGAAATCAAAGTTTTGGAGTTGATAATATTTCTTGAAAAAAACAAAGCCTTGGCCAATATTTGAACCACAATCAATAAATAGCCCCCTACATTTTTTTTTTGAAATTTCTCGCAATAAAGTTTTCGAGTCTAATTTAGCAATTTCCTTGAAGTAATTTTTTTTTCGCAGTTGTAGATTGTTTAAAAATTTTGATATAACTTTCAAGTATTTCATATTCGAAATTTGCAAAATCACTCGCTTTCCTCTCGAGAATGTAAACATGAAGTCTTTAATTTTACTCATACAATTTTTGGTTTAAAACATGATACATGGTTGATTCTTTTTGGCCCAAATAAGCAATACTATTAATGTATAAATCATACGACTTTTTCTTCCTTTCTTGCAATAATCCTGCCAAAGTTTTTGAATTGATTTTGCATTTATCAGTGGGAAATATTCGTTACAATTGTAAAACAGTTCGTCAGTAAGGCTTTTCCAATTGTTTCCCAAGAATGATTCTAACGGAACAGAAAAGCCATGTTTCCTTCGATTCCATACGCTCTCGGGCAAATGTAACTTAGCTAAGCTTTTCAATAATTGCTTTCCGCTATTGCCAGAAAAATGGATTTCTTCTGGAGTAGTTAACGCAAAATCAAGTACTCGATTTCCTAAAAAAGGAACACGAACTTCTAACCCGCAGGACATACTTGCACGATCAGTCTTCATTAAACAGTTTTCGCTCAAGTAAGTCCAAATATCAGCTTTCATTAATGCCTTCCTGCAATTAAAGCCACCATATCTTTGAACTAAAAATGACCATTTCTCTAGAGGTTTTCGATTGATTTCTTGACAAGCTTTATCGTTCAAAATCCTTGAAATATCTTTACGGTTTCCAGGGAAATATCCACAAGCTACTTTCTTGTATAAAATCCAATCTTCTTCGGTCAATATATGACCGCAAAACATTCCAGGCAGTAGACCCGATTTATACAATCTAACTAAACTATCTTTTACCAAATTCTTTGGTCGCATGCTAGCCAATTGATTAAACTTACTGTAACCTCCGAATAATTCATCCCCACCATCTCCGCTTAAAGCGACCGTAACATGCTCTTTAGTCGTCTTGGACAGATACCAAGTCATGGGGAATGCAGGGTCCGCTAAAGGCTGGTCTAATGATGAAATCGCTTCTGTTAGAGTTTCTGCATCCATTGTTGGACCTTTGATTACATGGTGCTTGGTGTCATACTTCCTAGAAACCTCAAGTGCATATCGCGTTTCATCAAAACTATCTTGATTAAAGGAAACACTGTAAGTGTTTAACTGCGAAGAACTATTTTGAGCCATATAATGAGTAACTAGGCTACTGTCCACACCCCCACTTAAAAAAGCACCAATAGGCACTTCTGAAACCATTTGATCTTTTATTGTCTCATTTAGTATGTGATCCAACTGAAATACAGCATCTTGAGTAGCAATATGTCTTTCCTCCGAGGGGATATCCCAATAGCAGTCAATTAACATTTCCTCTTCCTTTAAGTTATAGGTAATAGTGTGGGCTGGATCTAGTTGGTGTACTCCTTGAAAAATTGTTTCAGGAGCGAGAATGGTTTGAAAGGCAAGATAATCTTGTAAAGCCGAGCAATTAATTAAGTATTTTTTGCCTTTGATGCAAGTAACTGAGTCCAGGGTTGAACCGAATGCAAAATATCCTGATTCCATTTCGTAAAATAAAGGCTTAACGCCACAGCGGTCTCTGCCTAAGAAAATCTGTTCATTGACTCTGTCGTATATAGCAAATGCAAAAATCCCATCTAAACGCTCAACCATTTTTTTACCCCACACGATGTAAGCTTTTAGGAGCACCTCAGTATCAGAATTAGTTTCAAATGAAGTGCCGGCACCTTGAAGCTCTTTGCGTAACTCCAAATAGTTGTAAATTTCGCCATTAAACACGATACAATATCTACTGTCACTGGTTTTCATTGGTTGGGCTCCTGCCTCGATGTCAATAATGGATAATCGAGTATGCCCAAAAGAAACTTTACTCAAAGAGCAAATATTTTGATCGTCTGGCCCTCTTGAAGCAATCTTCCTGATTGATTCCTTAAGAGAATAAGAACCTTCACCAGAGTAGTAACCTATAATTCCGCACATATAAAATTATTTAAAAGGGGATAGAGTCTGTTGTACATTAAATTGGTTTTGAACTTTTTCTAACTTTGAGTCAATCTATCGCCAACTCACAAAAAACGGGTGGGATGATGAATTTTCATGAAATGGTTCATAGTATTCACTAAATTCATTTTTTGCGTAATAAACCCTGTGCATCCATCTGTAACTCCAAGAATCGTCGATCAAAACCAACTGGATGATTTCTGAGCTATAACCAATAGTTTGCTCACCTCAAATGAATGAGCAATAAGGATATATACATTGTTCTCCCAATTGAAATTGTACTCTACTCCTCTTCCACTCCATGATTGATTAACTTTAAAGACGCGAACCATCCAATTTTTTCATTTGTTGAAAAGTCGGCATGCTTGTTACAATTATCAAATAGTGATTTGAACCTGGAATTCATATAGCAGTTGAAAAGGAATTCATTTGTATGTTTAAAAAATGTATTAGTTTTGTTAAATCTTCGTAAGCCATTTTCTTTGACTTAATCAAGTGAGCTGCTGAACCAATGTGGACGAAGTGATCAATTATCGAATTAAACTCCCAGCTTGATGTGAAACTAGCCCCATTATGCGTGTTGGCAAAGTTTGCATCCGCCACATTTAAACAGCTATATAATACACTCCAATTACTACCTCCAGTATCTAGTCCCAATTCAATGCTGTGTGTGAAATTTAGTTTCTTATCCTTTGTAAATGAGTACTTAAAAAAACAAAACCCTGCCCAAAGACTCCATATGCTTTGTTTTTTTTCTGAAATTCTTTTTTCACCATAAATTATTTTATTTTCCATTTTGCGATTAAGGTCAAATTCAGCAAATGGAAAGCAGTCATGATCGAGAAAACCAAAGGTTTTAGGGGTCATTTTTCTTACAAAGTTGTAATACACCCAATTCATCGCAAGTGCGTGTGAACGATTAGGGTGCCATTCCGGGTTTTTGGGTAGACCAATGTAATGAATATCGGCTGTTTTACAGATTTTTCGAATCTCTTTTCTACAGTTTAAATCTGTAGAATTATCAGCAACAACTAGCACTGTGTCTTTTGCAAATGTAGACCAACAATTAACCATGATCTGAATACAAACTGGTTTATTAAAAGCTATACAAAATACTAAGGACGGAGAGTTGGCTAATTCTTCGATTTGCTTTGATTTATATGTGGCACCTTTTCCAAGAAAATAAGAATTCAGTAAAGAGTTTCTTATTTTTTTCAAATACCTTGTTATACGATTATTATTTAATGTGTCTGCAAATAATCTCATTTTGATTCAGATTTCTTATTGTTGGACCTTCTTAGTTCCCAAAGCCTACCATGTTTAAGCATGGATTCATAAGCAGTAGAAAAGGCAATTACGAAACCCGCATAACCATCAAGAATGCCCAATCTCAAAAAATATCCCCTAAAGAATCTCCATAGGGGACGTAGCAAAATTGGTGCAATAGATGGTTTGAAATTCAAACTGGTAGAATTAGTTTCTAAAAAAATGTCAGAATAATGCAAAGTTTTTTCAGTTAAACTCCTGAGTGAAGGATATGAAAAGTGTTGAAGGTCACCTTGTAGAAATAGGCAAGGACCATCTAGATTCAACTTATCATGAGGATTCGTACCACCCCAAGTAGCTTTACCTTTTTTTGACAACCGCACTTTTCTATCGGGATACCAATCACCGTGCTTGATCCATCTCCCGAGGAAATAAGAACAGCGATTGAATGAAGCACCACAGGAATTAGAATTCTGAATCCCAGATGTCAGGAAATTAATTATTGAAGTCCTGAGCTCATGGGACAATGCCTCATCTGCGTCTAAGCATAAAACCCATTCATGTGTACAACGAGATAACGCAAAATTTTTTTGCTCAATGTAGCCTAACCAATCATGCTCTATGCATTTCGCCCCGAAACTCTCAGCAACTTTAATCGTACCATCCGTGCAATCGTTGTAGACTAAAATGATTTCACAGGAGAGACCTTCAAGGCTGGCTAAACACCGAGCAATATTCTCTTCCTCATTTTTTGCAATTATGGAAACACTTAATGGGAGTTCGATCTTCATGCTCGTCTTAGCTCATTACAAGCATTTAAAACCTGCGAGACAGGCAAAGCATCAATCCCTCCAGCGTGACCTGCGTTAGGCTCGCCAGATTGAACGATCTTAGTTGTAGCACTCATAAATGGAGATGTGACTAGAGGGTTTGTCGGACCGAAAAGAACTACGGTTGGTGCACCAAGGGCATTTGCAAAGTGCATCCCGCCAGAATCATTGCCTACGACCATCATACAATTAGATAAATCCTGCCCAAGTTCAAACAATGATGTCTTCCCACACAAGTTATCAATAATGATATCATCAAGGGTGCTACAAATTTCATCTGCAATAACATTGTCATCATTTGTGCCAAAAATACTTACCTTTAATCCATCACTATTATTCAGGAGTTCCACAATGAGCGAGCACCATTTATCTGTGGACCATCGTTTGGATGGATTGTTTGCAGAACCAGGAATGATGCCTATTCTAAAATCATTTGATGATGTTGCATCTAGAGAATACGGCTGCAAGTCGAGCTCTTCTTCCATTCCAAAGTGATTAAGCATACCCTTCCATAAAGTAATTTGATGGGTTGATTTAAGAGCATTAACGACAGACTTTGGTGGATTGTAGGAGTGAGTAAGTAATGGACGCCACCTTCGTGGCAACGACAACCCGTACCTCCTTGGAGCCCCCAGTAATTTGCACTCTAAATCTGATCGGAAGGAATTGGCGAAATTAATGATCAAACTTGGGTAATCATACCTTTTTTTAACGAACTTAAGAAATGCGCCCGTACCACCTCCATAGGGAAGGGTGATAAAATCATCACATAAATTCAACTTAAGTGAAATCTCTCGAAACATGCTTTTTCCAATTAATGTTATCGATGCATCAGGACGACCTTTCCTAATCGCAATTAAAAGGGGAAAGGTCATCACGAAATCGCCCAACCAATTTGGCATTCTGATCCAAAATCTGTTTCCTTTAGCCATTGCTCCAGAGAGATTAGATCGTTTATGCCGGTGCCTTAAGTGAAATCTATAATTTTGTTGAGTTTTCCATCTTTCATGACTCCACAACCACTCTGGTAATCCTTGATTACTCGTTATATTCTCTTCGAGGATTTTGTGAGCAACATGCGGAATCTCCTCAGTTGGACAAATAAATTCGCTTAATTCGAGGGAAGTTTTAAAAAAAGCCAACCTCTTTGGGAATGCATATGCAGTTGTCGCTTTGGTTGACTTCGCAAAAAGACTAGGGAGAGTGCTTATAGAAGCAAAGCGATTTAGGAAATCTGAATGACAACCCTGGATTCCTGAATTTTGATCAAATAATATTATTAGCCAATTGTTCTTTCGCAGAAATCCTTTAGATTCAAAAATTGCCGAATCCCTCGAAAACATTTGAATTCCAGCGGAATCCCGAGACCCATTTATCCATCTCTCTAAATTCGGGTTTCGGTTCGGTCGATAGATTGCTCCTAGTCTCCTTCCCCCTTGCGGGCGAAATGAGGATGATGTAGCAAGAGTCTCAAAAAGGCATACATGAGGAACTAAAAATATAACGGGGTTACCTGACTTTCTCAATGATTCTAGTTTCTTCTCAGTCTCATTGGAGTAAGAAATCGTTCGTCTTTTTTGGTCTTTCGACATGAAGGGATAACAAAGAGAGAAAAAACCCATTTCAAACATTCTAGCAGCAGACTCTAAAGCAGTCATTTTAATCTTACCGTATGACCACTCTGGAAATGCATGCCTTAAATTAGAAAGCAAAACTCGTCGGCGTGGGCTAGGGATAAGCATGAAAATTCTCGCTAGGCACTCCGTCAGAATCTCCAGTACCTCGTAAGGCAGAAGAGAAAGAATAAAACCAGTTGCTTTAATCAGTATCGCCATCAATCCACAAAATTAATATATAAAAACTTATGTTCAATCGAATGCAAATACCATTTCACATATGAAGGTTTTAATTATAAAACCTTCATCACTTGGTGATGTCGTACACAGCCTTCGTATCGCCGACTTGCTGACCCAAGAAATACCAAAAATAGAAATTCACTGGGTAATTAAGAGTGGATTGGAAGGAATCCTCGATGCCAGTGGAATTATATCGAGGAATTATATTTTTTATCGCGGGGGAGGATTTTTTAAATTTCTAAAACTATGTAAAGCGGTAAGGAAAGAGAAATACGATTACGCATTGGATATGCAAGGCTTACTAAGAAGCGCAGTTCTAACAAAAATCGCAAGGAGTGAAAAGAAATTTGGAAGAGCTGACGGTAGAGAATTTTCAACTTTTTTCTATAAATGTATTGGCGAGAAATCGAGAGAGAAAGTAATTCATGCAATTGATAGGCTACTTCCATTCGTTGAACTATTTGGAATAAAATATTGCAAATCTTTGCCACTCAAGTTCCCCAATTCGCAAATACTTGAAGGAAGCAACCTTTCTTCAATACAAAGATCTCCTTACATTTTAATTTTTCCTGAGAGCAGAAGACCGGAAAAAGAGTGGCCCAATTTCGAAGATTTAGTAAATTTAATTAATAGAAAATTTAATTTGAATGTTGTTATTGCAGGCTCTGTTAGAAGCGATAATTTTCAAAACTGTATTGATGTGCGGGGCAAAGTAAAATTAGTCGAGTTGCCATGGTTGATCAAAAATTCTTTAATTGTTATCAGTAATGACAGCGCACCGCTCCATATCGCATCCTCGTTATGCAAACCATTAGTCGCGTTATTTGGTCCTACCGAGCATGAAAGATATGGACCTTATCCACAGGATGGGCATGCAAAAGTAATTGCGAGCACATCGAGAAAAATTGAAGATATTTCAACCGAGTCGGTTTATAGAACTATTGAAACAACTTTAACTGAAATCAAAGTTCAGTCATAGAGACTTCCAAGGATTTGTGCTGCAGATAACCCCTTAGTCTTGCGGTTCTCTTTGAATGAACGGGCAATCTTATTGGAAAATTTAATGTAGTTTAGAGGGTTAAAGTAGTATTGTATTTTCTGCTCATGAAGTAATTTCAACTTTTCTTCAGCGCTGGGGAATTGGAATTTCTCGATGGGTGAACTTTTACTTTTATTCATAACAGCAAATATATTACCACCATCTGTAATCGTATCACAAAAAACTATTTGCAAGGATAGCTTAACACCGAGAGCACGGAGAGTCTCTTTACAATATGAGAAGAGATGTCCAGGATGCCATTTATTGGAAAATGCCATATCGCCGTACATAATATTAGGCACCTCGATAATTAAATGTCCTTCAGGTTTCAGGAATTGTGTTAGATGTGTTAAATCATCAACAGGATTCTCCAAATGCTCAAGAACATGAAACATTGTAATCGCATCGAATTGGGCATTGGGCGAGAATTTGGAGAATGCTTGAATATCCACCCCAATACCTAACTCTTGAGAACTAAAGTTAGCATAGCCTTCGTTTGCTTCAATTCCCCTTGCTCTAATTCCCTTGGATTTCAGTAAATAGACAAACTCTCCACTGCTTGAACCTGCATCCAAAACATCTCCGCCAAAATCAATTAGACTATTAATAAGCCCAAATCGTTTTAATGCATTTTGTCCGGCACGATAAATATGTTTATTTTTAGGCACCGAAATACCTTTGTATGACTTGCGGTAATCATTCTTGTAAAAGCTTTCTGTATTATGGAATGGTACCGGGTCTACAAATATGAGACCAGACTCACTGGATATTACATTAGTTAATTCCCTCCCGTGGCGATCTTTAGATGCGAGTAGGAGTCCATCATTACTACCCGATATCGGGCATGGCCTAGATGTTTTGATGGCATTTATACCTGTCATATTTACTCATTACCCTTAAAGTAAAGATCTTTCAACAAGATTGACTACACTCGCAAGCATGGTCTCGTGAATATAATGATTTTGACGCTACTCCATTTGATTGATGATATATATGTTTTAATAAAATGATCGACCTAACATATTTCAGAAATAATTTAGATGACTTAAAGTTTCATATAGCACGGAAGAAATTCTCTTGTAATATTGACCTCGCACAAGATCTGGACTCCAAGAGAAGAGAGGCGATTTCATTAGCTGAAAAGGCAAGGGCAGGGCAAAAGAGTGCGAATGTAGAGATGTCACAATTACCAAAGGGTTCTCCTGAATTTATCGAAAAAGTAAAGGAGATGAAGTCATTGGCCTCTCAGGTAAAAGTTTTAGAGGGACTGGCGAAAGAAGCAGATGC
>Ga0115566_10002822_pt1 | contig 14220 bp, 16 predicted proteins | sample COGITO_mtgs_1204_3_FD_87173 | JGI IMG/M metagenome (GOLD analysis project Ga0115566, IMG submission 87173) | Pelagic marine microbial communities from North Sea - COGITO_mtgs_120405 | ecosystem: Environmental > Aquatic > Marine > Epipelagic | place: Germany:Helgoland, sampling site Kabeltonne...
AATGACGTTATTCAGGGGACACTCAGACAAACTCGCAAATTACACAGTGTACCAGTCACATGTAATAGATAAATAATAAATACAGAAATTCCCCTATTTGGCCATACAAGAACAATTTCCAACTACGTTTACGCGACCCCTATTCCGGGATGCGGCGTCGCCCTCCGCCGCACCAGCAACAACTCGCCCCCGACACGCAGCCCATCCACCCCGTCATCCTCACCGTCATCCTCACCGTACACCCTCACCTTCCACCGGTTGTACCGTCGCACGCACACCGCGCAGAGCACCGCGCTGAGCAAACCGGCTATGACCAGTATCACGACCACGATGCTGAAGAAGGCGCTGTCGGGTTCCCAACGCTCCCGCGGCGCGTCTCCGGCGGCCGACACATCACTGCTTCCGTTGTTGACCTCGACCGCCTGGGTTAGTACCGACACCGAGGGAGGAATCGAGGGAGGACGAGGAGGAGGTGACGAAAAAAAGGGAGTCGGCGGCGGGACCGAAACCGAAGTCGTCGACCGAACGGAGACTGTTTGCCCGTACGAAAGCGCATCCGCCTCGTCCACGCCCGCGTCGAGCCACGACAGAAACGCGGTCAGATCCCCGGCGTCGATCGACGCGTCGTCGTCGGTGAACAATCGCGGCGTAGTGGGTTCCTCCTCGACGTTCGTCTTTGAAGACTGCGCGGCGAGGTCCTCGTCGTCCTCGGCGTCCTCGCCGCCGCCGCCTCGCGTCAACGCCGTCCTCGCCGCGGTGGCCACCTCGCTCATGATCACCGAAGAGTCCACGCACGAGTCGATTGAACCCACGCGGACGCTCGGGGACGCACCCTCGAGGTCGCCTGTCACGACGTCCGTCGCCGCGTCGAAGTCGCAGAGCCGCCGGAGGGAGGACAGCAGCCGTCGCTCGTCGTCCGCCTGTAAACAAAACACGCCGTCATCAGTCCTTCTAATTCATTCTAATTGCCCATACGAGTATTAAAATAAACTCACCGCGGCACGGCTCGGAAAGCGTAACCCGCCATGTGTGTCATCCGCGTACCCGACTTCTTCGTTCACGTCTAATTGCCCATACGCTGTCTGTGCCGGGCTGAAGACGTCCAGCGCGCACGCGCACTCGTCGACGTGGTACGCCGCCGTCGCGTCGCAGCACCCGTCGAGGTTCGCCTGTAATTTGTATCCCGCCGAGACGGGCAGGGTCGAGGCGCCGGAGGGAAAGTTTTTGGCAAAAAAGTTTTCGGCGCACGCGTCCGTGACTGCGGGGACCGAGTCGGCCCTGCACCGAGCCGCGCGCGCCAGCCACGCCCACGCGAGCCCGTCTATGTCCTCCTTCGTGACCACGGAGACGGCGGCGACGTCGAAGGGGAGTACGTACTGAAGGGGAATACTCGACGCGGACGATGTTTTTTTCGCCGTGTAGGTGGAAGTCACCGTCATCGCTCGCACCGCTTCCGCGCGGGGAAGGGACGCCTCGACGCGCAGGAGCCGCGCGTCGACGTCGCCGCGGAGAGCGCCGTCACCATCGCCGACGCGAGTCGCCGTGCACGCCACCGCGCCGACACCGTCGACGACGACGCTCGGCGGAGAGACGCGCCAACGACCCGACGGAACTTCACCCGAGTTTGTCACGTCGAGGACCAGCGAGCACACCGCGTCCGCGCCGCCGTCGTCTTCGCCCGTCGTCTCCCCCTCCCTCGCGACCGCGATCGTCATCGACGCGGCGACGACGTGCGTCAGTTCAGCGTCCATCGGGAGTTGGATCGTCGCCACCAGCGCCACCGCGCGGTGCGCGTCGCCCTGTTCGAGCGCGTAGGTTCGCCGCGTCGTGGTCGTGGTGCTCTCGTCGCCGTGTGACCGGCTGGTGCCCGTGGCTTGAAGCAACCCCCGCGCGGGAGTCCCTCGCGTCTCCCACGTGGTGATATCGTCGCTTCGTTGACGTGGAGGCGGGGAGTCCGATGCGGAGACCGTCGCGTGCGCGCGGCGGCGCATGGTGGCGGCGGGACGCGCGCCCACGACTCTGTGTCTCGCGCGGTCGAACCCACACCACCCGTGCAGGCGGTGACGAACGCTTCGGAACATTCTCATGAAGATCGAAAGACGATGAGGGCGAAGATCCGAAAGCTCTTCGACATGTGACGTGGCAGTTGTATTTTACAAAAGTCAACGACTAACTGTACACTCACAACGCAGCGGGGATGTCGCGTCAGCAGCAGATTTCCAACGCGGACTCCAAAAAAGCCAAAAAAAAACACGCGACGGTCCACAGCACAGCATCGCCGTCGCACCGGAACCGCGACGCCGACGCACCCATCGACCTCACGACAGTCGTATAAAGCCTTCGATTCGATAAGCATGTTCGCGGCGGTGGAGAGAGGCACCGCTAGGACCCCGTGGGAGTTTTCCATCCCGCGCTCGAGCCTCGAGAACGAGGGATGCACCGGTGCGCGTCGTCAACTACGATCTCCCGCGATAAAATCCACCCCGAGCGCGCGACCCCGAGTGACGCGCGGTTCGGCGCTCGTCGACGTCGTCGCGCTGGTTTTTCCGCGACATCCCGGCTGAACGCCCCTCGGACATCACGTCCCGCGCGTCGAGCCCCGCGAGCGATCGCCGATACCCCGTCCACGCGCGCGTTTCCGTTCCGCCACCTCAGCATCTCGGCGAACCTCTCCCATGAAAAAACAGTTTTCCGAGCGATGTTTTCCTGCCTCCTCGGAAAAGCCAACCGACGTCCGTGCGTTCACCCCGTGCGTGCTGTGCTGACGATGCGACCGTTCGATATTCAACAGAGACGCACCTGAGGCGCCACCTGGACCACATGGTATCGGGGTTCGAGCGATCCACCGCGGTTCGCATCCCCAAGAACGACGTCAAGACCTACCACGATTTCGTATCGCGCGATCCCGCGTTCGAAAACTCCGACAAGTCCCTCGCGGTCGTCGTCCACAAGTCCAACAAGTCCAAGGGCGCGGCAGACGGCGAGGCGATGGACGTGGACGTGGACGACGCGAGCAACGCGCACGCTATCCTCGCCGCGTGGGAAGGCTTCCCCGCGGTGTCCTACGCCGACGATGAGCGCGTCTCCGTCGCGATGCACGGGCACGTCTCGAACGCTCCGGAGATTCGCGAGCTCTACGGGCTTCCACGCGCGGATCCCGTCGCCGTCGATAACGCCCCGGCCACCCCCGATAACGCCAACGGCCCGCGACGCAGCCACCGCATCTCGGGGAACAAGGCGACGATGGACGTGGACGACACAGCTGTGCACAAGGGTAACACAGCTGGCATGCACGCGAGCAACAGATCTCCTCAGATCGAGGGCGCCAGGTAAAGTTTATTTAATTCTCGTATGGGCAATTACATTGACGATGTGTTTTGTTTACAGGCTGGTGCTCGAGCTGTACCGGCGCGGGTTCGAGGACAAGGACGGCGATCTGAGCGACCAACCGGTCACCGCGCTCACCGCGTGTGAAGGCTCCTTCTCGTTCGTGCTCGTGGATAAAGAGCGAGACGCCATCTTGGTCGCGAGGTCCGGCGAGAGCGACACCCACCCGCTGTTCTGGGGCACCGGTGAGTTCATCTTAATTCGCATACGGGCAATTAGACTGACGTCGTGTCCCTGTTTTGTTCGCAGCGCCCGGGAATCCGGATGGCGAAGATTGGGATGGTGCCATGCTCATCGCGCACACCGTGGAGAGCGTGGACGAACTGTGCGGCGGCAACGCCGTCGCGTTCCCGCTCGGTGCGTTCTACTACGTCGACGGCAGCATGGACTACGGCGTGATCCAGCGGATGGTCGCGAGCGCGCCCAAGCGAAAAGTCAAGCCGCTGCACAGGGTGAACTCGTCCGGGCAAGTCTGCGGGCTCGGGTTTTACACCGAGAGCGGCCACGACCTGGCGAGCCTCCACTCCAAGTTCATCGCGTGATGCGTGCGTCGCGAACGAGTGACGAGCAGACGAGGGATTCGTCGAACCTGTTGTATCCTCTAATAAGACTGTAACAAGACCGAGTCGTCGACTAAAAGAGTATTTTCGTTAAAAAACTAAGAAGAGTCTAAAGCGTAGTCGAGGCCGAAGGCGACGCGGCCGAGTTCGGACACCTCCCCTAAGAGCCCCGCGCGTTCCAGCTCGGCCTTGACGCGCGCCGCGCGCCGTGCCAGCCGTCCCTCGCCCGCCCCGCCCCGCCTGAAGCCCTTGATGAACTGCGCCATCCGCGGCTGGTCGCTTTCGTTGGGCTCGCTTCCGTGCGCCACTCGTTGGTCCCAAATCAAAAAGCTCCCTTCCCGAATCGGAGCGCGAACTTTCAGTCGATGCACCGCATCGTCGCTACCGAACTTGAACGATCCCGCGCCGGCACCGCGCCACACCAGCCGGTTACGTCCCCAGTCCTCGTGCGCCGCCGCGTACCGCGCGGGGTCACCCAACGCCTTTTGCCAATCGTTGAAAACATCGTGGAACCCCGGGACCAAAACCGTGCCCCCGTCTTCCGTCCTGTTATCCATGAGCGCCACCACGCCTTGGCAGTGCGGCCCGGAGACGTGGGACACCGCGTTGGTCTCCCTGCTGAAGTCCCGGAGGTTCTCGAACGTTAAGTCCTCCGTCGGCAGCACGTCGGCGCCGTCGCGTGCGTTGAAGTTCCAAGGGTGCAGGTCGAGGTGCACGTTGGGGCGGGTCCGCCACTCCGGTTTATCCGTCGTGCCATCGCCGGAACCCACCGGCACGTTCACCGTCGGTCTGTACACGCACCACCTGTCCTGACTCACGATCACCTCGCGTAAACACGCGGGCGTGAGTTCCGAGGGTACACAGCTGTGTTCCGAAGTCGAAGCGGTTGGGGAATCATAAATCGTTTCTCGACGCAACACCGCGGCGAGACACGCCAGCACGCGCGGGTTCTGTCGGTTACGCACGAGCTGCCGCGTGAACACCGCGGGGTCTGGCGCCAGGCCGTAGGTGGCTACGTTGTCCATGAGGTCCCACGTGGTGCGGTCGTGTCTGGAAAGGCATCTGGAAGCTCCGGGCGTCGGCGGGAACTGGACGCGCTCGAGGTGATTCCAAATCTCGGCTCGGGTGGCCTCGCACTCGTCCTTCGACAGGACGTCGCGGTAGACGACGAATCCGTACCGTCGGAAGAAGACCATCGCCGCGTCGTCGTCGTCGTCGTGCACAGCTGTGTCGGCACCCCCCTCGGCACCCTCCGTGTTCACGGCCGTGCGCACGCGCGGCGGCGGGAAGGACACGACGAAGCCGTCGGCGTCCATCGGCGGTGGATCTCGCGGTGGATACTCCGCGACCGCCGCGGCGTCCCGCGCCGCCTCCATCTTCTCCACCTCCGACGGGTCGAACCCTTCCTTGACGGCATCGATGGCGGCGCGGCGCTTCTTCTTGCGCGACGCGGTGCCGCTCGGTACCCACGTCGCGCGCTTCAGCTGCGCGAGCTTCATCGCGGCGGACTTGACTCGTGTCGGGGACGCGCCGGCGGCTTTGAGGCTCCGCACCACCTCGAGCTGGGCGTCGTAGTCGTCGGCGTCCACGATGGAGTCCGCCGCGGCCGCGGGCGCGGGCGCGGCGGCGAGCGGCGACTCAGCCATCGGGAGAGGCGCGCGCCGGCCCGAGTGTCGGTACAATCTGATGCGTGAGAAACTTTTACGGAAGCAGGATCTGAGTCGTCGAGACGTCTCACACCCGCGGGGCGCGACGATGGCTGACGAGGGTGACGCCGCGGGCGGGTCGGTGCTCGTCGCCGAGGTGCTCCGCCAACGGGCGGTGAGGGAGCGGGCGCGATGGGAGGAGTTCAACCGAAGAAAGCGCGAGCAAGAGGAGGCGGTCGAGCGCGGCCGGGCCCGTCTGGTGCCACCATCGCGCCCCACCGCCCAGGCTGAAGCGCGGAACGACGACGACGACGGCGACGGGACGACTGCGCGTGCCGACGCGAGGTCCGAGCAACGACACGACGCTCGCGAACACGAAGAGGAGGAAGAGGACCCCATGTGCCGCATCTGCTTCAGCGGCGAAGAGGACGGCGCGAAGGGCGCGGACCGCCTCTTCTCCCCGTGCCAGTGCCGCGGAACCCAAGGACTCGTGCACGTCCGATGCCTCAACCACTGGCGCGCGCGTTCCAGAAACAACGCGTCGTACTTCACGTGCAACACGTGCCACTACAGATACAACCTAGAGCGCGCCGCGTGGGCCAAGCGCATCGAGGACCCGCGGCTCTTAGCCGCGGTCTCCCTCTTCATCGTCTCAGTCATCGTCGCGGCCACGGGAGTAGCCGTCACGTTCGTCGCGTCGCGAGTGCTCGCGCCGGCGTTCGCCAACCTCGCCGTGTTTTGCAGGACACGCGGGATCCGTAGCGGCGCCCTGACGTACGTGGAGCACCTCGGGAACCCACGGCCGAGCCACCACTGGCGGCCAGCGGTGACGGAGGCGTATCAAACGCCAAATGTAGATTCCAAATCGCCCGAGCTCCGCGCGGCGCTTCGCGAGGCGCACATGTCCGTGACCCGCGCCGTGGCGCTCGTGGACACGTCCCCGGTGCACCTCGAGTTTGCGTTTTACCAGGTTGTGGAGTGGCTGCCGCCGTGGTGGTCGGTCGGCGGGCTGTCCGGGTGGCGGGACCATTTCCGGACGATATCGGTGGAACAGCTCGTCGGCGAAGTTTCGGACGGAACTCGATGGTGGTCCTTGCGGCACTGCTCACGCGGCACGGCGGATGCGATGGATTGCATCGTGGCGGGGTTGGTGCTGCTCGGGTTCGCTGCGTTCGGGTGGAACGTGGGGATGCGTCTGCGGGGTAACTTTCGGTTCAACCTGGAGCACTTACTGTTGCCCATCGCGATGATGGTGAGCTCGCACGGCGCCCGGACGGCGAGGCTGATCGTGCCGCTCGGTGTTGTTTACGGGTACTACAGGGTGTACGGCGCGGTGAGGGTGTGGAGTAAGGAGCTGTTGACGCGGTTCGGGGAGCGCGTGTTGGAGGTTCGGCCCCGAGGCGCGAGTTGAGCGAAGGTCGAGTTGAGCGTCGTCGCAAGAGTTTTTTACTCGTAGCACAAAAAATACTTCGGCGTTTATGAAAAGCAACACTAACACTGGTGATACACTCGGCGACGCCCGCTTTTGGCGACGCCACGATTCACGGACGTTGTCATCGGTGGTGGTACAGTTTCGTGTGTGCGGGTACACAGCGTCGTCACCCTGGTACACAGCTGTGTGTCACCCTCACTCACAGGTCCGGCCTTCTTCTTCGCCGCTTGGACCAGTCCGGCGGTTCCTTCCCGCCGACGTCGTCGCCCTGCGCCTCGGGCTCCCAGCTCCGCTCCGCGACCATCGGGGCGGCAAACTTGGTGGGGAATATCTCAACCTTCTCCCGCTGCGGTTCCGCGACGTCGCTCGTCTCCTCCGTGAACAGCCGCTTAAGGTTCTCCATGCTGAGATCCGTCAATTTGTCCACCACGGTATCCGCGCCCTGCAGCTCGTACCGCGGCATCCGGCCGAGGAGCAACACGCTCTTAGCGCCGCACTCCATGCACGCCTCGGTGACCGTGGTGTTGTTCCCGAACACCACGCACCGCTTCGTGGTGCGGCCCATCGCGGTGCACGCGCGCTCTATGGGCAAAGGGTCCGGGAGCCAATCGCTGACGTCCTCGCCGCTCACGACGTTGGGCTCGCCAGTCGGCGATTCTGGATTTTCAAAGTACCCCGCGATCCCCATGCGTTCCAGGGACTCGCACAGCTCCCCGAAGCGCTTCTTGCTGTCCATGACCGCCATCGGCACCTTGGCCCGCTGAAGCAGCTCGAGGAAGTTTGAAACCCCGGGCTGAAGCTCGTCGGTCAGCCCGTTGGCTTGGACGATCTCTTCGAAGATCTTCACGCGTTCCTCGTTCAACCTCCGCATCTGCATCGGATCCCGCGTCCACATCAGCTGCCGCGCGATGAAGACCTCGGGCTTCATGGTGTCGCAGTGCTTTAAGACCATCTCGGGCGGCGGCGGGTGGTCGTGTTCCTTGGCGAGCCTCATCCAAGATTCTCGGTGCTCTCGTTCCCTGCTCTTGATGAGCACGCCCTCGAGGTCGAAGACGCATCCGAACCACGAGGTGGAGAGCATCATCTGCCGGACGAGCGGGTTGGCGAGCGTGGGATCGTCGGCGACGCCGACGGGCGGGAAGTAGGGCTTGGGCGCGCCGCGTTCCTCGAACGAGGGCATGGAGTCCGGTATGGTCGTGGGCCCCCCTCCGCCTCCGCCGGAGCCGGGACCGGCGCCGCCGTCGGGTGCGTCCATGTCGAAGTAGGAGCGCATCGCGGCGCGGCGGTGCATGCGCGCGGGCTTGGCGGGGCGCGCGAGCGACGTCGCGGACGCGCGCGCGGCGAAGGGCTCGCCGCGTCGTGCGTTGGACGCGAATCCCACCAACCCGTGCGAGGAGGATGACGCGGCGGGGAGACCGCGCGACCGGCGGCAGCAGGGCGCGACCGGCGCGTTGGTGCGCATCGCGGTCGCCATGTCCGTCGCCGCTTCCGACCGTCGGCTCGAAGCGAGAACGAGGAAGGCGGGCGGTGGTGGGGCGAGAGAGGCGGGCGCTCCTTCGGTTGTGGTCGTCGACGCACGCGTCTGCTGCGTGGCCAACGTTCCTGAGACCTGATCGCGAGAGTTATTCGGTGAGCTGGCTCATTTTGCTCCGCGGGTTAAAAATCGCACGGTGGGCAGTCACATTCAATTGTGAAGTAAGTAAATAGAGAGTGGTACATGACTTTACGGTAATGAGTTTCGTATACGCCGTAAACAAAAAGGATCTTCTCGAAGCAAGATGAGAAGGCACCATGCTGACGCAAAATTCACAACGAAGGGACACGGGCCGAGAGAAGGTCGCCGGGGAGCGACGAGGTCCCGTCCGCCCGTCCGCTTCTCGTCAGGCGGCGCCACCATGCCGACGCACCCGCCCATGCTCCCGCGACGCGAGGGTCACACGCTGCGGATCCCCCTCCTTCCGCCGGAGACGGCGGGCGAATCAGACCATGATTCTCCACTCGACGAACCCACGCTCGAGCGACGAGGTGATTCTCCGCGCGCGTCGTCGCTCGACGACGACACCGCGCGCGCGCACAGCGGCGACAGCGCGTCGCCGTCGTCCGAGACAGACACCGACGCGCTCTGGCCCCAGCCCTCGGTCCCATCACACAGGAACCCGGGCCTGGAAACCTTGGATTACGAGCCCGTGCACAACGACGTGATGTGTGAGATCCTCGACGACGACCGACGACACCGCAGTTTGACCAAGCACTTTTACGGCTACACCGGACTCACCTTGGCCAAGTACGCGCTGACCATCGTCGTCGGTGTGTGCACCGGGCTGTGCGCCGCGTTCATCGACTTTCTCGTCGACGAAGTGTACGCCCTCAAGCAGTGGCTAATTTTGGTGAATTTCTCAAAAGGCTCATCTCAACACGCCTTCGCGGCGAACGCGAGCGCCGCGGTGCATCGCTCGACGCATTACGTCGCGGAGTACGTCGCGGGATACACGGCGCTGTGTCTCGCGCTGGCGCTCGCCGCGGCGTCGCTCTGCCTCTTCTGGGCCCCGCAGGCGCAAGGCGGCGGCGTCACCTCGGTGATGGCGTACCTCAACGGCACCGCCATCCCGGGGCTTCTCTCGTGGAGGTCGCTGTGCGCGAAAGTCTTCGGCGTCGCCGCCGCGTGCGGGAGCTCGCTCGCGGTCGGCCCGGAGGGACCGATGGTGCACATCGGCGCCGCTATGGCCAGCGTGGTCACGCTTGCGATGCCGCGGGCTTGGCTCGGGGAGGTGCGGGGCGGGGAAAGTTTCGACGACGACGACGACTTAACCCCCGACGGAGGGTTTAATAACTCCAATGACTCCAACCGCCGGCATCTTCGAAAGCCGTCGAACGATCGAGGCGACGGGTCGGACGACGATGACCTCTTCGATACCATCGACGACGCCGCGAGTCTGGAAGAGTCCAGACGCCGCGGCGACCTACTCGCGGGCACCCGGCCGGACTCGAGAGGCGGCTTCCGAAGAGGATCCTTCGAACAAAACACGAGACGCGCGCGCAGGCTCAGCCGCGGCGGCAGCAGCGCCTACTCCGCGCACCGCCAGTTGGGCGGGAGCGGGCGGCATCCCACGCGCAGGGCATCGCCCTTGTCCCGTCTGCTCCTGGACCTAGCCTCACACGCGACTCAGGTGAGTTTCTTTGTATTTGTTCATTCTTTTTGTTTCCGCACGGGCAATTGGACTGACGGGTAAGTGTTTTGTGTACAGCGCGAGTTTGTCTCCGCCGGCGCCGCCGCCGGGTTGGCGGCTGCTTTCGGCGCGCCCATCGGCGGCGTGCTGTTCTCCCTGGAAGAGGCTTCGAGTTATTGGTCCAAGAAGGTGATGTGGCGCTCGTTTGTGTGCGCCGCGGCGGCGACGATCGTCCTGGCGCTCTGCATGGACAAAGGCAACGCGGGGATGCTCTTCTTTGGTGAGTTGTTTTTTTATTCCCTGCATGGGCGATTAGTATGACGTCGTGTTTTGCTGCTCACAGGCGGGGTCAAGCCGGTGAGCCCGAGGGATTACCTCCACCAGCTGCCGTTCTTCGTCATCACCGCCGCCGCCGCGGGGGTGTGCGGCGTGGTGTTCAACCAGCTCTCGCACTGGCTCACACGGCACGTCCGGCCGCGACACGGCCGTGTCGGTTGGAAGCTGTTCGAAGTCGCCGTCGTGTCCGTGGGAACCGTCGTTTTACGCTTCGCCGGTGAGTTTCTTTTATTTTAATCCTCATAAGGGCAATTAGATTGACGACGTGTGGTTTTTTTACTCAGCCGCGCAAAAGTTCGGGTCTTGCGTCGACGTCTCAGAGGCGTGGGAGGACGACGACTTTGGCGTCCGGTTCCTCTGCCCGCGCGGTAAGGTCAACGACGTCGCCACCGCGTTCTTCTCCTCCCCGAACAAGGCTATCGGATGGATGTTATCCATGGGCGAACGCGCGTGGGGGGAACCGTACGGGTTCACACCAGGCGGGTGAGTTTCTTTTATTCGTTGTATTGGCAATTAAATTGACGGTGTGATTTGTTCACAGCCTAGCCATCTGCTGCGGGTGTTACCTGCTGATGATGATCGCGGCGTACGGGACGGCGGTGCCGGGTGGGATATTCATGCCGAGCATATTCCTCGGCGCGTGCGGCGGCGGCGCACTCGGGCTGTGCTGCCGCGCGTCGCGCCCGGAGTCGTGGGATATCCAGCCTGGGCTCTACGCGCTCATAGGCGCAACCGCGATGCTCGGCGGAGTTTTCGATCGTCCATATCGCTGGTGGTCATCATGGTGGAAGGGACCGGCGGGATCACGTTCGTGTTCTGCATCATCGTCGCCGTCGTCGTGTCCAACGCGGTGTCGTCGTGGCTGCAGAAACACGGCGTGTACCACATGGATCTCAACCGCAACGAACACGTGGCGTACCTATCGGGTAAGTTTATTTTGGTTATTTTGGTTATTTTGGTTATTTTGGTTATCGTACATATGGGCAATTGAACTGACGACGTCGTGTTTTGTGCACAGGGGAACCGCCGAGGAAATTCGCGCTGCTCACCGCCAGGGACCTGATGGCGTCGCCCGTCGCGTGCGTCGCCGAACACGAGCGGCGCACCCGCGCGCTCGGGCTACTCACGTCCACGTCGCACAACGGGTTCCCGGTGGTGGACGGCAGGGGCCGTTTAGTGGGCATGTGCCTGCGTTCGCAGCTCAGCGTTTTGATTCACGGACGCAATCACGCGTCGCCCGGGTCTAACAGCCCGTACGTACGACGCGCGCTCGATACCTACATGAGGGTGGCGCACCTGCGGCGTGGACCGATGCCGCGGCCGCTGTTGCCGCGGCAGTACCCGCCCGCCGCCGCGTTGTCCGTCGCGGCGCTCGCGGAGTACGACCGGGAGATGTCGCGGCGGTCGGGGTTACGACTCGACGTCGGCGAAGACAGGTGAGCTTTTGGTTATTTTGGTTATTTTGGTTATTTTGGTTATTTTGGTTATCGTACGTACGGGCAATTGGACTGACGGCGTGTTTTGTTCACAGGGTTGGGCTCTTACTCAACGACGCTTTCGCCGCCATGCAGACCGAAGGTACCGAGCTGGACACGCGTGCTCGGTCGGGAGAGGACCTGGCCCGGCCGGACTCGCCGCCGATGGAGAAAGGCCGGGATAGCGGCGGTTCGCAGCGGCGGGACAGCGGCGGTTTCGGGTCCGAGTTTGGCGGAAGCCTTCGAGGCTCGGCGATGTTGTCGCAGATGAATTCGAGCGCTCACGGGTCGGGGAGCGAGAGCGGGTCGGGTCGTGGATCTATCGACGGCGGACCGTCCCGCCCGTCCGTCGGCCACACGCGGTTCGCGCAGATCCAGATGGAGGCTCAGGTGGTTGACGGTGACGTGGCGACCCAGACGCTTCCGGGCCCGTCCGACGTTGGTCTAGAGCTCGGGCAGATTTGCGACTCGGAGGATGATGAGGAGGACGCGGAGGACGACGCCGCGCTGGACGTCGCGAGTTTCATGCACCGCGCGCCGCTCGCGGTGCAGGCTGACTTCCCAGCCACGCGGGTGTACTCCATGTTCACCACGTTGGCGCTGCGGCACCTCACGGTGACGGACGCGGGGAACAGAGTCTTGGGCATCGTGACCAGAAAAGACGTCATGGCCGCGGTGGACAGATCGCATTGAAATAATATAGTCTTTCGGTCTTACAAATGAATAGATTAGTCAGGTGCCTGAACGCGTCACGACATACCTCGTCACGCACTCGTCAACCCTCGTTGAGCCACTGCTCCTCCGTGAGGTTGTTACTGTTCAGTATCCGCTCCACCCTGGTCACCCGTTCCTCAAGCGTGAGCAAATCGCGCCTCGTCGCCGCCGCGGGTGAAGCCGCGACGACACCCTCGCCCTCGCTCGGGTTGACGTACCCCGGCGCGGACGGGTTACTCGCCTGCGCGTCGCGTTCGGCGCGCATGAACTTGAGGCGCTCGAACGCCGCGGTTCGCTCGCGTTCCACGGCGTCGTCGTGTTCCGACTTTGTGGTGTAGTTTTTCTTGCTCACCGCCACCTTCTTCGGAAACGACGAACCCGCGCCAACCTTCGGTCCCCCCTGGGACACCGAGTTGTTGGCGACGCTGGAATGCTCCTCGGGCGACGATTCAACTCCGGAAGCATCTCCAGACGCATTTCCAGACCCCCCGGATACGTCCGAGCCGTCGTCCGGGTCCCCCTTTTCGTCGTCCTCGTCGGAGCTCGGCGGTCGAAACTTGTCGATCGAGCTCGTCACGATGCCGCTCCGGTTCTTGCTGCTCGAGTAGAGCTCCCGCGCTCGCTCCGCGTCCGCGCGTCTCTTCTCCGCCATCCGTTCCCGCGCGGCGTCCGCGTCGCTCTCCTTGAAGTCGCGAACCCTTCGATCCCGACCCGACTTTCCAACCTTGGCCACGCCGGCTGCCGCGGCGGTTTCCCGATCCGGCACGTGCATGTCCAGCGCGACCGGCGAGTAATTCACGCCGCCGCCTGACGGACCAGGCGGCGCCGCGGTGGGCATCTGCACCCACTGGAACGGCCAGTGCGCGGCGCCGACGAAGATCTCATTGTTGACGTTTTCGGCTTCATCCGCGATGATCGGGTAGTTCGGGTCAACCGTCCAAACGCCGTCGACGATGAACTTGAAGCGGAAGGTACCGGTGGGCAGGATACACGTCGCCACGTGCGTCACGGACGTGTCGTCCTTGTCCTTCGAAGACGTGTCGTCGTTTGAAGCCCCATCGCCGCCCGCCTCGGAGTGAACCTTCGTCATCGTCAGCGTATGCGTCCAGCCACCCGCGGGGTCGCCGGTGACCATCACGTCGTCACCGCCGCCCCGCCACGCGAACGTGACGTGGTGCAGCTTGACCAAACTGGCGAGGTACGCATCGTCCTGCCACTGCGCATTCGCCGCGGTGTCTTGTGCGGGATCGCCTGAACCCTTATTCGCGGGTAACGCGCAGCGGATACCGCGGTTCGCCTCGATGGCGTCGGTCAGCCTGTGAACAAAACACGGGACTCAATCTGATTGCCTATAACACTTACGTAAATAAAAAAACTCTTACCGCTTGAACTTAGCGGGATCGAGCGAGGACGCGAAGTCCGCGAGTCTCGAGCCGCTCCCGTTGTACACGTGGAAGTACGGGAGCTTGACCACTCCGAGCTTGCGGCACAGGTCTTTGCACT
>Ga0115566_10002841_pt1 | contig 14176 bp, 8 predicted proteins | sample COGITO_mtgs_1204_3_FD_87173 | JGI IMG/M metagenome (GOLD analysis project Ga0115566, IMG submission 87173) | Pelagic marine microbial communities from North Sea - COGITO_mtgs_120405 | ecosystem: Environmental > Aquatic > Marine > Epipelagic | place: Germany:Helgoland, sampling site Kabeltonne...
ACAGTGGAATCAACAAGAATTTCATTTCCAAATAATGCTATTTTCGCTCACCTTGATCGAAAATCTTTCAAAGGTTGGCAACGATCTGCAATTATTGAGAAATTAGGGGAATTAGGCATACCTGTAAGGAGAGGGAAGGAAATCCTCCAGAGAGAATAGTCAAATCTCTCCTTCACTTCGTAGTAGCATGGCTGTCTTCGGCAGGTTTGTGGTTGGGTTATTGCCGATAGCACCCAAATTTATCGTTAAGCGTATTGCAGGAAGGTACGTTGCCGGTTCCGATATTGATTCAGCCGTCACTTTGATGAAGAAAATGAGTGCAGAAAACACTTCTTTTACCATCGATGTATTAGGTGAAGAGATTAAGGATTTAGATGAAGCAAGATATTTTGTAGAAGAATATTCGAGAGTTTTAGATGAAATTATATCGCATGGAATTAACGCCCATATATCTTTGAAACCTACTGCATTTGGTTTGCTACTGGACAAAGATATAGCCATCGCAAATATCGAAGAAATATTGGATAAAGCCGCAATGAATAATATATTTGTTCGTTTAGATATGGAAGATCATCGAGTAACTCAAGACACAATTGATATTGTTTTATTGATGCAAGAAAAAGGACACCAGAATATTGGAACTGTATTGCAAGGTAGACTTTTTCGAACAGAAGATGACATCAAAGAAATCTCCAAGTCATTGGGTTCTCTTTCTGATTTTAGAATATGTAAAGGAATATATCTTGAACCTGAAGATATTTCATATTCTAATTATCAAGAAATAGTTGATGCTACCAATAGGTGTATTGATTTAATGTTAGAATCTGGGTCATATACTGCTATTGCTTCACATGACTACCCTATAATTAATCATAGTTTAGAGACATTAAAGAATTTGCAAATGTCTCCTAATTATGATCCAAGAGAAAATACAGTTGGCCCGAGAGATGGCAAAGGTATAGGGTATGAATTTCAATTTCTTTTAGGTGTACGTGGTGACCTTAGGAGGAAGTTAGCATCCGAAGGTCATTTCACGAGGTTATATATGCCATATGGCACAAAATGGTATGAATACGGTATCAGAAGAATTCGTGAGAATCCAGATATCGCTTGGCATGTCACTAAGACCTTGCTCATGCCTTGGACTAATAGAAGATAATTGATTCAATATCTCGGATTATAATTCTCTTTATCGTCCTCGGGTACATGTAGATAAATTCTTCTTATTTCATTAGCTAATCTCTTCCCATTGAGAGTCCTTCCTTTACCGGTGTGGAGTGCTCTTATCCTCCATCTTCTACCATCCATCTTCATTATGGAACCACAAGAGAAAACCCTCTCAGGATCACATTCAATACTACTAGCGACACTTCTTTCACCTTCTGTCATCGTAATAGGTACTATTGTCCGGTCAACTCTTACTGCCCACATGGCTGAAATTTTCGAAGCCTCAAGTTTTCTGGATTCTTTCGATGTAGAATCTTCTATCCTTGTAATTTTGTAAGTTTGTTCCTCATGCGCGAAATAATCATCTCTTGTTATTAATTCATCTTCATCAGCTTCAACTAGAGCTAATCTACTATCCATTCTGTCTGATAATGTGGTTTTAACAGATACGGATTTAGGGGGTCTTAATTGAAGATTCTGGACATTGCTACATTCAATACATCGGACTAAAAGATCCTCTCCATTACCTTTCATTGTCCTTCTTAATATTTCATGTTCTGTCATTTTCGAGCATTTCGGACAAACTGTAACATCAACTACTTCCTCTTCGACGTCAGTATCTTCCATGTCTCTTCGAAATGACGTCCTCTATTGAAGCCATCCTTAGATGGGATGGTTGAAATTAGAGTTAATATAGCCACAGACATGAACGACACGGGCGGATTCGGATTACCTCAAATGTCCGAGCGTGAAATGTTTGAAAAATTACTTTCATCTGATTCTAATTATAATGATGAAGAACCAGCTATTGCAGCTAATATAGGCGAACAAATGATACATATGAATCTCATTCCATTAACTAGGGCATTTAGAGTCAGAATTAGGGATATTACATCTAAAATACCCGCAAAAAACGTGGTTTTAGTTGGTGGAGGAATTGGTCACTTATCCGCATGGTTACTTGACTTATGGACCGGTGATCCAGCAAATCCTCCTGAGGAGGTACGTTCAAGGCCAGAGTCATTTAGAATAATAGAGCCAGCAGGTAAATTTGGAGTTATTATTGATAGATTAATTCGTCGCCACTCTGCTGAGCAGTGGTCTCAGATTTTAACACGGCCATGGCAAGAAATTACTGCTGAAACATCTTCTTGGTCTGCGGCAGCAGCGTCTTTACCTTCTAGTGCTCAACCCTCTCCTTTACCTCAGCCAATTGATCTGATAATTATTGATGTACCTGAGATAGATAGGCCATCAGCCACTCTCGCGGCCTTAGATATCGTATCTATTGGGGGTTTCATATTAGTTAAGGAACCAGAAGTGCCTACTGGTGACGTAGGAGTGCCTGAAGAGGGACATGAACCCAATGACGCTCAAAAAAAGGTCGCTTCGTTCAATAAATGGATGGATATAATTCGTAAATGTAACATCAATCATTCTATGGCATTTGCAGAGTTATCTGGTGGCACATTAGCAGTCATACGTCGTTCAGTTTGAAAAATATCAAAAATGTTAATCCTTACATCATTTTTCGGTTTGTAATTTTTAGTGATAAGGTTTTCATTGGATGAATTATCTACTGATTCAATGAGCAAATCAATCCTTAAAATACCATAGCCAAATTTATCATCATGCTGATTTTGATTTTCTTTCATTTGTGAATTTTGACTAATAAGTAGTTTGATTTCTTCAACTTTACTTGAATCACTATCTGAATTTCTCTGGTATTCGGGGTATTCTTCAAGGAATAATGCAAGCGACCCTGAGACCCATGCAGTTGAAGCAGAAGTTCCGCTTGACCAACCCCACCAAGATTCTCCATTGAAGACTAATACTGGGACTTCGTGTCCTGGTGCTACAATTTCTGGTTTCTTATCGGGGTTATTTCTTGGAAGCTTAGGCGGCCAAATATCTCCATTATTATCTCCCTCCGAACTACCAACCCATAAGTTTCCAAGTCTCGTGATCCCACCTACGCAAATCACATCATCTACTGAACCAGGTGAGGATACATCTCCGTCATCATTTTCTCCATCATTTCCTGCTGCTGCCACTACATAGACTCCATTTTCAATAGCATTTTCAACAGCGGTTTCAAGACTATCAGTTGTGATAATACTAGACCCAAATCCTTGAGCACCTCCTAGACTTAGCGAGATTATGTCTGCTCCTTCAGAGGTGCACCAATTTACTGCCTCTGCTATTCCATCATCAGTCCCCGAACCAGTTTCATCAATAGCCTTGGCGACCAATAAATCGACATTTTTAGAAACTCCATTGAGTCCTCCATCAGCCACAATGATTCCTGCCATTGCAGTTCCATGACCATCATCATCATAGGGAGTTTGCATCGAATTAATCACATCTTTCCAGCCAATTAGGTTGATGTTAGCTAAGTCGGGATGCTCAATATTAATTCCTGAATCTACTACACAAAGAGTCACGCCTGTACCATCTAAGTTTTCTACAGAATTAATACCTGTAATGTCTCTATATTCATCTTCCCAAGTTACTAATGCTTGTGGAGGATTTAGCCCTAGAATAGTTCCGCTTATTGTAGAAAGGGCCCAAAGAATAACTACAGCAAAAACAAAAGTTGTAATCAATGTCAAAGAGACACCTACTACAATTTTTATGGCATCATCATTCTTATCTTTGATACTACTTTCCCACATTGGCGAATTACTATCCTCAATAGAGACACCCCTCTCTTCAGATATATCATCCGAAACTAGATTAGTAGGGATTTCACTCCAATTGGAGTCATCATCTTCCTCATCCTTACTGAATAAATCATAAATTAAAAGAAATGGAATTGCTAACGGCGTCGCTAACAACATCAGTAAGTCCCAACTCAACCAAATAGTAATGATGAAACCCAGAATACTGCCTAGAATAAACAACACATCAGTAACTGAAAGTGATTCGAAAAGCATTAGCCTCACCACGCGTCTTGTCTATCAAAGTGGCTAGTAATTGTAGTATTAGATTTACAATTTCCACATTCGATCCTTGTAGGAAGAGTCATATCGCAGTCTTGACAAATAGTTCCTGGTACTCCTCCTCCTTGACATTTAAATTGCGCACAATTTATAGTAATTTTACCCGATGGGTGCTGTATTACTGAGGTCTCTTCTTTGCAAATAGGGCACATTCCTTGTACATTTTCTTTTGATACAAAATTTAATTCACCCGATACTTCCCTCGCTCTAGTAGATTGAATTCTATCGCCCGCTGCTCCAAGCATGAATTGAGGGTACCATATGATATGAATTAGCAAAAATACCGATATTATACTACATATTAAGTAAAGCCAAGGGAATTGGTATAACTCACCATCCGCTGAAATAGGTCTTGTTGAGACTGAATGTGCTCCTGACCAAGAAAAAATATTAACTAATATCATCCATAAACCTAGACCTATGCTCCAAAGTTTAAGACTATGGTCTTTCCAAGCAGTTTGCACAACTCTTGGGTCAGGATGAGAGTGTCTTTCCAATACATGCACATCTCTTGTCTCAGTAACTGCTCTATGGACTACGAATATTGTTAAAAATACAAGTATTAGATTTGCTAGTATCACTGGTCCTAATTGCGTGATCTGTAAGTCAGTAGGGTGTAAAGCAAAAACCCGCATATACCCTAATTGTACAGCGAACATACTAAGGAGCATATAGATTATATTTTCTCTCATTATTGGGAAACGTATGAATAATTGTATTGCGAATGCGAACCATGCAATGGCGGAAAGAAGTGTTAAAATCAGCGACAAATCTTTGAGGAATAATATTCCCTGTGTACCAACTCTATTGTAATCTCCACCGCTATTTAGTTCGCCTATTCCTAAGTCCCAAGATCCCAGTATTATTGCTAATGCTGCGACCCCAAATGCTGAAAATTCAAATGCACCCCAATTTTTAGAAATCATTTTGAAATGAAATACTATTTCTTCCGAAATCCGGTCTAAGAAACTTAGTCTTTCGTTATATTCAGAAAGTGTATAATTTAATGATATTTCACTCAGTCTCACAGAATCATTTTCTTCATATTCAGAACTAATGTCCATTGATTCGGCACCTCCTACATATCTCCGAGATGAAATCCCGCATTAAGTAACTCGCTTACATGGATTAAAAATATGCTTTATTGATTAATATCAATTCATTGCAAATAGTATCTTCCTATTCTCCAATAAACAAATTATATGGCGCCGAGAGGGAGATTTGAACTCCCGAGGGAAAATCCCACATGATTTCCAGTCATGCGCAATACCAGGCTATGCGATCTCGGCTTCATTATGTCCGAACGTTCTCCACAATTTGAGCCTGTTGCTTTTGAATTGTGAGTTTTGACTCTCTCTCCGTAGTCATTAAATCGAAATTGTAGCACGAGCATATGTCGCCACTGTGGCTTAGGGGTATAGCATCCCATTGGTAATGGGAAGGTCGGGAGTTCAAATCTCCCCAGTGGCTCCATTATTTTTTGAGTTTGAAAATGTTAATTTTTATCATTCCCCACAGTTTTGCGGAAATAAGTTCATAATCTAACAAACAAACGACACGGATATGTCTGACCGCCGTAGGACTGCACTTGCTCTAGTGTTACTAATGATAATCGCTCCCCTAACCTCAGCCGCCACAAGTTCTTGGACAGGTCCAAGCAATGTGAATCCTCCAGATGATGGAATCACTTTGACTGGTTTCCGTGCGCCTGGAAATTCTACAATTCAGGATGGTTGGCTTCATGTTACTGATACTGAGATGGCAACTTCTCTAGATACAGGAATTTTATGGGAAGGCACTGATTTATCGGCAGGAAGATTCTTTGGGACCGATTTTATTGATTCTACAGAAACATTAACTCTATTAGATGATGGCACAAGATCTAATATTAGCACTTTCGATACAGGTGTGTCTTCTGTATCGATGCACAGTTCATACACTTATGCTCCTGGTTGGCAGCATGTTTACGACACAGATACATCCACTTCAGTATCTGAATGTAATAACCTTTCAGGAACATGGGTTGATCATGGGTTTGATAATAATTTTAATAATCAATTAGATACGAATGAAATCATCGAAACTATGATGTATTGTAGTGGAAATGCTTTACAAGATAGTATTACTACTCTTACAGTAAATGATGGAGGATATGATTACTCAGCGGGTACTTTATCTGCGACTGGAGGGTCAGGAAGTGGTTTCTCTGGGACTTATTCTATTAGTTCAGCTATTGCTAGTATATCTGTGAATAGTGGTGGGACTGGATATGCTGTTGGAGAAACACTTTCTTTCCTTTGTCCTGGTGGTGGATGTACAGGTTCTAATGCATCTGCATCAGTAGGTTCCGTTGCTGCAAATGGTTCAATATTATCTATAACATTAGCCAATGGAGGTTCAGGTTACACTTCTTCCCAAACTATGTATATTTTGGTTTCTACCACCAATGGCTCTGGTGTTTCACTGTCCGAAGTACTAGAGACTACTGGCTCTATCTATCAAGCGTTTGTTACAGATGGTGGAAGTGGGTATACAAGTTCTCCAACAATCTTACCCAGTTCTTCTGCAGGTTCTGCAGCGAATATTACTGCAGGATTAGGAGGATTCTTTGATTATGAGGTCGTAGTTAATTCGATAGCATCAGGTCAAACATCTAATTGTATGCTGGGAGGTTTCCAGGTTAATGCAGGTATGGATACTGATGAAGATAATATTCTAGATTCTAATGAAATAACTGATATTAATTATTTATGCAATATAAATGAATTATGGGGGGCGACAACATTCGCAGGCTTTAATGGAACTAATTATGGTGGAGAACAAACAATGTCCTATGGGACAATACCATCTCAAGCTAGTCAAGGAATAGTATCAGTTGGTACAATGCCTGGTTCTGCCGTACCTAGGGGGACTAGTGGTTACTTCCTTTTACCTCAAGTTAGTTTGCCAAACACTGAATTTTATAGTGGTCTATACATGACTTTTGATCATTGGCACCACCTAGATACTACTGTTTCAGGCGGTGGCGACGGCGCTTGGATAGAATACAGAATTAATACTGGAACTTGGAATGACTGGACATATATTTCTCCTGATGTCACCGCATCAGGTGGTGGATATACAAGTACTATGTCTACTGACGCTCCATCTCCAAACGGTGCTCCTTCTGGCGCGGTCCCAGTTTTCGCTTCACCAAGTCATAGCGGTTGGTTGACTGAAAATGTCAGTATTTCTTCAATCTCAGATATTGACAATGCCTCGAAAATACAGTTTAGATTCCATATCTGGACCTCACCTAATGCCTCTTATGAGCGGCCCGGTTGGTTCATCGATAATATTGATTTCAACAATGATGGTATAGATAGAGGTGTGTGGCATCATGGTTGTATTGCTGCTACTACTACTACATGCCAATATGTAGCCAATTCATATGGGGTTCTTCAAAGAACTATTGATTTGTCTGGTACCAACTCTACATCTAGTATCGAAATAGATATGGAATGGGATTTACAAGGTAGTACTCAAGACAATGCATGTATTGAATTATCTTTGAATAATGCAACTTGGTATGACCTCTCATCAACTGGAACTACGTCAACAACAATTGCCTGTGAAGATCGAAGCGGAGCAATCCCTGGTTACCCCTCATATGATGGAGTTTTTGGTGATCAGAGCGGCAGCATCAGAACAGTTGACTACAGTATACCAACTGCTTATCTGAATCAACCCAACGTAAACATTAGATTTGTCGTAGATACAGATGGATTCACTAATTATGGGGGTTCTCTTGATTCCAAAGAAGGTTTTACACTTGCTGATATTAGAGTACTTGATGATTCAGGCACTATACTATTCAGAGATGATATAGAGAACCCTTCAACTATGACGCATTATGGCCTAAATGGTTTTGATGATTGGGCGTACTATACCTGGAACTTTGGTTCAATGGAGGAATTATTCAATTTTGAAGACTCATCAGCATCTGACCCTACTACTGGTAATGCTCCAGGTTGGACAAAAGGAACTGGCTGGGGATATGGTCAACTTGGTTCTGCTGCAGGTCCTTCAAATGTCCCTTCTTTCCCATATTTATATGGTACAAATCTCAATGGTAATTATGCAAATAATGCTAATTCTTTCCTCACCTCACCAACATATGACATACCTAATGATGGGTTAGCTTACCTGACATTTGACAAGTGGGTATGCACTGAATCTTATTGGGATTCAGTAGGCCTTATGATAAAGGTAAATAGCGGCAGTTGGAATTACTTTGACCCTCAAATACCAGGTTGGTACGATGGTTCTCCAGGTTATTCAGGTAACGCTATGAGTGGTAGTGACGCATGGATGAATGGCAATTGTGGACAGAGTGATTTTGAAAATAGAGTCGCTCCTCTCTCTTCTTATGCAGGAGATACTCTCCGATTTAGGTTCCATATAGATACAGATTCTAGTGTGACTTATCAAGGTGGATATTTTGATAATTTCGGTATTCTAATTTCAAATTATGGCGAAGGCGGTTATTGGTTGAGCCCTTCAATTAACATGGGGGACATTGATCAATTCAATTATGGTTGGGTAGATATTGATGCAACAATACCAGAAAATACTTCAATAACTGGCACTTTAATAGATTCTATCGATGAATCAGTAATTCCAGGTTATAGTAACATAACATTCCCCTTCTCTCTAGCTGGTGTTAATTCTGAAGAATATCCACAAATCAGAATTAAAGTAATTATGGATACTAGCGATGAGGAAGCAACTCCTCAACTGAAGAAAATTAGTGTTGGTGGTAAAAGATATTTATCTGCAACAAGTTCTGATTATAATGGTTGGGAATTTAGCCCAAGTGTGGAAGTAATCGATGAACTGTTGAATGCAACAAGTATCGCTGGAACCATTACTTCTGACTATATTCACTCCTCAAGACCGATAAAAAGTATCACCTTAACTGGTAACTTTTCGTCAGGTCTGATGATTAGTGCACTGACATCTACTGGTGCAAGTTTAGGCCAAACTTCTCAAGGTTCTATAGCCTTCTCAATTCCACAGAATGGTTTCGCTCTTTCTATATCTCTCCCTACAAATGGATGGATTGATAGAATGGTCATTACTGCGAATTTCGCTGAACCTGCTGTTAATCCATCTATAGATGTGATCAATGATGGTTCTTCTGAATGGTCTTTCCCTATTGGTTCGGACTACGGTCATTATGGATGGCAATCATTGATATCTACTAGTGACGAAGGTTATATAACAAGTGCAGTTATTGATCTAGATGGCAATTCGCCTAGTTCAGTTATGGTAAGATTACCTTCTTTAGCAGCAGTAAATAATGGCATGATATCAATAGCACCAGGCTCTTCCGATGGCTTCCAATCTCCAGTCACTTTGACTGTCGGTTCATCTAGTCAGACAGGTAGTTCCGGCAGCGAAGTCTTCAATTGTATTTTAGATAATAGTCAGTTAGCAGGAATTAATTATTTATCTACATCTCACACTGATTCCGATACAGGAAGGGAATGGCGTGATGTCTCCATAATTCTTGACTCTACTAGTGCTCAGACAGTGTCGATATCAAGTATTGGAATTGGTTACTTAATATTTGAAAATGTGTCTGGTTTAGGTCCTTCAATATCGGCATACCACAGTTCTATGACGCAAGATGATCCACCACCAAATCAAGTTTCAATCCCTGTGAATATTACTGCAGAAATGGGTTCTATTTCTATAGATGGAGATTTAAAGTTTGACTATATCGTTACAAATAGAGATTTCCAAGTACCTAACACATTATATCCAAATGGCGAATTAGTCGAAATTACTACTAAGCACCATCACTTATATGATAATTCAAATTTAGAAACAATATCTCTACGAGGAATTGCATCTGATGGCGAGATTTTGATGTTTGAGGCAGTTAATGGGGCGGACGGCCTGTGGGGCCAAGGATCTGATCCTGTGACATTTACTCAACAATCAGGTTCATCAGTAGCTCCTATGGATTCTTCAACCTCCTTAGAAATAATTACGCATAACGACGGATACGACGACGTTGTAGTACACTGGATGTTCGATGTCAGCTGGATGTGGGATGACGTGGGTTCAATACGTTGGGTTTCACAGGCATTCGATTCATCTGGAGAAACGGTATGGCCAGCGGTGTCGCACAGCGGTGAATCGGGTAAAAATGCAGTAGAAAATGATCTAATTATTGACTCTTTTGAAGTCAGAGATCAATATGGTAGACTACTATCTAATCAATACTCTTCCTTTTATCCATATGCAATGATGGATGCCGGTGAATTGAATATTACTGGTACTGTAAAATTCCAAGATTCTATAGCAGTCAGGCCTTTAGGTATTCATTATACAGTGGGTCTCAATATATCTGGTCTAAGTTACTTATTAACATCGGGAGATGATGGTTACTACGGCCTTATTTCTGCTCCAAGCGGTTTATCTAACGTTTACTTATCTCCTATGATGAATACTGTAGGCCCTACTGGATACTCTTTGGGTGCTGAAGATGTCACAGGGACGCCTCCATTAGTCAATGTTAGAGTTGATCATGAACCTCCAGTTGCCGGTCCATTAGAAGTCAATACTCCATCCGGATTAAAGGCCGCTCATGGAAAAGTCTGGGACCCAACAGTCCCTCTTTCTTTGTTTGTCACAGTAGATGAATCAGAGGCTAGAGGTGAAATATTAACTCTCAACTATTGGCGAGGTTCAGTTGATGACACTAACGGTGATGGTATCGCGGATGAAGATGAATACCTATCCGTATTCCAACCATTAACTCCTGGTATGACTGGTCAACAGCAAGTGAATTTTATCGGAATAGATGTCTCACAGCAGTTATTTAATTCTCCAGTGCATATGTATCTTGAAGGAACAGATTGGGCAGGACTCAGTTATCAAGATGGAGGTACAGGTGGAGGTTTCGGTGCTTCTAATGCCTGGGCGACAGTTGTTGTAGCAACTGATGAACCTACAAGTATCAAATCTGCTGGCTATTCTCTCGATAGAGATTTAGGCTTCCTACTTCCGGGTAAACAACATACTTTTACTATGCAAATTGAAGAAGCTAACGGCCTCAATACATTGGATAATATCACAGTCATGCTATGTGGCGACGGTACAAGTGAATTAGGTAAAATGAGTTATGATGCATCAAGAGGTACTTTGTGGTCAGATGACTCTAGTTTAGTAACTCCAATTTCAGTTCAGACCATCCAAACTTCTTCAGATATCATTCAACTTTCGTTGATGTTTGAAATATCCTGGAATTATCCTTGGGAAGATGGACAAAATTCATGTAAACCTAGTGTTTCAATAGTTGATGATTTTACCACTGTGGCATATCAGAATAATATTGGCGAACTATCTTGGTATCTTGACAATAAGTATGTGGCTATACCTGAAGAAATAGAGGACCTAACTCCTCCTTCATCTATTCCTAGTGGAACTTCTGTTTACTTGGGCCAAGGTGATGAATTTAGAATGTCTGGGCATGTTTATTACTCAGGTTCTGGGGTCGTAGCCTTTGATATTCCTGATGATATGGTAGTTGAATATACTGTAATTTATGGGACTGCACCTATTCAGGTTTCAACCGATGTTAATGATGACGGTAGTTTCGATACCTCGATGATATTACCATCCAGGGTTCCATCGAATCCAACTATGGCTGTGCAAACAGAGGTATTGAATATACCTGGATTAGGCGTATCAGATATTAACTTAGACGCTACTGTAACTGTTGACAGTGCGCGTCCTACTGTTTTGTTTGATCAGTCTACGTATCCAGATTCTTCTTTGGTACTTTTAGAATCTGATTTAATCAATGATGTTCTTGTAACTGTGACGATCGTCGATGAAATTGGTATGAATGAAGGACCATTAGATGTCGAGTGGTTAGTCTTGAGATCTGGTGTTGCAGTCGCAGGCTCAGAAAATACTGGTCAATTAGCAATGATAGAAGATGGAGATTCAAAAGATATTTATCAAGGTAAGATAGATTTCACACCATTAAATGGCATGGCAATAGAACAAGGTGATCAAATTGCATTTTGGGTTACTTCAACAGACAGGGCTGGTAACAAGGTCGCAGGTCTTGGTAGCGAATCAGCACCAAGATTACCTACTTTGAGAATAATGGAATTCAATCCCGAGTACACTCGGGTAGTGACTAACCCTACTGAAACACCTATGCTTGGAGAGCTTCTAACTCTCCAAACATTCTGGGCAAATGATGGTAAGAGAGAGGGTACAATCACAGTCGGTTTGTATGAATTAAAACCAGATACTAATACATGGAGCCCTGCACTTTCTACCTTACAAGATGGGGATACTGTAATAACTCTTAATGCCCAATCATCCAGTGTATTAGCGACATTCAAGTGGGAGTCATATGAAGCAGGACAACCTTTGCTAGTATTGGTTGTTACAGATCCTGAGACAGGTGATCCTGACTTTGAAAACATTAATGGTCAAAATATAGACATAACTGGTATAAATGTCCAACCACTGCCTATTGAAAAAGAATCTTCTACTACCTTATACCTAGTTGTAGGAGTTTCTGTAATTGCAGTGGCATTAGTTGCAATCATAGTAATGAGAAGTCGTGGTGATGATGAATATTATTATGATGATGATGAAGAAGATTACGAGGAAGAAGATTGGAAATACGAAGAAGAAGATGATAATTGATCTGAGTAGGCAAATATTAGTTGGGGAGTAATCAAACCCTCATCTAATAGCCTCCTGTCATTACTATCTACCACTTGTCTTTATAGGCTATTTAGCGGCGATGCATACTCTGAGGAAGTAATTCCTTGGATGGGATTGGGATGAGTAATAATAGCGAAGCGATTACAGTTGAAGAACTAAAACATGAAGTAGAAGACCTGAAAGTATTGGTAAATACTCTTCTGACAGTGATTATGGAAGAGGCCGATGGCGTCCAATCAGGAGCGGCGCCTACGATTCCTAATCAGCCACGACGTGGATATTGCATGTAATTAATATTCAACGGGCTCGGGATCTACTGCACTCCACATATAACAGCAAGCAACTGTGCGCCATGGTATCCATTTTTCAGATATTTCATATATCTCCTCATTGGTTAATTTTTCACCGGAATTATATACTTTCTCAATTCCACGAATCATTCCTATATCTCCTATTGGAAATACATTTGGTCGTAGTAGTGTGAATATTAGAATCATTTCAGCTGTCCATCTCCCTACCCCTCTTAGTTGAATTAATTTCTCGATTAATACTTCATCATCCATTTCTTCCCACTGGTATTTTGAATAAGTACCCCAAGATTCAGCAATTCCTATCACATATTCTACTTTTCTTTGCGACAATCCACATTTTCTGAGATCCTCAAATTCTTGCGATAATATATTCTCTGGTTTTATTTCTCCTACTTTTTCTGTTAGTCTAGACCATACTGTCGAAGCGGCTTTAACTGAGATTTGTTGACCAATTATTGATCTAATTAGCGTATAGAATAAGTCACCTCTAGAAACTAATTCCAAGTTTTTATATTTTTTAATTAATTCAGAGAGTTTTTCATCCTTTTCAGAGAGTTCTTTCTTGGCTTTATCCCAGTACCCCGGTTTATCTCCTAATTGTACCATGGCTATGGCTAAGACCTCATAGTTCAAGATGGCTACCATTCTCGCATTAATCATGAACTTAGAGAAAGTACTATTCGGAGGTGCAATAATTTCAACTATTTTATTCGTTATTCTAAGTACTACTGGGAATACTGAATTAATTGAGAAGAACGATTCTTGGTTAATCGAGGAAACATGCCTAGGGAGTCATTCTAGTGACATAACCCACACGCACAGTAGTTTATCCATATTTATTGATGGTAGCGAAGTTCTTCTATCTGCAAATATTGGCATACAAGATTCTGAATGTCCTGAAGGAATGAGAGGCATACATACTCATGATGATACGGGGAAATTACATATTGAAAC
>Ga0115566_10002842_pt1 | contig 14174 bp, 12 predicted proteins | sample COGITO_mtgs_1204_3_FD_87173 | JGI IMG/M metagenome (GOLD analysis project Ga0115566, IMG submission 87173) | Pelagic marine microbial communities from North Sea - COGITO_mtgs_120405 | ecosystem: Environmental > Aquatic > Marine > Epipelagic | place: Germany:Helgoland, sampling site Kabeltonne...
AAAGCCACTTGAGCCACAAGCAGGCGAACATAACTCAGCGCCAGACGCGACCTTAGGCCTGCAATCTCAAGGGCCAGTCCAACCTACGGCACATGCCCCGACTGCGTCTAATCCGACAATTCAAACAACTTCGTTGAGCAATTTGGCCCAAGTTGTCGACGCCAATGTTTCCCTTCGGGACAATGCTGGAAAAATCGATGTCGCCCTCAAACCCGAAGACTTAGGTCGCCTCGCGATAAAGTTTGAGCAGACTGCCAATGGAACGCAGATCATCTTCAGCGCAGAGCGGCCCGAAACGCAAGATCTCATGCGGCGTCAAATGGACTTCTTACATCAGCAGTTCAAAAATTTGGGACATGAAAACCTGACCTTCGCGTTCACTTCTTCGCAAGACCAAACTCACAGCCAAGAAGGCGACGCAACACACACTGAAACATTGCCCCCGGAAGAAACTGAAATTTTACTGTCGGTAAAACAATCCGTTTCCAACGGGTTGGATATAAGGATTTAAAACATGGAAACCAGCACAACACCTACACAAGCCCCGCCATTGTTCCCTTCGCAAACCACGAGCGTCGCACCGTCCCCCACCTCTGCTCTGAGCAGTGATTTTGAAACTTTTCTCAAGATGCTGACGGTCCAAATGGAAAATCAAGATCCACTCAATCCAGTGGATTCCGCCGACTATGCTGTTCAACTCGCAACATTTTCATCTGTCGAGCAGCAAGTTTTGACAAATGATCTGCTCAGCGCTCTCGGTGCCAGCATGGCTGGAGGAGGGATCGGTGCCCTTGGTCAATGGGTCGGAATGGAAGTGAGAGCAGGCGACACGGCTTTATATGATAGCAAGCCGATCGAATTGGTTACCCCTGAACCCGACGATTTTGATCAGCGCATTCTCGTGGTACGTGATGCAACAGGAGAAATTGCAACGCGGATCAACATTCCGGTCTCTGGCACTAATATTACATGGGATGGAAAACTTGCTGACGGAAGTATCGCGCCAAGTGAAACTTACAAATTCAGCATCGAAGGCTTCAAAAACGGAGCTCTAGAGTCAACCACGCCAGCCACACCATATAATCGTGTTCGCGAAGCGGTGGTCCAAAACGGTGAAACTTTCCTAATTTTGGAAGGTGGCGTTTCGGTTTCACCAAGCGAAGTCTCTGCTTTGCGAGATATCGATTAAAACCAAACCCATTGAATGGTCAACAAAACAGCAACTCCGACAGCGCTACCTGCCACGAACCAAACACTTCGGCTCTTCGTTTTGCTAGCCTCTTCAACCGGAGCATCGCCTGCCTGCCGGATCAGAGCAGCTTCGACAAGCGCGGGCAAACGCGGACCGAACCTTGCCAGAACTTTCGCAGTTTTGCCCAAGTCCCGAACAACAGCTGCGGGACCAATGCTCCCCTTAATATACTCTTCGACGACAGGACGCGCGACTTGCCAAATGTTCATGTGTGGATCAAGCGAACGCGCGACACCTTCAACAACCACCATAGTGCGTTGCAAAAGAATCAGCTCCGTGCGCGTTTCCATTCCAAAACGTTCTGTCACATCGAACAGGTAGGTCAGCAATCGACCCATAGAAATATGCGTCGCATCCATCCCGAAAATCGGCTCACCCACAGCGCGAAGTGCGCGCGCAAACTCTTCAACATCACGATCAGCGGGCACATAGCCCGCTTCAAAATGGACTTCCGCGACGCGCTTATAATCACGGCGAATGAAGCCAAAAAGGATCTCGGCGTAAACACGGCGCGTGTATTCATCAATATGGCCCATGATTCCGAAATCATACGCAATGATATCACCGTTCGGGGCCACCTTCAGGTTGCCCTGATGCATATCCGCGTGAAAATAGCCATCACGCAAAGCATGTTGCAGAAACAATTCCAAAACACGCGACGCCAGCACGCTACGATCATGCCCTGCCCCATCGATCGCATCGTTGTCACCTAGTGAAACGCCATCTGCCCAGCCGAGTGTCATAACACGGCGCGCGGACAAATCCCACTTGACTGCTGGTAGCGTAAAACCAGCGTCGCCACCTGTATTTGCGGCAAATTCTGATGCTGCAGAACTCTCTAAACGAAGATCAAGCTCGCCCAACACAACGCCTTCAAAATGCGTTATGACTTCCGTCGGTCGCAAACGGCGCGACGCTGGTGAGAGCAATTCAATCATCTCAGCTGCGAGATAAAAGGCATCGATGTCTTTACGGAATGCTTTCTCGATACCCGGTCTTAAGACCTTTACAGCAACAACTTCACCGGTTTCGGCGATCGTCGCTTGATGGACCTGCGCGATCGATGCCGCGGCGACCGGTTCGCTAAACTCTGAAAACACCTCATCGGCAGGAAGCCCAAGTTCTTGAGTTACCATCTTCTTGGCAACTTCAATCGGAAACGCGGGTAATTTATCCTGCAAAACCCGCATTTGAATAGCGAGTTCTTCGCCAACCACGTCAGGGCGCGTGGATAAAACCTGACCGAATTTGATGTAGGCAGGGCCAAGTGCGGTCAAAGCCCGAGGCGCAGGCGGCATGTTCACATCGCCCTTGTAACCAAGCCATTTGAACGGCCAGCCCAAAGTGCGCGCCAAAATACGCAAAGGACGCGGCGCATCCATCGCATCGAGAACAACGCCCATCGCGCCTGTGCGTTCCAAAGTTGCGCCCGTCACAATGAGACGCCAAATATTGTGCGGTCCACGCATCGGCTAGATCTTCCAACCAGAATGGAGTGCTGCAATGCCCATTGTCAGGTTACGATACTTCGCATTCTCAAACCCAGCTTTGCGCACCATATCAAGAAAAGTATCTTGATCAGGAAACTTGCGGATCGATTCGACAAGATACTGATAACTATCCGCATCGTTCGCGATCAATTTGCCCATCGGCGGGATCACATTGAAAGAATAGCGATCATAGGCCCATTGCATCGCAGGGTTGGGAATTTGCGAGAACTCCAGAACCATCAAACGACCACCGGGTCGCAAGACACGAAACGCTTCGTTCAAGGCTTCTTGGGGACGGGTAACGTTTCGAATGCCAAAACTGATCGTGTAAACATCGAAACTGTTGTCTTCGAACGGCAAAGCCATCGCATCGCCAACAACCCAATCAAGCGAATCGATCATCGCACCGGCTTCTGCGCGCTTGCGACCTTCGATTAACATAGGCTCGGTCAAATCGAGCACCGTCGCATGGCCACTGCCAGCACGCTTTAAGAACCGGAACGATATATCGCCAGTACCACCGGCAACATCCAGCAAACGTTGCCCTGCGCGCGGCGCGAGCCAATCCATCATCGCATCTTTCCAAACGCGGTGGATGCCCATCGACATCACGTCGTTCATAATATCGTACTTTGACGCAACCGAGTTAAACACGCCCTGAACGCGACCCGCTTTTTCAGTCTCGGGAACCGTTTGAAAGCCAAAATGTGTGGTCTCAGAAATCTGATCGTTCATGAACAACGCCCATCCTTTTATTTGACCTTTGTTATAGAGCGCTGCACACCCGATACAATGCGCCCTTTTGGCTCGCTCAATGCAATGATCGGGGATGTAAATTGCCAGAATTACCAGAGGTAGAAACCGTAAGACGCGGCCTAGCGCCTGTTATGGAAGGTGCGCGCATTGCAAAAGCTGATGTAAACAGGCCCAATTTACGCTGGCCCTTCCCTGATCGAATGAGCGAACGTTTAACGGGTGCCAAGATCGAACGCTTAAGACGTCGCTCTAAATACATTCTCGCGGACCTCAATACGGGCGAATCGCTACTTATTCATCTCGGCATGTCGGGCCGTATGCTGATTTCTGGCGCTAAGCTTGGTCAGTTTGTGCATGATCATCCTGCTCCTGAAAAACATGACCACGTCGTGTTTCATATGGAGAACGGCGCACGCGTGACGTTCAACGATCCTCGACGGTTTGGCGCCATGGATCTGCTCGAAACCAAGACTGCCGATAGCCACAAACTGCTGTCATCCATTGGACCTGAGCCGCTTGGAAACAGCTTTGATGAAGCCTACCTCATCGACGCGCTCGCGACCAAAGGCAGCCCTATAAAAAGCGCGCTCTTGGATCAAAGCATCGTCGCTGGCTTGGGAAATATCTATGTCTGCGAAACACTTTACCGCGCCCGCATTTCTCCGACGCGCAAAGCGAACAAGATTTCAAAACCACGGGTTGCAAGCCTTGTTCCGATCATTCGGCAAGTTCTGAGCGATGCAATTGCGGCGGGCGGTTCCTCCCTCAAAGATTTCAGGCAAGCAGACGGGGATCTTGGTTATTTCCAACATAGCTTTGATGTCTATGGGCGTGAGGGCGAACGCTGTAGAACGGATGGTTGCGATAACACGATCAAACGCATCGTGCAGTCAGGTCGTTCGAGTTTCTATTGCCCAACTTGTCAAAGATAGCTTGAAACACACAGCGCACATGGTAAGCAAACAGGTCTGAGCGCAACAACAGTGAGCTAACCATATGGCCTATGAAACGCTGATCGTCGAAATCGAAGATCACGTCGCCCTCATTCGCATCAATCGCCCCGAGGCGATGAATGCGTTGAATTCCCAAGTTTTGAGCGAACTAAGCACGGCGCTTTTGGATGCGGACAAGAACGACAAGGTGCGCTGCATCGTGTTGACCGGGTCCGACAAAGCCTTTGCCGCTGGCGCAGATATTAAAGAAATGTCCGAAAAGACTTTCGTTGATATGTTCATGTCAAACTTCTTTGCGGCCGAAGGGGACACTGTACGCTCGACTCGCAAGCCGATTATCGCAGCTGTTTCTGGCTATGCGCTCGGTGGCGGATGTGAATTAGCAATGATGTGCGATTTCATCATCGCGTCGGATACTGCTAAGTTTGGCCAGCCTGAAATTAACCTCGGCGTTGTGGCAGGAATCGGTGGTACGCAGCGTCTCACCCGTTTCGTAGGCAAATCCAAGTCCATGGATATGCACCTAACGGGTCGCTTTATGGACGCCGAAGAAGCAGAGCGAAGCGGACTTGTAAGTCGCGTCGTACCAGTAAAAAAGCTGAAAGAAGAAGCGCTTAGCGCCGCTCAGAAGATCGCTGAGAAGTCTGTTTTGACCTCGATGGCCGTCAAAGAAGCAGTCAATCGCAGCTATGAGACAACCCTAAGCGAAGGCATTCTCTTCGAGCGCCGGTTGTTCCATTCGCTCTTCGCAACCGAAGATCAAAAAGAGGGCATGGCTGCCTTCCTTGAAAAGCGTCAGGCGCAATTTCGAGACAAATAAACACCGCAGGCCTTCGGGCCTGTTGACAGGACGCTGAGTCGGCCCTAAAGACCCGACTTCAAGATGAAACCGAACCCGAACAGTGGGACGATGATATATGGCTAATTCGCCGCAAGCAAAAAAGCGCGCTCGTCAAAATGAAGCACGTTTTCAAGTAAACAAAGCGCGTCGTTCGCGCATCCGTACTTTTCTGCGTAAAGTAGAAGAGGCGATTACATCCGGTGACAAAGATGTGGCATCTGCTGCTCTTCGTGACGCGCAGCCTGAATTGATGCGCGGCGTGACCAAGGGTGTTTTCCACAAGAACACAGTGGCGCGCAAAATGTCCCGCCTCTCCGCTCGCGTCAAAGCGATCGGCTAAGTCTAGCTTTCGAGCTAAACTACATATTTGATGATGAGCGCCACCTGATACAGGTTGGCGCTTTCGTCGTTTCGGCGTTCGGCATGTCTAATCTTTGAATTGATTCTTGCAGGTCTCGCAAAATTTCATACCGTCAAGATGACTCAAATAGACGGCACTCATTTTCCATCGAACCTGTTGCACCACATCGCCGAAAGAGATTCTTTTGCGGCATTCAATGAGTCAAGGTCATAGATAAGTTGCCGCACCACGGGCCAACTTGATACCAACGTATTGCGATACACGTCGCCTCAGAATCACTCGTTATCACTGACGCCGTCGGTGATCCCATTTGGGGTTATTTGGCAGCCTTGAGAATTGTTTGGCTTTGAGGATCGGCATCACTGCGCGGTTTAGAGGTGGGGACCTTCTAAAAAGCGAAGATGCTGATGTTTGTAAGATTCCTAGACGAATCGTTCAGACACGGCGCGTTTTTCCGGGGCTCGCTCGCTCACCGGGAGGTCGCAAAAGATGGTTGGGATAAGAAAGAATACACATGACGCTCGACGACTGGGGACAGCTGCAAGACATACTTCGCGCTTCTGTTGGCAAGAATAACTATACCAATTGGATTGGTCCACTATCCTTCATTGGTGCAAAAAATGGCGTTGCGAGCTTTAGTGTTCCGACGAACTTCCTTGGCAACTATGTTTCGCAAAACTTTGGCGATATGATCGTTTACCAAGCACAACAAGCCGGACACGACATTCAACGCGTTCACTTTGCAGTCTTGAAAACTGGCGCAATCGAGACGAGCAAACAACACGCATCTGTCGCGCCCAAGCCTGACGTGCAAGTTTCCAGCCCTAAACCTTCAAAAACACCTGATGTCCTCGCAGGTGCGCCCCTCGACAAGCGCTTCACATTCGACACCTTCGTCGTTGGTAAGCCGAACGAGCTGGCTCATGCCGCTGCGCGCCGCGTCGCTGAAGGCGGCCCTGTGACGTTCAATCCGCTGTTTCTGTATGGTGGTGTTGGCCTTGGTAAAACGCACCTCATGCATGCGATTGCTCATGAGCTGCAATCAACGCGCCCTGACCTCAAAGTGCTGTATCTCTCCGCTGAACAATTCATGTATCGCTTCGTGCAAGCCCTGCGCGAACGCAAAATGATGGATTTTAAAAGCCTGTTCCGTGCGGTTGATGTGCTCATGGTTGACGACGTTCAGTTCATTGGCGGCAAAGACAGTACGCAGGAAGAATTCTTCCACACGTTCAACGCTTTGGTCGACCAGAATAAACAAATCATCATTTCTGCTGATCGCGCACCCGGCGAGATCAAAGGCCTAGAGGATCGAATCAAGTCGCGTCTGCAGTGTGGTCTTGTGGTGGATCTTCACCCGACGGACTACGAACTTCGCCTCGGTATCTTGCAATCCAAGGTCGAAATCCAAAAGGCACAATATCCGGGCCTCAATATCGATGAAGGTATCATCGAGTTTCTCGCGCATCGCATCAGTACCAATGTACGTGTGCTTGAGGGCGCATTGACGCGCCTGTTCGCTTTTGCCTCGCTTGTGGGTCGAGAGATCACGATGGATCTGACCGTTGACTGTCTCTCCGATGTCCTGCGCGCATCAGAGCGTAAAATCACCGTCGAAGAGATCCAACGCCGCGTATCTGAGCACTACAACATCCGCCTTTCCGAGCTGATCGGTCCAAAACGCGTGCGCAACTTTGCACGCCCCCGTCAGGTAGCTATGTTTCTGTGTAAGCAACTGACAAGCCGCTCGTTGCCCGAAATCGGACGCCGTTTTGGCGGTCGCGACCACACCACTGTCATGCATGGTGTCAAACGCATTGAAGAGCTGAAAATTCAGGACGGTCAAATCGCGGAAGATATCGAAATGCTCCGCCGCGCTCTCGAAGAATAGTCCGCAGAATAAGCCACAGGTCCAACAAACCATCACGCCTTTGTTAGAAAGGGCTTGAGGGATGCACTGTTTCAGGTAATTTGTCGTTCCGACACGTCTTTCGAGGAGCGAGACACATGAAAATCAGCATCGAACGCGCAACGCTGCTTAAAGCCGTCTCGCACGCCCAATCTGTGGTCGAGCGCCGCAATACAATTCCAATCCTTGCCAACGTGCTGATCGAGGCCGAAGGTGCAGAAGTTCGCTTTCGCGCAACAGACCTCGACATCGAAGTGGTGGACAAGGTTGAGGCGATGGTCGAGCGCGCTGGCGCAACGACAGTTTCTGCTACAACTTTGAATGAAATTGTTCGTAAATTACCTGATGGCGCGCAGGTCACTTTGACCGATGATGGCACGTCCGGACGCCTCACGATTGAAGCAGGCCGCTCGAACTTCTCCTTGGCGACATTGCCGAAAGAAGACTTCCCAGTGATGGCGACGTCGGAGTATTCCGCGAACTTCTCCGCTAAGGCGAGCGTTCTGCGCCGCTTGTTCGACAAATCCAAATTCGCGATTTCAACGGAAGAGACCCGCTATTACTTGAACGGCGTTTACATGCATGTCTCCGAATCCGAGGGTGGCAAAGTCCTGCGTTGTGTAGCCACTGATGGCCACCGCCTAGCCCGCATTGATGCCGACCTACCCGAAAACGCATCCGACATGCCCGGTGTCATTGTCCCGCGTAAAACCGTTGGCGAATTGCGCAAGTTGCTCGATGATGACGACATGCAAATCGCTGTCTCCGTTTCCGAGACCAAAGTGCGTTTCGCAACACCAGAGATTACGCTGACTTCCAAAGTCATTGATGGCACGTTCCCCGACTACACACGCGTGATCCCACAGGGCAACACGCGTAAGATGGAAGTCGACGCTGCCGATTTCGCCAAAGCCGTGGATCGCGTTGCGACTGTCTCTTCCGAGCGGTCTCGCGCTGTGAAACTCTCGCTTGACGAGGACCGTTTGGTTCTTTCCGTTAATGCCCCTGATAGCGGTGCTGCCGAGGAAGAACTGGCCGTCGCTTACGGAGATGAGCGTCTCGAAATTGGCTTTAACGCCAAATACTTGCTCGAAATCGCCAGCCAAGTGGACCGCGAAAATGCTGTGTTCCTCTTCAACTCTTCTGGCGATCCGACCTTGATGCGTGAAGGCAACGACACAAGCGCTGTCTACGTCGTTATGCCGATGCGCGTTTAAAGGGTCTCAATGACCACGCTCGCCCTTACCGAGCTGACGCTTTCCCATTTCCGCTCGCACAAATTGGCCCGCATTTCCTGCGGGCCTTTGCCTGTTGCGATCTATGGCCCCAACGGCGCGGGCAAAACCAACATTCTTGAGGCGGTGTCGCTCTTCTCCCCAGGTCGCGGGATGAGACGCGCCAGTGCCGAAGACATGACCCGTCGCCCCGAAGCGCTTGGATGGAAGATTACGGGCCTGCTCCAATCTCAAGAGCAGACCCACGAAATCGAGATGTGGTCCGAGAACGGCAATCCGCGCAGCACCAAAGCCAACTCCAAACCTGTCCCGCAAAATCGCCTCGCTGAACTGTCGCGCGTGCTCTGGTTGATCCCTGCTATGGACCGCCTTTGGATTGAAGGCGCAGAAGGACGTCGCCGTTTTCTCGATCGCATGGCGCTTAGCTTTTTTCCGAACCATGCAGAGGCATCGCTCACCTATGAAAAGACCATGCGCGAGCGCAACAAGCTTCTGAAAGAGAACGTGCGCGACCCAATGTGGTACGGGGTCCTCGAAACCCGCCTCGCGGAAACTGGCGCGGTGATCCACGAGAACCGCGTTCAAACACTGGATTTTCTTAGCAAAGCACAGACCCAAGCCGAAACCTCCTTTCCCACAGCTGATCTTGAACTGATACACTCTGAGGACGCGATGCCCGTCGATAGCGCAGACCTGAAAGACGCGTTTGAAGCCAGCCGTTTCCGCGATCTTGCCGCTGGCCGCACACTCGTCGGACCACATCGCGCTGATCTTTATGGGGTTTTCACTGCCAAAGGCGTTCCAGCGAAGGATTGCTCCACAGGCGAACAGAAAGCACTGCTTATCTCGCTCATACTCGCCAATGCCCGCGCACTTTGTGCACAAATCGGCGCACCGCCCATTCTGCTCCTCGACGAGGTCGCCGCCCACCTCGATGCGACCCGCCGTGCATCCCTTTATGCCGAGATCAGTGCATTGGGCGCACAAGCATGGATGACGGGCACTGAAGCTTCGCTTTTTGATAGTCTTTCAACACAATCTATGCACCTCGAAGTGACCGAAAATGCAGGTGTCAGCGAGACGAAAGTCGTGCAACTCGATTAAGCTATGTTCCGCACACAAAATATAGGTGTAGCGCGTGACATTCCCCCCAAAGATTAGTATAAAACCTTTAAATAATGAGGGGGTTTTCGCATGTCCGAGACCGAGCAGAACAACGCCGAATACGGTGCCGATTCTATCAAAGTTCTCAAAGGCTTAGAAGCCGTACGCAAACGCCCGGGCATGTACATCGGTGACACCGATGACGGCTCTGGTTTGCACCACATGGTCTACGAGGTCGTGGACAACGGAATTGACGAAGCGTTAGCCGGACATGCGGATGCGGTGAACGTAAAAATTCACGCAGATTCCTCTGTTTCAGTCAGCGACAACGGCCGTGGCATACCTGTTGGCATCCACGAGGAGGAAGGCGTTTCCGCCGCAGAGGTCATCATGACCCAACTCCATGCAGGCGGTAAATTCGACAGCAACTCCTACAAAGTGTCCGGCGGTTTACACGGCGTTGGCGTCTCCGTTGTGAACGCACTTTCCAACTGGCTAGAACTACGTATTTGGCGAGATGGCAAAGAGCACGTCGCACGGTTCGAGCATGGCGACACCGTCGAACACCTCAAAATTGTGGGTGACACCCCTGGTCGAAGTGGCACGGAAGTCCGCTTTCTTGCCTCGACCGACACTTTCTCCAATCTGGATTACGTGTTCGAAACGCTTGAAAAACGCCTGCGCGAACTTGCGTTCCTAAACTCTGGCGTGCGCATTATCTTGACGGACGAACGTCCTGTAGAACACCTACGCACAGAGCTTTACTATGACGGCGGCGTTAAGGAATTCGTGAAATACCTCGACCGGTCCAAATCTTCCATCATGGAAGAGCCAGTCTACATGATCGGCGAAAAGGACGACATCGGCGTCGAAGTCGCGCTCTGGTGGAACGACAGTTACCACGAAAACGTCCTGCCTTTTACCAACAACATCCCCCAACGGGACGGTGGTGCGCATTTGGCGGGTTTCCGAGGCGCTTTGACCCGCACAATCAACAATTACGCTCAATCAAGCGGCATCGCGAAGCGTGAAAAAGTGACTTTCACAGGTGACGATGCGCGCGAAGGTTTGACATGTGTTCTTTCGGTCAAAGTTCCAGATCCGAAGTTCAGCTCACAAACCAAAGACAAGCTTGTCAGCTCTGAAGTACGCCCAGCGGTTGAGGGTTTGGTGAACGAAAAACTGGCCGAGTGGTTTGAAGAGAATCCCGCCCAAGCGAAAATCATCGTTGGCAAGATCATCGAAGCCGCCCACGCACGCGAAGCTGCACGAAAAGCCCGTGATCTGACGCGTCGCAAGACTGCGATGGATGTGAACTTCCTCGCGGGTAAGCTAAAAGATTGCTCTGAAAAAGACCCGTCCAAAACCGAAGTCTTCCTCGTCGAGGGTGATTCCGCTGGTGGCTCTGCGCAAACAGGGCGTGATCGTCAAACCCAAGCGATTTTGCCGCTCAAAGGTAAGATCCTCAACGTCGAACGTGCGCGTTTTGACAAAATGCTGAATTCACAGGAAATCGGCAACCTCGTGATGGCGCTTGGAACTGGCATTGGACGCGACGAGTTTAACATTGAAAAGCTGCGCTACCATAAGATCGTCATCATGACTGACGCGGACGTTGACGGCGCGCATATTCGCACGCTTTTGCTCACGTTCTTCTATCGTCAGATGCCTGCGTTGATCGAGGGCGGTTTCCTCTACATCGCGCAGCCGCCGCTTTACAAAGTGGCACGTGGCAAGTCCGAAGTGTATCTCAAAGACCAAGCCGAAATGGACAATTACCTGATCGAGCAAGGCATCGAAGGCGCAGTTCTGCGCCAAGGCAATGGCGAGGAAATCCTCGGCCAAGACTTGCGCCGAATTGTCGATGAGGCCCGTCAACTCAAGCGCGTGCTCGATGCGTTCCCGACGCACTACCCACGTCACATTCTAGAACAAGCCGCCATCGCCGGTGCCTTTGTTCCCGGTGTTGTCGATCAAGATTTGCAAGGTACTGCTGACCTTGTAGCGAAGCGTTTGAACCTGATTGCCCTTGAATACGAACAAGGTTGGCAAGGCCGTATCACCCAAGATCACGGCATTCGTCTCGCGCGTATTTTGCGCGGTGTAGAAGAAGTGCGCACACTTGATGGTCCAATGATGCGTTCTGGCGAAGCCCGCAAAACGGGTAGTTTCACCAAGAGCCTTCAAGACGTATACGAATTGCCTGCGACGCTTGTTCGCAAAGAGCGCAATCAAGCAATCTACGGCCCACTCGATCTGCTGAATGCAATCCTGCAAGAAGGCGAAAAAGGCTTGTCTTTGCAGCGCTACAAAGGTCTCGGCGAAATGAACCCCGATCAGCTTTGGGAAACAACGCTCGACCCAGATGCGCGCACATTGTTGCAGGTAAAAATCGACGATGTTGCGGAAGCAGATGATCTGTTCACCAAACTGATGGGCGATGTGGTTGAACCACGCCGCGAGTTTATCCAGCAGAACGCGCTCAACGTGGAGAACCTTGATTTCTGATCTTTTGGACTCATTGATCGAACAAAAGGTGCGCGACAGCTTCGCGCACCAATCTTTTATGACACTTCTAAACGCGCGTATGGAAACACTCGCGCTAGGCCACGCGCAGATTTCGGTCACGATAGATGAGCGCGTGCAGCAACAGCAAGGTTTTGCACATGGCGGCCTGATTTTCTCACTCGCGGATAGCGCTGCCGGATATGCCGCGCTCACAATGCTTCCTCTCGATATGGAGGTCATGACGGCAGAGCTCAAGATCAACTATCTCGCCGCCGCAAAAGGAACTCTCACAGCAACAGGGCGAGTCCTGAAACCCGGTAAACGTCTAATAGTTGTCGCGGCTGACGTCTGGGCAGAGCTCGACGGAACGCGCAAACATATCGCCGCTGTTCAGGGCACGATGGTACCTGTCAAAACCTAGATAAGGCGTGCAACAGCGCCTGCCAACACGCGCAAACCTGCCACCAAATCCGCCTCATCGGTGTCCTCTTCGAACGCGTGGCTGATTCCATTGATTGAGGGCACGAAAAGCATCGCAGCGGGCATCAAGGCAGACACATTCGTTGCATCATGCAGGGCCCCTGATGGCATTTTGCGCCATTGACCTTGCGCGCACTCATCTGCACTTGCCTCTAGCGCCGCTCGCAATTGCAAATCCATCGCGACAGGTTCAAGACCAAGCAAAGGACCATAGCTCAATTCCATTCCATAGGTTTCAGCGATGTCATTTACCGTCTCTCTGATCACCATTTCCATACGCGCCAGTCGATCCAGATCACCATCGCGCCATTGCATCGAAAACGTCACCTTCCCAGGAACAATCGAGGAGGCATTGGGATGCAAACTAACATGCCCAATTGTCCAAACCGATTGCCGCGTCACGACATTACGCAAGCGATCATTAAGCATCGCATTGAACCCCGATAACGCTTGAAACGCGTCTCGTCGCAGCGCCATGGGTGTGGTTCCAGCGTGGTTTTGCTGCCCTTCCAAGGTAATATTCATATCTCGAATACCGACGATATCAGTCACAATGCCAACAACATCGGTTGTGCCGTCCATCACTGGTCCCTGTTCGATATGCATCTCGATAAAGCTGGTGAAACGGGATGGATCAACAAACTCTTCTCTTTTGCCACCCATCAAAGCGCGCGCTTGGGCAAACGTAACCCCACTCTGATCCGTCAACGCGTCAGCGCCTGCCAGATCGAGCGTTCCACTCCAAATAGCGCTACCTGTGGTAACGCCAAACCGCCCTTCTTCATCTTGAAAAGAGACGACAGAAACAGGCGTTAACCCATCTTCAAACCGCGCCCGCGCGATTTCCAACGCGGCCATCACACCCAAAGCCCCGTCAAGCCAACCACCCTCTGGCTGACTGTCTGTATGCGATCCCAGCAGCAGACTTTGACCCTCCGCAAGCCCAAAGACAGAACCAGCCGGATCAACATGCACCTCTAACCCACAAGCGCGAAGCTGATCCGCTAACCAAGCACGCGCGTCAATATCGGGCGCCGAAAAAGCAGGGCGCACCACACCTTTGCCAACTCCGCTCGCACCAAAACTGCGCAGGTGATGCAAGCTCTCTAAAAAGCGCTGGGGATTGAGGGGCATTTGCAGTCTCCTTTGCTGCATTACACTCACACAAATCCGCCCCTTTCAACTCTGCATCCCGAGCGCTACATCTTTGGAACGCGATAAGGAAAAGACATGTCACAAATCACCCTCGTGCGGCACGGTCAGGCCAATTCCGATAGCACAGATG
>Ga0115566_10002843_pt1 | contig 14170 bp, 10 predicted proteins | sample COGITO_mtgs_1204_3_FD_87173 | JGI IMG/M metagenome (GOLD analysis project Ga0115566, IMG submission 87173) | Pelagic marine microbial communities from North Sea - COGITO_mtgs_120405 | ecosystem: Environmental > Aquatic > Marine > Epipelagic | place: Germany:Helgoland, sampling site Kabeltonne...
CACTGGTAGGCACCGCCTTGCTGGTGTTTTTCTGCATGATCATTGCTCTTTCTGTTGGTATTTCAGCAGCCATCTATCTCAGCGAATACTGCGGCAAGGGACGTATCATGTCGTTGATCCGCCTCTCTATTCTCAACCTCGCGGGTGTACCCTCGATTGTCTTCGCCCTCTTCGGTTGGGGCATCTTTTGCCATGCCGCTCCGGTCATTGTCGAACACGTCGATGAGCGTAGCTTGTTCGCCTTTTCCATCGGGTCAAGCTACCTTAGTTTCCAAGGATGGGGCACCTCACTGCTCGCAGGAAGCTGCACGCTCGCCATCATGGTGCTGCCCGTCATTATTACCGCCTGTGAGGAAAGCCTACGCGCCGTACCTGGAGGGTTTCGTGAGGCCTCGTTCGCTCTCGGTTCCTCGCAGTGGCAGACCATTCGCAAAGCGGTGCTACCCTACGCCCTGCCTGGCATTCTTACCGCTACGGTATTGGGGATCACCCGCGTCGCTGGTGAAACAGCGCCGATCATGCTTACCGCGACCTCTACGGACAAGACGGACATGCCCATGCAAGCACTGCAAAACGAAGGCGTTTGGGCATTCTTCACTCAGTCCGTGCAAGCCCTTCCCTTCCACATCTACACCCTAGCCAAGCTGCCCGACGACCCGCTCAGTAAACCAATGCAGAACGGTGCCACCTTCGCCTTCCTACTGCTCGTCATGGGCTTTGCCTTTATCTCCATTCTGCTGCGTAACCGTGTTCGCAAAAAACTCAAGTGGTAGAGCGGCTACACCTCAACTTCTCCATCCTAAATTTGAAATTTAAAACTCATGCATGACATGTCAAATATACTAACATCCCCATCAAAAGCGGCCAAAAAGAAAAAGCCTTCCTCTGTGATTGAGGTGGAGGATATTGGTTTCAGTTACGACCTCGGCAAAACCGAGACCCTCAAGGGAATCTCCATGGAGGTGCCGAAGAATCAAGTCACCGCATTGATCGGACCATCCGGCTGTGGCAAATCCACCCTGCTGCGTTGCCTCAACCGAATGAACGACCTGATCGATACTGCGAAGATCACGCGCGGCACTATCCGCATTCTTGGTCAGGACATCCATGCTGCCGATGTTGATGCCATCGAGCTTCGCAAGCAGGTCGGCATGGTCTTTCAGAAATACAACCCGTTCCCGAAAAGCATCTACGACAATGTTGCCTATGGCCTCCGCATCCAGGGAATCAAAAAGAAAAGTGTGCTTGATGAAGCCGTCGAACGTAGCCTGAAAAATGCCGCCCTCTGGGACGAGGTCAAGGACCGCCTCAAGGATAGTGCCCTCGGTCTTTCCGGAGGCCAGCAGCAGCGCCTCTGCATCGCGCGCACCATCGCGGTCCGTCCTAAGGTCATCCTCATGGACGAACCCTGCTCCGCCCTTGACCCCATCGCCACGGCGAAAGTGGAGGAGCTTATGCTTGAGCTTCGCAAGGACTTTACCATCGTCATCGTCACCCACTCCATGCAGCAAGCCAGCCGCATCTCAGACCGTACAGCTTTTTTCTATCTGGGTGAGCTCATCGAATACGGATCTACCACTCACATCTTTACCAATCCCACGGCTAAACAAACCGAAGACTACATCTCCGGCCGCTTCGGATAAAACCATACCAATTCATTTCAACATTAACCAACAATCGACATGCAATCAGGCGATCACATCCTCAGTAATTTCAATACGGCCCTCCAAGAGCTAAGGGAGACCACGCTCATCATGGCAGCAGGAGCCCAGCGCAACCTACAAAACACCATCAACGGTCTCCTTCAGCGAGACAAACAACTCTGCAATCAGGCCATCGCCGATGACGAAGACGAGGATCAGTTGGAAATCCAAATCGACAGCCTTGGCCTGCAAATCATCGTTCGTTTCCAACCGGTAGCTACAGATTTGCGCATGGTCATTGGCGCTATGAAAACGGCTACCAATCTTGAGCGCATCTCCGATCAGGCAGTCAGCATTGCCAAACGCAGCCGCAAGATGCTCAAAAACGACGAAGTCCCCGAAGTATCAAGGATCGAAGGGCTCTACCAAGTCGCGGCAGGCATGCTTGCCGATGCCATTACCGCGTATTCCGACAGCGACATCGACCTGGCACTAACGGTCGTTGAGAATGAAAAAACCCTCAAGAAAACACACAAGACAACTTCCAGGTTTTTCTCAGAAAAACTCGAGACCCAAACAGGACATTACCGTGATTATCTGGATCTAGTATTAATCTGCCGCTGGCTGGATCGAGTGGGTAACCTTGCCACCAATATCGCCGAGGACGTCATCTTTGAAACGACCTCTGCAGACATCCGCCATGGTGGAGAGCTGCCCCCAGAACTATTGGAAGGTAACAACAAGCCAGACACATCAGACTAAATCTGATAACTCACCGAGTTTCTACTCGTCATCCTCGAAGACATCAAATCCTTGTCGACAATCGCATTCGGGCTGGTCATGCGGCCAGGGCCAATTTTGCGACCAGGATAGACGCAGGTATTAATTCCGGTCCGAACACCATCACCTAACACCGCGCCAAACTTTTTGCGCTGTGTATCCACCAGCCTACCCTGAACGAGAGATCGGTGATTGGTTCCATCATGCCGGTAATTAGCGACAATCGTTCCGGCACCTAGCTGCACGTGAGAGCCCAGAATGGAATCCCCCACATAACTGAGATGCTTCACATGCGTGTGTGGATAGATCACCGAATTTGCTATTTCGACAGCATTACCGATGCTGCAATCATCACCGATTGATGTATTGCCATGGATATAGGCGTTAGGTCCTATTTGACAGCCTTCGCCTATGATGACGTTTCCCTCAATGTATACACCGGGAAGGATTCTAGAGCCCTTGCCAAGATGAATATGTCCATCAACATAAGCCAAAGGATGGATATCACCTGATATTTCAGAACTATCCATCATCGATAACACCTCTTCATTGAGCTGCAGCAGATCCCACGGATACTTGATTCTAAAGCACTCGGCTTCTGTCACAATATCATCACCACAATGCTGTGGCTTTTCTGCACCTTTCCATGCGACGAGGTCACCGCGTTTATCCATTAAGCAAACGGCGGTATCAGACTGAGCCAGCATGCATAAGGCACCAACCTCAATCCAATGATCAACAGGAAGGTGCACCGTCTGCGCATTTGCTTTCGAGTTTGGAACCACCTCAAATCCAGCCTGCCGGAGCTCCGTGGTCATCAGCTCTTTGAGCTTATGATTAGCTACCAGACAGTCACTCAGACCCCTTCCGTCCGTTAATGGTGCGCAGTCCTGTGATACATCTGGCTCGTGAAGTGTAACTTGCATAATAAAAATGGCTTTTAAACAAAAATGGCTTTTAAACAAAAACGGCTTTTAAACAGTACCATTACACATCAAGCATCACGAAAAGCAAAGACTAAAGGCTCTAAAGTTACAGAGCACACAACACAACAAACACAAAGCCCCCGCCTTAATCTGATAAAGCGTAGGTGATATGCGGTGTGTAGAGCGCGGGCTCCAACAAAAAGGAATCATGCCCTTTGTCAGAGTGCACTGTAATATGCATTGCATCAACACCTGCAGCCTCAAGACCAGCGACAATATCGGCCTGCTCTTCAGGGTAAAAACAAAAATCAGAGTCGATACTAAAGACCAAGAATTGCTGATTGTTCTCGGCACATTTCTTGAACAGCTCCTGAACAGATTTAACGCCGACCTCTTTACAGGCATCAAAACGCGACCACATGTCGATAATACGCAAATAGGTATTGGCATCAAAACGCTTCACGAATTTCTTACCTTGATGCAGCATGTAACTTTGAAACGTATCTTGCACTCGATACCAAGCCAAGGTCTCCTTGTCTTGTCGCACCTCTTTCCTGGCTCGTTGCTCAATGGCATCAAGGTGCACAAAGGTCTTGTGAGAAATCATTCTTGCTAGTGCCAAACCATAATCAGGATGAGGCCCATCATAATAGTCCCCACCGTTAAAATAGGGGTCGTTTTCAATCGCTAGGATCTGCTCAAAAAGAATAAGCCGGTTTAAAACCGTTGTCTTCAAACCACTGGCAATGGGTATCACTGTTTTAACGCGCTCAGGATAAAGGGCCGCGAACGCCAAAGTCACTAAGCCGCCAACAGAGGGCCCAACGCCGGCACGCAATACATCAATGCCGAGAGCATCAAGCAACGCAGCCTGCATGTTGACTTGGTCAGAAACGGAAACCTGTGGGAATTTTGAGCCGTAGGGGTTCCCCGTTGCAGGGTTTACCGAGCGTGGCCCAGTAGTGCCGTAACAACCACCCAGATAATTCGCACAGATAATAAAAAAACGATCGGTATCCAGAGCCTTTCCCGGCCCCATGAACTCATCCCACCAGCCAGCATGCAGTTCCTCTTTCCACAGCTCCCCTGCTTCGGGAAGGTCTGGATTGTAGCCACTCGCATGGTGAGACCCAGAAAGCGCATGGGATACAAGAATAGCATTGGATGCATCCTCATTGAGCGTTCCCCATGTTTGATAGGCAACTTCAAGCTCCGGCAATACATCACCCGACTTGAGGCGGAATGGTTCATCATTCAGCTTCAAAATCTCGGTCTTTACCGTGGCTGCTTTTGAGCACTTACTATTTGCATCATCGGACACGGGCACATTGTCCACAGATCGGGAGTGAATAACACCGTTTTTTACGATAAAAAATACATCACTCGCCTGCCCCCTCTCGCTAGATTCAATCAGAGCCTATCAGGGCTAATCAGAGCCAGCCATATGATTTCGGCTAAAGCTTGCCCCAAGCTGATTCAACCCACTGAGAAAAAAAAGTCCGCTGTGCCGTCCATGGTGTATGAGCCACGATTCCGTGCACTCAATAGGTTGGGGACATCCTCCGCGCCTCTGTCTTCCTAAAAAGGCATGACATTAGCTCGTAGGGGCCGCCCCCAGGTATAGTCTATCGGTTCGGGCGTACTACCATTAGTGGTCGCACACAGCAGACAAGTAATACATTATATTCAATCCATCACCTTGCAACTAAATTCTATAACATGAGCCTGCGTGAGGCCTTATTCCATCCTTGCATATAACAAGCGATCCACCCAAGTTTTCGCCATGGAATTTCCTGCTACCACAGCTACCAGCCATGTCTTAAGCAATGGCCTCACTGTTATTCTGGATGCTGATTCATCAGCTCCCGTCATCAGCACACAAGCTTGGGTGGAAACAGGTAGCATTCACGAAGGTCGTCATCTAGGAGCTGGAATATCACACCTTCTTGAGCACATGGTGTTCAAGGGCACGGAGAACTATGACGGCAAAGAGATCTCAGACACCGTACAGGCAGCTGGCGGCGAATGGAATGCTTACACCACCTTTGATCGCACCGTATATTACATTGATGGCCCATCTGAGAGTGCCCAAACCTTTCTCAAGGTACTCACTGAAATGGTCTTTAAACCAAGCTTCCCCATCGATGAATTTGAAAAGGAAAAAGGTGTCATTCGCCGTGAAATCGACATGGGGCTAGATGATCCGGATGATCGAAACGGCCGCCTTCTCTACTCCACGGCTTACGCTCATGATGCTCGCCGGCACCCTGTCATCGGCCATATGGAGCTCTTTAATCAGCTCAGCCATGATGACATGGTGAACTATCATAAAGAACGCTACACCACTGAAAATTCATTCCTCAGCATCTCAGGTGACTTCAAAAAAGAAGACATGCTCTCCTTTCTTGAGCAGATCACGTCCGAAATCCCCCGCAGCTTCACGCATCCAGTCACCGTCTACATAGAGCCTAAGCAACAAGGCTTGCGCAGCCGCAGAAACACCTTTGCCATCCCCGCGAGCAAACTCACCCTCGCTTGGCAAGTGCCGGCGATGGATCATCCAGATACCCCTGCTCTCGATCTTCTCGCTATCATATTGGGAACGGGTCGCTCTAGCCGTCTTTACCAAAACGTTCGTGAACAAACTGATCTTTGTCACCACATTGGTGCATGGTGCATGACTGATCCAGAATGCCCTGGAATGTTTGCTGTCTCTGCAATCACCGAACACGCCAAAAGAGACGAACTGCAACAAACCATTCTCCGTGAAATCGAGTTACTCAAGGGCGAGGATCTATCAAAAGAAATCGCTAAAGCTACCCGCATGGCACTGGTCAGCCAGTTCCGCACCCTCACCACAGCATCTGGTAGAGCCTCTGACCTCGCTTCCAACTGGCATGAAACCCGCAACCTCGATTTCACCCGTGATTATGTCGACCTACTACACAAGGTAAGCTGTGAGGACCTCCGCCGCGCCGCGCAAGCACACCTCACTACGGAAAGGCTCACCCTCACCTCACTTGATCCCGAGGAAAGCGAGGAAAAGAACCTCATATCTGCTGCCACTCATCAACGTGGAGAAATAAAAAAGCACACCCTCGCCAATGGACTTACACTGATCACGCAACAAGACACACGTCTACCAACCGTCTCCATGACCATGGCAACCCTCACAGGCCTGCCATCTGAAACTTCTGCCAACAATGGCATTAATAACCTGCTTAGTAAGATCCTCCCCAAAGGCACGACCACTCGAAGTGCCGAGCAAATCGCGGCTAGCATGGATAGCATGGGAGCAAGCTTTGGAGTAAGCTGCGGCAATAATACCACGCTGAGCTCCGGCTCATGTCTAAGCCCAGACATTGAACCGGTGATGGAAATACTCGCCGACATTATTGCCAACCCCCTCCTGCCTCAAGACTCTCTCGAGCGTGAACGTGAAGCCATGATTGCAGGACTGCGTGAACAGGCGAATGACCCTCTTGCTGTTGCTTTCAAGCAACTACGCCCCTCCCTCTTCGGACCAACGGGCTATGGTCTCAGCAGCTCTGGCACAGAAGATTCACTTCACCGGCTAGATCGCGAGATGCTCGCAGACCATCATCAGAAATACTTCACCGCGAACAACTCAGTCATCGCTATCTTTGGCGACATTGACCCTGACCATGCTTTTCAGTTGGCAAACCAATACTTCGGCTCCCTGCCCAGCGGAGAGCGCTTCAGCCACGCCCAGCAAGAGACCCCATCACCTAGCAGTCACGAGCTTCATCTCGACAAACAACAAGCCGTTTTAGCGGTAGGGTTCACCGGGGCCTCAGCTTATGATGAAGACAACCTCGCCCTCGAGCTCATTCACGACTACTGCACAGATATGGCGGGTCCTCTTTTCACTAAAATCCGTGAAGAGCTAGGCCTCGCTTACTACGTATCTGCCACTCAGTTTCATGGCTCTACCACGGGCATGTTTGCATTCTACCTTGGCACCTCGCCTGACCAGCTTGAAACTGCCAAAACACATTTATTAGAAGAGATCAAAACCATCGCGACAAACGGCATTCCTGATGACATCTTAGAAAGCGTCAAGACCACCTGGCTGGCCTCACATGCTCTGGCAAACCAGAAGCCAAGCTCGCTTGCCAGACTCAGCGCTATCGACTGCCTGCTTGGATTCCCGCCCGACCATCACCTGCAGGCACCTGACCAGATCCGCGCGCTTAGCACCGCAGACATCAAGGCCGCCGCCGCAAAATACTTCAATACCCTAGAGCCTGTCATCGTCAGCGTCAGCCCCTAACAGCATCAACACCTAAGCATCGCTCGAACCTTCAAAAACCAACACACCAAATCAATGTCCAACACACCAAAACCAGACACCCGCTTTAATGACTTTGTCTATCTACAGGCACAGAATGCTGGGCTGTTCTTGGGTCAACTAACAAACCCGGCAACCGGCGAACAAAGCGTCAACCTAAAGGCCGCTGCTCTGGTGCTCGACTCGCTAGAAATGCTTGCCGCAAAAACCCAAGGCAACCTGACACAAGAAGAGACCAACTTACTTGAAAAAGCCCTCCTCAATATCCGTGCTCTTTATGCCAATGTCGAAGACCTTGGTTAATGCAGAGCCTCTAGAAAAGCACCGCTATTAGCCCCTGCGTCGAAAGGATCGGCGCCCTTTTGAACTAGCAGATCCTGTCGACTTTCCTGCTGATCTTTCGCCACCATCACCTCTTCGTTTTGGAGAGCTTGAGTTCCGTGGTCTTCTGGGTCCGCGAGCTTTGTTGGCAGCTGCTTTTCTTTGTGCGGCAGCTTTCTGCACTTCGCTTGCCGTCGGCGCTCGGTTTGGCCACTGCTGAGGCTCAAAACCTTCAAAATCAGCCAGTTTGATTTTCTTTGAAATTAATTTTTCTATCGCGCTAAAAAACGGGCGTTCCTCGTTACATACCAGCGACACCGCCTCACCTTCTTTACCAGCTCTGCCAGTCCTGCCAATGCGGTGCACGTAATCCTCAGGAATATTGGGGATCTCGTAATTAATCACATGAGGCAATTGGGCGATATCGAGCCCACGTGCGGCAATATCCGTTGCCACCAGCACTCGTATCTTTCCGTCCTTAAATCCCTGTAAGGCCTTGGTGCGCGCACCCTGACTTTTATCTCCATGAATAGCACTGGATTGAATGCCGGATTGATCGAGTCTTTTACTCAGCCTATTGGCTCCGTGTTTAGTCCGGGTAAATACCAGCACCTGCTCCCACTTACCTCCTTTGATAAGCTCAACCGCTAATGCCGCTTTAGATTCTGCATCACATCGATAGGCTGTTTGCGCCACCGTCTCGGCAGTCGTAGTTCCAGGGCTTACATCAATGGTGATGGGATTGACCAAAAGCTCACGTGTCATCGAGCGTATTTCCTTTGAAAAAGTGGCTGAGAAAAGCAAATTTTGCCGTCTTTTAGGCAGCAACTTGATCACTTTCCTGATGTCGTTGATAAAACCCATATCCAGCATGCGATCCGCTTCGTCCAGTACCAGCATATGCACTTCATCAAGCCTACAGACTTTTTGCTGACAGAGGTCGAGTAAGCGCCCTGGCGTTGCCACCAGAATATCAACACCATCTCTGAGCTGACGAATTTGAGGGTTTATTTTCACCCCTCCAAACACAACCATGCTTTTGAGCCGTGTGTGCGCACCATAGGTTCTAATGCTTTCATGAACCTGCGCGGCCAGCTCTCGTGTTGGAGTCAGAATGAGCGCACGGACAGGGCGATTGCGTCGAGGCTTCTCACTATCCAATTCACTGAGTATTTGGATCATCGGAAGAGTGAAGCCAGCAGTTTTACCGGTGCCAGTCTGGGCGGCGGCAATGACATCGCGGCGTTTCAAGACAGCAGGAATAGCATCAGCTTGGATCGGAGAAGGCGTATCATATCCTTTGTCGGATACTGCACGAACGAGCTCCGCACATAGGCCGAGGTCAGAAAAGTTTTTCATAAATAGGGGGTTTAATAATAGATAGTATAAGACGGCAGGTTATTTACAAGATGCTCGCCCACGTACAGGCGGGCATCAAAAATAAATAAACAAATAGTGCACAAGTAAGCTCTCAGAGAGCTCTTGTCGCCAGGTGATTTAAAACGATATAAATAGAGTAATTCGTCCATCAACCGTTGATTTACAACTGTATCTGAGCACGACAATCACTGGCCTAGGCGAGGCAACCTAGTGGCAAACTGTCAAAAGTCGAGGCCAAAGGCGAAAGTTTATACTCTTTGCCGTTCCCCCAAGCACCCGAAAGAAAACTGCATTATCAGCCATGAATTGAGAATTTAAGGTTGCGCTATGCCTTTAAATCAAGATGATGTCGCCACTCTCTGCGCAGCATTCAGCAGCACACGGAGTTATTCTTAATCAACAAAGGAGCATTATTATCGCAGGAAAACCTAAAAGAGGAGGTGGCGGTCGCCGTCGCAACCGACACAACTATGGCCCACGTGTCAAAAAAGACGATGGCCGTGAAGACAAATCTGTCGAGGTTGAGGGCACGATTGCGTCAGTGCTTGCCGGCACCATGTTCAAGGTAGCACTACCCAGTGGCCACGAAGTCCTCGCTCACATTTCTGGAAAAATGCGTAAGCGATTCATCCGCCTTGTTGTTGGCGATAAGGTCAAAATGGAAATGTCACCCTATGACACCACCAAGGCACGCATCGTTTTCCGGATTGGTTAGTGTTTCCGCTGAAAAACTTCCGTATAGTTTTCTGGTAAACACAGCCATAGGTATTCTAGTATACCTGTAATGTGGATCTTTGAAACATGGCAACAGGCATTCCTCGCCATTCTGGTGGTGCTTGTTTTCATTTCCTTCACGAGGGAATGGATATCTGTTGAGCTCACTGCCCTCGCCGCGCTTCTTGCTTGCGTGATCACAGGCATCCTCAGTGTGGACCCAGAGGATCCTTACAACGCACTCAAGGTTTTTTCCCATCCCGCCCCGATCACGGTCGCCTGCATGTTTATCCTCAGCGCGAGCTTGGAGAGAACTGGGGTCATTGAGGCACTGGGCAATTGGTTCGAAAAAATCGCCGGTAACTCCCCCGTGCGCATGCTGATGGTCATGATGGCCATCGTCGCCGTGCTTTCCGGCTTCGTCAACAACACCCCAGTAGTGGTGGTCTTCATGCCCATCGTGCTCGCCATTTGCCGCAAAAAAGACTTCATCGCCTCCAAATTTCTCATCCCGCTCTCCTACGCCGCCATCGTTGGTGGCACCATGACCATCATTGGAACATCCACCAATCTGATTGCTGTAGGCATCGCCGAAAAACAAGGCATCAGTAGCTTCAGCATGTTTTCCATCACCCCTCTGGGAATCATCTTTGTCGCCACCACCTTCATCTACATGCTGACCATCGGCAGAAAACTTCTGCCGACCAGACTCACCCTCGCCACCCTGATCCAAAATCAACAATCCCGGGAGTTCATCACCCATGCCTTTGTCCAAAAAGGAAGTGAACTCGATGGTATTAGCTTTGAGAACTCCGCCCTCTCCGCCATGAAAAAAGCGCGTGTGTTAGAGGTGCTACGTGAAGACCGCAGGGTTCAGCAACCTCTCAACGAAATTATATTTCAGGCAGGTGATGAGATCGTTTTCAAGGGAGCCCTTGAGGGCATGGTAGGCATTTCCGAGACCGAAGGCATCAACGTCCGAGGCAAAGCCGGCTGGGGACTCGAAGGCCTGCGCACTGAAACTGCCCTACTGATGGAAGGCATCATCGGGCCCGAGTCCACCATGACCGGTAAAAGCCTCAAGGAACTTCAGTTCCGGCAACGCTTTGGTGTTATCATCCTCGCCGTCCACCGCCGCGGCAAGAACCTGCAAGAGCGTTTCGAAGACGAAAAGCTCGCCTTTGGTGACACCTTGCTCGTTCAGGGACCCACAGACAAAATTCACGCCCTATTTCAACGCCGTGACTTTATTAACCTGAGTGAACCAGAGGTCAACATACACAGACAAAGCAAGGCCCCTATCGCCATCGCTGCCCTACTCTTATTCATGATCTTCGGCGCCCTGGGAGGTCACTTTTTCATTCCTAAAATTCCAATTGTCCAGCTTGCTCTCACTAGCGCGCTGATCGTGCTCATCACCCGCTGCGTGCAACCACAGGAAGCCTACCGCGCCATCGAGTGGCGGGTCGTCTTTATGATCTTTGGCATGCTCGGCCTAGGTATGGCCATTGATGAATCAGGTCTCGCTCAGCTCATCGCTGGCGGCATGACCGAGGGCCTTGGCATTGAAAACCCATGGATCATGCTCTCGCTGATTTACCTGCTTGCCGCCGTCTTGACAGAAATCGTATCTAATAACGCCGTAGCCGTTCTGCTCACACCCCTCGCCATCATCATCGCCCAATCCCTCGGCGTTGACCCCGTTCCCTTTATCATCGCCGTCATGTTTGGCTCCTCCGCCAGCTTCTCCACCCCGATCGGCTACCAGACCAATACCTTCGTTTACAGTGCCGGCGGCTACAAATTCGGCGACTTCTTCCGTGCCGGTTTCCCCCTCGCCGTCATCCTCTGGCTGATAGCCACCTTCTTGATCCCCGTGCTCTGGCCGTTCTAGTAATAGAGGCGCCCTATACAAGCGCCCTATACAAGCGCCCCCAAAGCACCCATTGCTAAATATTTCCTTGGCACGGTAAGTTAACGGACTAGGTTTTTAAAACCTCTCTACATCCGATCGCCAACGCGATAATCTCAACGACCTCCCTCAAAAAGCAAAATCCTAGCAGGGAAATGAGGAGAGGCATAACACGAGTTCCAAGAAAAAACATCATGACTAACAATAAGGCTGAACCAATCGAAGAAGAAGCACCGGCAGAAAAAAACGTGCCGGCAGAAGTTCGCGACAAAGACTTTGTTGACCTCCTAACAGAAAATCTATCATGGCAAACCATTCGGGACGTCATGACCTATGACGTGAATCGTCCGTTGAGGAAAAAAACTACGGGAGATTTAGCCGACCTGGCGCTGCAACGTAGCTGGATTACCCGCGAGCAATATGACGAGCTGCGCAATTCAGACGATGACGTTACCGAATCATTAGGTCAAAGCATGATGGAGCGAGGCCTCATTACACAGGAACAACTCACTAAAGCTAAATCGGTAATGGAGCGAACCGGCCAGCCGCTGTGGCGTACGCTGCTCCAATTAAAAATGACCCTGCCCGCAGACGTGGTTCAATTTCTAAAATCCGACATTGAGTTGCCATTTGGCAAGCGCCCTCGTCCTGTGCTTTGCCGCTATCTGGTAGATGAAGGCATTTGTAGCGAGGAGCAACTCGATGCAGCCTGGCGTGAAGCAAAAGCCCAGAAAATCGAATTTGGCCGCTATCTGAAAGAAAACAGCATGGTATCCGATGAGGTGCTCGAGCGAGGCGCGGCATTGGAGTTGGGGCTACCCTTCGACGATTTGGCGGACGTTGATGAAATATCGACCCACCTGCTACGCATGATTCCGAGCGGGGTTTTGCTGCGCTTCACGGCCCTGCCTTATAAAGTCGAAGCGGAACAACTTTTTGTGGCTTTTTCCGATCCCCGCCACATGGAGGAAATGACCAAGTTAGGCCTCATGCTCAAAATGCCGATGCAACCGGTCTTGGCGCCGCGAGCTCGACTAGAAGAACTTCTCGAACGTTTAGTTTCCGTCGACACCTTTAAAAGTGCCTACACTCAAGATAGCGAAGCAAAAGAGGATGAATCCCCCGCGGCGAACATGCTAACCATTATTTTGCGCGGATTAATCAATGCCGAAGGCAGCGACATTCATATCGAGCCGTCTCTCAATTCTGCTCGAGTACGCTATCGCGTTGACGGCATCCTACACGATTTTCTAACACTGGATACCGACATGGCGCGCCGGGTTTCCGCTCGCATCAAGGGTCTCGCCGGCATGGAAATCGAGCAGCGCTTTATGCCCCAAGACGGTCACCTGAATCTCCGTATTGACGATGCCGATCGGAATTTTCGAATTGCCACCGTTCCCTCGATGTATGGCGAAACCATAGCCATGCGCTTAGTTCAAAGCGAGATGGCGTTTTCGAGCTTTCAGCAGCTGGGCATGCTAGAGAATCAGCGCCAGCTAATGACCGAGATGCTCAATTCACCGAGTGGCCTCGTCCTGACTGCAGGTCCTGTGGGCTCTGGCAAAACTACCACCCTTTATTCCTGTCTGAATTGCCTGGATTGTTTTAATCAGAACATCATGACCATCGAGGACCCCGTCGAATTTGAACTCTCCGGCGTCACTCAGGTTCAGGTGCAAAACAAGCGGGGCTTGACCTTTAGCGCCGGTGTCCGCGCCCTCTTGCGTCAAGATGCCGACACCCTCATGATCGGCGAAATTCGCGACGAAGAGACGGTCCAGATCGCTATTCGCGCCGCTCTCAGTGGCACCCTAGTACTTTCCACCATCCACGCAAACTCGGCCACTGGCGCCGTTGCTTCCTTGATGCAACTTGGCGTAACCGGTTTTTCTGCGGGCAACGCCCTCTCCGGCGTGGTCTTTCAGCGCCTAGTCCACCGCATCTGCAAGAATTGCCGCGAACCCTACGAAGCAGATGCAATGGAACGCAAAGAATTGGAGGTCGAAGGCGATGAACCCATTACCCTCTACCGCAGCCGCGGTTGCGACTCCTGTTTTCGAACCGGCTACCACGGCCGAATCGGCGTCTACGAAATGGTCAAGATTGACGAAGAAATGCGCCACGTCATCTTTTCACGCCCCACGCACAGCGAGCTCCAGGCTGCGGCAACCAGGGCTGG
>Ga0115566_10002844_pt1 | contig 14169 bp, 8 predicted proteins | sample COGITO_mtgs_1204_3_FD_87173 | JGI IMG/M metagenome (GOLD analysis project Ga0115566, IMG submission 87173) | Pelagic marine microbial communities from North Sea - COGITO_mtgs_120405 | ecosystem: Environmental > Aquatic > Marine > Epipelagic | place: Germany:Helgoland, sampling site Kabeltonne...
CACCCGTGTTGGTTACGTGATCAACCGAAAAATATTCGCCGCGAGGAATCCATCAAAGAAAAATAGCAAAATGATGGAATCCGTTAAAAACAAAGCCCGCGATTCAAAGAACCGAAGAACAGCCCAGCAGAAAGGTCGTGTCCGCGTCTGGGTTGACGTCAACAATCTTTTCGCTGAGAAGAAATCGTCAGTTCGAACCGCCAATGATCATGCGATTGACATCCTGGATGCCTTGATTGCCGCTGACCCCGAACGATCGGAATTCCAACTGGAGCTCTCGCGAGCTTACCAAGACCGTGTTCGAATTCACCGCGATGGAAAAGATCGCGCATTGGTTCGAAACGCTTTTCAGAAGGCGAAATCGATACTTGAGGCGTTGACTGCGAAACACCCAACCAATCCGGCGTATCCGTTTGAACTGGGCGACATGCTATTGAACTTGGATCGAGCGAACCTTGGAATCTCGACTTATGGTGCAGCTTTGAAGGTCGCCAGAGAGTTACGAGAAAAATGGCCAACCGTTGGTGAATATCAGGCGTTGTACGCAAACTCGCTGGTTCGCGGCGTTGTATCAAAACTAAATTCCGTTCCATCCAAACGGCTGGAAGAGCCACTTCGGATCTATCGTCAGTTGATCGAAGAGTACCCCGCCTATTACGCGTATAAGATTAATTTTGCGCAATATCTAATACTCTTTGCGACGGTGAACGCCCGCGCCGGCAATACCGAGCAGGCAGCTGAATTGTTTTCCGAAGCCGAGGCGTGTTTAGATTCGATATCACAAGGCGAATCGGAAGACGCGTTGGTTATTCGAATTCGAGCTGAACTACAAGCTGCCAGAAACATCAACAAATAGCCGCAGGCGGCAAAGCGGCCATCAACAAGCAACTAGCGGCTCGACCCAAGACATGTCTAATATCCACTCGGCTCGAATAGCGCCGTTCATCCAAACCTTTGACGAGCAACGTCACTCACAACAGTCAAACTACGAATTCGTTTTTAATTTTAACCGGCAATCGTCTACTTCCCGTTTCCGTTTTTCTTCTGTTTCTTCGGAAAACTGCCGCGATAAGGAAACGCTTCCAACTCAGAACCTTTTCCCAAAATCCTAGGGTCATTAGTTTCCCTCAATTCGTTAAATAATCTTTCGCGTAGCTGCTTGACTTGCTTTGAAACTTTTGGATCATTTGCAATATTGATCAGCTGCAATGGATCGTTATTTGCGTCATAAAGCTCGTCGGCCGGTCGTTTTGCCACTGATAGATCTAACTTTTTTCGTCCGGAATCATCATTGCCGAACGCGAGTAATTCGGTTTTCGTTGGCCCACCATCGATATCTGCATATTTCCCTTTTCGGCTCTGAGGACCACCTGCCGGCCAACAGTCCGGATTGAAATTGTGGATGTAAAGAAAATCCTTGGTCCGAATTCCACGCATCGGTGTGCCGCGAAAATCTTTCGGCTGACAGGGTGTGTGCCTCTCTTTTCCCATGAATACATGATCTCGTGATTCGTCGATCCAGCCTGAATCCCCCGATGTCAAAACCTTCATTAGACTTTTCCCAGTCATCACATCCAACTTTTGGACACCCGCTGCTTCCAGAAATGTAGGAGCCATGTCGGTAAGGCTGACAAAGTCTTCGACAACACGTCCAGCTTTGATTTTCGAGCCCCATTGAATTGCCAATGGAACTTGAGCGCCCGCATCGTAAAGATTGCTTTTGCCGCGGGGAAATGGCCAACCGTGATCACCAGTCATCACAACAATCGTATTTTCCAGTTCGCCAATTTCCTCTAGGGTTTTCAGTCGCTCGCCGACTTCTGTGTCGAACCGTTGCACCTCAAAGTAGTAATCGCAAATGTCTGTGCGGACTTTTTCGGTATCCGGCAAATAAGCCGGCACAACGACTTTGGAGAGATCCATTCCACTATTAACTCCCGACTGCCATTTGTACGTTCGATGCGGATCATGTGCCCCAAACCAAAAGCAAAATGGCTTGTTTTCCGGTTTTTTGGCCAAGAACTCCTTGAAGCTCTTGTAGCGATCACCGGCCGCTGGTGGCTTCCGATCCTTACCTGGCCCCCAACCTTTGCGAGAAAATCCAACCGCGTATCCGTTGTCGCGTAGGAGATCGGGATAAGTCACGTGTTCCTTCGGCAACTCGCTCCAAAGATTTGCCCCCGGCCCAAGACGCCAAAAATGTTGGCCGGTCAAAATCGCACCACGAGACGGCGTACATGAGGGCGAGGACACAAACGCCCTATTAAATAAAACACCTCGCTTCGCAATACGATCAAACGTTGGTGTTTTAATGACCGGGTCACCGTAGATCGATGCGTGAACGCCCCAATCGTCAGCAATCGCAAAGAATATGTTGGGTTTCTTCCGTTTGCTTACATTTTCCGGCTGTTGGGCCGCAGCACTGACGTTGATGAAAATCAACAGCAAAAGCGAGAGGTACAATCTGTGTTTTGTCATGAAAATCAATTTTTGGTACGTGGCGAGATGAGCTGTATCAATCAGCTACTTTGTTTTAGTTTGCTTATTTCCGTCTCGAACCTTTGCCTGAAACACGTGACGCCCACAAACAACGAAGGTGCCAACATGCTTGGAAATGTTTAATTAAAGCAATATCTAAGAATTCCAAACCGTTTCATTTCTTTGATACGTCGTAATCTTGCAGGCCTGATTCAACCAATGAAACATCAATCGAAGCCGAAAATGAACACCCGACAACCTACCACAACGAATCAACAAAAGAAAAGTTCGTACAGTCTCTTTTTCATTGCCCAGCGTTTGAATTAAAGAATCATACGGGATGAAAATCGATTAGGAATTCAATATTTAATTGTGATAGACTCCAAACAATGGACAATGCTTACTTCGAGATAGGGTACATAATGGCAGCTAAATTCTCACGACGCAGAGTGCTGAAACATTCTGTTTTCATGTCGGCGACTGCAGCGGCATGTGATTCGGTTTGTGGACAGCAGGACGCTGCCGAAGCGATTGATGGAACATCACCACAACCGCAAGATCGCTGCCTCACTCCGGCGGAAGACTTCTACACTGTTGCCCGGGGTAATCCCAAACCGCATTTGCTTACAGGAAACGAATTGGTTTCCGCACGCATGACTCGAGAAAGCTGGCGTTTGGAAATCACAGTCGACGAATCGCTCGATGAACCCATCGTCAAACAAAACGCGACTGCCGAGAAGCAATTATCAATTTCAAATGGAACAGCAATAGATTTTGATACGCTTTTGAGTCTCGAGAGGAAATCAAGCGTCAAATTAATCAAAGCGATTCAGTGCTTGAACATCCCAACTCCGCTCGGCCAAGGCTTATGGGAGGGAATCGCGCTTCGTGACGTTTTGAAACTGTGCGGAAAAACCAAAAACATTCGACGAATCTATTATTGGGGATTTCATAACAACGATCCAACACAACGATTCCAATCGTCGCTCAGTTACACTCAAGCAGTCGATCATGCTCCCAATGATCCGCCAGTCTTTTTGGCGTACAAACTCAACGGCAAACCCATTTCGCCACTGCGCGGTGGCCCAGTTCGAATGATCGTTCCGTGGGCCTATGGATTCAAGAGCATCAAATGGCTGCAAAACATTGTCCTTTCCAACGATCCACGAGCTAACGATACCTATTCGAATCAAAACAACGACCCCGATTCTCCGATCAAAACGGCGGCCTATCTCAACAAGCCGAATATCAAATTCGAACACGGTGTTCCGATTTCTTTGTCCGGAATTGCCATCTCCGGATTGTCCGATCTTAAAAAAGTTCAATTTTCCATCCGCCGCGTAGAACCCAATTTTTCCCAACTTGATTACGACCATCCCGAAATCCAAAACGGACGCTGGGAAGATTGCGAGGTTTCAGCGCCGCCCTCCAATTGGAAACCAATTCTTCCAACTGACATTTCCTCGTCAGACATTTTTGGTTTCGACAAGACCTCTGGAAAACCGATGCAATGGCCGATGCGTTATGGAATGGCGAATTGGAAAGTAATCCTCAAGAAGCTTGATCGAGGTAGCTACGAATTTCGAGTTCGGACCATCGACCGAAACGGCTTTGCTCAACCTGATCCTCGACCGCTGGCAAAAAGTGGTCGCAATGCGATGCCGGTCCATCAATTTCAAGTCGTTTAGCTTCGTTGATTTAGATGGCCGGGATAATGGAAAGGGAGGGTCGCGTCAATGACAAGGTGGCATCAGATTCGGAACCGACAACAACTGATCTGAATAGTATTTATTCTCGGCGTCAACCATTCTTTGCGGTGGTAGCAGCGGCGCACCATCAACATGCCTTCCAACATCGTACAAACCGTATAGCCGCAACATCCAAAGCAATGCCTGCGGAGACATCAACTCAACCAAATCGAGCTGATTTTGCACGTTCACATAGACCAATTCGCAATCCGCGTGTGCCTGCCCGTCAATCTCGCTTTTCCCACGGACCATATAACTATCTGGTGCAGGGTCAGTGATCTCCAAAGAATATTCCATCGTGTCGCCAGGAATAGCTGACCGATAGAAATTCACTTTGGAAACCTTTGCCAAGACCAACTGTTGCTGAAACTCTGTTAGCTGATTCACCAGCATTCCTCCGGTTTGGGCCAACCCTTCCAGGATCAGCGAACAGGGCATTACTGGGTATCCCGGCATGTAAAGATCGAGAGGTTCATCGGTCATGCTGACCGTTTTAATCGCACTCGCGATTTGTCCAACTTTGAACTCAGTTATTTGGTCAATCCACATCCAACGGTAATGCGAAGCTTCAACTGGATGCTCAACCGAATTGTCCGGGCAAATTGATCATACTGAATTTTTTTTGTTGATGGAGAAGTTGATCAAGCGGGGCGCGACTGGGTGCGACCGATGACAAGTCAGTTTTTTCCACGACCATTCGGGCACTGGCGACGACTTTGCCTTCCACCGATGCTTTCGTCATCAACTTGTATTGTTGAACAGTTTCTGATCTGAGCTCTGCGGTAATTTCAGGCTCTTGCCCAGGCCGAACAAAACCAGAGAACTCGGCGTTACGCACTTCTTTCAAAATTACCATCGAGGATTTGAAATCGTCACTGCATCGCACCAACCAATCGCTCGCCTAGAACATCATTTCAAGAGATATTACGCAAGGAAGTACCGAGAACTTCGGAAAGTAGTCCTTAAAGAAGTGATCATCACCGCGTAAATTCCGTCTCGCCGTGATCCTCTCGTTAGGTTCGATGCTAACAATTTGATCAAGTTGGCGAAATCTCACAGATATTTCCTTTTGCAATTGCGTTTATGTTGCTAGATATCCACCTTTCCGACCCGAAAAATTTCAAGCTGATTTACAGAAGCAATCGGAGTGAACGGGTGTAAACCACATGACGTAACGCAACCTCGAAATTCAGTCGGAGCAGCATCGTGGAGACCTCATTTGAATTCGGCAGACTGACGTTGAATCAATTAGAAATAAGGGCTCGTCGGCAAAACGAATCCCTAGTTCAGCGATTGAACGCGCGTATCAAAGATACAAGACTTCGACTACCTTTCCGAGACAGCAGAAACGATGCAAAGTAAACAAATGATCACAGCGATCACGAAAAGACGCATTGGGGCGAAAAATCATTGGAAAACAAACCCCTGAAGTGCAAGAGAGCCAAAGCACGTGATAACAATTCGGGGAAGAGTGTAGGCTTTGGGTCGCTTAGGCAATCCAAGAAATTCGTCAAAACCGATCGGGAAAACTCGCTAGGTCTTGTTCCAAAACCGACGATCTACGCAAAAATATCTTTGACGACGGTTCCGTAGACATCGGTTAATCGAAAATCCCGCCCGGCATACTTGTAGGTCAATTTTTCATGATCCATTCCCATCAGATGCAAAATCGTTGCATGAAGGTCGTGAAAATGCACTTTGTTTCGAACTGCATAATAACCATGCTCGTCCGTTTCACCGTACCGCAAACCGCCTTTCACCCCGCCGCCACACATAAACATACTGTTAGCATGCGGGTTGTGGTCTCGCCCATCGCGATTGCCTTGAGAAACAGGCGTCCTACCAAACTCACCACCCCACAGGACCAGGGTGTCATCCAGTAGGCCACGTTGCTTCAAATCCTGAATCAAACCCGCAATCGGCTTGTCAACTTCTTTGGCATTTTTCGCATGACCATTTCGCAGGCCACCATGCTGGTCCCATTTGTAACTATGTGTTACCTGGATGAACCGAACTCCAGCTTCTGCGAACCGTCGCGCCATCAAACATTGACGCCCAAAATTTTTCGTTTCTTTTTCGTTCAGCCCATATTGCTCAAGAGTTGCCGCCGACTCATCGCTGATATTCTGCAGGTCCGGTGCCTGCCGCTGCAGGCGAAACGCCAATTCAAAGGACGCGATGCGCGATTCCAACTGATCATCAACGCCTCGGTTCGCAAGATGATCACGATTCAATTCTTTGAGAAGATCAAGTTCCATTCGCTGATCCGAACGAGAAACTTCTTTGTTCTCGATAAATGGAATCTTCGCTTTGTCTGCGGGAGTGCTCGATGTTCCAATTGGAGTGCCTTGAAATTTTGCAGGCAAGAATCCATTGGACCATGCGTTGACACCACCATGCCCGAATGTCGGACAAATCGTAACGAAACCCGGCAAATTATTATTCTCCGTCCCTAGCCCGTAATTGATCCAAGATCCCATCGACGGCCGGATAAAGGTATCCGAACCGGTATGCAACTCCAACAACGCAGCACCATGCCTTGAATTCGAGCCATGTACAGAATTGATGATGCAAAGGTCATCCACCATCTTCCCTACATTGGGAAACAAATCCGAAACGTGTATTCCGGACTCTCCATACTGCTTGAATTCCCATGGCGAAGCCAAAAGCTTGCCAGTCGCACCCGATACAATCCTCGGCTTTTTGTTGGGATACGTTTTGTCATCGTCCCGCTTTAGGGCAGGCTTATAATCAAAAGTATCCACCTGCGATGGACCACCATGCATAAACATAAAGATGATCCGTTTTGCACGCGGAGCAAAACGTGGACTTTGCAATCCAGCAGCTGCCGCAACATCCGCACCTGAATTCGGCGATGACGCTGAGACAAAGCTCGCTGGACTTTCGTTTTGCAACAACCCGGCTAACGCTAAACCGCCAAACCCAATGCTACTTTGGCGAAGCATTTCGCGACGGGATACAGGCCTGTTTTGAAAATCGAAACAGGAGTGGTTCAATCTTGATTTTGTCATGGGATGTTTCGTTTAATCGATGAATCAGTCGATGTAAATAAATTCGCTTGCTGCAACTAGAATTCGGCAGACAGAACGCCAAGCCATAATGTCATACTCTTTTGATGCCTCACCATTTGACGCAAATTGCAGTTTTATTTTTTCTAAATAAGCCAATATTTTCGCGGCTTCATCCGTCGTCGGATTCCGTGCGTAAGCTTTTTGAAAAACAATTTCCAGACGGCCGAAATCATCCAACGAATCGTTACCAACTAACGTCTCGGCCAAACGTCTTGTCCCCCTGAGGACAATGTCACCATTCATCATGAATAAAGCCTGTGGAGCGATGGTCGATGATTGACGACTTCCCGATTGAACCGCCGGGTCCGGAAAATCAAAAGCTTGAAGCACCGGATAAACGGCACTTCGGAGGACGGGCAGATAAACACTTCTGCGTGGAAAATCATAGCTTCCTTGCTTCGATCCCGTTCCCGTGACATATCCACGATTTTTGTCCGGCAGCAATTGACCAAACATTTTTTCATCCAGCGAGCTAGAAAGGTGCAAGATCGAATCACGGACCTCTTCCGCCGAGAGCCGACGACGATTAAATCGCCATAGAAATTCATTAGCCGGGTCTGAGGCACCATCTGCTTCATTGAAGGCGGAGCTCATTTGGTAAGTAGCGGACAACATGATCTCCCGATGAAGCTTTTTCATCGACCAATCCAGCTCAACCAAACGACAGCTCAACCAATCCAGTAAAGGCTGATTGGAGGGTGCTGCTCCCAGTCGACCGAAGTTGTCCGGTGTCGAAACAATTCCTCTGCCGAAGTGCCATAGCCAGATGCGATTGGCAATAACCCGGGCGGTTTGCGGATGTTTTGGGCTCGAAAGCCAATTTGCCAACTCCAACCGCCCGCTGGATTTCGCGGCGACGGTCACGTCTTCATCTGCTTCAAACACAACGGGAACATCACGATTGACCTTTTCACCAAGGGTCAAGTAATTCCCGCGAATATGAACTTTCAAATCCTCAATTTTGCCCTCGCGAACCCCCATCGCTTTGGGAAAGACAGGCTTTCGTTTTTCCAGTTCTGTTTTTTCTTTTTGTAAAGCCACGATTCGTTTCTCGTCCTCACCCCCCAATCGTTTTGACAACTTTTTCGCATCGATACCATTGATTTTCTTAAAAGGCCCCGCATCCTCAAAAAGCAGTTCTCGGAACGTCGTAGCTTGTTCCGATTTGAGTGCGTTCGCAAACCCGATTCGAACCGCAGGTAATAGCGTTCCACGCAGCTCTTTTTGTTCCATCCACGTCTTCCAAAACGAATGTTCGATTTTCGTCTGAACGCGGAGAAACGACACAACGCCATCGAGGATGTTTTTATCGAGAACCGAAAAATCGATGCTTGAAACTGCGCCTGCGTCACTCTTGTTCGAATTGACCTTTCCAATCGCGAATTTGTCCAAATGCGGAAAGGCAGAACTTCTTTCGATCCTGAGCAGGTTTTTACCAGCAACGAATTTAAAAACGCCCTCGATATGCCATTTTTGATGCTCCGGATTCCATCCCCCGGTGACCTCACGGGCTCCGTCCGTTTTGATTTTTTTCCCGTTTAACGAAAACTGAACAGGTCGGGAATCCAACGCCGCATACCTCGATTCCAACTGATATTTTCCAGCTTCCACAATTTCGATTTCGTACTCTGCGTAACCGGCATGAATCAGTGTCCCAATTCCTTTTCCATACGAATCGGTATTTTTCTGAATCGTACCCCGGGTGAATCCCTCGGCCTCAAACAACCTCACGCCGGAATTTTTCGCTAGTTCCTCATTCGGCAACGTCATCAGATGTTCGCCGATGCTCGAAGTTCCGTTTATAAACTGAAGTGGATCACCCTCAATTTTTTCGGTCGCGGCCATCAAGTATTCCGTCGCCAGACCACGGTGTCGAGCGAGAAAATCAACACGCCTTTTTTCGACCTCGGAATTCATCTTGTCCGTGAACACGGCAAGTTCCTTTTGAAACTTGTCAATTTCCAGTTGTTTCTGTTTTGTCTTCAGCTCATGTTCATGCCAAACAGCAACAACGTTGAAATTCTCCATCGTCTTCGTTGACTTGAAGATACTCGCCATGGAGTAATAATCCTTGGCAAGAATCGGGTCAAACTTGTGATCATGGCACCGAGCACATCCCATCGTCAGCCCCATAAAAGCACGCGACGTTGTGTCGACCTGCTCATCAATAATATCCATTTCCATTTTTCGGCCATCATCACATGCAAGCATCTTTGGACCGATCGACAGAAATCCAGTCGCGATCAGTCGATCGATTGACCGCGATTGATCGGCAACCATTGCATCAGGTTTAATCGAATCTCTGGAAATCAAATCTCCTGCAAGATGCTCACGAATTAGCTGGTCAAATGGCAGGTCTTCATTGAAAGCTCGAACGATGTAATCTCGAAACCGAAACGCATTGGCATATGCCAGATTTTCATCTAGCCCGTTGGAGTCCGCGTACCGTACCACATCCAACCAGTGTCGCCCGTATTTCTCCCCATAACGTTTTGACGCGAGCAAACGATCCACTACCGTTTCGAAGGCGTCCAAGGAATCATCGTTCAGAAAATTTGCGACCTCGTTTGGTGTCAGCGGCAGCCCCGTCAGGTCGTACGTCGCACGCCGAATGAGTTCCTGCTTGGTCGCCGGTCCGGCTCGCGACAAACCATTTTCAACCCTTTTCGCTTGAACATAAAAATCGATTGGCGAGGTCGCCCAATCGGACTTGCCAATTTGGGGAAGCGGCGGAGTTTTCGGCGGGACGAACGACCAAAACTGCCGACCATCTTCTATATTTTTCATCGGGTCAGGTTTGGCGTCTTTGTTTGCGACACCTTTCTGCTCGCGGGGATCAATAGCACCGTCAGCAATCCATTTTTCAAAATCTTTCAGGATGTAATTTGGCAGTTTCCCATCAGGTGGCATTTCGTAAAAAGAATCGTCGTATCCAATCGCTTTGAGAATCAGGCTCTTGTCGAGACTCTTGGGAACTACCGACGCCCCGGATTCACCACCCGCGCGAATACCCTCACGACTGTCGAGAGCAAGTCCTCCTTCAATTTCATCTGCTTCGGCACTATGGCACGAGTAACAATGTTCGACGAGAACTGGGCGAATTTTGGTCTCGAAGAATTTCAATCGATCCGTATCATCGGCATCTACGGACGACGAAAGGACCAAGTCGCATATGAAAATCGTCAAAAACGATGTGAAAAGAAATCTGTTCACGATTTTGGTTCTAGGCGGGGAATTTATGTAGGACCTTCAGTTTAACCGAATAAGGCGGCCATGTGGGATAGCGATTGCAAATGTATGAAGTAGGAATGACTTTGCATTTCACGTAAAAAGAGTTCAAAATAGGATTCCTCAACCCAACGCCGGACCTAAATTTATGCCCCTTGGACAACACCTTCTGCATCGACGTCGCTTTCTCAACGATTTTTCGACCGGTCTCGGAACCATTGCATTAACATCGCTTTTGTCGGATGACTTAACGTTTGGCCGCGACCCCCAATCGCCAGGCAGCATTCTGAACGATGAAAAGACGCCGATCCGCCCGGTTGTGGATCCTGGCAATCCGTACGCCGCACGCAAGCCGCACTTTGAGGCCAAAGCGAAAAATGTCATCGTGATCTTTTGCTCGGGCGCTGCAAGCCAAATCGACACATTCGATTTCAAACCCGAACTCATCAAGAGAAATGGTCAAGATCTGCCTGGTGGAAAGCTCGTAACGTTCCAAGGCGAACAAGGCAAGCTCACCAAAAGCCCGTGGGCGTTTCGCCCTTATGGCGAATCGGGAAAAATGATTTCTGATTTGGTGAAAAACATTGGTGAACAATCCGATGATATTTGTTTCCTTCATTCGCTTACGGGGAAAACCAATACGCATGGACCGGGCGAGAATTTCATGTCAACCGGATTTACACTTGACGGTTTTCCTAGCATGGGAGCTTGGACCACGTACGCTCTTGGAAGCGAGAATTCAGACTTGCCTGCTTATGTCGCAATTCCCGACCCTCGCGGCACACCGCAATCGAGTGTCAACAATTGGGGATGCGGTTTTTTGCCAGCCGCATTTCAAGGCACCGACTTTAACGCCAACAACCCGATTCGAAATCTAGCAAGACCTTCAAAAATTTCGCCAACAGAAGATCGGGCCACACGCGAATTTTTGAAGCGGATGAATGAGCGGCACCAAACCAAGTTTCTCGGTGACACTCAACTTGCGGCTAGAATCTCCAGCTATGAACTCGCTGCAAAAATGCAATCAAGCGTTCCGAAAGTCGCAGCCATCAACGACGAGCCGAAGCACATCTTGAAAATGTATGGCGCAGATTCGACCAATCAACTGAAATCGGACTTTGCGAAAAACTGCATTCTGGCAAGACGACTCGTGGAAAAGGGAGTTCGATTTGTGCAACTTTTCAACGGAGCCTACCAGACCGGTGGCGAAGGAGTTAGCAATTGGGACGGCCACAAGGCGTTGGAGAGACAATACGCCAAACATGGTGAGATGCTGGACCAGCCTTGCGCTGCATTGCTGAAAGATCTTAAGCAACGTGGGCTTCTGAAGGACACGCTCGTTGTCTGGTGTACGGAATTTGGCCGAATGCCAACCTTCCAAAAAGGTGCCAGCGGACGCGATCATAATCCATCCGGGTTTACCGCATGGATGGCAGGTGCTGGAGTCAAAGCACCCTATACGTTTGGTGCGACGGATGACTTTTCCTACAAAGCTGCGGAGAAGGTATCGACCGTTTACGATTTCCACGCGACAATTTTGCAATTGTTGGGACTCGATCATCAGCGACTTTCCTTTTACCACAACGGAATCGAACGACGGTTGACCGACGTTCATGGGAAAGTAATCCAAGAAATTGTCGCCTAGACCTTGATGGCTCTCGCTGAGTTATCAGATCGGATCGTCTAAATCTCCAACTAACGCAATATCGCCATGACAATCGTTCGCCGTTTTTTCGTACTCTTTGCTTTTCTTTTTTCGGGCTCTATTCTTGCGCAAGAACCCAATCCACAAACGATTTGGGATTTGGATTCGCTCAGCCAAACTCCCAAGCACGAATGGGGCGAAACCAGCGGTTTAACCCAGGAAATCCATTTCAGCGGCGAACCTTTTAACGGAAAGCCAACACGCGTTTTTGCTTACGTTGGACGCCCCGAGGGGGATGGTCCCTTTCCAGGCATCGTACTTGTTCATGGTGGTGGCGGTGCAGCGTTTCAGGAGTGGGCACAACTTTGGGCAGAACGCGGTTACGTTTCGATTGCGATGGACACGTCAGGGCGAGGCAAGGACCGTAAAAAACTACCTGATGGTGGACCGGAACAAAGCGATCAAACGAAATTCCGCAACTTCGACGCGGGCGACACAAAAAACATGTGGACGTACCATGCAATTGCCGACGTCATCCTGTCGCATTCGCTGCTTTTGTCACTCCCGAAAGTGGACAAAAATCGCACCGGTGTGACAGGTATTAGTTGGGGTGGCTATCTGACCTGTATTGTAGCCGGCGTTGATCATCGATTTAAAGCCGCAACGCCAACTTACGGCTGCGGATTTCTTCACGACAATAGCGTCTGGAAAGAAAGATCATTTGGAAGATTAACGGATTCATCACGCAACCGGTGGATCCAGCTTTTTGATCCGGGACAACATGTTGGACGCACCCGGTGCCCGATACTCTTCCTCAATGGGACAAACGATTTCGCCTATCCGTTAGACAGTTATCGCAAGACCATTGAACAGGTTGATCCTAAATGGGTCACAACCGCAGTGCAATTGAACTTGCCACATGGTCATATTTTTAATTTTCCAATTGTGAAACAGTTCATGGATGCAAACCTGAAAAGCGGAGCACCGGTTGTCCGGCTTGATGTGCTGAAGATCGCTGGTGACCAAGCCACCGCCAAAATCACAAACGGAACGACCGCCTTGAAAGCAGAATTGCTGTACACAATCGATAGGGGACCATGGCAGCAACGCAAATGGAAAGTGCTTGACGGAAAATGCAATGCTGAATCCATATCGGCCAATATTCCTCCGGATCGGCCAATCGCATTTTATTTACAGGCAACCGATAGTCGCGGCTTGAAGACGTCGACGACCCATGCCAATCTTTCGGACGATCATGATTTAAAAAACTGGGCTACAATCCCGACTCCGAAATTGGAGCAGGACTTTTATGACTGGTATCGGCGTCATGCAGATGCGCTTCGGATCAAAGATTCTATTGATCCGAAAATCGTACTACTCGGCGATTCCATCACGCACATGTGGGGTGGACGTCCAACCGAGACTAAACATCAAAACGGAAAAGACACTTGGTCGACGCTGTTTGGCGACACCGCATTAAATCTTGGGTTTGGTTGGGATCGTACGCAGAATCTACTTTGGAGAATCGATCACGGGGAGCTTGACGGGTTAAATCCGCGGGCTGTTGTCATCCATATCGGCACAAACAATTTGGCGGGAACGAAAAATCATAAGGCCGGATCACCGGAGCAGATTGCCAAAGGGATTAGCGTCGTCTGCAAGAGAGTCCGTGAAAAACTTCCGAAGGCAAAATTAATTCTCATGGCGGTTTTTCCAAGGGGAGAAAAACCGACCGATCCATTCCGGACGAAAATTGATGCGATCAACAGCTTTCTCCCCAAAATCGTCTCGGACGACGACGTAATGTTGATCGACTTGACCGACAAACTGCTAACCGAGGACGGCATATTGTCACGAAACGTTGCTGGCGATTTCCTTCACCCCTCGGAAAAAGGGTACGCGATTTGGGCAAACGCGATTGAGCCATTCTTGAAGTAAGGTTAACCTCCCGAATTGTTTGTCGCTTGATTTACATCTG
>Ga0115566_10002848_pt1 | contig 14162 bp, 18 predicted proteins | sample COGITO_mtgs_1204_3_FD_87173 | JGI IMG/M metagenome (GOLD analysis project Ga0115566, IMG submission 87173) | Pelagic marine microbial communities from North Sea - COGITO_mtgs_120405 | ecosystem: Environmental > Aquatic > Marine > Epipelagic | place: Germany:Helgoland, sampling site Kabeltonne...
GTCTTAAAAATGAATTGAATGTAGATTCAAGGTCATATTGGAAAAATACACATAAGGCTTTAAATAAAATAAGTGAGAGGTTAGTAAAACTAGCAAACAAAGTCGGACAGTTACAGTAGGTTCGATATGCCTTTCGAAGATAAAAAGAAATCCTATATGGATACTCTTTTTAGTATTTCTACCTTGTTAAAGAGATGGCAAGTAGAGATACAAAATAAAGATGTGGATAAGAATTATATGTTAAAGAGACTTGGACAATGGATAGAAATGTTGGAAAGTCTTAGAACTGAAATAATGATGGGAAGAGATAAATGAAACAACTAATAGTAGATTATTTACCTTTTGAGGTAAGACCAGAGCAAATAAATGAATCCATGAAAGATAATGGTGGTAAGTTAATTGTTAAGGGTGTTTTACAAAGAGCAGAGGCTAAAAATCAAAATGGTAGAATTTACCCTCGTGAGATTTTAGAACGTGAAGCAGATAAATATACAAAAGAATTTATTGGCCAAAGAAGAGCAATGGGTGAACTAGACCATCCCGAATCATCAGTAGTAAATTTACAGAATGTTTCCCACAATGTCAAGGAAATGCATTGGGAAGGTGACAATCTACTAGGTACAGTTGAAGTTTTAGGAACACCAAGTGGTAACATATTAAAAGAATTATTTAAGAGTGGTATCAAATTAGGTATCTCATCTCGTGGTATGGGTTCAGTTGAATCTGTTAATGAGGGTGAAGCTCAAGAGGTACAAGATGATTTTGAATTAATAGCATTTGATTTCGTATCAAATCCATCTACACACGGTGCTTTCTTACATCCAACCAACGAATCAATCAATGAATCTAAGATAGTTGGTAGAACCTGTGGAGATTACTGTAAGGTAGAATCAATCATAAACGATATCATGAGGGGAAATTAAATGTATAATTACAAAAAAATGTCAGACCAATGGCATGAGTGGAGATATGGTGATAAAGAGTTGACAGAAGAAACTATAAATGAACGTTCTAATCCTAGTGATAAGAAAGAACTTTTCAGAGCTTTGAAAAACTCTAAAGTAGCTCATGTTTTTTCTTTGAACAACGATGAGTTAGTGATAGAGATGACTAGTCCATCTGGAGAAAATTTCGTGATTGGTAATATAAGAAAGTATAAAAATGATTAAATTAAAAGATATGTTAAATGAATCCAATGTTTGGGATAGGCAGTTTGGACAACCACTTCCTACTTTGTCTGATGTCATGGGAGAAAAAGAAGACTGTGATTGTGGTGGTTCTTGTTGTGGTGTTGTAGAAAGTGTTGAGGACAAGAACAGAGCTAAGAAAAAATTTCAATCTCTTATGAAACACGAAGGTGGATTCAGAGATAAGATGTTTAAGTTAGAACAAGCTTTTCTTAGAGATGCAAGACCAGAAAATCGTGATGCAGCAAAACAACTTAAAAAAGCGTATAAAGATAATGTTACTAACTTCATGAGAGAAGCTGCAAAGTTAGTAAATAAATTAAAGTAATGCCATCTAAATCCAAACAACAACAAAAGTTTATGGGTATAGTAAGGTCGATACAGAAGGGTGAAGCGCCCGCTGGTAAATTTTCAAAAGCAGCTCAAAAGGCTGCTAAGTCTATGGAAAAGGGTAGTGTAAGAAAGTATGCTAAAACAAAACACGATGATTTACCTGTAAAAAAAGAAGCTTATGACTTTAAGAAAGCTCACAAAAAGTTTAAAGAAACAGGTGAGTTACCACCACACTTGAAAAAGATGGTGAAAGATTTAGACAAAATGGAAAAAAAATATAAGGTAAAAAATATTGTTGTTCCAGGTTTAGAGTGGATGTCGAAGATAAAAGAAGAGAGAGATTACAAAGATGAATATAATAAATTTCAATCTTCTACAAAGTCTAAAAAATATAGGGCAGAATTAAATAAGTACAATCGTAAGAAAGGTACTTATGGAAATGGTGATGGTAAAGATGCATCACATAAGGGAGGAAAGATAGTGGGATTTGAATCACAATCTAAAAACAGAGGAAGAGCTGAAAAGAGTCGGTTAAAAAAAGAATCGGTTCTAAACGAAAATCCTGCAGCTATCGCAGCTGGTGTTAGAGCTGCTATGGCAAGAGCTAAAGAAAAAGAACTCTCAGCTGGTGGTGGTAAAAAAGTAAAAGTTTCTACAGCATTAGCTAATAAGAGTCACCCTAAACATAAACAAGCTAAGGGTATTATACAAAGAATTAAAGATAAAGCTAAATCAATGTTATCTAAATCTAAAAAGAAAAAAGCTGAACCAAAGAAGCAATCCAAGTCTGATACAAACTTTTATGCTAGACAATTCGGTGGTACAAGTGAATCCGTAGATGAACGTATGCCAGCTGGTAAACAAAAATTAGTTTACCAATTTAAAAGATTAAGTACTTCAGAAATGGATGAACTAGATGCTATGTTATCTAGAGCTGGAATAGTTGGAACACCAGACTTTAATAAAAAGACTTGGAGTACATATGCAAATAGAGATGCAATGAAACTAAAAAGAAATAAAACTTTACAAAAATTTATAAAAAGAAAAGGTGGAGTGCAAATTGAAGAAGGTTTTGGTGGAGAACTGAAAGGTTCTGATAAGAAAAAATTTGAAGACGATAGAAAGAAAAACGGAGAACAATTAGGATACACACTTACTGGCACATCTGATGTAAAAGAAACACTTAAAAAGGTAGTTAAAGAAGAAGTTTCTAATATAATATCTGAAAGAATGGATAAAAGACAAGCAGGTGAAACCTTAAAACAACTAGGTGGTAACAAATTTATTGCTATGACAGGTGCTAAAAACTTTGCAGTAGGCCCCAAAGGAATGGGTTTTAAGATTGGTAGAAATTCAAAAAGTATAAATTATATAAGAATTGATTTAAAATCAACTGATTTATATGATATGGAATTTATCAGACTAAGAGGAAGTAAGATAAATGTAGTTAAGAAAGTAACAGGTGTTTACAATGACCAACTACAAAAAATGTTTACTAAACATACTGGTATGTATACTAGTTTGTAAAAATAATTAATAACGAAAAATCTATATAACTTATATTTATAGATATAATAAAACAACCATTTAATTTTTAAGGAGAGTAAAAATGGCAGGAGTAAAAAAAGATGAACTAAGACGAGTTTTAGGACAAGTTGTTAGTTACGATGGTGGTAATAAAGTTGGCACCATTTCAAGTGTAATTGGAGATGGTATACGAGATATACCAGTTGTAGATGCAACAGGTGGAGGTGTCACCGTAGATAGTGATGATTCTGGTGGATGTATATTTGCAGGTGGTGGTGCTAGAACTATCGTTCTTCCAGTTCCAGCAGCAGGTTTAAATTTTAAAATAGTAAGTACGACAGCTCATAACCATGTAATATCAAGTTCTATAGGTAGATTTACAGATTTGGTATTGTCAGCTTTAGATAATACTAATGGTACTACACTAGCAAGAACAAATATTGCAAACAAATGTGCTATTACACTTGCAAATGTACAAGTAGGTGAACAACTTGAATGTATTTCAGATGGTTCAAAGTGGTATTTGAAGGGTGACTTAAACGATACTCCTGTAGCTACATAATAAACAATACTGTTAAATAAAAAGAGGACTTGATATGTCTAAAAAAATAAAATTAAAAGATTTACTAAAAGAAAACTTTAGTATAGCAGGTGGTGTCGTGTCACGTAGTGCTTTTAGTAGTGATATGAATATGTCTAATATCGTCAGAGAAAAATATGGTGATGTAGACGGCCAAAATGTTGATGTTAAAGGTTTGACTAAAGAAATAGCACACTTTAATAAAATTGGTGAAGCTATTTTTGGTAAATCTAATATAACAGATATATCAGAGAAATTAGGCTGGATTGCAAATCAAGCTAAATCACACACTCTCCAAGAAACAGAAGATTGGTTTGATAAGATAACAGTTAATCGTAATATGAAGGAACTTACTGGATTGTCTAAACAGTTCAGTAAGATTTCTTCTGAGTCTGAATCATTACAACAGAGACTTGGAGCTTTGTATGAAGATATGGGTAATATTATTGGTAGATATTATGAAATTGGTGAAAAACACGTACCAGGTCATGATTCAGATGATATTCAAACTAAAGACATAGAAGAAAATGCATATGAAAAATTCTTTCAAGGTGCAATGAAAAAATTTGGTATTAGTTCACCAGATGAATTAGAAGATGATAAGAAAAAAGCATTTTTTAATTACGTAGATAAAAATTACAAAGCAGATAACGAAACCGATTAGGGGGATACGTGATATACGTAAAAGTTTACAATAACAATATTGAAAAAGCATTAAGTAAATTTAAAAAACAAGTAAAAGAATCAAAGTTATTGGTAGAATTAAGAGAACGAGAGTTTTTTACAAAAAAATCTACTAAAAGAAAAGAATTAAAAGCAAAAGCTCGATTAAGAATGAAAAATAATTCAAATAATTAAAGTTTTTTTTTATATTCGTATATTTATATATACAAAAAACAAATACACTACGGTCTATCCGACCATCTTGTAGTGTAACCGAAATAGTAATTCTATTATAGTTCATAATAACTATATTAAATCCAAAACGGAGAAATAAAATGGATGATCTTTTAAAAGATGCCATTGCTGATGCTAAAGCTGTTCGAGAAACTGCTTTAGAAAATGCTAAAATTGCTCTAGAAGAAGCTTTCACACCTAGACTACAATCTATGCTTTCAAAGAAGATTCAATCTGAAATGGAACATGAAGACGAAGATGATGTTGAAGAAATGCGTGGAGATGATGAAGAAGAAATGGAAGAAAGAGGTTCAATGCGTGATAACGATGAAGATCCTACTGATGACCATTCTGAAGCTATGCATGATGATGAAGATGATGTTGAAGAAATGCGTGGAGATGATGAAGACGATGAACCTAAAATGGACATGGAAAGCGTCATTGAAATCGATGGTGTTAAATATGCACCAGTAGTTTCTGAAGAAGAAGATGAAGAAGATGAAGAAGAAATGGAAGAATCTGATGATTTTGACCTTGACGAAATTCTTAAAGAATTAGAAGAGGAAGAAGATGAAGATGATGAAATGGACGAGTCTAAAGAAGACGAAGTAACTGAAGGTGAACATGAAGACGATGACAAAGAAGACGTTGACGAAGAAGTTGACGCTACAACTGGTATCGGTTCTTCTGATAACAAAAAAGGTTCAGCTGACAAATCTTCTGGCATAGGTTCAAAGGACAAAGCTAAATTCGAATCAGTTGAAGTGACTGAAGAAAAAGACGAAGACGATATGGACGAAGATATCGACCTAGAGGAAATCGTAAAAGCACTTTCTGAAGAAGAAGATGAGGAAGAGAAAAAGGATGAAAATTCTAAACTCCAATCAGAACTTGATGAGCATCGCAATGTCGTAAAATACTTACGTTCCAAATTAAACGAAGTTAACCTGCTTAATGCAAAACTACTTTTCACAAACAAACTTTTTAGGTCACATGGCTTGTCCAATGACCAAAAAATGAAAGTTGTGGAAACTTTTGATAGAGCACATAACCTTCGTGAAGTCAAATTAGTTTATTCTACTTTGGCTGAATCATTTGGTTCGAAACAAACTAAAACTGAAATTAAAGAATCTAAAGGTTCGGCTTCTAAGCCTGTTGCCTCAACTAAGTCTGAAAAGCAAGAAGTAATTGCTGAAGGACATGAGATGAGAGACAGATTTAAGAAACTGGCTGGTATTCTTTAAGACATAATTGGAGAAAACATAATGTCAAAACATAAAAACCTCGGTACTGTCGAGAAATTGATGGATGGATACAATCCTTACCGTCAAAGACAAGAGGAAACTCGTGGCTTGATTAACAAGTGGGAAGCTACAGGATTGTTAGAAGGTTTAAGTAATGAACAAAAAGTCAACGGAATGGCTGTTCTTCTTGAAAACCAGGCTCGTCAGTTAATTGACGAATCTAGTCATACAGGAACATCTGCTAATTCTGAAGAATGGAGTGGAGTTGCTCTACCATTGGTTAGAAAAATCTTTGGTGAGTTAGCTGCTCAAGAGTTCGTTTCTGTACAACCTATGAACCTTCCTAGTGGTCTGATTTTCTATCTTGATTTCAAGTATGGATCAGCACAAGCTGGTTTTGGAAGTGGTGACCAAGTATTTGGTATTACTTCTGGTTCAGGTGCAAACCCATCACAAGGTCTTTACGGAGCTGGTAGGTCAGGATATTCTATCAATGATCATACTGGTACCGAACAGTCAATGAAAGACCTTTCAGGTTCAGTTGCATGGGCCGATGTTGATTTTGAGCCAGATTTATCTGCCTCTTTGGATAATCTTAAATTCTATGATATCCCATTATCAACATTAACAGATCCGGATAAAGAAGGTGTTAAAGCTTTTGAACCAACTGGTTCTTCTGCATTAACAGCATACTATCCAGCTTACACTAAGATACTAAATGGAGCAGCTGGTAGTGAAGTTAATCCTTCAGATGCTGCAGCTTCTCATGTACGTTTTATCGTAGACGAAGATGCATCAAACCCAACTGTTTCTGTTAGATATCACAAACAGCCTTCTGATATCACTCGTGGTGATTTTGAAGCTACAGGTGCTGGTACTAGTGCTAATCCTGAAACTGATATTGATATACCAGAGATTGATATATCAATGCGTTCAATCCCAATCGTTGCTAAGACACGTAAATTGAAAGCAGTATGGACTCCTGAGCTTGCTCAAGACCTTAATGCTTATCATAGTGTTGATGCTGAAGCAGAACTTACTTCACTATTAAGTGAGTACGTTTCTATGGAAATCGATTTGGAAATCCTAGACATGCTTCATATGAATGCAAATGCTAAGACAGAACGTTGGTCAGCTAGAGTTGGATATGAGTATGATCCTAGTAGTACTCTTTTTAGAGAGTCTTCAGGAGCATCTAATGCTTACTCTAAAGGTGATTGGTTCCAGACTCTTGGTAACAAGATACAGTCTGTTTCTAATGCTATTCATCAGAAGACTCTACGTGGTGGTGCAAACTTCATCGTAGTAAGTCCTGAAGTCGCTACTATCCTAGAATCTATTCCTGGATACGCTGCTTCATCTGATGGTGATGCTAACAACAAGTCCTATGCAATGGGTGTTCAAAAAGCTGGTTTGATTAATAACCGTTACACGGTTTATAAAAATCCTTATCAGTTTGAGAACGTGATATTGGTTGGTTTCAGAGGAAGTAACTTCCTTGAAACAGGTGCGGTTTACGCTCCATATGTACCATTAATCATGACACCTCTCGTGTATGATCCTAAGAACTTTACACCAAGAAAAGGTGTAATGACTAGGTATGCGAAGAAAATCGTAAGACCTGAGTTCTATGGAAAAGTCATTGTTGCGGACGTAAATTACGTTTAATGTCAACTAAGACTGTACTTTAGGTACACTAATAAAAAGGGGAAGTATAACTTCCCCTTTTTTTTTTGCTTGTTATATTTATTAATGACTAATAGTATTTAATTTAGGAGATTTTAAATGGCACAAGAATCTATTTGGGCTGGTAGTAGTACATTTACCACAGGAAGTACACCTTGGGGATTATATGACAATGATAGTGATTTCACATCAGATGTGGATAAGTTTGCAGATTGGTGTGCTCGTAGGTTGGGGTATCCAATCATGTCAGTTGAATTACAATCTGGTTCTTTTTATGCTTGTTTTGAAGAATCGGTTTCAGAATATTCTGCACAAGTAAATCAATTTAACATAAAAGACAATTTATTACACCTTACAGGTCAAGCGACTGGTTCAAACGTAACACATAAAAAAGTTACACCAACGTTAGGTAGAACGGTATCTTTAGCTAAACAATATGGTACAGAAGCTGGTGTTGGTGGTAACGTTGATTGGAAAAAAGGTAGTGTGAATATCACAAGTGGCACTCAAGAATATGATTTAGATGCTTTATTCGCAGATGTTTCCGAAAGCGGTGAAGCAATAGAAATTAAAAGAGTTTATTATGAAGGTACACCTGCAATGCAAAGATTTTTCGATCCATACGCAACTACAGGATATGGAACAATAAATATGGTAGAGGGTTTTGGTTTTGGTAATAACTCCCCAGCAGTATCATTTACATTAATGCCTATATTTGAAGATTTACTTAGAGTTCAAGCAATCGAAATGAATGATTCAATTAGAAAATCTGCGTATTCTTTTACATTGGTAAATAATAAATTAAGAATATTTCCAGATCCAACTGCAAATAGTACTTTATATTTTGATTATGTTAAAACAGCAGATAGAGACAATGCATTGGTAACAGAACATGGTACTACATCAAACGTAGTATCAGATTTTTCTAATGTACCATATGATAACATGCAATATCAATTTATTAATGATGTAGGTAAACAATGGATACGAAAATATGGACTAGCTTTAAGTAAAGAGTTACTTGGTATTATACGTAGTAAATATGGAACTATACCAATACCAAATTCAGATACAACATTAGATGGTGATACTTTAAGAAGTGAAGCTTCAGCCGAAAAAGAAACTTTAACTACTCAACTTAGAGAAATATTAGAACAAACAAGTAGAAAAGCTCTTTTAGAAGCAGATAAAGATGAAGCTGAGTTTTTACAAGAAAAACTACAAAAAGTTCCATACCCAATTTACATAGGATAATCATATGCCAAGTCGTTTTTATTCACAAAAAGACATAGACACCTTTGATAAGTTTAATAAAGAACTTGTCGGTGATTTGTCTACAAGTAAAGATGGTATAATATATCAACCAGTAGTCGTATATAAAGTTTCTGTATATGATACGGAAGTTAATATGTATGGTGAAACTTCAAGTGGTAAAGTATATAAGCCAGGTGTTCAGATAAGTGCTATTGTTGATGCAGAAGACCAAACTACAACTACGGATGAATTTGGTCCTGATTTACAACAAAATGCATTATTTTCATTTATAAGACAATCACTTGTTGATATCAACTATGTTATTGAAATTGGAGATGTTGTGAATTGGAATAATGGATATTGGGAAATATCATCAATTAATGAAAATCAACTAGTTGGTGGACAGACAGATTATAATCATTCGGTTATATGTAATTCATTCTTAGTAAGGATATCTAATTTAAATATAGAACGAGTTAGGAGTATTTAATGTCTACAAAACCATTACCACGAAAAACTAGAATAGTAAATCGTGGATATCAATACTCTAGAAGTAAGAAAGATAATGTAAAAAATATATCTGTTACTTTGAACGATATAGATTCTGCAGTAATATATTATATAAATAATGTAATTCAACCTTCAGTACTTGACAATGGAGAAAACGTAAAAGTTCCTATAATGTATGGTTCTATGGAACGATGGAAAGTAATAAAACGTGATGGTTTTATTAGAGATAAAAAAAGACAAATAATTACACCACTTATTATGTTTAAAAGAAATACAATTGATATAAATAAAAACATACCACAAGACAAATTAGATGCAAATAATCCTCATATGTTTTACACATTTGAAAAAAAATATTCTAAACAAAATGTTTATGATAAACTAAGTGCACAGATTGGTGTTATTTCACAAAAAGAATATTATAATGTTTCGGTACCAGATTATGTAACCCTAAATTATAATTTTATTATTTGGACAAGTTACATAAACCAAATGAATGGTATAATTGAAAAATTAAATTATTCAGATGGAGCATATTGGGGTAATCCTGATAAAATGCGATTTAAAAGTGTGATAGATAGTTTTGATGACGCCACGGAAATAGGTGATACTGAAAGATTAGTTAGAACAAATTTTAACTTAACACTTATGGGATATTTGTTATCAGAAAAAGGTAATGATAACAAACCAACAACTAATAAATTCGTGACTCCTCAAAAAGTAAATTTTAATGAGTCTATAGTAGAAGAGATTTAATATGTCAAAACCATTACCAAGAAAACAACGAGTCTTAAATAGAGGATATTTATATACAAGGTCTGGTGAAAATATTAAAAATCCAGAAGTTACACTTATTGATATTGATAGTTCTATTATGTTTTATTTTGAAAATGTAATTCAACCATCTATTGAAGATAATGGAGAAAATGTAAAAGTTCCTATTATGTACGCATCACCAGAACGTTGGAGTGCAATAAAAAAACAAGGTTTTATTAGAGATAAAAAAAGACAAATGATTACACCAGTTATTGCATATCGTAGAACTTCGATTGCAAAAGACGATAGTGTTCCACAAGATAAGTTAGATGCGAATGATCCTCATATGTTTTACACATTTGAAAAGAAATTTTCACAAGTAAATAAATATGATAACTTTTCAAAACAAATAGGACTATTACCACAAAGAGAATATTATAATGTAATGATGCCAGACTATGTTACGATAACATATGATTTTATTGTTTGGACATCCTATATAGACCAAATGAATGGAATAGTTGAAAAAATAGTGTATTCGGATGGTGCTTATTGGGGTGATCCTGATAAAATGAGATTTAGAAGTAGTATAGAGACATTCGAAGATGCAACTGAAATTAGTGATACTGAAAGATTAGTTAGAACAAATTTTACTGTTACGTTAAGAGGATATTTATTACCAAAGGGTAATTTTGACCATAGGTCAACTACACAAAAATTCCTTACACCAAAGAAAGTAATATTTGGAACAGAAACTGTAGATACAATTACTAAAAATATTGGTAAAAGTGGTCAATTTCAAGATACTTTACCAGATGAAACAACTATATCAAGTGTTCCAGCAGTTGGTGATTTGGGAATAGTAGTTAGTAATCCATTGATTTTTAATCAAAGTACTGGAGTAACCCTATCAAATTCTGGTGTTGAATTTAATGGTAGTAGTAGGTTAGAACAAACAATTTCTATAGGACAAAGTGTATCTCCTACCGATAATGTAGTGTTTAATTCTGTATCTGCAAGTTCATTAATATTAGGAAGTACTATATTTAAAGATTCTCAAATAACTGGTAGTATATCTATAAACGGTTCTTTGGTAAGTGATGGTAATATAACAATAACTGGTAATGCATCTGTTGAAGGAACTTTAACTGTAAAAGAATTACATACAGAATTTGTTTCAGCTTCTATCATATTTGCTAGTGGTTCTACACAATTCGGAGATACAAGTGATGATAATCATGAATTTAGTGGAAGTGTATTAGTATCTGGTTCGTTAAGTTTGAATAATTATTCAGTTACAGAAATATCTAATGACACGAGTTTAACAGATGCAAGTTCAACTGCATTGATTACTGAAAACGCCGCTAAGACTTATATAGATGACAATGTAACCGAACCAAATGCATATTTAAGAAAACAATTTTTTAAAACTTCTACTTCAATAACAGTTCCATCAACGGCTAGTTTCACTGCAGTGTCAGCTTCAGCACCATCAGTATTATCTGCAACATCTAAAAATGATTTTATATTTTTTATAAATGGTCAGTATATGGAACACGATGCGGTATCAATACAACAAAATGGTTCTACATTTCACCTTATTGTTGATACCGATAGTATAGGTTATGATTTAGAAAGTGATGATGAGATATTGGCTATAGGTAAATTTAACTCGTAGGTATATAAATGGCTAATATTTTTAGAGGACCATTAATTATGATACAAGGCACTGGTGTTACTATAACACCCAATAACTTGGAATTACTAGGAAAAACATCACCCACAGAAATAATAACGATTGGAATTGGTAATGACATATCACCAACTGCAAATCCTATATTTTTTACATTGACAACAACAACTGAACAATTTCAAATAAATGATTATATAATAAAACCAAATGCATTAACAGGTTCGATAAGTATACTAGGAAATACTACAGTTTCATCGTTAACTACACTTGATAATATGAGTGTTTTGGGAACTACCACTGCTAAAAAAATTGAGTCTCAATTAACACAATCAATTACATTGTTTGAAAGTGGTTCTACACAATTCGGAGATACATCAGATGATACTCATCAATTTAGTGGAAGTTTTATGTCATCGGGTTCTTTTTCAGTAAATCATTCTGTAAATGGTATTTCAAATGATACAAATTTAACAGACGGTAGTTCTGTAAAGTTAGTTACAGAAAATGCTGTAAAAACTTATTTAGATGCAAATGATGATGATACAATTACAGAGTATTTTAGAAAATGTTTTGCTCATACTGGTAGTTTTATTAGTTCAACCACTTCTAGTTTTACAGCTGTAACTGCGTCTGCACCATCTGAAGTTACATCTACTACTGAACATGATTTTATGTTTTTTATTAATGGTCAATTAATGGAAAATGATGGTATTTCAATTAGACAAGCAGATTCATCCTTTCTTTTACATATAGATAACAATAGTATAGGTTATGATTTAACAAATGATGATGAAATAGTAGCTTGGGGTAAATTTAATTCATAGTTCCACTTTTCTTTTAGTACTTCTTGATATTTATAAGTATGAGAAAAAGAAGTTGGAAAGATAGAAAGAATAGAAAATGTCCTACTTGTACTAGGATATTAACATATTCTAGAAAAGATTCTTTTGATAGAGCAGTTGGAAATAATACAGTTTGTAAGTCATGTGCACAAACGGATAGAAAACTTACAATGGAGACGATACAAAAAATGCAACAACCTAAAACTGTTGAACATAGACAAAAGATTTCTATCAGTCAATACAAAAGGTCATACGATAGATACTTATTAGAAGTACAGACGCCTAATTTATCATTTGATGAATTTATAGTGGCTAGAAAACAAGGATATACATGGCAATATTAAAAAGTAAACAATTAAATCCAAATCTAACAGGTTCATTCGTCTTATCAGGTTCTAGTCAAACTTTACATGGCACTACTACTATTTTTGGAAACACTACCATAAGTGGTTCAGTAGCATCGTTAAAGGGTTCGTCAGCTGATTTAAGAATTAGACAAGATGACGATACAACTTTAATAAAATTAGAGACGGATTCAGGTGGTTCATCCGCATTATTATTATATGATAATAAACATCATAGTGGTGGTAATACAGTTGACATAAATTCTGCAGATACAAACGCCTTAACCATAAAGTCTGGTAGTTCAACAATATTTACAGTTGATAGGGATAATGTAAAAATAAGTGGTTCATCTAGTTCTACTGGTTCATTTGGAAAAGTAGATACGGCTGGTGATATTGTAGCTAGTGGAAGAATTTTTGAACAAGGAACATCAGTAATAGACCACGCTACGGCGATGGCAATAGTATTTGGAGGATAATAATGGCTAATACATTTAAAAGTGCAGCAAGTGGTTCAACAACAACGATACAGACTTTGTATACCTGTCCAGCCGCAACATCTGGTGTGGTTCATGCAGTATATTTAAGTAATATAGATGGAACTAATGATGCTACTGTAAATTTATCAATAAGTGGAAGTGCAAATTTTGTTACGAGAAGATATATATTAAAGACCATAGATGTACCAGCAGATTCAACTGTGGTAATTGAGAAACCTATTAACTTAGGTGCTGGAGATAAATTGGAAACACAAGCTTCTGCTAATGGAGATATAGATGTTTTCGCAAGTATATTGGAAATAACATAATATGGCAAACCTAAAATACATAGGTAAAAATATATTTAACCACAGTCTTGAGGTAAAGAAAGGTAATATAATTGGTGACCACACAGAGGTTATTAAAGTTACTGTTGTCTCCGATGGTGGTAATAAGTATGCTTTTGAGGGTGCTACGACACCTGATTTTACTATTGATGAGGGAAAGACTTACAGATTCGACCAATCGGATAGTTCTAATGATACTCATCCTTTAAGATTTAGTATAGTAGAAAATGGAACTTGGGGTGGTGGTAGTGCTTACTCAACAGGAGTGATAACTCATGGAACTGCTGGAACAAAGGGAGCTTACACAGAAATAAATGTTACAAAAGTTACTCCAAATCATTTATATTACTATTGTGTCAATCATAGTGGAATGGGTAATGATGCTCTTCTACTTAAAAATGATTTTTTAAACTTACATAGGGTAAGTGGTTCAGCTGTTTCAACAGGTTCGTTTGGTAAGATTATTGTTTCGGAGATGTCCAA
>Ga0115566_10002850_pt1 | contig 14154 bp, 13 predicted proteins | sample COGITO_mtgs_1204_3_FD_87173 | JGI IMG/M metagenome (GOLD analysis project Ga0115566, IMG submission 87173) | Pelagic marine microbial communities from North Sea - COGITO_mtgs_120405 | ecosystem: Environmental > Aquatic > Marine > Epipelagic | place: Germany:Helgoland, sampling site Kabeltonne...
ATCCGGACGGCGCGCCGCAAAAAGTCATCGCCGCCGTCGCTCATGAAACCCGGCTGATTGCAAAGCTCGAATACGCACCCTACTTTCTCACCGTTTATGACATCGTGCGCTTTGCCCGCTCGCAAGGCATTTTGTGCCAGGGCCGCGGATCAGCTGCCAATTCCTGCATCTGTTATTGTCTTGGCATCACCGAAGTGGACCCCGGCAAGGTCAACCTGCTGTTTGAACGCTTCATCTCGGAAGAGCGCAATGAACCGCCGGATATCGACGTGGATTTCGAGCATGAGCGACGCGAAGAAGTTATCCAGTATATCTATGCCAAGTACGGGCGCGACAAGGCCGGGCTTGCCGCCACCGTCATTACCTACCGGTCGCGCTCGGCGCTGCGCGAAGTTGGCAAGGTGTTCGGTTTGTCGGATGATGTCATTACCGCCATTTCCGCCACCAAGTGGGGCAGTTATTCCCGCGAGATCGATCCCGACGACGCCAGGCGTGCCGGGCTTGATCTCACCGACAAGCATCTGAGGCAAATGCTGGACCTTGCCTCCCAGATCATCGGCTTTCCACGGCATTTGTCACAACATGTCGGCGGTTTCGTCATCTCGCGTGACCGGCTGTCATCTCTCATTCCCATCGAAAATGCCGCCATGCAGGACCGCACCATTGTTGAGTGGGACAAGGATGACCTGGAAAGCCTCGGCATGCTGAAAATCGACGTGCTGGCATTGGGCATGCTGACCTGCATCCGCAAGGCATTCAGCTTTTTGCAGACCCGTTACGGACGCACCGAAACCCTGTCCTCGTTACCGGGCGAAGACACCGCAACCTATGACATGATCTGCCGGGCAGACACGATCGGCGTATTCCAGATCGAAAGCCGGGCACAGATGTCCATGCTGCCGCGCCTGAAGCCGCGTTGCTATTACGACCTGGTTATCGAGGTTGCTATCGTACGCCCGGGGCCCATTCAGGGTGACATGGTGCATCCCTATCTGCGCCGGCGCCAGGGCAAGGAGGATGTCAGCTTTCCAAAGGAAGAACTGAGGGACGTACTGGGCAAGACGCTGGGTGTGCCGCTGTTTCAGGAACAGGCCATGAATATTGCCATTGTGGCGGCGAAATTCTCGCCCGGTGAAGCTGACAAGCTGCGCCGTGCCATGGCAACATTCAGGCGCGTCGGCACCATCAATTCATTCCAGCAGAAAATGGTCGAGGGCATGGTGTCAAACGGCTATGACCGCGAGTTTTCAGAGCATTGCTTCAAGCAGATTGAAGGCTTTGGCGAGTATGGGTTTCCAGAAAGCCATGCTGCCAGCTTTGCGCTGCTGGTGTATGTATCGTGCTGGCTGAAGTGTCATTATCCCGACGTGTTCTGTGCCGCCATCCTGAATTCGCAACCCATGGGGTTTTATGCACCGGCTCAACTGATCCGCGATGCACGCGAACACGGAGTTGAAATGCGCGATGTTGACATCAACCATTCAGCCTGGCTGTCGACGCTGGAACCGGATGCCGAAAGGCTGCCGGTTTCGCGGCAGCACCGGCAACTGGAGGCCATCCAGAAAAACACGCACGCGGTGCGGCTGGGGCTGCAACAGGTCAAGGGACTTGGTGAGGAAGATGCACGATTGCTGGTCGAGAAACGCGCAAACGGCTATGACAGCGTACGTGACCTGTGGATGCGTTCAGGGCTGACACGCCGGGTCATCGAAAAGCTTGCAGATGCCGATTGCTTTCGCTCCATCGGGCTGAACCGGCGCGATGCGCTGTGGGCTGTGAAAGCGCTTGATCCCCTGAGCAGCACCGAACGCCTGCCCCTGTTTGCAGCAGCAGATGCACGTGACCTGCAGCGAGAGCCGGATGTTGACCTGCCCCCGATGCCGTTGGGAGAGCATGTCATCAACGATTACCAATCGCTGTCCTACTCCCTGAAAGCACATCCCCTGTCATTCCTGCGGCACCGTCTTGTAAAAGACCGCTATGTGAAAAGCGAAGCGCTGCAGACAACACCCGGCGACCGCATGGTCAAGGTTGCAGGTCTTGTGCTGGTGCGCCAACGGCCCGGCTCTGCCAAGGGTGTCATCTTTGCAACTATCGAGGATGAAACCGGGGTGGCCAACATCATTGTATGGCCGAAGGCATTTGAAAAATACCGCATGGTCATACTGGGCAGCCGGTGCATCGGCGTGCGCGGCAGATTGCAGAAACAGGACGGGGTCATTCATGTGGTCGCACACCATCTGGAGGATTTGACGCTTCTGCTGGCAGACATCTCCATCCTGGCAGACCAGATGGGAGGACTTGCAAATGCCGACGAGGTGCGTCGTCCGCAGCAGAGCATTCAAGACAAGCTCAAACCGGCATCGAGAACCGCCCGGTTCGCTCAAGGTGTCTCAGACCCCGGTGCCGATGACGAGCAACTCGCAAAAACAAGGATCGTCCGGCAGGTGCTTCCAAAGGGCCGGAACTTTCACTAGATCGTAAAAAACAAACTGCGCGCGCATGCCCCTGACGGGCCCCGAATACAACGGTGTTTTGATTTTTCCGGCAACACGCTTATATGAGTTCAGTGAAATGACGAATTTTCTTATCATCGAACATCCAGCAGTAGCGATGCATGACGGAAGACCCGGACGCCATGAGTGAAACACTTGAACAGCCAGCCAGTGGACCGAGCAAAACAAAGCCTGTGTTTTCTCAAGACCCGCACAAGACCAGCCAGCCACGGGAAAAAGTGCTAGAAGTTGCCATCGGACGCGAAGTTCGGGCATTTCGCCGCCAGCACAACATAACTGTTGCCGATCTCGCCAAGACGACTGGCTTGTCCATCGGCATGCTGTCGAAAATCGAAAACGGGGTCACATCACCGTCACTCACCACCCTGCAGGCATTGTCCAATGCCCTGTCCATTCCGCTGACCTCATTCTTTCGTGGGTTCGAGGAACAGCGCGAGGCAGTGCATGTCAAGGCAGGTACAGGTGACGAAGCCGACAGACGCGGAACGAGGGCGGGCCATCAATACAACCTGCTTGGCCATATCGGGTCCAACGCATCCGGCGTCATTGTTGAACCCTACCTCATTACATTGACGGAAGAATCCGACACGTTCCCTGACTTTCAGCACGACGGGATGGAATTCATCTATATGCTGGAAGGTGAAGTTGAGTACCGGCACGGCAACAAGACGTTCATCCTGCAGCCCGGAGACAGCTTCTTCTTTGATGCCGATGCACCGCATGGGCCCCAGACCCACATCAAGCTGCCGGCGCGCTACCTGTCGATCATTTCATATCCGCAAAACTCGTAGAGAGACATGGGTTCAATTGAACCCATGAAGTTGCTCCAGTGCCCCTGAAATGCAGCGGGAAAATCCTGCTCGAGCACACGTGCAACACCAGATCCGTGCATGAAATTTGGCTTGTGATTCTTTGTTGATTCAACAAACGTCACTCCTGCGCCTGGCACAGGCCCTGAGCGTGACCATGCAAAATCAATCATGAAAGTTCGGGCTGATTGCGCGTTCATCAGCCACCAGCGGCAGAAAACTCAAGATTTCGTCCATCCCGCCGCTTCTGTTTCATCCACAAGTACATTGACGCGATCAGGTGCGGCATATTGACAGCGCGCGGGTTTTGCAGGCATCCTCGCCATTCAACTTTTTTTACTAGCAGGCATATTTTTACTTCAATCGAAAAAAATAATTGTCCCAAGGACAAATTTGCAGGGAGGCAGAAAAATGGGGAATAATGTAGAAGCACTAACCACCGTATTCACCGAGTTTTACTACTGGGTGACGGTGGTTTTCATGTTTTTGATCCACGTTGGATTTTGCATGTATGAGGTGGGCGCAAGCCGCCGCCGCAATCACATGCACACGCTTATGAAGAACACGATGCTGATCCCGCTGGTCACCATCACCTTCTTCTTCTTCGGCTGGTGGATTTACTGGGCGTTTCCAAATGGCCCGGGCTTCATCGGTGGTCTGGAAGACGGGTCGGCCAACGCACCGTGGTCTCCAACCATGGCGACGAACCTGAGTGACCGGATCACCGGCGTTTTCTGGGCAGCGTTCCTGCTGTTCTCATGGACCGCAGCGTCGATTGTCTCCGGTTCGGTTATCGAGCGCATTCGCTCGACAGCGTTCTGGATTCACGCCGTGCTCATCGGTTCGGTGTTCTGGATCATTGATGCATCCTGGGGCTGGCACTATGCCGGCTGGATGGTCAAGGTTCTCGGCTATCACGATGCCTACGCATCCGGCGTCATCCATGCGATCGCCGGCGGGTATGCTCTCGGTGTCCTGGTGGTTCTCGGACCACGCCTTGGCAAGTTTGCTGCCGACGGCACGCCACGCGATATCCCACCGCACAATCCTTGGCTGGTCACAATCGGCCTGTTCCTGATCTATACGGGCTTCTGGGGCTTCTATGCAGCGTGCAACGTACCAATCATCTCGCCTGAAGTCATTGACGGGCAGATTACCGGCGTGACCTGGACGGCGACCAATATCTATCTCGCACCCACTACACTTGGTGCCATCACCTTCAACTTCCTGATGTCGCTGTCTGGTGGTTTGCTGGTTGCCTACATCGTGTCCAAGGGCGATCCGTTCTGGACATATTCCGGGGGCCTTGCAGGTATCATTACCGCATCTGCAGGCAATGATCTGTACCACCCGATCCAGGCCATGTTCATCGCCGGTTTCGGCACCTATTGTGCCTACAAGCTGCACTACTGGGTCGAACGCAAGTTCAAGATCGACGATGCAGTCGGCGCGGTTGCGGTGCACGGTTATGCCGGCTTCATCGGTGTGGTCATTGCCGGCTTCATGCTCTGGGGCCAACCGTCTTCACCATACGAAGGCTATGCTGCAATCAATCCACTGGGTCAGTTGCTTGGTGCCATCATCATGTTCGGTGTGCTTGGCTTCCTGCCGGCATACATCGTCTCGAAGATCATGGCCGGCATGGGCATATTGCGGATTCCTGCGAAAGCTGAACTGCAGGGCCTCGATCACCACAGCGAGATTGCCTACCAGGCAGCCGTCGATGATGTCACCAATGCTGAGCGTGAACTCGCTGCAGCCCAAAAATAAGGAGGATAGAACATGTCTACCAACGGTATGGAAAGCTGGGCTGTCGATCTGAAGGATATCGGCGCCATCTATCCCTTCCAGGGAACCGAAGTGATCCTGGTCATCCTGGGAGTGATCTTCTGGATCGGATTTCACGTCATGCAGGCAAGAGTCGAAGCCAGTGAGCTGGCTGACGCCGAGCGTGATTTCAATTCAGAGCACTCAAACAAGAGTATTGATCGCTATTAGATCACCTAGCTGAGACAAGGGCGGATGCAGCAATCGCATCCACCCTTTTATTTTGCCTGTAAAGAAAAAAACATTCCTGTGAGTTGAAAGTATTTATCTTTGATGATAGCGTTCTTGCAAGTTGTAACCCCCCTATCGAAAGAACAATAAATGTGTGGGATCGTAGGACTGTTCCTGAAAGACAAGTCGCTGGAGCCAAAGCTGGGAGCCATGCTGACCGATATGCTGATTACCATGACCGATCGTGGCCCTGACAGCGCAGGGATCGCCATTTACGGCACGGATGTGGACGCTAATACCAAGCTGACCGTCCAGTCCAGCAATCCGGTGGTGGATTTTGAAGGCCTGGACAAAGCACTGTCCAAGGCAACCAACACCCCGGTTGCCATGCGGATCAAGGATACCCATGCAGTTCTTGAAATGTCCGACGAGCATGCAGATGCGGTGCGCAAGGCACTGGACGAACTGCGTCCGGACATTCGCGTCATGAGCGCGGGCGACATCATCGAAATCTACAAGGAAGTGGGTTTGCCGAAAGACGTTGCCGAACGCTTTGACCTGGCGAAGATGAGCGGCAGTCACGGCATCGGGCACACCCGCATGGCAACTGAATCCGCGGTGACCACCATGGGCGCGCATCCGTTTTCAACCGGACCAGATCAGTGCCTGGTGCACAACGGGTCGCTGTCCAACCATAACAGCTTGCGGCGCAAACTGATGCGCGAGGGTATCGTGTTTGAAACAGACAATGATACGGAAGTTGGCGCTGCCTACCTGACCCACAAAATGAACCAGGGCAGCAATCTGGGCGAGGCCCTGGAATCCAGCCTTGACGACCTTGACGGGTTCTTCACATTTGTCGTGGGCACCAAGGACGGCTTCGGCGTGGTGCGTGATCCTATCGCCTGCAAGCCCGCCGTAATGGCCGAAACAGATCAGTATGTGGCGTTTGGTTCAGAATACCGGGCATTGGTCAACTTGCCGGGTATCGAACAGGCGCGCGTCTGGGAACCTGAGCCAGCAACCGTTTATTTCTGGGAGCACTAAGTCATGCAAACCATCGACATGGCCTCCACCGCGCTGCGCGAGGTGAACTCCACTCTGCAGGCCCAGAAAGCCGACACCAACCAGAAACAATGGGAGATCGTGAACCCCAAGGGCAGCCACGCCATTGCGTGCGGCCTCGACGGTCCGATCGATGTTACCGTGCGCGGCTCGACCGGCTACTACTGCGCCGGCATGAACAAGCAGGCGCACGTCCATATTGTCGGATCCGCCGGCCCCGGGGTTGCAGAAAACATGATGTCGGGAACCGTCATCATTGACGGCGACGCCAGCCAGTACGCCGGTGCAACCGGCAATGGCGGCCTGCTGGTGATCAAGGGTAACGCCTCGTCGCGATGCGGTATTTCCATGAAGGGCATCGACATTGTGGTGCACGGAAATATTGGCCACATGAGCGCCTTCATGGCGCAATCGGGCAATCTGGTCGTGCTGGGCGATGCCGGTGATGCGTTGGGCGACTCGCTGTATGAAGCGCGGCTTTTCGTGCGCGGCAAGGTCAAGAGCCTGGGTGCGGATTGCATCGAAAAGGAAATGCGGCCCGAACATCTGGAAATTCTGGCAGACCTGCTTGAGCGTGCCGGCGCAGACGCCAGGCCGGAAGAATTCAAACGCTATGGATCTGCCCGAAAACTGTATAATTTCAACATTGACAACGCGTCTGCGTATTGAGGCTCGACAATGAATGACATGACCAAGAATGCGGCCGGCATTCCACGCACAGTGCCGCAGAAGTCCGCAACGTTCACTGACGCCGTCAATGCCGAAATCCGCCGCGCAGCTGCAACCGGCATTTATGACATTCGAGGCGGTGGCGCCAAGCGCAAGGTGCCGCATTTCGACGACCTGCTGTTTCTGGGTGCCTCAATGTCACGCTATCCGCTGGAAGGGTATCGCGAAAAATGTGAAACCAAGGTTGTGCTCGGCACCCGGTTTGCCAAGAAACCGATCGAGCTGGACATCCCCATCACCATTGCCGGCATGAGCTTCGGCGCGCTCTCCGGCCCGGCCAAGGAAGCCCTCGGGCGCGGCGCAACCGCTGCCGGCACGTCGACCACGACCGGTGATGGCGGCATGACGGAAGAAGAGCGCGGCCACTCAAAAACCCTTGTCTATCAATACCTGCCGTCGCGCTACGGCATGAACCCCGATGATCTGCGCCGCTGCGACGCCATTGAAATTGTCGTCGGCCAGGGCGCGAAGCCCGGCGGCGGCGGCATGCTGCTGGGCCAGAAGATCTCTGACCGCGTTGCCGAGATGCGCAATCTGCCCAAGGGCATCGACCAGCGCTCGGCCTGCCGTCATCCTGACTGGACCGGCCCGGATGATCTGGAAATCAAGATCATGGAACTGCGCGAGATCACCAATTGGGAAAAACCGATCTATATCAAGGTTGGCGGAGCCCGCCCCTACTTTGACACCACGCTGGCCATCAAGGCCGGGGCCGATGTCGTCGTGCTTGACGGCATGCAGGGTGGAACGGCAGCTACACAGGATGTCTTCATTGAGCATGTCGGCCAGCCGACGCTGGCCTGCATAGGCCCGGCGGTACAGGCGCTGCAGGATCTGGACATGCACCGTGAAGTGCAATTGATCGTATCGGGCGGCATTCGAACCGGTGCCGATGTTGCCAAGGCGCTGGCGCTGGGTGCCGACGCTGTCTCCATCGGAACGGCTGCCATGGTTGCGCTGGGCGACAATGATCCACACTGGGAGGCTGAATACAACGCGTTGGGGACAACCGCCGGTGCCTATGATGACTGGCATGAGGGCCGCGACCCGGCTGGCATTACCACCCAGGACCCCGAACTTATGGCCCATTTCGACCCGGTAGCGGGTGGGCGCAGGCTGTCCAACTACCTCAAGGTGATGACACTTGAGGCGCAGACCATCGCAAGAGCGTGTGGCAAAAACCACGTTCACAACCTGGAACCGGAAGACTTGTGCGCATTGACAGTGGAGGCATCGGCCATGTCAGGTGTGCCGCTTGCCGGAACCAACTGGGTTCCCGGGCGCGGTGGGAATTACTGAAACAGCCAACGGCGACGACCCTGAAAATCTCTGAGAGGACCTAAATCCATGGCAACTGATCTGGCCCAATTCGCCAAAGACAACGGCGTCAAATACTTCATGATCTCGTTCACCGATCTGTTTGGCGGACAACGTGCAAAGCTGGTTCCTGCGCAAGCCATTGCCGGCATGCAAAAAGACGGTGCGGGATTTGCAGGATTTGCGACATGGCTCGACATGACCCCTGCTCACCCGGACATGCTTGCCGTGCCTGATCCGGACTCGGTGATCCAGCTGCCATGGAAAAAAGACGTGGCGTGGGTGGCCGGCAATTGTGTCATGGAGGACAAGTTCGTTGAACAGGCACCGCGCAATGTGCTTAGCCGGCTGATTGCGGAAGCTGCCGAAGAAGGCATGCGCGTGAAGACCGGCGTCGAAGCCGAGTTCTTCCTGCTGACGCCGGATGGCTCCCAGATTTCGGATGAATACGATACCGCTGCAAAGCCCTGCTACGATCAACAGGCGGTGATGCGACGCTATGACGTTATTGCTGAAATCTGCGATTACATGCTTGAACTCGGCTGGGGTCCCTACCAGAACGACCATGAGGACGCGAACGGACAGTTCGAAATGAACTGGGAGTTTGACGACACCTTGAACACGGCTGACAAACACTCGTTTTTCAAGTTCATGACAAAGTCCGTTGCGGAAAAACACGGGCTGCGCGCGACATTCATGCCCAAGCCGGTCGAGGGGCTGACCGGCAACGGCTGCCACGCGCACATTTCGGTCTGGGATATGGCCGGCAAGGTCAATATCTTCGCCGACAATGACATGGAACTCGGCCTGTCCACCAAGGGCCGGCACTTCCTGGGCGGGATCATGAAACATGCCTCAGCCCTGGCAGCGATCACCAATCCGACAGTGAACTCCTACAAGCGCATCAACGCGCCGCGCACCATGTCAGGCGCTACCTGGGCACCAAACACGGTGACATGGACCGGCAACAATCGCACCCACATGGTTCGCGTTCCCGGACCCGGACGGTTTGAGCTTCGCCTGGCAGACGGCGCGGCCAATCCGTATTTGCTACAGGCAGTCATTATCGCAGCAGGCCTTGACGGGGTTCGTACCCAGGCTGATCCGGGCAAGCGCCATGACATCGACATGTATGCAGAAGGCCACAAGGTAAAAGGTGCCCCGAAACTGCCGCTGAACATGCTCGATGCCCTACGCGAATTCGACAAGGACAAGGGCCTCAAGGCTTCCATGGGAAATGAATTCTCGGCCGCTTACCTTAAAATGAAACACCAGGAATGGAATTCATACGCGTCGCATTTCTCGCAATGGGAAAAAGACAACACACTGGATATCTAGATCGAGTTCAACCCGGCTCATCCCGCAAAATGAGTGTTGCACAGCCCACATGAGGCTGGCCAACAGGCGTCAAAACTGATCTAATCCAACGGGTTATCAACCTTGTTAAAATGGAGCGCCGTCGTGCTTGCCGATGATCTGCGCAATCACTTTCTGACCTGGCAATGCCGCATCCGTCAAATCGCCATGCGCGAGGCAGACGGTCGTCCCAGCCAGGCCATGCGACCGCGTGTGCTTGACGGTAACGGTGACGAGCTTTCGCCCGGCATCATTGTTTTGCTGGTGCGCGAAGACTCGTTTGAAAGCACCGAGTTTCTCAAGTTCCAGGTGCAGAAGCACAATGACCCGCAGGACGTCTATAAAAAATCTCTGATCTTCCTGCAATCCACGCACTATCATCGCGCCGCTGAATTTTCCGACGAAATGACAGGGTTGTTCAGCAAAGGCTCGGCACTGGTCGAGCGCATGATCGCAGACGAAAAAATCACCCTGGAATTCAGCCAGTTCTCGCAGACCTACACCTTGCCGTGCCGGACCCGATTGCTCGAGGCCGACGAAGCAGCCTACCAGGCAACGTTGTGGCATAACCGGGTTTTCAATCCGAACATCGGCGCCGATATCGATATCGTGGGCTTTGAACCCGACTGGGATGAAGCTGTTGCGTTGATGGATAGTTCCGCAAAGGCAGGGGGTTAGCCCGCCGCCGAAAATCCGCTGCCGGGGGACAGATAGTCCTTTCGCACCGGCGAAAAAATATCCAGCACCACCGCGCCGTCGGGTCCGGCTTTCATGGTGTGCATGGCATTGGGCGGCGTACGCCAGATATCACCCTTGCCGATGTGGAATTCCTCGTCATCCTGATAGCGGGTGGCAGAACCCTCCAGCATCACGCCCCATTGTTCTTCCGGGTGCTGGTGCATTTTCCCCATGGCATGCGGATCAATACGCACCACGGAGAGCATCGCGTTCTCACCGGGAAAAATCGTCGTGGTCATGCCGTCTGCAAGCTGGCGTACAATGCCACCTTCCTCGCTGTCGAGATTAAACAGTTCAATTTTCGAGCGGGCCATGGACCTCTCCCTGTTGTCAAATCAATGCACCGCCGGACAACAATCCGGCGGAGCATGGTTTTATTAAAGCATAGCCGGTAAAAGTGCCGGAGCGACACGAGGTCCGCCGAACCGCGTACAGCTTCAGAACTTTCGGTAGGCCTTGTTCAGTGTCACCATGGGATGGTCCGGCGACATCTGGAACTTGATCAGAAGTTCGCGGGCAATCATGTCACGATCCTGCTGGTTGTCCGGCAGGTTGTAGCTTTCCGGGATCGCCACCCAACCATTGATGTTGCGGTCAAAGACGGCGGGCTTGCCGTCGTCATAACCCATGTGAACATCTTCCAGCCAGTTGAGATCTTCCCAGCCCATGAACTCGATATAGCCTTTGAGAAAATCGGTGATGCGATTGTAGTCAGGTAACAGGTTCACATCGTATCGATAGCCGATGTGCTGCCCGATTATCTGCTCACGCTCCGAGTCGATCCCGCCGCCTTTGAGGAAGTGATCGACGTCTCCGATTTCGGCGCCTTTGTAGCCTGTTCCAGCCATCTTCGCGTCTCCTTCAAATGTGATGGTAATCGGCAACGCCGACGGTGTAATCGGTGCCGGCAAGCGGCACCTGGGCTATGGCGGAAGCCTCCATCGTCAACGCGGCCAGATCTTCCGGCTCAAGACTGTGAATGTTGGTTTTGCCACAGGCACGCGCCATCATCTGGGCTTCCATGGTCAGCGTGTGCAGGAAGTTGTAGACCCGCTCTGCCGCCTGATCAGGGTCGAGGCGCTTGCGCAACATTGGATCCTGAGTGGCCACACCAACAGGGCAACGCCCGGTATGGCAGTGATAGCACTCACCCGCTTCCACACCCATCTCTGATGGATAGTCGGCTTCCTCGATATCCTTGTTGCAGTTCAGGGCCATCATGGCCGAATGGCCGATAGCGATGGCGTCCGCACCCAGGGCAAGCGCCTTGGCAACGTCGCCACCATTGCGGATACCGCCTGCATAAACCAGCGTGATCTCGCCGCGCTTGCCGATATCATCGATGGCACGCCGGGCCTGACGAATTGCCGCCATGCCGGGCACCCCGGTCTCTTCTGTCGCCAGATGCGGGCCGGCGCCTGTGCCGCCTTCCATTCCGTCAATGTAGATCGAGTCCGGATCGCACTTCGCAGCCATGCGCACATCATCATAGACGCGCGCTGCGCCAAGCTTGAGCTGGATCGGGATCTGCCAGTCGGTCGCTTCGCGAATTTCCTGGATCTTGAGGGCAAGGTCGTCCGGTCCCAGCCAATCCGGATGCCGGGCTGGTGAACGCTGGTCAATGCCGGCGGGAAGCGAGCGCATTTCAGCAACCTGGTCGGTCACTTTCTGGCCCATCAGATGGCCGCCGAGACCCACCTTGCAGCCCTGCCCGATGAAGAACTCGCAGCCATCGGCAAGCTGCAGGTGATGCGGATTGAAACCGTAGCGTGACTGGATGCACTGGTAGAACCATTTCGACGAATAGCGCCGTTCATCCGGGATCATGCCACCTTCACCGGAACATGTTGCAGTGCCGGCCATGGTCGCGCCGCGTGCCAGTGCGGTTTTCGCCTCGAACGACAGGGCGCCGAAACTCATCCCCGTAATATAGATCGGAATGTCGAGTTCGATCGGGCGCTTGGCGCGCGGTCCAATAATGGTCTTTGTCAGGCATTTTTCCCGATAGCCTTCGATCACGAAGCGGGTCAGCGTGCCGGGAAGAAACGTGAGATCATCCCAATGGGGAATTTTCTTGAACAATGAGAAGCCGCGCATGCGGTAACGGCCGAGTTCGGACTTGATGTGAATGTCATTCATCACCTCCGGCGGAAACACGAACGATTTGCCGAGCTTGTACTTCTTCTCGACCTGCAACTTGGAATGGCCGGTTTCTTTTTTGGTCTTGCCAGTCATGGGATTCACTTTCTGTGTTGTGGGAGCCTGAAAATCCGGTCGCTAAAGGACCAGCTTTTTCTCCGACGGTTCGAGGTTGTCGTAGCTCCACAGCTGTTTTCCGGCGACGATCTTGGTGAAATGGTCGACACCCTTGTCTGGCATCATGTCGTATTGCGACAGCTTTCGGGTCAGCCACGCCTTGTCCAGATCGGTCAGTTCGGCAGGGATGGCGTCCACGCCCAGGTCCCTAATTTCACCGCCCACAAAGATGGTGCCGTCATACATGGAATCGCCCAGGTTCTTGCCTGCATTGCCGCACACCACCATGCGGCCGCGCTGCATCATGAAGCCGGAAAATGCGCCGGTGTCACCGCCAACCAGAATGGTTCCGCCCTTCTGGTCAATGCCGGTACGTGACCCGACCGAGCCCTTGCAGACAAGATCTCCGCCACGAATGGCCGCACCGAAGGTCGAGCCGGCGTTTTTTTCAACAACGCAGACGCCGGCCATCATGTTCTCGGCAAAAGACCAGCCAACACGGCCCGATATGCGAACCGTCGGACCATCAAGCAGGCCGCAGCCGAAATAGCCCAGTGAGCCATTCACGATGAAATTCGTCCGGTGAAGAATGCCGACAATGATCGAGTGCTTGGCGCCGGGGTTCTCAAGGACGACTGTCCCATGTCCGGATTTGATGAGGTCACGGATTTCACGATTGATCTCGGTTGCTTCCTTGCCTTCGCAATCAACCGAACCACGCTTGTTGAAGTCTACATCCGGCGCGAACGCATAGGCATATCCGCCCTCGTTTTCCAGCGAGAACATCGTCTTGATATCCCGGCCTTTCAACGGCTCCGTATGGAGGCCCATCATTTCGCTTGTATCGGCTGATGTATCTACGCCTGCCATACTCTTACCTCCTCGTCATAGGGGTCCCAGGTATCGATTTCGTGGGGAACGATTGCGCGGATCGCGACTTCTTCAGACGCCAACGCAACCATGTCGTCGGTTTCATAGAGAACCATGGGCTTGGCAGCCATCGAGTCCTTGGCCATGCCAAGTTGATCCTTGGTGGTCACCAGGTAGGTGAAAACGCCATCAATCTCGTCAATGGACTTTTTAAGCGTGTCTTCCAGGGTCATGCCCTTTTCCAGGCTGGTGGCCACGTAAACCGCCAGCAGCTCGGAATCGCAGTTGGAGACGAACCGCTGTCCTTCACGTTCGAACTGACGGCGCATCAGCCAGTAATTGGTGATCTGGCCATTATGCACCACCGCGATGTCGCTGTAGGGATAGGCCCAGTAGGGATGCGCAGAGCGGATATCGACATCCGACTCGGTGGCCATGCGGGTGTGACCGATACCGTGTGTGCCGGTAAAGTTGCCCAGCCCGTAGGCGCTGGAAACCAC
>Ga0115566_10002852_pt1 | contig 14153 bp, 7 predicted proteins | sample COGITO_mtgs_1204_3_FD_87173 | JGI IMG/M metagenome (GOLD analysis project Ga0115566, IMG submission 87173) | Pelagic marine microbial communities from North Sea - COGITO_mtgs_120405 | ecosystem: Environmental > Aquatic > Marine > Epipelagic | place: Germany:Helgoland, sampling site Kabeltonne...
TGAAAAATAATTTCGGAATTTTTCGTGGAGACGAGATCTATGAAGTACATATTATTTTTGATGCTCATGCCGCTCCTTATATTAAAGAAAGAAAAAGGAATGACTCACAAAAAATAAAAATTAGAAATGACGGAGGCATTGATTTTCATATTCAAGTTAATCATTTAATTGAAGTTAAATCTTGGGTAATGAGCTGGGGGAAACACGCCACTGTTGTCCAACCTAATGAACTCGCTGTTGACATCAGAGACGAACTTAAAGAGACCATTCAAAAGTACCCTAAAACATAAAGACAATATATGTCCCCCCATTGGTGTTAGTCTAAAGTATGTTAATTGATGATCACGAATTTGAAGAACTTAATCCCATTATTCATGAAAATGAAGAAGAAGGTTTTATTGAAGCTGAAAATGGGGGCTCATTCATGAGCTTTTTACTAGGGGGCATTTTTGCAAACATGATTATGCCCAAAAAGGAAAAGACCATTAAGCTCCAAGAAATTCATAAACCTAACCCATCAGCTAATTTGATGAGCCAAGAGGAAAAAGACTTTCTATCTTGCATTTGGTCAATAGAGAAAGAAATCAAAAAAGCTGAAAAAGATGGTAAATGGGTTCGCCTTTACTGCCTTCTCCAAACAGTCCGACATCTTAACGAAACTGAGTGGGACAAATTCATCGAAGGAAATTATGGCAACCAAGAAATCCTCGATCAAAATTTACTAGTTCTTTTGAATTATATCCTAGAGATAAAACCAGAAACAGTTTACTGGCCAAAAGTAAGTGACTCAGTCAAACAAGACTTGGAGAATGGTGGTCTAAGGGTCGATTTGGAGGACCTTTCATATACTTTTAATGGAAAACCCTTGACCGAAGAGCCATGGTAAAGAAATTGTAAATTAACTTTTTTCCGTAAAATGACTTTTCAACTCCACACTTCTAACGAAACCGAAAGCCTTCTTTCCGAACTGGTTTCCCAAATTCAAAGTACCGATCCATTTGAAAAAAGGTTGGTGATTACAATGGGAAAAGGTATGCGAACTTGGCTCAAATTGAAAATCGCAGAAAAACTAGGCGTTTCGGCCAATCTTCATTTCTTATCCACAGAGAAAATAATTTGGGATATCGCGAGTGATAATATACGTACAGAGAACCAGAACCAAGCTAATCCGTTTTCCAAGGAAAGAATGGCTTGGAAAATAAGGAATATTCTTTCTATGGTGATAATAGATCATCCAGATGAATTTGAGATTGTCGCTTCATTTATTGCCGAGGATGATCCTCTGAAAAAAATTCAGTTTTGCTGGGAAGTGGCTAATGTGTTTGATGGTTACTTACATTACCGCCCCAAATTAATTGAACAGTGGGAAAACGGACAGATACAATCTGAAAATAAGGACGAAGCTTGGCAGGCAATATTGTGGAAAAGAATTAGCGGAGATATGCCCTGCCCTCCATTAGTCACCCTCACAGATGAAGTGTGTTTTGCGTCAAAAAGCCCGCAAAAGATTTATTTTTTTGGTTTTTCTCCCATTCCTCCGGTCCACATGAAGGTCTTTGCAAAGTATGCAGAGAAAAAAGAATTGCATGCTTTCCTTCTTCAACCAACCGAACATTACTGGCAAGATGTACTTTCAAACCGTCAGCGTTTACTACTGCAAGAAAATGGAGAAGCCATGTTTCTTGAACTAGGTCCCCCACTCCTTGGAAACTTGGGTAAGAATTGGCAAAAGTTTATCTTTTTACTCGAAGATTTAGATATTTATCAACCCGAGTTCATTCATTCCACGAGAAAGAATAACTCTAAGAATGCCTTACATTCTCTACAAAATCATTTACTTAGCATGCCCGAAGGAAATGATTTTCAAAAAATTGAATATCAAAAAGAAGATACAAGCATTCAGTTTCATTCCTGCCATAGTCCCCAAAGAGAAGTCAATGTGCTTCAGGATTTTCTCCTCGACCAATTCAATCAAACACCCGAACTGTTACCAAGTGATATTCTTGTTCTATGCCCACGAATTCAAGAGTATTCGGCTCTCATTAAAAGTACTTTTGACAATCCTGAAACATTAGAGAAGAAAATTCCTTATGGTATTTGTGATCGACAATGGAGAAATGAAAGTCGAGTAGTTGACACATTTTACCATTTACTTGAATTTGCAGAAGGACGAGCAAATTCTAGGGAATTTTTCACACTAATCAGCAGACCAGCTATTTGTAAAAAATTCGATCTCCAAGAGTCAGACCTCGAGGTTATTCGTTGGTGGATCGAAGAAACTAACATTGCTTGGGGCTACGATAGTGAACATAAGAAATCTTTAAATCTCCCTCCTTTCAATGAGAACACTTGGCAAAATGGAATCGATCGGATGTTAATTGGATTTTGCTCAGGAAAAAGCACCAACGATCAATTTGATGATCTTTTACCTCTTGATGAAATTGAGGGCAGTCGCGTAGAGCTTTTGTCTAAATTAATTACAATAGTAGAAGCTCTGAAAAAGCTTTCAAATATTTGCTTCTCAAGACACAAGCCCTCTACTTGGCAAGACATTATCGAAGATTATTTATTGAAAGTCTTCTTTCTTGATGAAGAAGAAACACACACCGACTTAACCGAACTTAGAAAATCGCTTAAAGTCCTAACCAACGAAGCTGGTGACGAGGCCGATAAAGAACCCCTTCCAGTTATTCGCTTTCACTTAGAACGTACTTTAAATGACAAGTCGCCATTCTCGCGGCATTTGACTCATGGAGTCACTTTCTCTAGCCCGCGATCCGCTCGTGGAATTCCAGCTAAGGTCATTTGCTATTTAGGGCTAGATGGTGGTGCTTTTCCTGCACACCTAAGCCGACCTAGTTTTGACTTGTGCAAACTAAAACCAAAATTTGAAGACCGTAATCAAGCAGAAGAAGACCGACTATTAATTCTAGAATCACTCCTCTGCGCCCGCCAATGCATTTACTTCAGTTTCAAAGGACAATCGAATAAAAATAATGAGCCCATTCCCCCATCTGTAGTGGTTGATGAGATTCTAGAACAACTTGATCACATTATTGATTTTACGAATATAAATTTATTCAAATCTGCTAAAGACGCTTTTTTGTTCGTTCACCCTCTACAACCTTTTGGCAAGAATTATTTCAAAAGTAACAATTCTAACGACTCCAATCGTTTCATTTCGGAAAATCGTCCTCGAAGTTTCTCAAAAAGAAATTGTGAAGCGGCTTATGCTCTTACCCAAGATCGATTTAAAACCGAATCTTTTTCTTTATCGCTTCTTCCAGTACAAGATGAAGGTTCAAATCGAATTCAACTCAATGACTTAATTAATTTTTGGAAAGGGCCTTGCACCTACTTCGTTAAAAATAGACTTAACATTTCAACATGGGATGACGAATCCTTGCTCCCCGAACATGAACGCCTTGATTTGTGCCCAATTAAAGATTCGGCAATTAAATCTAGAATGATCGATAGAATAATCGATACACCTGAAAAAAGGGACTTGATCGGCCAGGGTTTTTCAGTCGAAAATAAGAATTTACATCAAGAACTTATTAAAGCTGGTCTTTTGCCTCACGGAACCTTAGGAGATGCATTGAATGCTTCTTTCCAAGGTGAAGTACAAGTAATTTTGAACCGTGTTCCTATCAATTTCAACCAACCTTCAAACCTTTTCTCAAGTGTGGTCGAGATTGATAATATTCAATTGGAAGGAACTTGTAGATCAATTTTTGGGGATACCCAGGGCCTCTTTTTTTCGTCAAAATTAAAGGGCAAGCATTGCATGGAAGGCTTAATTCGCCATCTTTGGCTTAATTCATCCGAGGAATTCACAGGGAATATTAAAACTATAATCGCAGGGAAGGATAAAAGTTATCTATTGGAAAAAAGAGCCTCCCATCAATGTATACTGCAACTGGAAAAACTAATCGAATTGTACAAACAAGGAAGAAATCGTCCCCTACCCTTTTTTCCTAATTCATCAATTCATTGGTTAGATCAGACACAAAAACACAAAATTACAAAGCCAAAAGCCAACGCTAAAAGTCCACTCGGGTGTGCCCAGTCTGACTGGAATAAAGAACAAGGGGGTGAAGGTCATGAGTTCGCCAACCAACTTTGCTACCCGCAAGACCCCTGGGAAAACGAAGATACAATTGAAATGAACGAGCTCATTATGAACATTTTAGATGAGGAAGGAATGTTTATCCAATGAGTCCTCCTAAATTTAATGCAGATACAGCGACATTACTCGTAGGAGAAACTATGATCGAGGCCAATGCTGGTACTGGTAAAACATATACTCTTTGCCGCATCGTAGAAAGATTGATCTTAGAGAAACAAATTCCGATTGAGAGAATTCTTGCGGTCACATTTACCAATGCTGCAGCTTATGAATTAAAAGAGAGAATAAGAAAAAACTTAAGAGAGAAAAAAAAATCGCTCGCAAAACACGAAAAGGACTCTCGAAACCTTCTCTCCAGAGCATTAGCTAATTTTGACAATGCTAGAATCTTTACCCTCCACGCCTTTTGCAAATATTTGCTTTCGGAATTTTCGTTTGAATGTGGAGTTCGTCCTAACTCCGACCTAATCGTCAATGAAGAACATTTAATAGAACAAGTAACCTTAGATTTTCGTAGGTTTTATTTTTTAGATTCTACTCCTTTTTGTTCGGCCTTGGCTTACACTGGAAATTTACGAACTGAAAATTTAATTAAAGCCTTTAATACAAAAGAGAGTGACACCAAAAATAACGAAACTCTTAGCCAAAAGGAATTCGATGAGATGGAATATAATGCTCATTTAAAATACAAAACTTTGGTGAATACTTGGAAAGCTCAATTTTCAGAAATTAAAGATTTTCTATTTAATAAAGGAGCCCAAAATGGAGCTAAACCGAAAAACAACTTTTTCGAGTTTAAACAAAGATTTGCTAGTGCAATAGAACAGATTGAATCACCTTCGCCAGATTATGGTCTCATCCATCTAATCAGAATAAATCTAAAAGAGGAAATTAAACCAAAAAATGGCCAAAATTGCCCCTCTTTTTTTGGGGTGGCACAGACCTTCTGTGAGGATTGCCAAAAAATTGAAGATTTTATAATCGAGAGATTTTTAACTTATGGTAAATCTCAACTCTCAAAATTAAAGGACAAACTTAACCTTAGAACTTTTGATGATTTGCAACAACTTGTCGCATTAGGCTTAGGTGGAGAGAGAGGTTCATCACTAATCGAAAAAGTATTTTCGCAATACGATGCAGCTCTTGTTGATGAGTTTCAAGACACGGATCCTTTACAATTTGAAATACTTCGAAAGCTCTTTACAAAAAGTTCAAGCGAAGAAAAAAAGCATATTTTTTACATCGGTGATCCCAAACAATCTATCTACAAGTTTCGTGGAGCTGATTTAAACAATTATTTAAAAATTCGAGGCAACTTGGAAAAAGACAATATTTGTTCCTTAACGACTAATTATAGAACACATCCATTATTGGTGGAAGCAACCAATCAATTCCTCACCCTTCACTCAGCAAACAAGCACGAACAGGCAAATGACAACCTGTTTATGGACGAAAGAATAATTTTCGAAAAATCTGAAGGACACACTGAACGAGATGAAGAAAAGCTTCTAGTTCGAGAAGAGAGAGACTTGGCACCCGCACCTTTCAATATTCGATTTTCGCCAAAATTAACTAAAAATGAAACACAAAAAGAAGTGGAAGCGGGCATTCTCAATGATATTACCCATGAAATTCTTTCCCTTCTTGATCCAGATAAAATAACAAATATTGGAGGACGACCTATTCGTGGCTCCGATATTGCGGTGCTTTGCCGAACTAACCCAGAGGTGGATGCTGTTTATGCAAAGTTAAATGAGTTTGGCATTCCTTGCGTATTACAGGCAAGCAGATCAATTTTTCACTCAGAAGAAGCGAAACATTTTAAGTTTTTGATGGAAGCTCTTCTCTCTCCAAATGACGCAAGTAAAATTCGAAAAGTCTTAGTTCTTCCTCTTTTTTCCTTTACCGCTATAGAATTAGAAAATTTTGAAGTAAATCCAGCAAATTGGGATTTTTGGGCAGATCGATTTTCTGCTTGGAGTAAACTTTGGGCGAAGCATGGACTCAGCTACGCATTACAAAGCCTATTGAGGGACGATTTTAGAAATATAAACGATCTTAAGAATAAATTATACCAGCCAATACAGCAAAGGATACTAAGTCAGTCTAATGGGGAAAGAAGAATGACCAATTACCTCCACTTAAGTGAGCTTCTCTACCAAGCAGAACAAACCGTGTCATCAAATTTCCCTCGCAATCTTTATCTTTGGTATATTAAGCAAATTCAAATGAATACGGATATCGATGAAGCGGATGCACGCCTTGAGTCTGACGACGATGCAATCAAAATTCTTACCATTCACAAATCGAAAGGACTTGAATTCCCAATTACTTTCATTCCTTTCAGTTGGAAAGTCCCTTTTAAAAAAGCCAAGGACTTAGAAACTCAACAGGAAGGGATGCGTTTACTTTATGTTGCCCTTACTCGAGCCTCTTCTCGTATGTATTTTTACATTCGAGAACCCAATAAAAATTTTGCCTTCTCGAGTATCGCTCGATGTATTTCCGAAAATATAAGTAATGCCTTGGAGACCCTTGAAAAAAGACCAGATCTTTTCTCGGTTGAAAATTGTAAAGTGGGAAAACCCGAAAGAACTTATCAGCGAACAATTTCTGAATCGAGTTACAGATCGCTGGAATTTTTAGGGACTATTCCATCTGGATATTTAACCAGCTCATTCTCTCAGAAAATTAAAGGTCAAAATAAAGAAAAAGATTTAGATGAAAGCGAAAATTTCTCTCACTCACTTGTTATTCCTTTTGGTCAAAGAAAAAAAGCCCACGCATTCCCAGCAGGAACCAAGGCAGGAAATTTTTTCCATGAAGTTTTTGAAAATATCGATTTCCAGGAAAACGATCATAGTGCTACGATTGATTTTCAATTGCGAAAACATGGCCTCAGGAATGCCGATCCAAAAATTGCCCATGGTCTTGTATTGTCTGCCCTTAATACTCCTTTAAACAAACATAACGGTGCAGTTCTGAAACTTTCTGAAATTCTTAAAGAGAATCTAATGGTAGAATTAGAATTTCATGTTCATGCTCCAGACTTTTCTTTTCACGAATTGGGTCAACATTTAAGCCTAGTGGCACCCAATAATTTATTCAGTTCATACCTTCTGGGAAAAGCAGACGAGAGCATAGTTCAAACGAACCAATGTTTCTTTAAAGGATTTATCGATCTCACATTTAGGCATAACCAAAAGTATTACATTCTAGATTGGAAATCGAACCTGCTTACGGGGGAACAGGGTGCTTTTGCTTCGAAGTCATTACCTAGCACTATGGCTCATTCGGACTATATTCTTCAATACCACCTTTATACCCTTGCCCTTCATCGTTTTCTTAAACAAACAATGCCCAATTCCTATAATTATAATCAGAATTTTGGCGGCAACTATTACCTCTTTCTTCGGGGAATGTATGAACCATCCCTACCCGACGACGGAATTTTCTTTGATTGTCCACCCGAATCCATGATCGAGTCGATGGACCAATTCTTTAGCGTAGAAAGGGCTCAGTCCCATGCTTGAATCCACTTCCCCTTTTCCAAAACAATTACTCTCTTTCTTTGAAAGATATTCTGGCGGCTCTCTAAAAGAAGCTCTTCCGCTTTTGGAGAATTTATACTTACAATTACTTGCTGGAAATGCCTCCATCGAAATCGATGCCCCAGACAATAAATCGGTTAAAATTTTAAGACAAAATTCAATAGTCGGCTCCGAAAACGAGAGAACGCCCCTTGTCATGGCACAAGAAGGGAACCTTTATTTCCGAAGGTATTTTGACTACGAAACTTCCCTCGCCCAGCGGCTTGTGCAGTGGAGCAAGGAAGCAAAAAATAACCATACTGAAATTGATCATCAGATCATAAAATATTTCAAAGACGCCCCAGACCAATTAAATGCAGCCAAGCTTGCCCTTCGAAATAACTTTGCAGTGATTACCGGGGGCCCAGGGACAGGCAAAACATACTTATTAGTCGCGATCCTAGCTTCACTATTAAAAGAAAGCCCTGAGTTATCTATCTCCTTAGTAGCCCCCACAGGAAAAGCCGCTCAGCGAATGACGGAATCGATTCAAGCAAACCTTAAGCTCTTCGAACTCAGTCCCGACGAAAAAGAAAATTTCCCACAAAACGCATCAACCATTCATCGATTACTTCGGCCTCTACCACCCTCAATTCATTTTCGCAAGAAATCGGAATCTCCCTTGAATGCAGACTTTGTTATCGTAGATGAAGCCTCTATGGTAGACCTTCCATTGATGTCTAAACTAGTCGACGCGATCCGACCTACAAGCCGTTTGCTTTTAATTGGTGATGTTGACCAACTTGCACCCGTAGAAGCGGGAGCTCCCCTCGCCTCTATTGTTCGGCACTTTTTATTGCCGCATCAACCCCAACTTGTTGCGAAGCTCTCGACAAATCGTAGATTTGGAAAGGACAGTTCAATTCACCGGCTATGCCAAGCAATTTCTCGGGGAAATGCAAATGAGGTAATCGAATTAATTGATCAAGGATCGACAATTGATTTTGAATATGATGAAGGAACATTCTCCCAAGAAGCGGATCAAATGATACGGCTTGGCTACGCAGGCCTTGCTCAAGCCAAAACTCCTGCCGAAGCCCATCAGGCGTTTTTACATTTCCAAATTCTTTGCCCTACTCACGAAGGTGAATGTGGGGTTAATTCGATTAATGAAAGAACTCAGAAACTTCTTGGAATTAATCAAACAATAAAGAATAAATCTGTCCGCTATTCTGGAATGCCTATCATCATCGAACGGAATGATTATGGAGTAAATCTATTCAATGGAGATATTGGGATTTTCCTTACCGACGAAAACCAACCAGAGCGACTAGCCGCTTGGTTTCTGCAAAGCGATGGTACTTACCGAGCAATTTCACCAACCCGCCTACCGCCCTATAAACTTGCCTACGCGATGACCGTTCATCGCTCACAAGGCTCAGAATATGACCAAGTGATGATAATGCTTCCCTCTATTCATTCTGAGCTACTTACTCGACATCTTCTCTATGTTGCATGTAGTCGTGCACGAAAAAAAGTAATTCTGTTAGGATCTAAAAAAGTGATTGAGCAAAGTATCAAACACTCCACCCCATCTCCGACCGGGCTCCAGAATAGACTCATTCAAGCCTAATCATTTTTGAATATTGAACTTCTAAATCTTTTGATTACGAATAAGTATAATTTTTACACTCAAATAATTATTTAATTATGACCGATCCAAACCTGACAATGTACGGCTCCAAGCTTAAACCCGAAGAGCTGAAAAAATTCCTTGAACATATTTTTACAGAAAATGACAAAAGAAATGGCCCCGGAACTCCAGTTTGTATTTGGGGAACACACGGACTAGGCAAGACTCATATTGCGAAAGCCTTTGCCAAGGATAGAGGGTGGCAATTCGTTGATGTACCAGTCGCTCAATTCGAAGAAATGGGGGATCTACATGGTTTGCCTAGAGAAATGGACCCTACACCTGAAAAGCCAATGAGCGGAGACGAATATACTGTTTACCTTCCTCCCCATTGGGTTCCAAAAGAAGAAGGGCCTGGAATTCTTCTGCTCGACGACTTTAACCGGGCAGACGATCGCATCCTGCGAGGTATCATGCAACTACTTCAAAATTTCCAACTTACTTCATGGGAATTGCCATCTAAATGGCAAATCGTAGCAACTGCCAATCCAGAGGGCGGAGATTATTCGGTCACTCCATTGGACGACGCAATGCTCACACGAATGATTCACTCAACCCTTGAATTCGATGTCAAGGATTGGGCTAAATGGGCCGATGGGGCCAAGTTAGATAAAAGGGGTATTAGTTTCGTGCTAACCCACCCAGAGGCTATTACGTTCAAACGAACAACCCCTCGAACGCTAGATCAGTTCTTTAGGCAAATTGAAAACATCAAGGACTTAGAAAAAGAGGAAGATCTTGTCCGTAATCTTGGAATGGGTACATTAGACGATGTTACTGTGGCTGCCTTTACCAGTTTTATCCGAGATGACTTGACTCAATTAATTGATCCGGAAGAAATTCTCGAAACAAGTGACTTTGCCAAAATTAATCAAAGGCTCAAAGAAGTAGGTACAGATAAAAAAGGAAATAGAAGAATAGATCGTCTTTCAACTATTTGCACTCGACTCTTTATACATGTGACCCAAGAAAGATTTTCTCCGGGACCCAAAGAGCAAGAAAATCTAATTGCATTTCTAAACTCGGAAAATATTCCGAAAGAACAAAAATTTGGGATGGCATTAGACATCAGTAACGAAGCTCCCGAACATCTCCGTGAATTAATGATTAGAAGTAATCCACAGATTGCTAAAATGCTCTTAGAATCAATGTAAAATGACCATAAATATTGAGGATGAACTCTCTAGATGGGTGATCAAGTTATTACTTCGAGAGCCCTTCTTTGCTCATTTCTTAGGACAGGTATCACGAGTTATTTCTGAAGATATTACTGAAACTGCAGCAGTTGGACTCAGAAACAAGGCAATTTCTTTGTATATTAACCCAAAATTTTTCATGCAAGAACTCAACTCGACTGACGAACGAGTCGCTGTTCTCAAACACGAAGTTCTTCACCTAGTTTTCAAACACCTCTACCGTCACCAAACTAATTGGGATTCCAAAACCGCAAATATTGCTGCCGACATTGTCGTTAATCAATATGTGAGTCCTTGGCCTTTGCCCAAAGGAGCGATTCTTCTTGGACAATTTTCTGTTTTGGAACTAGAGCCCGAAGAAACTGTAGAATATTACTATGCCAAATTAATCGAAGCTCGCCAAAATGCACCTCAAGAAATAAAGAGTATCGAACAAGAGCTTGCTCAATCCACAGAAGATCAAAAAAAGAAGAAGGGAAAAAAATTAGAAAAACAGCTTGAGGGATGGAAATTTATCGACGGCCTGTTGAACAAAAAAGGTGAAGGCGGGCCAACAATATGGATGGATGACCATGGAAACTGGTCGGATCAATCTGCAGACGAGGCTGAACTTCATCAAATCGAAGATGCCATTCTTATTTCGAAAAATCGAATGAAAGAGAAAGATTGGCAGGATTTGCAAAAAACACCTCAATTCTTACAAGATTTAGTGAGTGCAATCCTCGAGAAAAGAAAACCTCAAGTGGACTGGAAAAGAAGCCTGCGCATCTTTGCAAATAGTAGTAGGCATACGAAGGTGGTTGGAACAATGAAACGATACAGCAAACGCTTTGGAGAGCCAAGTTCAGGCATCAGGATAAAGTCTTTTCAAAGAATGGCAGTGATTATCGATACTTCTGGATCGGTCGATGATCACTCGCTTTCGCTCTTTTTTACAGAAATTCATGCGATGTGGAAAAACCGTGCAGAAATCCTAGTGATTGAATGCGATGCGGAAGTCGGCCAAACTTACCAATATCGAGGAAAATTCCCTAAAGGGGTGAGCGGTCGCGGAGGTACCGCGTTTAATCCAGCATTCGAATACCTGCAGAAAGAAAGAAAACGAAAAAAATTCGATGGGTGTATCTATTTAACAGATGGATTTGCAAATACCCCTACAATTAAGCCTCCATGTAAATTATTATGGGTACTCACAGCCGACGGGACTAATGAGAACTTGGCATTTGGTGCTAATGTTAAATTGAACTGAAATGGCTCAACATATAAATTGTTTGAAAATTAGTCTCTTTTTTTATTCTTTTTTCTAATAAAGGAGAAAGATGCAACTAAACCCAAAAGTGATACCAGTCCAAGAGTCAGTCCCAACTTCGGTAATGAATCAGAAGGACTACTCAAATAATCTGAAGAAAATGCGTAGATAAAGTCACATACTGCAAAGAGTGATAAGATAACTACAAAACGACTCAGTTGATTGGTACGCTTAGCCTGTTCCCGGTTTTCAAAGGAAGAGGCTAAATTACCCACCAATTGCATCTCTAGATTAGTTTCTTGTTTTTGCTCTTCTAATGCGAGAGATTTAGAAATAGATTCAAAGAAATTGGTAATATCACCATCCAAACTGATTTCAGTTCCCGAAAAATCATTGGACGCAAGAAAACGGGAAAAGTCTCTTTGAATTTGAAGAATCTGATCCAAGGCATCGCTAAGATCTTCATTTTTAGTCAGAGGCTCAAGCCTCTGGGAGAAACGACGGTAAGCTGTTTTAATAAAGAGAGCGTAAAGTGCAATAAGACGGCGGTCCTCGTCTCGAGTATTACTTGAGGATTGCCTTAATACACAGACCGAGGTTGAACTACTTATTATGTCATTTCCTTTGGGTTGGTTCTTCATTGATCGAACCTCTTCGAGGCTCACCGGATAATTAGTAAGATCACCTAAGATCCTTCGAATTTTATCATCGTCATGAAAGTTAAGATCCGGATCCATAAAAAGAAGGAGAGAAAAACCCATCCTACCCCAGACTTCAGACTTTAAATTAAATTCCTGTTCCACCCACTTTCCAATGTCAATAGCATTCTTTCCAAATTGATTAACAAATTCAGGAATATCTTCTAGTATAATATCGTTAATATCTCGCAAACTTTCAATCTCGAGAACGGCGTGGTTTGTAATGCTTGAAGCATATAATTTTAAGCTATACTCAGCAAGGTGTTCATCGGGGTGTTGAAAATCCGAACTTGGCTGAAAAAAAGAAATTTGTTTAACATATGTAAACGCATCAGAAAGGGTACTAAAAGGGTATGTTTCTTCCTTTAATTTACTAAAAGTTTTTTCTCCCTTATCAATTTCAAAAAACATATAACTGATAAAGCGTGGTTTTGAAATTTTGGTGGAAAGAGGAGAATTTAGATTTACTCCATAAAAACGAGATTTAAGAATCCTCTTTATAACTTCTGGTCTATCAAAAACTGTACCTGAACGAGGAGAATCAACTAAAGTAAATTCATGATCACGACCATCATACCAAGGATCATCGTTGTTGGAATAATTTGAATCACCCCACCTTGGCTCGCCTCCTCTTACTTCCATTTCGAAATCCTTCCGGGCTTTTGTTTCTTCTTCTTCGAGCCGGTAACCTAGCCGATATAGATGAAATTTGGAAGATGGATCTACGGAAATTGTCCAACGAGAAATATTGTCCATACCCTTCCGCATTGAAGGTACTACTAGTAGATCAAAATTATATCTAGAACGAGACCAGTGAACAAATAACCTACTTTGAGGAGGAATCTTAAACATTAAGCATTTTGCTAACTTTTCTTGGACTGGTTGACCTTCACTTATTCTACAAGGAAGTTTGACTTCAAATTCATCGGCATCCTTAAATTCGTTGCTAAAGATTGAAAAATCTTGTTCGTTTAATTCACCCAGTTTATTGAATGAATCAAATAAAGAATCTTTTGGCAGTGATGTAAAAAAAGGATTCTCTTTAAAAGTTTTCGATTTTGTATGAAATTCACCGACTTTGCATATTAACTCAAGCCCCTGAGGAAAAACTTTTTCTACATTATCTTTATATTCTGCATTCAAAGCATAAAACATTAGCAATGGAGCAGTTAATTGTTCTTTTGAAAGAACAATCTTTCCATGGTCAACCTTATTTGCAGATTCAACCAATTGTTTTGTCCAAGGAGGTAGAACACCTGTCCGTACTAAATAATCACATAAAACGAAACAACATAACCCATCCCAGTGGCTACGACTTACACAAAATTGAAATTCAATTTTCTTTAAATTAATATCTTGCCCTGAATGATAAGCATTATTTAAAGGGCCTAATAAATGGTTGAGTACAAGATGGGGCTCAGCCGCAATGGCAGCAGTTGCAGACAGATAGCCTCGACCATGTGGATCAATTACACCGGTCGCTAACTTACCTCCCAAATCACAAAAAATTGTTCCATGCATTGCTTCAACCTTATGCTGACTTGGAATAGTTCTAAACTTCCATTGTACATCAATTTCAAGACTTTCTAAACTGATCATTTCAATCTCTTACATGTTCAAGTATAGCATTAAGTGCCATCAAGAAATTATCATCTTCA
>Ga0115566_10002854_pt1 | contig 14151 bp, 14 predicted proteins | sample COGITO_mtgs_1204_3_FD_87173 | JGI IMG/M metagenome (GOLD analysis project Ga0115566, IMG submission 87173) | Pelagic marine microbial communities from North Sea - COGITO_mtgs_120405 | ecosystem: Environmental > Aquatic > Marine > Epipelagic | place: Germany:Helgoland, sampling site Kabeltonne...
TATTTTCTGTTTTCATAATACAAATGTTAGCTCCAATTGTCTTTTTTCGTTTGCAAATTTTGCAAGCTTGTTTTTTTTTGTTGCAATATTTACCAAAGTTAGCGAATTATTGGTCCTTGAAAATTCTGTAATTGCAAAGCCAGATTTTCAAAAAATTGAAAAGGAAATTTTGATTTTAGTGGATAGAATAGTAAAATAATCTAGCTTTTACCCTAATACATTTGGAGTAGAATCTGTCAATTAGAGTAAATCTTACTATTGAAATGAGGGAAACTTGTATCGAGAACCTGTCTACCGACAGGCAGGTAGGAATTTGAACTTTAAAATAGTTCTCGATACGATTTTTTCACAAAAAAAATCACCCGAACTGACATTATGATCAATAAATTCAGTTCAAATGCAAAGGCTAGCTTTAGTTATTTTTATTGCCTAAAATGACCTTGCCCAAGTATCCATCTTTATTTCTACTTATTAGCATATTGTTTGTTTGCTATAACTCTCAGTCACAAACCATATCGGGCCAGGTATTAGATTCAGTTACACTTGAACCTCTACCCTACGTTACCATTAAAATTGCTTCAAAAAACAAAGGCACACTTACCAATTTAGAAGGGCGATTTAAAATTGAGATGGATAGCTTGAAATTCAAAAAAGACAGTATTCAAATTTCATTCTTAAGCTATAAACAGACTAAAATTCCAATAGCAAGCCTAAAGGATTCAATAATTATTAAACTAGCCCCTTCAGCATACACTTTAGGCGAAGTAGTCGTTTCTCCGCAGCCCCCTGAAGAATATATAAAGGAAGCAATTAGTAGAATTCCTGAAAACTATGCTTCAACACCGTACAACACCAAGGTCTATTTTAGAGAAGTAATTAAACTCAATGGAAAATACCTGAATCTAACTGAAGCAATAATGAATGTTTATAATTTACCTTTTACAGGCAACCCTGCCGACAGCACAAGACTTCAGTTGATTGCTCTTCGCCATGTAAATGAACAAAACGAGGCCATTGAATCCATTCCTTTGAAACGAAAAAAGAAAAAGCAAGATGAAATTGATTCAATTATTATTCAGAACGTAGAAAGTATGGCCAGGCAAAACGGCCCATATATGTTACTGGATTCCAACTTAATAAGAAGATGGCATACTTACGAAACAAGTAGAGTTTTAGGAGACTTTCATTTTCGATTTGTTTCTGTTATGCCTTACGAAAATCGGAAATTATTAAACATTTCTTATGGAGATAAAAAGAATGAGAAACGAGAAAAAGCCCATGGCTCTTTATATTTAGAAGAAAATTCGCTAGCAATTGAATCCTATACTTATAAATACAACACCGTTCCGCTTGCCATAAATGCCGCTTTATTTGTTTTTGGATATAGTATGAATGATTTGGAGTTTAGCGTAAAATCGACTACTCAACCGACTTCAAATGGCTACATTGATGACTTAACCATACTCAGAGCCGATGTTGATATGGAAAAAATGAAAATATTCAAATCAAATGTTCCAATTCAATTTGAAATCGAGGCAATTATGATGGTGTTGGATTATAACTTCCCTGCTACAAATCCCTGTACAGAAGGAATTATAGTAAAACGAGGTGAGGCTTTATTCAAACAAGCTAAACCTGATCCATTACATCCTATTTGGGAAGAATACAAAAACGTAATTCTGCCCGAAGGTACCGGCTATGATTAAGGAAGTTTTCGGGTTATTTAATTGATTCAAACTGAAGGTTTTCTAATCTGATTTTTGAAAGCTCAATAAGCTTTCCTGAATCATATATGTAAAGTAAACTATCCATAGCTATCCCAACATTTGCCTTGTAATTAATATAATCTTGAAATATGTGACCTGAATCTGATTGATGCCTTTTTTCAACCGCACGAAAGCGTACTCCTCCGCCATCAGTATCATAGGAATAAGCAAAAAAGTCTAACAGATAAGTTTTGGAGTTTACCCAATATCTAAATTCATCTTGATGGTCTTCCCCGCCACCTTCTTGCTTAAAACTAACTTTCACTAAAAAATATTCACCATTTTTTGTTTTCTGCTTTCCAAAATAGGATAAAATCACTGCTTCATCTTGAAGTTTGAACGGAAGCATAACAAAATAGAATACTGAATTGATAGAATTACTGTAGGCTTTAACCCAGCGCTCTGACAACTCTACAGACTGGCTGTTCACTGTGCGCACAAAACCACTATTACTAAGCCTATCGAGATACAAAGAATCGTCCTTATTGAACTGACGGCTCATTTCATAATTTCCACTTTCAAAGATTCCTTTATATAGTTTGTCTCTAAATGTAAAACTCAGACTTGCTGAATCAATTTCACCACCATAGGCCTCAATACACATCCTGACTACATCATTGGCGAAATTTTCACGTTCTTCATATACAAACTGAGCTTTTAGGTTAGGAGCGGCTAATAATATTGCCCATAAAAAAAGGTGAATTCCCTGAATCCACCTTTTCTTTTTTGTATTTGATATTTTCACGATTACTAGTTTAACGCTACTTGCACGCTAGTATGGTCCCACATAATGAGCATAAATCCGTTTTCAAGTTTTATGGTGAAACGTTCGAAATGCTCAGGAATCATCATTGAAGGCACTTCAACACGCAATACATCCTTTTTCTCACTGTATTTATACGCTCCCCATTGCTTCCAAGCAGAATTAAATATGATTACCCATTTATTTTCTCCTGGAATAGTAAAAAGGCCGTATTTACCTGCGGGTAATTCTTTTCCTTCAACCATAAGAGGGTTGTTAATTTCAAATACAGTTGCATTATTTGCACCTGTTCTCCATACTTTATCATAGGGCACTAATTCACCAAATATTTTCCTTCCTTTAACAGAGGGACTACTGTAATTAACCTTGATATTTAGATCACCCATTACCATTTCGGAACTATCCTTAGGGCTAGCAGGTTTTTTGTCGTTTTGCGCAAACAGACCGTTCAGTCCGATGAAAAAAGTAAGTAAAAATGTAATTGTTTTCATAGCTTTTATATTCTTAATTATTTGATCGACAAACTTATAGTAAGTTTTTTCATCAAATTGTTAATTGTTGTACAATTATAAAAAAGACCGAATGGTTTCTTACTGTTTTATTTTCTGTATATTTGCGACCGATTGGTCGGTAACAAGTCTAACTTACTGATATTAATTAACATACGATGAATAAAGGATTAGAAACTCGAGAGCTTATAATTGAACGGTCTGCAGAACTATTTAACACCCTAGGATATAATGGATGTAGTTTAAATGAGATCATGGATGCCACTCACCTTAAAAAAGGCGGCATTTATAACCACTTTAAAAACAAAGACGAGATAGCGCTTGCCGCTTTTGAATACTCCTATACCAAAGTGCTTAAAAGATTCAAAACCTATTTGTCGAAAGAGTCTACATCATACAATAAGCTCCTTTCAATTATTGAAGTTTTCTACAGCTTTGGAGCTAATCCAGTAGTAAATGGAGGCTGCCCCATTTTTAATACAGCTATAGATGCCACGGACCTTCACCCATTATTAAAAAAACGAGCCCAAGAGGCTATAAATACCTTACTCAAGTATGTTGAGATTAAAATTGAAGAGGGGAAAATTGAAGGAGAGTTTAGATCTTCTGCTAGAGCTTCCGATATTTCCCTTTTATTAGTTAGTACAATGGAAGGCGCATTAATGGTGAGCAGAGTAAACGACAACACCAAAGCATTAAGAACGGCAGCAGACCTAATGAAATCTTACCTCAAACAAAACCTTATCAAGTAATGACTAAAAACAAAACAACCCTAAAACAAAAAACAATACCAACTCCCCTACCCTTCAGAATACTTCGAGCTATTTTCCCTTTGCTGGAAAAAGCAATTCCATCATTTGCTCGTTATATTATTGTGAGGTTATTTTTCACTCCTTTTAATTTCAAACCTAGACCAGGTGAATTGGAGAAGAAAAATACAGGCAAACAATTTGAACTAATAGTAAACGGCAACAAAGTAATTGCCCATAGCTGGGGAAATGGCCCGCTGGCTGTTCTTTCACATGGTTGGAGTGGTCGTGGAATGCAATTAAGAAAATTCATTGACCCTTTACTTGAAAACGGGTTTCAAGTAATCTCATTTGATGCTCCTGGTCACGGAGAAAGCGAAGGAAAGGAAAGTAGTTTAATTGAATTTAAAGACACTATTGTTGAAATCTCCAATCTAAAAGGAGAAATTAAATTAGGAATTGGTCATTCATTAGGAGGAGCCGCAATGATTTATGCAGTGAAAGAAGGGTTGAAAATTTCTCAATTAGTAACGATAAGCACTCCTACTATTCCTGATGATATAATTGATGTGTTTTTAAAAAGGGTAAATGCTAGCCATAAAATGGCTTTGGCTATTGATGATTATGTGATAGATAGAACTGGAGAAAATTTTAATTATTACAGCGTGGATTATAACGCACCCTTTATAAAAGATATTCCCATTTTATCATTTCATGACCAAAATGATACTGAAGCGGGAATAATGCATGCCCATAATTTAAAAGACAAACACGGAAACACTGAGCTTATTGAAACTTCGGGACTTGGGCACAACAGAATTTTAAAAGACGAAGATGTAGTTGAAAAAGTTAGAGAGTACACAAAACACTTACAAATCCTTGAAAGAGTTTAAGCTTAACCTTTAATTAGCTGTTTCTGACATAAACTTGATTCGCATTAATCGAATTTCGTCTTCACTGTAATCTTCATCAGCTAATTCTTCCATAGCTTCTTCAATGGTACCAGTTTCAGCATCATCCTGAAAGTATTCAAATATTTCGTCTTGCTTATCCTCGTCCATTATAGCGTTTAGGTAATAATCTAGATTTACTCGTGTACCAGAATCTACAATATTCTCAATTTCAGTAAGCACTTCATCCATAGTCATGGTTTTAGCCTTAGCTATATCTTCTAGAGGTCGCTTTCTATCAATGTTTTGAATAATATAAACCTTTGTACCTGATTTGTTTATAACCGATTTTACAACAAAGTCTTGCGGGCGTTCTATATTATTTTCTTCTACATAATCAGCTATGGCGTTAATGATATCAGCTCCAAACTTCTTCGCCTTACCCATTCCAACTCCCTGAATATTGGTTAGCTCTTCCATGGTTATAGGATAAGAAGATGCCATTTCCTGCAAAGACGTTTCCTGAAATACCGCAAATGGTGGTACATTTTGAGACTTAGAAATACTTTTGGTAATATCCTTTAGTAACTTGAAAAGCTTATCATCAGCGGCTCCGCCTTGTGCCTTCTGATTGAGGATTACACTATCATCTTCTGCGCGAGATAAATAATCGTGATCCAAAATAATTGTAAAGCTGCCAGGGTTTTCAAGAAACGCTCTACCCTTATCCGTTAATTTCAGTACACCATAACTCTCAATTTCCTTTCTCAACAGTTTTGAAACAATTACTTGCCTAACTACCGCCATCCAAAATGCTGGATCCCTGTCCTTACCTTTTCCAAAACAAACGTTTTTATCATGTTTAAATGATTTAACTTCAGAGTCAGAAATTCCTAACAGCAACTTAATTATATACTTAGCCTTAGATGTCTCACGTAATTCTTTAACACAATCAAGAACCAATTTAACCTTATCGCCACCTTCTTCTCGTGGTCGAGGATTAACAGCATTGTCATCCATTTTTGCTCCAGCTCCTTCCTATTCGTCAAACTCTTCTCCAAAATAATGAAGTAAGAATTTTCTTCGGGACATGGCCGTTTCTGCATAGGCTACAACTTCTTCTAACAGTTGACGGCCAACTTCTTGCTCGGCAACAGGCTTGCCCGCCATAAATTTCTCGAGCTTCTCAATATCTTTATAATCATAGAAAGCCAAACAATGCCCTTCTCCGTCATCACGACCTGCTCTACCCGTTTCTTGATAATAGCCTTCCAGACTTTTAGGCATATCATGGTGAATCACGAATCTCACATCGGGTTTATCAATCCCCATCCCAAATGCAATAGTTGCCACAATTACATCCGTATCTTCATTGAGAAAGGCATCTTGATTAAAAGCCCTCGTTTTTGCGTCAAACCCTGCATGATATGGAAGAGCTTTGATTCCGTTTACTTGTAATGTTTCTGCAAGCTCTTCAACTTTTTTACGACTCAAACAATATATAATACCCGATTTCCCAACTCTATCTTTAGCAAAAAGGATAATTTGCTTTAATACATCTACTTTGGGTCGAACTTCATAAAATAGGTTCGAACGGTTAAAAGATGCTTTATAAACTGTAGCATCAGACATATTCAAGTTCTTTTGAATGTCTCCTTGTACTTTTGGAGTTGCAGTTGCCGTCAAAGCCATCACCGGAATATCTTCACCTATTCCTTTAATCATTTCCTTAATTCTTCTGTATTCAGGTCTAAAATCATGACCCCACTCAGAAATACAGTGAGCTTCATCAACCGCCACTAGAGAAATGGTTAGTTCTTTAAAAAAGTCAATCGTCTCTTTTTTAGTTAACGTTTCGGGAGCTATGTATAGAATTTTAGTTTTCCCCGCTCTTAAATCGTCTTTAACCTGTAGTTGATCTGCTTTATTTAGAGATGAGTTTAAAAAGTGAGCAATACTATCATGTTCAGAAACTCCTCTTATGCTATCAACTTGATTCTTCATTAAGGCAATTAATGGAGAAATAATAATAGCCGTACCTTCTAACATTAAGGCAGGCAACTGATAACACATGGACTTTCCACCACCAGTAGGCATTATAACAAAAGTGTCTTTTCCGTCTAATACATTTTGAATAATGGACTCTTGTTCGCCCTTGAATGTATTAAAACCAAAGTATTTTTTTAACGCTACGTTAAGATCTGCCATAACTATGTAATCTGTGATTCATAAGAATCTAAAATTAAACTAAACTTTCGAATTACGATAGGTTAATTTAACTCAAAATTCACATTTTAATAAACCATTCAAAATTATAAGTGGATGAGTTATCTCTATTAAAAATAATGTTAATTCCATCGATTAAAATTTACGTTAAAGCTCACTCTTTTTTTTAGTTTTGCAGCAAACAAATTTGAAATGATTAAGAATAAAAAGAATATTTGGATTTTTCTATCTCTAATTACAATAGCGGCTTTGACTCGGCTTATGCCACACCCTCCTAATTTTACTGCTATTGGCTCTATTGCGTTGTTCGGTGGTATGGTTGCAAAAAGCAAATACCTCAAGTATTTACTTCCAATTGGAGCTTTATTCATTTCTGATATTGTGATCAGCCTTTTTGCTGGCACAGCCTTTTTGCATAATACTGTTTTGTGGGTTTATGCTTCCTTTCTACTTATTGTGCTTTTAGGTTCTTTCATGAAAAAAATTACCATTGGAAATGTATTAGGCGCTAGTGTGTTATCTGCAACCCTATTTTTCCTTGTTACCAATTTCGGAGAATGGGCATCAGGCTTAATGTATCCTATGACTTTGAATGGATTAACAGCTTGTTATGCTGCAGCAATTCCATTTTTTGCTAATTCTTTAATTAGCACTGTTTTGTTTAGTGCCATTTTATTTGGAGGATACTCTTTTGTTGATTCAAAAGGGCATATAAAAGCTGAAGTTAGAGCTTAAACAGCCGCTTCAATCCCCTTTATATAATTACATTGAAGTAAATTGAAATTCAGTTTACTACCGATAATCTTCCAAATATCTGATTTTATTTAAATAATTAATAACTATGAACGAGGCTGTTAATCAAGGAAATGTTGAGTTTTCTATTCAAGAAGGTGTTGCTACAATTGAATTTTCTCATCCTTTGAGTAATTCATTACCTGGAAAAATTCTTAGAAAATTAGCTGATACTATAACTGATTTAGGAAATAATGATTCAGTTCGAGTTGTAATACTGAAGTCTGCTGGTGAACGAGCCTTCTGTGCTGGCGCCTCGTTCGATGAATTAATATCGATTGATGATATTGAAACCGGTAAAATCTTCTTTTCTGCTTTCGCTAGCGTAATTAACGCGGCCAGAAAGTGTCCTAAATTAATAATAGGACGAGTACAAGGAAAGGCAGTTGGAGGTGGAGTTGGAATGGCAAGCGCCGTTGATTTTTGCTATGCAACCAAATTTGCTTCAGTTAAGCTAAGCGAACTCGCTGTTGGAATAGGACCTTTTGTTGTAGGACCAGCCGTAGAAAGAAAGGTTGGCACTAGCGCCATGAGTATGATGGCCATTAATGCAACCCAATGGTACAGTGCAGAATGGGCAAAAGAAAAAAGTCTGTATGCCGAAATATTTGATAGTGTAGAAGATATGGATGCTGCAATTTCAGAGTTAGCCAAAAAACTAAGCGCTTCTAACCCAGAAGCAATGAGTATGCTTAAAAAAGTATTCTGGGAAGGTACAGAGCATTGGGATACGCTATTGGCAGATCGCGCAGCAATGAGCGGAAAACTTGTACTTAGTGACTTCACAAGAAATGCTATTGGAGCTTTTAAAAAGAAATAGCCCTATCACTTTATTTGACTTGATTATAAGGAATTAAAAAGTGTAGCCTAAATTAAAAGAGAAGTTCATCATGAACTCAGTTTTTTTCTCTACATTAATAAATTGCTTAGGTCCTAATCCCATCAAAACGGATATACCGAAATTTCTTCCGGCTTCAATCTCAATACCATTGTAATAGAAAAGACTGAAATAAGTATTACTCTCTGATGAGTATCGCTCAACTAGCATACCATTTTGTAAATATGAAGACTCTTTCGTGAACATATTCATGGCACCTCCTTCAACTCCTAATCCAGTAACATAAGACACCAATTGCTGACCTTGAGGGTAAAATAACACATCAAATTCTAAAGACCCTATTACTTTTTGATCGATTGCTGAAGGCAAGTAATAATCCAAATTATTTGAATTATCAAAACCAACTTTAACAGGAACTCTAAATGCAACTTTCCCTCCTTCCAAAATATGCTCATACGCAAGGTTTACATTCCCATGAAACAAATTGAGAGGATTAAAACTTATAAAATTTCGGTTGAAATCGGTGTACGGCTGCTTTACTTCTTCAGCTGTTTCACCAAATTCGTTCGTTTCAACTTTTGGCTGATCTTCTGGCCTGATGTTCGGATATTCATAAGTTCCGTTCTCATATACAATTACTAAAACTTCTCTTTTATCAATTGAATATAATGGACCATCCATGTTATCCGCCTTGTGGTACTTAATTTTATCGTCAGTAACCTCTTCAACCTTACACTCTATTTTTTCTTTGTTTTTTTTGTAAATCTCATCTTGAGATAAACCGTTTACGGCAAAGGAAACCAATAAAACTATTATGCTAATTAATGTTTTCATAATTCTAGAAATGATATTGTAGGTTAAAATTAAAATTTGCGATTGGCATAATAAAACTATTAGTTCCAACAAAACTTCTAATTCCAACTCCGCCTTCAGCTCCTAATCCAAATGCTTTAGATATTTTGTAAGAAACACCGAACCTCAAACCAACATTTATATAGTTACTGTAAAAGCCTTTAAAAGGACTTGGAGTATTATAACCACCTCCTCCGCCTCCCAAAGGCGAAAAATCAAAATCTCGAAAATCTGAATACATATCTGTACTTACAAATCCATTTCCACCTTCAAAACCAGGTCCCAAATGAATCTGAACTTGACTTTCTGATTTCATTGGATAAAACAATAAGTTAAAACCAAAAGAGTATTTCTTTCTAAAATAAAAAGTTTCAGAACCATCGGCCCATCCAATAGACATAGGAATTTCAAGCGCAATTCCATTTGTCACTTTTCTTTGATAGGATAACTCTGCACTTCCAAATGCTAGCGCTGCTAGATTGAATTTTAATTGGTTTGGGGTTTCTAATTTCTCAGGCTCCTTTATAGCCGAGCTATTTTCACTTGGTTTTTTACTAGCCTCAATGGTTTTAGTAGATCTTTTTTCGTAGTTCTTATTGAAAATTTCATAAGATCCATTTTCATATATGACCATGGCAATTTCAATTTTTTCCACTTTTAGTTTAACGCCTTCAGCATTTCGAATAATGAGGTAGCCTCTATCTACTTCCAAGACTTTGCCCTCCTCCATTTTTCCATCAGCAAAATATATCTCATCTTGTGCATAAGAACAAAATGACATTAACACTAATAGGCTTACAACCAGTTTTTTCATTGTGTTTAATTTAACTCTCAAATTTATACTTTATTAATCTTTACTCCTATTTATTTATCAACCGGGATTCTCCTTTGAGGCATTGATTATCAAAATCGAATACCTAAATTAAAAGAAATATTAGTAGCCAATTCAAAACTAATTTCTAAATCCTAAATTTTTCTTGGACAATCGCAAGTATTCTTAAGACGTTTTTCATTATTATCCTTTTACAATTCAAATGTTCAACAAAATGCACATAGATTATTTGCAGATTTCGCAAATGGAAAAAATGCTTTTGCATTATTCCATATAAATTTGCCTTCCATGACGAAAACTAAAAGAATATTAATGGTTTGCTTAGGCAATATCTGTCGTTCGCCCTTAGCTGAAGGGATTTTACAATCCAAACTAGATAATTCCACCTTAAATGTTACGGTAGACTCTGCTGGCACAGCCAATTACCACGTCAACCAAAGCCCCGATCCGCGAAGTCAGGCAAGTGGACTAAAACACGGTATCGACATATCTCATTTAAGGGGACGTCAATTTGTAGTTTCTGATTATGACAATTATGATCAGATATATGTTATGGATAAAAGCAATTACTCCAATGTGCTTGACCTAGCCAGAAACAAAGACGATGAAAACAAGGTTGACTTATTACTAAACCTGTCAGACCCTGGAAAATTCAATGATGTTCCTGACCCCTACTTTGGCGGTGAACAAGGCTTTGAAAACGTATATCAAATGATGAATAAAGCTTGCGACATAATCATTGAAAACTTAACTAATGAAAAATAAAGGCAAAATCTTTCTTATTCCTTGTGGACTCGGTGGTGAAAACGAAAGTGAGATTCTTCCAGCTCAAACTATTGCTTTGACTAATGAATTGGACGAGTTTATAGTCGAAAAAGAAAAAACGGCTCGCCATTTTCTAAAACGCATTGGATATGAGAAACCATTAAATGATTTAATCCTTCATCCTTTAAATAAACACACACAAGTAAATGACGTTGCTGGTTATTTGAAATCATGTAAGGCTGGAAAAGACATTGGACTTATAAGCGAGGCAGGCTGCCCAGCTGTTGCTGACCCCGGAGCGGCTATAGTTGAAATTGCCCATGAAGCTGGAATTCAGGTTGTTCCTTTGGTAGGACCCTCCTCTATTTTAATGGCTCTAATGGCTAGCGGCATGAGCGGTCAATCTTTTGTGTTTCATGGTTACATTCCCAAAGACAAAGGAGAAAGAACTCGATTTATTCGAAGAATGGAATCTGACGCCAAATCGAAAAAGCAAAGTCAAATATTCATGGAAACTCCTTTTAGAAACAATCAAATACTAGAAGAGGTTTTAACAACTTGCAGCAGTCTTACAAAACTGTGCATCGCCTGTAATATTAGCACCCCTGGAGAAAAGATAAATACCAAGACTATTCAAGAATGGAAAAAGTCACAGGTAGATTTACATAAGAAACCTACGGTTTTTGTTTTGTTTTAGTTTGAATTAGTAGGTTATTGAATAACAATCGCCTTTACGTCTTCTTTTGAAACGAAACCTATGTACCTTGAATCTAGAGCATTATTTCGATTGTCGCCCAAAACAAAATATTGACCTACCGGCACTCTCAAGGGGCCATAGTCATTTGCAGTCCAACTCAAATTCTTATCCCCAAATAATTCATATCCTCCGGGCTTAATTGAAGTAAGGTTGGCACGAAATTCTGGAGATATACTAGCATCAGGTAAGTTTACCGTAATTGAATCTGAATTTCTGATAGGATAAATGTCGAAGTTATTTTCTCTATCAATACTTAAGATAGAATTTCTATGAGATTTATGCATTGTATAATTATGCATTACTGGGAAATTTGATTCAGTAGATTCTCCATTGACAAAAAGAATCCCATTTATTATTTCAACCTCGTCATCCGGCACGCCACAAACCCTAAAAACCCAAACACCATTTTCAAACAAAGCGTTCTCTTGGTCAAAAAGAATAAAACCAAACCTTTCTATTGTACCAAGTGAAGAGGAAATAAAATAATCTCCTTGTGAAAGCCCTGGCTCATTAGATGGAGTTGCAACGTGCGAGACGAAAAGAATTTTAGTAACCCGAAGTGTGGCATAAATTGCAAAGAGTACCCCAATCGCTATTAATAGAATTTTCAAATATTTGTTCATACCAATTAATTACTCTAAAACCATTTCTGCTATCAATGAAAAAACTAAAATTGAAAACTGCTTAAGACTAGCAACTATCAATTCCCAAATCTATTTCCCAACAAAAGCCTCAGCCTTACGCATCAAAGGGCTTAAATACTGATCATTTTCTACAAAAGGAACTTCCTCTCTAAATTCAGTAATACATTTCTCTATTCTAACGGAAGACTTTAATGGCCTTCTGAATTCCATGGCTTGTGCAGCGTTCATCAATTCAATGCCCAATACTCGTTGCAAGTTTTGAACTACTTTATAGCATTTGGTTGCAGAATTCGCTCCCATGCTCACATGATCTTCTTGTCCATTGCTACTATCGATAGTATCTACAGACGAAGGTGTACAAAGTTGTTTGTTTTGACTTACGATACTTGCGGCAGTATATTGAGGAATCATAAAGCCAGAATTCAATCCTGGATTAGCTACTAAATAAGGAGGTAAACCACGAGACCCAGAAATCAACTTATAAGATCGTCTTTCAGAAATAGAAGCCAATTCAGCACATGCAATTGCCAATTGATCCAATGCTAAAGCCAGGGGTTGACCATGGAAATTTCCACCACTAATAATCTTATCCTTTTCAGGGAAAATAGTAGGGTTGTCAGTAACTGCATTCACTTCATTTTCAATGACTTTCTCTATGTGTTTTAAAGCATCCTTTGAAGCACCATGAACCTGTGGAATACATCGAAATGAATAAGGGTCTTGAACATGTTTTTTCTCCTGCTTCATCATTTCACTTCCAGTAAGCAATTGACGCACACTCTTAGCTGTTTTTAATTGTCCTGTATGGTTTCTTATTATATGTAAGTCCTCATCGAAAGGCTCTTGTCTTCCATCATAAGCTTCCAATGACATGGTAGCAATAAAATCAGCTTTTTCAGATAGTTTTTTAGCTTTCAAATATTCCGATACGGCATAAGCTGCCATAAATTGGGTTCCATTCAACAAGGCTAACCCCTCTTTACTCTCAAGCACAACAGGCTCCCAGCCAAATTCCTCATAAATTTCAGAAGAGTGTTTCTTACGACCATCATGATAAACTTCTCCCTCTCCAATTAAAGGTAAAGCCAAATGAGCCAATGGAGCTAAATCACCAGAAGCACCTAATGAGCCCTGTTGATATACAACAGGAAGAATATCGTTGTTGTATAAATCCAGAAGACGATTAACCGTTTTCAATTGAACGCCTGAATGCCCATAACTCAAGCCTTGTATTTTAAGCAACAACATCAGCTTCACTATAGGCTGAGGAACTTCAGCTCCCATACCACAAGCATGAGAAAGAACCAAGTTTCGTTGCAAAAGGTTTAAGTCTTCATTAGAAATTGTTCTGTCGTGCAAAGAACCAAAACCAGTATTGATACCGTAAATAGGAGCTTTTGCATCTTTCAGCTTGTTATCTAAATAGGTTCTACAAATTTTGATTCGATCTTGAGCACCTTCACTCAATTCAATAAATGCTTTCGTTCTAATTATATCTTCAATGTTTTCGAGTGATAAGTGATAGCCTGAAATGTTGTGTACTTGCATGTTATTTAAGTTTTTCAATGAGGTCTTCAATGCTCAATTGCCATTGTTCTCCTGCGTTCATATCTTTAACAGTCAGTAATCCTGACTCTATTTCCCTGTCACCGACCAAGGCTACAAAGGGTATGTTTTTATCGTTAGCATACTTCATTTGCTTTTTCATTTTGGCGCTATCTGGATAAACTTCAGTGCTCACTCCAGCTGACCTTAGCGATCTAGCCCA
>Ga0115566_10002858_pt1 | contig 14138 bp, 12 predicted proteins | sample COGITO_mtgs_1204_3_FD_87173 | JGI IMG/M metagenome (GOLD analysis project Ga0115566, IMG submission 87173) | Pelagic marine microbial communities from North Sea - COGITO_mtgs_120405 | ecosystem: Environmental > Aquatic > Marine > Epipelagic | place: Germany:Helgoland, sampling site Kabeltonne...
CTTCGTAACGACCTGTGCCGGCAGTAATAACTGTTTTACCGAGGGCTGCCATTTCTAATCCGGAGGTTCCTCGGACAGTAATTCCATAATCAGCCATTTGAAACCAGGAATATGGGTTAATTTTCGTGCTAGGAGGAACGATACGGACATGTGATGGCAATATGCCAATTGATTTCTCTATGACAAGCTCTTCAACATAACGACGATTTAACAAGCTATCAAACTCGCCTCGCCATAAATTTGAGGGATGCACTTTAATAACCCAATCTATGTGTGGATTTGCACAAGCGACACGTACAGTTTCCACCAACCATTGAACATAATCATCAAAAAGATCTGTGCCAAAGAAAAAGAGGGTGTCATATAAAATATGACTGTATATCACCGCGACCTTTCGACTTGGAGACAATCCTAATTGACAGCAAACTGCGTCGCGATTAAAAAACTTTGTTGCCGGCTGATTTCTTTTAGATCGATGCCAGCGATCTCCATAACGATCCATAAAATTAGCTTGTAATGCCTTTTCTACTGATTGAGTGTATGGCTGATCTTTTACCCAAGCCCAAGAAGATGGTGACAGTGAAGAGTGATGAGTACGATCATTACTCCGATTTAGATGTTGTACGATGATTGAGTCATCTCGAACAGTGCCCGCAAAGCGAATAACGTTAAGTCCTCTTGTCAATGCCGCATAATAAAATGCCCCATATTCTTCCATAAAAACTTCAGTAAAGAACGTCAAACGGACATCATATTCATCAAAAATGGTATTTGCGGTATGAATATTTTGTACAATCTGCAACATGCAATGTTCGATATATGCTCGCACTTCAAGGCTTGAAAAATCAACACTCCCCGTACAATGATTACGGCAGTAAGTAGAAAGAGTGATTTCACCTATTGGCACGCCCTGATATGTTAAGTCTTTAAAGCACTTAACGGAGTTAGCTAAAGTTAACTTTTCTTTAACTTCGACAGGCATCGCTACCGTTGCATCTGTATCATAATCTTCAAAATAAATTCGTTGAATTCGCATTAAACAGAAATATCGATTCAAATTTTCTTGAGCTCGTGTTGTAAGAACAAGAATGCGATAGCCCCTCGCACAGACAGCTACACTTAAAATTGTCCATATTTGGGCCCAAACCATATTCATACCTCCACCAGAAATTATAAGCAGAGATCCCTTGGAAGGCACAACCGGAAATTTTTTAATCAGCCGACGATAAGACCCAATATCTTTAGCATAAAGAATAAAATCTATCCATTGATAAATAATTTGTTGGGGAATACGAATAACCCGATTTATTAATCGCTCAAGGTTCTGAACAACGCATGTCCGAACATTAGAAAAAATCACTGGCGTCTTAATTCTGCATACATCCCATTATTTGATTGCAATAAAACCTTCAAAACTGACATACTTCATTACACTAGCAATATCAACAAAACCTGCACGCTTCATCATATCAACATTTCCCTGGGTTGAAAATGGCTCCAGCACACCTTTAAGGCTAGCTGACTTTGAAAAAATCTCCTCGGGAGAATATCCTTGAGTAATTTTATAATCGTTATAAAGACTTGTCATAATGTCTTGAAATCTTGCGTCATTAGCCCTAACTTTCTCGAACATTATGAACGCACCACCCCAGTTTAGTTTTTTATATATATTATCAATAAGCACCTGCCTTTGACTCGGTTTAATAAACTGCACGGTATAGTAAGCAACAATTAAATCAGCACTCTCAAATTCATACTGAAGTGCATCATCCACTTCAAAATTAACATTTTCAATTTTTGCCTGAGCTTTTTTTTGCTTAGCAAGCTTTATCATATCAGCCTCGACATCGATACCAACAAAACGTGCACCTTTTTTTGACCCATTATGTTTTGCAAGTGTTAACGTGAGCTCCCCAGTGGAACAGCCAATCTCATAACACACAGAATCATTTTTGATAAAAAAATCACTCAAGTTCGCAATTAACTGATGGCCTTCATAATATAAGGGCACAGATTTAGACACATGCGCATCAAATCCTTGGGCAACGCCCCCCTTAAAATTCCAACTAGCATTTCCAGCGGCTAATCCATCACCAACTTTTTTCATATCATATTCCTCAATTTTTTACACCAAAACCTCACGCTTTTGCAGCCAAAAAATATAACCTCACTCTTAACATTAATACAGAGGTATAAGGATTACTGTAACTCATACTCTTCAATTAGGCACAAATTTTTTTCTATCATCACCTCCAGCATATAAATATCTGTCATGGTGTCTAAATTTACACTTCGCTCTTCAGGCATAACAAAGGGAATAGTTCGCAATGGCAAAAATGTCCGACTTTTCATTAGGGTGTTTCGATGTGTAATGTAAAACGCACCGTTAAGAGCATATACAGCTGGAAGTGACTGTCTTGCAACCATGGACTCTTTGCCAAGGTATGACTTAACCAATCCATCCTCAATTTTCTGTATTTTATCTGGATGAGGGCTATCAAACTCAACCAAACTTACTGCCGCATCTGATTGAGTAGAATCGTCATCAAACGTCTTACAGAAAGCATTAAGATCATCTAGCGTGCGCAATGGTGAAGTTACCTGCAGTAGCAAAACCCAACCAGACTCGACTGATTCGGTTTGAATAACATCCAACACAACATCTACTGTTTTTGCATTGTCAGAAGCAAGGTCAACTGTGCGCAAACTAGGAGTTGAAACACCATAACGATGAGCGATGTCATACATCTCTTGATTATCTGTTGTAACAAGAACACGATCGACATAAGGGCAAAGTTTGGCTATCTTAATCGTTCTCTCAAGAAGTGTGTCACGGCCAAGTCGATACAAATTTTTACCCGGTATACCTTTAGAGCCACCGCGTACAGGGATAATCGCTGTTACCTGTTGGCCTCTAAGCATTACGAAAAACGCCAATCAAGCGACTACCCAACAAATTATGGTGCAAATATTCTGGGGTTATAAAATCAAACAAATGATCGGGGTCACCATAACCATGATATGGATACTCTCCTGACATATAACTTTTGATATTATCAATTTCAGAAATGGCTGTTTCCATATGTACGCATTCTAGTTTATGACCGGACATTAGCATTCTTAGGCTATTGGGCGAAAAATGAGATACATGCTTCCAATTAAATGTGGCTGACTTTTCACGGATGAGCCGAGTCGCCATACTTTCCACATTGGGAACCATTATAAACAACAACCCTCCAGGCTTCAGCATACGCTTTATCTCAGCAATAATGCCCTTTAAATCAAACAGGTGTTCTAATACATTCCACAGGGTAATGCAGTCATACTCTTTACCTAGGCGCTCACGATCCAAACGTTCAAAACTTGATTGTATATACTGAATTCCATTTGCTTCCTGATAGATATCAGCATAACGATTATTTGCATCAATACCCACACAGGTTTCCCAACCGCTCAACAAAGCAACCTCTAAAAACACGCCTGCTCCACACCCCAAATCCATAATTCTCTCTCGCCCCGGAGGATTTAACTGGTCGATAAGGTCTAAGCCATATTGATATTTGATACGATCTATATCTTTTTGAGTCGGCTGTGTATAGATATCTGATGCTGTTTTATCGTCACCATAGAGCTCACATGCCTTATCGAAACTAATACGTGGATGCTGGTAACGATGACTGCAAAATGAACAACGCCAAATATCCAACCCCATTCTTTGAAGAAAAAATGAGCGATCTTTAGAGCTGCAAACGGGGCACTCGTTAACCTCCTCCCAAAAGTCTCCCACCCTCTGGAATCTATCAAGCCCTGTGTCTTTAACAATTTTAGCATGTTCACGGCCCAATCCTCCGTCAGCAGGCTTCCCCTCACCACTTCGATTAGTTTCTTTATGAAATTTCTTAGCTCCAAAGCGTAAATTTCCATCAAATTGGTTCTTTGCATCTAGGCAAGTTTCAGCGGAATTAATATCAATCGATTTTTTATTCATGTTATTACTCTAAAGATATAGATAGACTTAATATACACCTTAAGCTGGCTTAACAAGGAAACGGTTGCCTGTTAATTTGCAAATTCTAACATTTGAAAGAAGGCTCTTATTATCCAAAAACTCATTGATTGCCCTTGCTGCGCCTGGCCATTTGTGCGTATCAAGCGGTTTTAAATATTCATCAAAAACTATCACTCCGCCCGGAGACACTTTGTCATAAAAAAAATCAAGCGCATCGCGATAACCTTCATAGATATCTAAATCTAAATATAACAGTGCTATTGCTCCACCATTGTACATTTTACAACTATTTGGAATAAACCCCTTAACCACGCTAATTGTGCGATCAATATCATTTATTGATAGACCAAACTCTATTAACGTAGATCGAACATACGGAATATCGAATTTTTTATATTCATCCAGGCCCTTAGTAAAGTCCACAGAAGCCTCATCCTGAGCTACTAAAGGCGGAAAACCTTCGAAACTATCAAAAGCCCATACTTTTCTATTTTTACCTTCATTTAATGCTAATGATGCCCAAATTGCTAATCCTCTTCCTTGTCCGACTCCAGCCTCTACAACAGATCCGTCAATATTGTGTATTATTTCAAAATATCTGTTACAAGATAGAGCTCTTGATAAATGCTTGACATCAAATTTAGCCAGCTGGGATGAGTCTATAGATATTTTAAATATTCGACATATAAGCCTTCTGATAATTCTTTGCAACGCTCCAATCATAAATACTCCAAAAACTAAGAAATTACTACAACTTAACAGGGTGCATTTGTAACATCAAGAATTTTTTCATTGATATCCAACAGTCCATATTTATCTTTCAAGTATTTTTTTGTCCTAAGGAAACTTAAATATGTTTCAATTGGCCCTAATCCAGCTATTAATAAAAATCGATGCTTGATATTGTTTCTTGACCCAAAATGATAACATTTAGAAGTATCGGCAATATAAAATTCACCAGGGGTGGTTGTAAATTCAACTCGCTCTTTTATTGGCAAACCTGCAAGTGCTGCATCGCAATCATTAAAATATCCTGGATAATTTGGATACTTTGATTTATCGCTGTGCTTAAATGATAATACTGTAGTAGGGCCATGTTGAGATGTTATTTCAAATGGGCTATAGAAAATCTTTAATCTTCGCTTCTTATCATTATCTAAGTGCCACGCTTGAGAACCAATCAAACCTTTAGACTCTTCAAATATAGGTGAATGAAAGAAATTCAACTCCTGAACATAAGGGAGCTCATCCAAATACTCCGAAGCAATAGCAAGTATTCTGGGGTGAGTAATAAAAGTAACGACTGGATCTTCAACATCCACATGACCATGATAAATATTATGCCAATAATACTTAGAAGCTTTTAATCGCGACTTTTTTATTTGTTCTAAAGTTGTTGATTCATAATCTGATGCTATTTTTTTTAAAAACTCACTTATTGAATTTGAGATTCCAAAATCACCAAGTCGTAATTTAACAAATCCTTTTTCATTTAATGTTCTTACAATTTCGAGATCATGTGATGTAAGCTTAAAATTTAATTTGAGCTTTTTTCTAACATGGATTTCATTAATATAAATAATTCGATTTATAAAAAAATTAATTTCTCGAGTAATATATCCAACTTCAGAAAAGTATTTTTGATAGAATTTTCGAGAAAACCCAACAAGAGGCCTTAATAAAAACTTTAAATTAATATTTTTCATAAAATTTACACCTGAATATAAACAAACTTGAGATTGTTTAGCTCAATTGTTCTCAATTAAAAATCTCACGCTCTGAAACTTTATTTATAAAAAAAATTAAAATAAAATATTCTAATACTAAATTAGGCTTTTTAAGCCAATTTTCTGAAGATCCATAGGTTCCCAGTTAAAAACCTGGTGCCCACCAAACTTGTTACAGAATCGACCTTTATAATAAGCGCGATTTAGCAACTCTGCATCACTTAAGGCTCGAGTGCGCTGACCTAACATCGCAGAACTTTCAGGCACATTCTCAGTCAAATAAAGTGCCTGTTCATCATAACTCATGGCAGCAAACTCTGCCATTTGACGAAGATGTATCTTAGTAATAGACACTTTTCCATCACGCGTCTGATCTTCTGGTAAAACGGTGAAGTGCCTTTCAATAGCATCAGCACCCAAGTGAATTGCAACCAAATCTGCTTTAACGCCATCTCTGGTGGTCATTGAATGGTCACTTAATCCTACTGATGGGCAGAGCTCCCGTAAATAAGCAAGGCGGTTTAAATGCATAGCCTCAAGAGGTGTAGGATAAATCGTTACACAGTGCAGTAAAGTATATTTTGTATCACACGCATTTAAAAATTTAGCAGTGGCCTCTATCTCATTGTCATACGTTGCTCCGGTAGAGATTATCAATTCTTCAAAGTTATTAGCTAACTCCTCAATAAGCGGTATTGAACCACAATCGTAACTTGCTACTTTTACCGACGTCCAGCCAATGTCGCTTATCATTGGAATACTCGTTAAGTTAAATGCTGTTGTCAACGGCTCCATTCCCGCGCTTCGACAAAGCTCTACAAACACACTTTGCTGATCGTAAGTGAGCTCCAATCCCTTTAGTCGATCATACTCAGCTTGAAAAGGACGCTTTATTACAGCAACGGTTCCATCCTTATTGATTCTACCCTCCTCAAACTCTGGTCTAAAACTCAAGTCATCAGCAAAAATAGTCTGAATTTTTGCATGGGTCGCACCACCTTCAGCAGCCGCATCAACCATATCTTTAAGTATATTAAGATCCCCGTTGTGATTCTGACAAAATTCAGCTATTAATTTAAGCTTGTGTGTTGTCATCTTATAAATTCCATTTTTACACTCCATTCAAAAATTATCTTAAGCCTACACCAACTTCTACTTTACCTTCATAAATCTTAGCATGGCGCACAAATGTTCAGTCATGCAGTCCTTACTCAAAGAGATCCATTCTTCAGTCTCAGCCCCACCAAACTCTCTCACTTGATTAGTTTGGATATCAAAAAGATAAATTTTACGGCTAGAATCTATTTCCTCAGCGTCAAGCACTTGTATTTCGTTTAGATTAAGATTTACTGAAAAAAGACTCAATACATTGATATCATTTTTACTATTAAAATGTAACGAAAGATTAAATTGGGTCTTAAACCCATCTGAAATAACGTTTAATATACTCTCATCAAGATCAACTGATATGAGGTTAAGTTTAGTGTATAAATAATCTTGAGCAAACCTATCGTTAAAGTTTTTTTTATAAACTTCGTCAATTATTTCTTGGTAAGCTGGAAAACACGGGTAAAAAATTGTATTTCCCTTAAGTAAAATAACCTCTTCGAATAATTCTCGAACAATCCTCCATGGTTTTGCCCATTCAGCATAACCGTCTGCGCGACCAGTAAAAATTGAAAATTTACCTGGATTAACTCGAGCTGTATGCGGTCGTTTGACTACAAGAAGATAGCGATTCTCAAAAATGTAAGTGCCTCCTCCTGAAACATACATACAGCAGTCAGGACTTAAACTTTCATTAAATGCATCATCATTCTGTATAATATCTTTTGGTGTAATTTTATCTAAATCTATCGTAACTGTTTTATCGAAAACCTCTATTCCGCTCCCGATTTTAAGGCATACAATGTCATAGTAACGGCTCATTTAAGTTTTTTCATATAACCCATCGTTGCATAGTAAACATGATCAAGACTTTCGATTTCTCGCTGGTCAAACATGTTCCATCCATCAAAAAAAAGAATTGGCCCTGGATTGCGCTTTAAAGCTTCAATTACATTAAACCTGTTATTGAGATAGTGATTATTCATGAATATTACTACATCCACCTTTTCCAACAAATTATCTAATTTATCGACTGAATGGTTATAACCAAGCGCATCAATTTCATCGGTAGGCACTACAAAATCTTTGACTAATATTTGATCTTTTGATGGCAGTATTTCAAGTATATCTAGTGCGACAGAACCTCGAGTATCTGATGTTTCAGGCATTCCCTTAAATGCAATCCCTACTACTAATATCGAAATTTTGTTAATGTTATTATTTGTCTGTTCACAAAACTTCTCAATTTTCTTTAAAATATAGTCTGGCATAGAACGATTGATCTTGCGGCTAGCGATCCCTAAAATTGGTATTGTTCCGGTATGTTTAATTTGGTTGGTGTACAAATAAGGATCTTTTGAAAGACATGCCCCACCTACACCTGGGCTTGGGAGTGGTATTTTGTCCCGAGGATAACCTTCATTAGCTGCATGAATTAAATCAAAAGCATTAATATTGTACCCGTCGCAAATACCTGCAACTTCGTTAGCAAATGAAAAGCTTAAATCCCGAAATGTATTGTTAATAAGCTTTACCAATTCTGATGCTTCAAGCGAATCAACTTCAACAATAGTTTTAGTTATCTGGCCAAAAATAGCAGCAGCTTGGTTAGTGCTTTCCTTATTAATACCTCCAACTATCTGAGGCAATGACCTCAGCTCTTCAAGCGCCTTGCCTTCTATTGTTCTTTCTGGAGCAAATGCAAAACCAAAATCCACCCCCCCCTTCAATCCACTACTTTCTAAGATTGGCAAAACAATATTACGCATTGTTCCCACCGGCAATGTAGATCGAAATATCACAATATCATTACGTTTAAGGACTTTTACAATCATTTCACAAACAATAGTAACTGACTGTAGGTTTGGTTTTCCTTCTGAGTTTACGGGAGTTCCAACTGATACAATATGGACGTCTGATGCAAATTCTAAGGGGCTGGATGTATATTGAATAGGATTTTTTTGAATCAGCAATGTTAACAGTGAATCCAATCCCTTTTCATAAAAAGGAGTGATTCCCTGCTGCAATTTTTCGATTAAATTTTTATTCAGATCAATACCAACAACTTTAACGCCTGCGTTTGCAAAAGTCGCAGCTAAGGTCAACCCAACAAATCCTAAACCATATACAGCAATTGTTTTTTCTTCAATTTGAGGCGTTAATACATCCGACAGGTAGACAACATCGAAGAATCGACCATCTGGTTCAATCAAAATTATTTTTCCGTATTTAAAATAATGAGAATTGCGCTGGCGTGCTTCCCTCATTATTGCTTGACGCAAACTAGCCTTGCTCAATGTTCGGCAAAGCATCAAAGGATTAAGATTTGCTATTTTCTCAATAGATGAATCAAGACTCAGCCCATGCGCCAGTCCGCGTCGAACATCGCCATCAGTTACAACACCAATTACCTTGTTGTTTTTGTTTATAATTACTGCAATACCAGCGATATACTTGTTAGATATATTGCCATCCATAACTGAAATAGCATCTGAAATAGATGCCTCAAGCGTTATTAGTGCGTTAAAACTGTTAGGTTTAAGAGGTTGCATAATTCGTCCAGATTATTAACAAAATTTTGTGGAAATTTATCAAAAAAACAGTTATTTCGGTCAACCAAAATACAATCGACACCGGCTTGCTTGCTAAGAGTAAAATCAGCTTCATCATCACCTATTACTAAAATTTTATTTAAAGAGACACCTGAGTCTATGCTAATGCGTTCGATATGTTCTGGCCCCTTAGAAAAGTCATAATTACTTCCAAACACTCCCGAGAACCTTAAGTGAAAATTTTTTGGCAATGCTTTGCTAACGAAATAATCTAACTCATCTTGAGGCACAGAGGATGATATATACAACACTAAGTCACTATTAACTAATCCCTTGAGCAACCTAATCGCATCTGGGAATAAATTTTCTTCTGCCAAGGCTGTTCTATTAAACAAAAATAGTCGCCTACTCATTTCGTCTATATCATGAGTCTCAAGATCCGCATCAATCTCATTTGCTACTTCAAGAATTATTTCTTTACGCGGCTTACCAGAATTCCTCAAATAAATATCTTCGACCAAGTCAGAATTAATAGGGCAACCCATTTCAGAAAAGTAAATAGGCAATACAGTAGCAAAACTTTTCAACTTCCCTGCCATTGAATCAAATATTGTTCCATCCCAATCAAAGACTATTACTTTCTTTGTGTTTATAAGGTTTTGCGTTATTGAATGCGTTACTTTTGACTTCATTGTCTTTTTCCGTCAATCATCTCATCATAGCTGCTAATTTGCTTAATCTTTCCATCGAGCAACTCTACAACTTGTGTACAGCTGCTTAAAGTACTTAATCGATGTGCGATGATTAGCAAAGTAAGGTCTTGATCAAGGCTTTCGATAGCTTCCATGACTGATGCTTCTGTTTCATTATCTAAGGCGCTAGTTGCCTCATCAAAAACAATAATATCTGCCTTATTGTAAAGTGCCCGCGCTATAGCTATACGCTGAGTTTGGCCACCAGACAGACGAACACCACGCTCCCCTACAAAAGTCGCATATTGCTTGGGTAGCTTTTCAATGCTTTCAGCAATTTGTGCTTGTTGTGCTACTTGATGAATACGCTGAAAATCAATCTTCTCTTTTGGTACACCAAATGCGATATTTTCTGCAATGGTGCGGTCGGCCAAAAAAATTGATTGCGGCACGTGGGCAATACGAGCTTGCCAAGCAAGTTTGTTCTTGGGGGTAACAGATCGACCATCAATTTCCAATGTTCCATCAGTTGGCTCTAACAATCCCATAATAATATCTAGTAAAGTGCTTTTCCCGCTGCCAGTAGTTCCTATGAAGCCAACTCGACTACCTTTGGTGATAGTAAGGTTAATTTTTTTAAGAACTAAAGGAAGTTGATTGCTATAACGAAAATTGAGTTGTTTTAAACTTATAGTATTATTAAACGGTATAGGTTGCATGGGAAGGCGATTAGCGTAATCGGGTGGTGACTGATCAAGTAAATCAAGTGTATCTTGCAAAGAAGATTGGCTAGCCATAATTGCTGACCATGCCGAATAAACTTGTTGCAATACCGGTAATAATCGTTGTGCCGCCAATGCTAAGGCGCCAAGGATAGGTATTGCTGTAATAAAACCATCAGTCTGGAGAGAAAGCTTATAGGAAAGCCCTGCAATCAATATCATGCCCAGGGCCTCCATTAAAAATCGTGGAGAAGAATTGATGAATGCATTACTGCGCATGGCATTACGTAAAATAGCATCAGAACTATTATAGGCGTTAGTATAGACTTCTTGGCTGCCATTAATCAGGATGTCACGAATGCCGCCCAACCCTTCTTGCAAAGATTTAATAACATTGCTCGATTCCTTAGCAATATGCTGACTATTAATTTGAAGGTTCTTGCGAACAGCAATTGTAATTAATATATAACATAATCCAAATCCACCAAATACCAACGCCGTGATATGCGGATTTAGACTAAGTAAAGTGCCTGTAATAGCAAGGAGCATAACTGAACCACTGATCAATGTTAAAGTCATGTTAATAAGAACTATTAGATATTTAGACTTGTGTGTTATGCCGTTAATGGTTTCGCTGCTGTTGCGAGCACAATGGACCGAATAAGGTTGGTGGAGTGTGATACGATAAACCATAACGGATAGCTCCCCTCCCATGGAGTGCGATAGTCGAGTGCTAACCCAAAGTAATAACAAGCGCATACTCCCAGCAATGATTGCCAACAGCACAAAAATAATAGTAAAAAGCAATTGAAGTTGCTCAGGCTCCGTAAATTTAAAAGCTTGGATAAAAAAGCCGGCTAATGGATGTTCAAAGACACCTGCTGGCGAAGTCAATGCCCCTAAAAAAGGTAACACAGAGCCAATGCTAATAATTTCCGCAAAAGAGCTAATCAACATTAAGATTAACAACATTCCAAATTGCTTACGACGTCTTGCTCTTACATACGGCCAAAGCCTTTTAAGCAGATGGATAATAGTTTGGTTATTGTTCAATTGCATTTGAATATTAGGACTTCAATCTCATTAACATGCTTATGCATAATCATAGCGGCACTCTAATAAACGTGCTCCGTAAAAACTCATTAATCAGCATCTAAATTGCTGTTAAAATCCTGCTGCTTTAAGAGTGCCTGAGTCTTGGCATTCTGCAAATCATGAGCAATCATCTCTGTACACATTTCTTGAGCTGTAATTTCCGGCACCCAGCCTAATTTTTTCTTGGCTTTTGTTGCATCGCCCAATAAAGTTTCAACTTCTGTTGGTCGGAAATAGCGTGGGTCTATTTTCATAATAACATTTCCAACTTTCAATGCAGGGGCCTTGTTGCCTGTAATTTTAGCAACTATGGCTATTTCATTAATACCATCTCCTTCAAATTTAAGCACAATACCCAGATCAGCAGCAGCCCATTCGATAAAGTGGCGTACTTTATATTGAAGTCCTGTAGCAATCACAAAGTCTTCTGGCTGGTCTTGTTGAAGCATCATCCATTGCATGCGGACGTAATCCTTAGCATGGCCCCAATCACGAAGCGAATCAATATTACCCATAAAGAGACAACTTTCCAATCCTTGTGCAATATTTGCAAGACCCCTTGTAATTTTACGAGTCACAAAAGTCTCTCCACGACGAGGGCTCTCATGGTTAAAAAGAATACCGTTGCAAGCATAAATACCATAAGCCTCACGGTAATTCACAGTCGTCCAATATGCATACAATTTTGCAGTAGCATATGGGCTGCGGGGGTAAAAAGGGGTTGTCTCTGTTTGAGGTGTCTCCTGAGCTAAGCCATAAAGTTCGGAGGTTGATGCCTGATAGAAGCGAGTTTTTTTTTCCAAGCGAAGAATGCGGATAGCTTCAAGAATTCTTAGTGTGCCTATAGCATTAACATCAGCAGTATATTCAGGACTTTCAAAGCTTACCGCAACATGGCTTTGCGCACCTAAGTTATAAATTTCGTCAGGCTGCATTGCTTGAATTGCACTTACTACGTTGCTGCTATCAGTTAAATCACCGTAATGCAACTTAAAATTAGCATTCTTAATATGTGGGTCTTGGTAGATATGGTCTAAACGCTGAGTATTCAAAGAGCTAGATCGACGCTTAATGCCATGAACAATATAGCCTTTTTCAAGCAAAAATTCTGCTAAATAAGAACCATCTTGGCCTGTAATCCCTGTTATTAATGCTACTTTTTTTGTCATTCCTATATACCTATTCCATTCTTAGTTCTTCGGGATGTGCAATTAAATTTGCGTAAGTCCTTTTAAGACCATCTTTTAGATCCACTTGAGGCTTCCAACCTAATGAATTAAGTCGCCCACTATTCATTAATTTTCGGGGTGTTCCGTCAGGCTTATTGGTGTCAAATTTTATGTCTCCATTATATTCTACAGCCTCACTTACAGCAACGGCTAGTTCAGCTATAGTAATATCATCACCATAACCCACATTAATATGACTCTGCATGGGTGATGTGTGAGCAGCGTATATTTGTTTATCAAGATTTATTACGTAAACGCTCGCAGCTGCCAAATCGTCTACATACAAAAACTCACGCCTTGGTAAGCCTGTTCCCCAAATTATTACTTCAGGTTTGTTAGCAACCTTAGCTTCATGAAACTTTCTGATGAGTGCTGGGATGACATGTGAGTTTTCTGAGTGGTAATTGTCGTAAGGTCCATATAGGTTAGTTGGCATAACACTTCGATAATCTGTACCGTACTGCCTATTGTAACTTTCACAGAGTTTAATTCCAGCAATCTTTGCAATAGCGTAAGGTTCATTCGTTGGTTCTAGTGCGCCTGTTAGTAAGACGTCTTCGGACATAGGTTGATCAGCTTGTTTTGGGTAAATGCAACTCGAACCCAAGAATAAAAGTTTATTAACATCATTTTTCCATGAAGCATGGATAACATTTGCTTGAACTATAAGGTTTTCATAAATAAATTCTGCCGGGTATTTGCTGTTGGCATGAATGCCTCCCACTTTTGCCGCCGCCAGATAAACTTGATCAGGGCGCTCTTTCTCAAAGAAATGATTAACAGCCTCTTGGTTAATGAGGTCTAATTCAGTATGTGTCCGAACAATAATATTATTGCATCCACCTTCCTTAAGTTTTCTTACAATTGCTGAGCCCACCATGCCACGATGGCCTGCCACATATATTTTAGGATTTGTCGCCACAGTTACTTCCTTCTATAACTATCTTTTATTCGAATGATATCATCCTCACCTAAATAAGTACCTGACTGGACCTCGATAATTTC
>Ga0115566_10002860_pt1 | contig 14135 bp, 8 predicted proteins | sample COGITO_mtgs_1204_3_FD_87173 | JGI IMG/M metagenome (GOLD analysis project Ga0115566, IMG submission 87173) | Pelagic marine microbial communities from North Sea - COGITO_mtgs_120405 | ecosystem: Environmental > Aquatic > Marine > Epipelagic | place: Germany:Helgoland, sampling site Kabeltonne...
AAATACAAGGTGTATCCGACGTACGATTTCGCGTGTCCGTTTGTGGACGCCATTGAAGGCGTCACGCACGCGTTGAGAACGTCCGAGTATAAAGACCGAGAAGAACAGTACCAGTTTATTCAAAAGGCGCAAGGACAGCGCGAAGTGAACTTGTGGGATTATTCGAGAATGAACTTCACGTATACGACGTTGAGTAAACGAAAGTTGCAATGGTTCGTCGATAACAAACACGCGGCTGATTGGACCGACCCGAGGTTTCCTACCGTCCAAGGCGTTGTTCGAAGAGGCATGCGCATCGAAGCGTTGAAAGAGTTTATTTTGTCGCAAGGCGCGTCTAAAAACATGAACACCATGGAATGGGACAAAATTTGGGCGGTGAACAAGAAACTCATCGCCCCGGAAACGCCCATGCACGTCGCGGTCAACGACGAAGGACGCGTGAAAGTGATTTTTGACAACTGCGAGGACGGCGACAAGTGGGTCACCAAACCGAAAAACCCAAAGAATAAAGAACTCGGTGTTAATGTTGTTTTGCGAAAGAAAGAAGTTTGGTTAGAACAAGAAGAAGCTTTGAAACTCAAAGAAGGCGAAGAGGCGACGTTTACCATGTGGGGCAACGCCATTCCGAAGAAGATTCACGTGGCGGAAGACGGAAAAACCATCGAGACGATCGACGCTACTTTGAACCCAGGCGGTGACGTGAAAAGCACAAAAGTAAAAGTGAACTGGCTCCCAGCTTACGACGAGCTCGTTGCCCTCGAGTTACACGATTTCGGGTACTTGATAACGAAGAAACAACCGGAAGACGGCGACGATTTCAAAGACCTCGTGAACTTGGACTCTGACAAAGTGACCATGTGCCATGGCGATTGTAACTTGCGCACGTACCAGTTAGGCCAAATCGTTGAATTGAAGAACAAAGGCTTTTACATCATCGACAAGATTGGCGTGGAAGATAGCACTCCTTACGTGCTTTTCAACGTTCCCGGAACCGGTGGGAAAGTTGCGTAAAACGTAAAAAGAAGAAGAACGTCACTCAATATTGTTTTTACTACCTATATAGTACATCGTTCTTGCTAAAAATCTACACATAATCGTACATTACTACACATCATCTACTCGCTGTCTCGTTATTTAACAGCATCTTTTAACTCGCCTTTCTCAAACATCTTCACGATTATATCGTGGCCTCCCAAAAATTCCTTATTCGCGTACACTTGCGGAATCGTCGGCCAATCGCTAAACTCTTTCATCACGTACAACAAGTTCGGATTATACTTATCGTCTAATACATTCACGGTCTCGAAATCAAGCAACAATGAGTTCAACGCGTTGACTACTCTGTGCGAATAACCACATTCCGGTTCCTCTCTCGTCCCTTTAATAAACGCTACAATCTTGTGCTCGTCAATCACCTCTTGAATCTTCGGTTTCAACGCGTCGAACGACATGTCCGGAGTCATACCATTTGTCAATCGTAAACTCGGTTTTGAAGGACCGCGTTTCTTTCTATCCGCCCACAACTCATTCTTTGGAGTATTCCCAGGAGGCAAACTCCCTCCGCTCTCTGAAACGTGCGCCATCACCCATCGCTTCCACCCGTCTTGCAAATCCACCTTCGTCGCCTCCTCCATGGGCAAAACCTTTGCAAACCCGCACTCCGCCGGTAGCTCAAAGCAGTGCATCTTAATCGAGGCGGATATTTTGCGAGACAAACCAACGTATTGAAGTTCTTTCTTGTCGTTATAGATGGCGTAGATCCCTGGCGAAGCGGGAATGTCTGGGGAGTTGAACCCTTCAAATTGGATATCTATCAGTGGGAGGGTGGACATCATCATCCCATCATCATCGTTCTCCGCGCGCGCGGAGAGGCGAACGACTACGACAGAGCGTCGCTTTTGTCGCTTCGTCGCACTGTTATTATTATTGTTCGCCGCGGCGGCGCTTTGTCGCGAAGGAGAGAGCTGGAGCGTTCGCATGATGAGGTGGTAGGTGGCCCGTTTCTTCTTGTGTGTGAATAAGTGTAGTGTGAACAAACAAACAACAGACGATGTGAGCAAAATACCTAATATCTCACGCGAGTGAAAGGATGCCAAAAATAGCCACTCCCTCGCAAGGAAAGAGGACCGTTTTCACCGGTTTCGGTCCACAAAAGCAAAAGAACAACTTTGTGAGAACTCTTTTTTTCGGCTTTTTCCCTGTAGTTTCTTCACTTTTTCTTTCCCCGAGGGCGGCAAACGAGAACACATCAAACACACACAAAAGATACACACAATCAACCATGCGGTAAGTACTTTCATTCGTTTTCATTCAAAGCGCGAGCGAGAAGACGAGAGTGACGATGCGGAGAAAAACCGCACTCGTCATTCTCTCGTCGCTCGCGCGTGCGCGCGGCTTTTTACGCGCGTATCGGTTTTTGGTTTTGGTCAACTACCTTTCTCTTTGCATTTCACATGCGAGATGGACCACCGCCTCTCTGTTTTTTTCCAATACGCGCGCGCAACGACGACGCGTTGCTCTCATCACTGACGCTTGCATTATGCTCTTCAACCAATCAACAACAGTGAAATCGTCCACATTCAAGCCGGTCAGTGCGGTAACCAGATCGGCGCCAAGTTTTGGGAGGTACGCGAGAGGAAGACCTTTTTTTAGATTTTTTTCCAATCGACTCTTTTTTCTCGTTCGAAGAAGAGTGGGCGGTCAACTCTTTTTTTCTCAACACACGTTTCATCTTCAACACGCGCAAACGCTGACGGTACATACGTTTCTTCATTTATTACATTTCAAAAGGTCATTTGCGATGAGCACGGGATCGATCCGACTGGCTCGTACTCCGGCGATTCGGATTTACAACTCGAGCGCGTCAACGTGTACTTCAACGAAGCCTCCGGCGGTCGATACGTTCCGAGAGCGTGTTTGGTCGATTTGGAACCCGGGACGATGGACTCGGTCAGGTCTGGTCCGTACGGACAAATTTTCCGTCCGGATAACTTTACGTTTGGACAAACTGGCGCTGGTAACAACTGGGCCAAAGGCCACTACACGGAAGGTGCTGAGTTGATTGACTCGGTGTTGGACGTCGTGCGTAAAGAAGCCGAGTCGTGCGATTGCTTGCAAGGCTTCCAAGTTTGTCACTCTTTGGGTGGTGGTACTGGTTCAGGCATGGGGACGCTCATGATTTCCAAGATTCGCGAGGAATACCCGGACCGCATGATGATGACTTTTTCCGTCGTCCCATCGCCGAAAGTTTCCGATACCGTCGTCGAGCCGTACAACGCGACGTTGTCCGTGCACCAGTTGGTCGAAAACGCCGACGAGTGCATGGTTTTGGACAACGAAGCGTTGTACGACATTTGCTTCAGAACGTTGAAATTGACGACGCCGACGTTTGGTGATTTGAACCACTTGATTTCCGCGGTCATGAGCGGCATCACGTGCTGCTTGAGATTCCCGGGTCAATTGAACGCGGATTTGAGAAAGTTGGCGGTGAACTTGGTGCCGTTCCCGAGGTTGCACTTTTTCATGGTTGGTTTCACGCCGCTCACCTCTCGAGGATCGCAACAGTACCGCGCTTTGACCGTTCCGGAACTCACGCAACAAATGTGGGACGCGAAAAACATGATGTGCGCCGCCGACCCGAGACACGGTCGTTACCTCACCGCCTCCGCTTTGTTCCGCGGTCGCATGTCCACCAAAGAAGTCGACGAACAACTCTTAAACGTCCAGAACAAAAACTCGTCGTACTTCGTCGAATGGATCCCGAACAACGTCAAATCATCCGTCTGCGATATTCCTCCAAAAGGGTTGAAAATGTCCGCGACGTTCATCGGCAACTCTACCGCGGTTCAAGAAATGTTCAAACGCGTCTCCGAACAGTTCACCTCCATGTTCCGGCGCAAAGCGTTTTTGCACTGGTACACCGGCGAAGGCATGGACGAGATGGAGTTCACCGAAGCCGAGTCGAACATGAACGACTTGGTCAGCGAGTACCAGCAGTACCAAGACGCCACGGCCGAAGAAGAAGCGGAGTACGACGACGAAGAGAAGGAAGACGGCGAAGCCGCTTTCTAAAAAAAAAGCGACGCTACTATTTTATCGCGAGAAACGTTTTATTTATTATTTTATTTTATTTAGGAAGAAGTTTTAGAAGGAGGAGCTCGGCGAAAGCGTTTGCGCTCTTTTCAACACCCGCGTTTCTGTCCTCATCCCGAGAGGAGTTTGAGAGCGAGTGAGAGACCCAGTGCATCATCGTCTTCGCGTGACGACGCGTCGTTCAGATGTATCTCTCTCCCTCTCTCTCCTTCTCTTTCTCTTCGCGAGAACCGCCTTCGCCTCCGGCGCCGGCGCTCGCGAAGCCGTCTCTAGTTGTTCTTCAAGCGGAAGCGAGACGAGTCGAGAAAGAGTAGTTCAATGAGAAACGCGCGAGGAGAAAATCGCAGAGGACGATAGAAGACGTCGAGAGTTTTAAAGTTCGCGAAGTTTAAAGTTTTAGTTTTTATTCATCTCGAAGAATCTTTTATTATTATTATTACTTCTTTACGCGTCTATGCGTACACCGCACACGTTTGTCCTTTTCCTCTTCTCTTCGTGACTCAGCAAAAATTACGAAAACCCTAAACCATAGGTATTTGAAAACCTCGTACCTCAAATTCCTCATCTTTCCCTGCACTCTTCTCTTTGAAGAGTGTGTTTATCACCCCCCGCGCAGTTTGGCGCTTCGGCGCACTTTATTCGTTCACTGCATTCCCTTCGTTTTTTTTTCTCTTCTGAAAGAGGAAGAAGATATATATTATATATAAAGAGCATCGTTTTATAAAATGGTACAGTTTGGACGCCGTTTAGTGGAAGAACGGTACCCGGAATGGCGAGAGTTTTACATTCGGTACAAGGAGTTGAAGAACGCTTTGTACGCGGAAAGAGAAGACATCGAGGGAGGCGAGAAGAGCGGGTTGTTCGTGAAGACGTTACAGGCGGAAATTATGAAGGTACGTCTCATTCTTCGAGTGTTGTTTCGTTGTTGTTCTTGTTATCTATTCGTTTCTTTTTCTTCTTCCGAGGGAATAATTTCCCGGCTGGGGACTCGACATTATTCCAAATTTTGCGCAACACCTTTGTCGAGACGACGATGTCTAAAGAGCGCGAACGCGGCGCTTTCTCTCCTTTCTCTCCTCCTCGTCGTCCGTGACTCACCTTTTTTGCTCCTTCTTCACTGTTTACGACGCAGGCGAACGACTTCTACGTCAAAACCGAAACGAGACTTCGGGGGCAGTTGGATATCCTCGAAGAGGAGATAAAGCACGAAAAAACCGACGTCGAGCGGTTCAAGTCGGCGAAGAAGCAAATCGTGAAACACTTCGCGCCGGAGTTGAGCGAATTGAGATCGTTTGTTATTTTGAATTACACCGCGGTGGTGAAAGCGGTGAAGAAGTATAATAAGAATTGTAACAAAAGAGAGAACGCGGTGGAGATTATCCGCGACGTGCCGATGTTCGTGGATACGTCGTTGGCGGAGGTGGTGACGAGGACAGAGCTGTTAGCTGCGAGGGCGGCACCTGCGGAGGCGAGACAGATTGAGGATAGGATTTGTTCGGTGTGCGATGACGTGATGACGAACCCGGTGAGGTTAGCGTGTAGGCATCGGTTTTGTTTTAAATGCGTCGTTTCATCAGACGCGAGACAGCCGGAGTCGTTCAATCACGGGTTGACGACGAAAGAGTCCTCGAATACGTTGAGTGCGTTAACGAGCGCGTATAAAGCGACACAAAGAGTGTGCTTTGTGCCGGATGCATGTCCGTTATGTAAGGCGAGAAACGCGAAGAAGGCGAATTTGATTAATGTCGATTCGTATTTGGATGATTTCATAGCGATGAATTTCCCGGACGAGGAAGACGGGTCGCCATATGCTACGATTGTTGATGAAGTGATGCAAAAAAGTACTGGTGATGGTAATACAAATCCAGCAGAAAGCCTTGTTGCGGCGGTTGCGGTGGGAAATTTGACGGCGCAAACAACATCAACAGCGAATCATAATTCTCTTTCCTCGGATGAAGAGTCGAAGAGAAACTCGGTCGACTACTCTGAACTCGCACCAAATCGATGCTCTATGAGCGACGAAGGAGGTGATACTTTGATAGTAGAAATGCCGACAACAATGTCGACTTCTCCGCAGCAGAAACCGTTCGTAGCGCGCTCGAGTCCGAACAGAAAAGCAGGTCTTCACCGTCGCGTGGATTCATGGGAATCCGATCGTTTCAAGTTGGAAAGGGAGTCCATTTCAGGGTCTTTGTCTAATGGAATTGGTCGACCATCATCGCGCTTGAATAAACACAACAACAGCAACAATAGCAACAACACCGGTCACCATAGGCATCATCGGCATCACCCCGATTCCGATAGCGCACAGATGCCGAAGAAAAAGAAGCTACTGCGTAAAGTGCTAGTGATTGCCATCGCGGGATGTCGCTCCGACGCGATGATGATTGCAAATACTCCGACGTTCAAATCATTTATTCGTGGAAATAAAAATGGATGCTTTTCGCTTGATATGACTGTTTCCGCAATGCGCGCGTCCAAGTCGCCATCGTCTGCAATGTTACCTGCTTTGACTGGTCAATCCGTTTCGGTTTTGAAGGATATTGTTGAAGATCATGACGCCACGTTAACAGGCGTATTCGCGCGATTACATCTCGCGCGTCCGTGGGCAAACTGTGCTTCCGCCGTTGGCGGCGCGAAGGATTTGCACAAAATCATAGCGAAAGAAGCCATCGCGCTCGTGTCGGTAGGCGCGACGGATTCGGAAGCGACGAGAGCGATCATTCAGCAACTCGCAGTCCCGGAAAAGGCGCTCGACGATGGTAAAGACGAAACGACTCCGGATGCATTATTTCTGCACATGGCAGACGTTCAAACTGCAGGACACGTGCACGGTTTCGGCCCACACGTAGAAGAATATCTTCACGCGATTGAGAACGCGGATAAACGCGTCTCGGCTGTCCTCGAGGCTTTGCGAAAGCGTCAAGAGACGATAAAAAACGAAGATTGGCTCGTCATGGTTACGTCGCCATCTGGAGGCACGTGTCGAAACGATATGCCAGCATCGATGCAGGCTATGCACGATGCGAGCGATTGGAGTCAAGGTGGCGGGAGACAGTTACGTGCGAATGGCGTTTCCGGAATGCAAGAAGTCTCTCAACACGCCAGTGGATGGGTTTTGATCGAATCTGGCATCGAGTGCAAGTTGACTGGGGAGATCTTACCGTCTCCGCAAGATACGGATATTTCACCAACTATTCTTGAACACTTTGGTGTCGTCTCTCGTAAAGAGTGGAAAATGGACGGAGGAGATATGTTGAACATTCGTCGCGCCGAGTTTATCACGAATATGATGCGAGACTCGGAGCAACTCTCGGAGAACGGCGACGAGCCTGATGAGGATTTTGGTGCTCGGCACCCACGAGCGCGCTCTAGGACGACTCCAGGCCACGGACATCACGGCAGCAACAAATCGAAATCACGCTCGAGAACTCAATCGCCAAAACCGTTCGTGGAGAATATCCCCGGTTTATATGATCCAATTGGTTGCGCAGTGATTGGACATCGCGGCGTCGCCATGAATCACGCTTCTGGTCCTGGTATTCGCGAAAACACACTTTTGAGTTTCACGCAAGCTCACAAAGACGGTGCGGAATGGTGCGAATTTGACGTGCAAGTAACTTCGGATGGTGTCCCTGTGGTCTGGCACGATGACGTTGTGCTGGTAAAACGCGGGGACGGACCGATTGATTCCTTTTCCGTGCGCGAAATCGAATGGGCGGATCTCAAAGAACTTTCCATGGCGGCAAAGATTACCTCCGAGCGCCTGACAGGAAAATTGCCAATGCCCAGACCCAGGAAAAAAAGCGCGGAGTTGGAAGACGACGAGTCATACGACGAGTTAGATGACGACGAAGATGACGACGAGGATGATTTAGATCCAGTTGTCTTTTACAGAGTCTTTGATCACGAGCATTCCATCGACGACATTTCCAAATCGTTACCGTGGATCATGGAAGACGAGGACGTTATACCAACGTTATCGGAAGTGCTTGCGAATACTCCCGAAGAACTTGGATTTAACATTGAGCTGAAATACGACGAGCACAACTCGTGTGAGGCTCCGAGACTCGTAGCCGAGCTACGGTCCATTCTTGCGGCGTGTTCCGAGCATAACGACAGACGCATCGTGTTTTCGTCGTTCGATCCAGATGCGGCTACACTCATGCGCGCCTTACAAGGTACGTATCCAGTGATGATTTTAACGGACGGCGAAGAAAATCACGACGATCCACGGCGACGCTCTGTGGAAGCGGCGATGAAGGTTGCTTTGAAAGGAGGCTTGTGCGGCGTCGTTGCTGATGTAGCCAGACTCGTTGAAAACCCAAAATCTGCCGAATTGGTGAAAGATTCTGGATTGTTGCTCGCATCTTACGGTTCCGCGAACGACGAATCGTTAGTAGGTCGCCAAGTGGAATGGGGCGCGAGTGGTATCATAACCGACCGCGTCGGTGGTGTGTACGGCGAAAGAAACGACGAGAAGACTCGCAACTTGACGAGACGACAACCAAAGTTCAAACCGTCTGAGACGATTCTCGACGAGAAAGATGATGTTGTTGCGACGTTCCTACCAAAACATGGATCCTCGCAAACGTTCCAAGGCGTCCCAACTATCATCGAAGAAGACCAAGATGGCTTAAAGCGTATCCACTCCACCTTAAACGCCGCCTCAGCCGCAGAAATGCTCCAGAAACTCGAGCTCGATACCGTCATGCTCTCTGAGTGGTACAAACTTTCCGACGACCAAGGCAGAAAGAACTTTGAAAACTCGAATGCGAGTAAACGCGACAGCATGGATGACTTTTCTGATTTGAGCACTCAAGATGCTATCAAGGGAAGGCAACAACGCCACCGTTTCCGCGGCGACGACGGTCAAACCATGCACGCGCCTCGAAAGTCTGTCAGCGATCAAGACATTAACGTTCGAGTGTACTCCCCGAGTCGATCGCCTGAACCTCAACTGCCACCAACTACCAACTCAGACGGTTCTACCACTTACAACACGGAGAATTTCGAAAGCTACCTCGTCGGCGTTTCGTACACCGAAGCGCAAGAGAAGAAAAGAAAAGAGAAAGAAAGATGGAGTCAATACCCTCAGTACACGAAAAAGGGTGTCGGAAAGAACGGCACGAGATACCAAAACGGAGATAAATCGAAAGAGGAAACGACGAAGGTGTTGACTGGATTTCAACCGGCGAATAAAATAGTTCCGAGAGTTGTTTGATATGATAACTCGTCGAGAAGACCGCGGGAAGAAAATAGAGAGAGAGAGAGAGAGAGAGAAAATATATGTACATAAGAGAGGTTGGAAAATAGAAATTGTATAGTGTAATAACATCCTATAATTGAGCGAGAATATCGCAAAAGACGTGAAAGAAGAGAAGTCCGCGAGAACATTCGTCCTTCGCTGTTTCGTCGAGTGCGACTCTTTCCTTCTCAAATCAACTCTCCAAATTCCACATTCCAAAAGCGCAAATTACCTTTCGCGTGCAGCACCTTTTCCCGCGTGCGCGACGCCATGGTAAAGCTGTACACGTTTCACATGTTCAACAAAAAAGTGTGTCTGTCTCTCTTCTCCTCGCGGTTCGAGTTTTTATCAAAACAAACCTCTTTTCTAACTCTCTCTGACGCTGACATTTCCTCTCTCTCTTTCCCCAACAACACTTTCCAGGGCGAAATCGTCTACTACCACGAGTGGTCGCGACCGTACCCTCGAAACGTAAACGTCCACGAAGAGACGAAAACGTTGTTCGGACTCTTCTTTACGATGAATCAGTTCGCGATGAAAATGGACCCGATGAAGTACGTTTTGTTATGTAATTTGTTTCTAAGCTCACTTATGCTTTCTCTCTCTCCTACTTTTGTCTTTCCCAAACAAAACGCAGAGGAGCGCTCGGCGACAACCACTTCCGCGCCTTCCGCACGAACAACTACAAGTTCCACTTTTACGAAACGAAAACTGGATTACGATTACTGCTCACTACCGAACCCGGGTGCGCGGATTTACACGAACACCTGCGTGTGAAAATCCACCAAACGCTCTACGTTGACGGCGTTTTAAAGCGCGGATCCGGCAAAGCGAGGTACGCGGCGAACGCGCCGTTTGAATGCGACGCGTTTCGAGAAGGATTGCTCGACTGGGGGAAGAAATTAGCGCACACATAGTCAGAGATGATAGTTTTCAATAGATCGCAGCAAAAGAGTAGCACTTCAGAGAGAGAACATAGAACATCTTTCCCGCATAGCATGTAGACCGTGTAGGAGTACGTTACACTAAAAATCGACTTCAAAACTTCACTCTAAAACTCCTCTCATCAAAATGAGCGGCGAAGACGACGGAGGAGGATCCGGCGCTGCGAAACCGGCGGAAACAACCCTCACCACGACGGCCGCATCGTCTGTCGCGCAAACGTCTGGAATCCAGAATACGAATGCGGTGACCAGCGGCGCGAATGTTACCGCGCCGCAAAAGACGGAGAAAGCGGGGAAGCCGGTGACGACGATGATGATGAGTTCGAAGAATCCCCCGAAACAAAGCGAGGAGGACATGATTTCAGTCGCGCAAACTGCCCGGAAACAAAAAGAGGAGTGGGTGCGAACGAACAAAGACCGGGAATCTATGCACAGGTCGAGGACGAGGAGCGTCGAGGCGTACGAGAAGTTAGAGCAGGTGAGTGTTTTGGATCCAATTTTTGCGCGTCTTTGTCGTCTTCTTTGCCTTGTCTTCTCCTTCTTCGAGTTTGTTTTCGCTGACAATCGCGTTCTCTTCAATCCTTATTCTTCTTTACTACTCATAACACAGGTTGGAGAAGGCACGTACGGCATGGTCTTCATGGCGAAAGAGCGTTCAACGCACGAAATCGTGGCGTTGAAAAAAGTCCGCATGGACAACGAAAAGGAAGGTTTTCCCATCACCGCGATTCGCGAGATTAAGATTTTACAAAAGTTAAAGCATAAAAACGTGGTGAATTTGAAGGAGATCGTGACTTCGAAAGCGCAGAAAGCGAACGATATGAAAGGATCGATATATCTCGTGTTTGAGTACATGGACCACGATTTAGCCGGTCTCGCCGATAGACCGGGGATGAAATTTAGCGAAGAGCAGATCAAATGTTACATGAAACAGTTGTTTCAAGGATTGCATTATTGCCACGCGAATAATATTTTGCATCGGGATATTAAAGGGTCGAATTTGTTGATTAATAACCGAGGGATATTAAAGCTGGCGGATTTTGGTTTGGCGCGGTCGTATACCGCGGAAGGCGCGAATCCGTTGACGAATAGAGTGATTACGTTGTGGTACCGTCCGCCAGAGTTGTTGTTGGGGGCGAGAAAATATACACCAGCCGTGGACATGTGGTCTGCGGGGTGTATATTTGCAGAATTAGTCCACGGGAGACCGATTATGCCCGGGAAGAATGAAATGGACCAGTTGAAGTTGATTTTCGAGTTGTGCGGAACGCCGACGCCGGAGACGTGGCCGGACTGCAAAAATTTACCCGGGTCCAAGGTGGTGGAGTTCAACAAACATCCGAGACGTTTGAGGGAGTTTTTTAGGCACGCTTCTCCGAACGCGTTAAAGTTGATAGAGCAGTTACTGACGTTGGATCCGGAGAAGCGCTTGACGGCGGAAAAAGCTATGGATTCCGATTACATGTGGGATAAACCGTTGCCGTGCGATCCGGCGAAACTGCCTCAGTATGAACCGTCGCACGAGTTTCAAACGAAGAAAAGGAGAGAGGAGGCGAAACAGGAGGAGGTTAGAAAGCGACAAAGAATGGAAAGTGGAACGACGGCGAACGTGGCGAGGCCGCAGCCGTTGAGTAAACAAGCGAGAATGCCTGGACAAACGAGCGTTGGGGGTGGCGGAGGAAGCGGTGGCGGCGCTGGTGGCGGTATGCCGAAAACTGCGTTTCCACAGTCGCATCCTCACGGTGGTGGCAGAAGTAGCGGACATCCCGCAATGGCCATGGGATTTAATCGCTCTGCTCCTCACCAAGGGTCATATTCGAGTGGGAGTAGTGGGAGTCACGGCGGGTACCGCGGCAGCAGCGCAAGCCACCGCGGCGGCTACGGCGGCGGCGCAGGCGGCGGCGGATACATCGGTGGCGGTGGAGGTAGAAGTTTCGGTGGTGGCGGAGGCAAATACGGAGGTACCCAACGCGCGGCATGGGCGGCAGCACCGGCGCCGCCGAAGCAGCCGCCGCCACCGGACCAAGAAAAGAAACAATAGTAAAGGAAATAACTTCTTAAAACGAAAAAAATGAAATGATGTTTTACCAGTACCGGTGTGCTAATATACTATGTGCAACTTGTCTTTCTATATAACACTTGAACTATCTGGTACCTATATATCTTTCAACATCTAACAACGTGTGGCGACTTGAACTTTCGCTTCAACTGCGTTAATATCATTCGCGTCGTCGCCACCGCACGCAACACGATCGTTCAACCAATCTTCAATCTTAGCTCGTGCGAGCAAGAGCGCGTGCGTCCCTAATCCAAACACGAAACCCACCCAGGTTGATTTCGCCGCCACCGTGACGCTCGCCGTGACCAACAACACGAACTTCTCGCTCGCCTCGGTGGCTTGCTTCGGCGATCCTCGCAAACCCGTCGCCATCAGTTCACAGCTGGCGGAAAAAAGCATCACGCCGAGTACACTTTCCGGAAAGTTGACGAGAAGTTCAAGTAAACTGCTCCCGAAGAGAATACCTAGCAAGACTTTCCAAGCGCCGAGAAAACAGATCGCACCACCTGTTCTCGCGCCAAAATGGTAGTGCGCGGCTAACCCACCCGCACCGTGACAGGTCGGCATCGCGCCAAACCAGCACGACATTAAATTCATCAACCCGACCGATGTCGCCACGTCTCTTGGCTTCGCCGGATGGTTCGGAAACAACTCTCGCGACACCGCGCACACGGAGATGACTGAGTTCAGCATGGTCAGCGGTAATTGCGGAATGCCAGCTCGAACAATCCCGGTTTTCGCTTCCTTCCAGTTTAAGCTTAACAACTTCGGCTTGGTCGGGCCAAACTTTAAACTTCTCGTCGCGTTTGGGACGCTCAACGCGAGAATAAAGCCTAAAACGACTAAAACTAAAGCCGCCGGGACGCGAGGTAAGCTGCGTTTCTTCGCGTTCGTCGTCATCGCAGCTACGCTTTGCGGCTTTGGCGCACTCGTCCACAACACAATCAATCCACTCGTAATCGCTAAAAACAACCCATCGCGTTCAAACCAAGGCCGTAAACTCCCCATCGAGCTCGACGTATACGCCGCCAACGTAAATCCTTTCTTCGCTAAACTCAAACCGAGGCCGAGCTGCATTCCGCTGATAGTCGCCACCGGCGTCACGCGATTAAATTGGTCAATCATCCCACTCGCACCGACTATGAACACAATAATCGACACAAATATCCCCGCTGCGATGACTTCATTCAAGGTCAACGGTTTTTCCGACAACGCCACCGCCGCGATGGTCTTCATCGGCTGCAAAGGCATCGGAATACCAAACAGAAACCCGGTGAAAACGTTATACACGCCGGTAAAAATCAACGTCGTCCCTAAATCCAACCCTTGCGTGATGGACAAACCTAGCAAAAGCGGTAAAAACGTCCCTAAATCACCGAGACTCCCGTTCGCCTCTCGAGTGGAAAACTGGTCTCTCATGTCGCGCCAGTTTTGCCGCACCGCGTTCGTTGTTTGTCCCATCTTCGAGGTGAAGACATTACCTAAAAAAGAACAACCGTTACCATCTCGAGACGATGACGACGACGCGACTGCGCCACCACTCTCCCTCCTCGTCTCGTCCAAACGTTCACCACCACGTTTTTGTAGTTCATCTTGTTGTTGTTGTTCGGAGTTTACGATCACGTCCATGATGTTTTGGCGGATAATAGATATAAATGAGGAATTTGCACCTCGCGTTTCCCTCACAAAAAATAAGCGCAAAAGCGGAGTAGACAAAGAAGAAGACAAAGAAGAAGACAAACGCCATTCGCGCGAAGTTTTAAACGCGCGCTTCGCGACAGAATCGAGCGCA
>Ga0115566_10002861_pt1 | contig 14134 bp, 6 predicted proteins | sample COGITO_mtgs_1204_3_FD_87173 | JGI IMG/M metagenome (GOLD analysis project Ga0115566, IMG submission 87173) | Pelagic marine microbial communities from North Sea - COGITO_mtgs_120405 | ecosystem: Environmental > Aquatic > Marine > Epipelagic | place: Germany:Helgoland, sampling site Kabeltonne...
ACTACTACAAATAATCCAAAAGTTGAATTTTACTTCGCCTCGGATGCGAGCGCGATGGTTGAGCACACTAAACGCGTATTAGTTCTCGAAGACGACGACGTGTGTCACTGCCACGACGGCACGTATAAGATTTATAAAGTCGAGAAGCAAAAGCATCCGCACCCTGGGTACACCTCTGGACACGATTCACCGGAGTACGGGTTATATAAACCGGTCGTTTTGAGTAAAGAAGTCGAACGCACGATTGAAACGTTAGAAATGGAAGTCGAATCAATCATGAAGGGCGAATTCGATCACTTCATGCAAAAAGAAATTTTCGAACAACCGGAGGCTATTTCGAGCACCATGAGAGGACGATTGGTGTTGGACGTTCTCGGTGCAGCAGAGAGAGTAATGCTAGGGGGCATGTCCCAGTTCGCGGCGACGATTCGGCGCTCTCGTCGCATCATCTTGTGCGGTTGCGGTACGTCCTACAACTCCGCGATTGCCATCCGACAGCTGTTCGAAGAGCTCACGGAGCTTCCGGTAACTTTAGAGCTTGCGAGTGATGTTTTAGATAGACGGTGTCCATTTTTTAGAGACGACACGTGCATTTTCATCTCGCAATCGGGTGAAACGGCGGATACGCTGAAGGCTTTAGAATACGCCAAGGCAAAAGGCGCGTTGTGCGTCGGCATCGTCAACACGGTTGGGTCGGCGATATCGCGAGCGACGGATTGTGGCGTCCACATTAACGCGGGTGCCGAAATTGGCGTAGCGAGTACAAAAGCGTACACTTGTCAAATAGTCGCGATGGTTTTGGTGGCTTTATCTTTGAGCGAAGACTCGCGCTCGAAGCACACGAGACGGGATGACATCATGCAAGGTTTGCTCAAACTTCCCGGGTGCGTGAAAGAGTGCTTAAAAATGGACGCGATATTGTTAGAGTTGGCGCAAGAGTTAAAAGAGGAACACAGTTTGCTCATTTTTGGGAGAGGTTTCAATTACGCCACGGCTTTAGAAGGCGCGTTGAAGGTGAAGGAAGTTGCGCTCGTGCATTCGGAAGGTATTCTCGCCGGCGAAATGAAGCACGGTCCGCTCGCTTTGGTAGATAAGCACATGCCGATTATTGTAGTGTGTACGAACGATGGGAGTTACGAGAAGCAACAGTCGGTCGTGCAACAACTCAAAGCGCGAGACGGGCGGTTAATATTAATCGTTTCAGATGACGACACGGAGATGGAGAAAACGGCGCCAGACGCGGTCATTCTGCGAGTTCCGAAAGTCGAAGATTGTTTGCAAGCGGTGGTCAACATAGTTCCTTTACAGTTGTTGAGTTATCACTTGACCGTCTTGAGAGGGCATAACTGCGATCAGCCCCGAAATTTGGCAAAATCCGTCACGGTAGAGTAAAGTAGTAAATAAATTACTAATAAAAAATACTGGTATAACAAACATTAAACATTACAACAACTCAAAACAAAAGTAAACTATCGGCTTTGATGCCGAATATTCTTCATACAGACGTATGCGACTATGATCCAGAACCAATACAGACCAAAGACGGCGATTAAATTCGAGGTAATAGTACCGCTCGCTCCGTAAAACTCAATAATCCCTTCCATTTTACCTTCTTTCGTTTGAAAAACCTTCGGTTCTTTGTTGTCGAAGTAATTAATCATCTGCGCCTGCCATCCGTATCGCACGAAGAGCGTGTGCGAGTACCACTCCCAGCCGCTCGGCATGTCAGCTCTACGTATCAACATCCCAGAAAATAGAAGCTGAATGACGTTATAAACTGGCAAAAGCGTATTGGCGGCGTCCATGTTCGGAGCGACTGAAGCGCATACGTACGCGAGCGCTATGCCGCAACTCAACACCATATAGTTACATATCCAAAAGATGGCGAACGAGCCTTGCAACGCGCACCCCAAATACAACGCCGTTTGCGCGACTAGCGTCACTGGTATCGCTAAAACACCCTCTTCGATGAACTTATACGCAACGTACGAAAAGAGCGGGTACGAGCCGTCGTCGACTTCGCGATAAAACACCGCTCTCTCGAGTACGATGGATGGCATGTACCCACTCGCGCCAAACGAAGGTAAAATATTCAACATGTACAGTAAACTCGCGACGTTGAGTTGATTCGCTTGGTCCATAGCCTCGCCTTCTGCCTTGCCAATTTCCAGGAACAAGGTGAATTGTACGATGGCGAACAAAATTTGTCCAGCCGCGCGACTCATGACGAAATCAACAGATTTGTAATTTCGGATCGTGCGGTATTTCAAAAGCGTTTTAATCTTTGCAAACGCGCCTCTCTCCGCTTTCGCTAGTTTTGGTTTCGCTGGCAACAGCATTTCTATCTCCAAAATCGATTTTGTCTTTGTCAGCGCGGCTTTCCCGCATTCTGAATTTCGAAACGCGTCTTCAAAATCCAAATCCTCCGAAGCGCACGTCGTGGTCAAGAAATCCGCCAAGTTTGATTTCGTGTCCCATTTGAACCCAATTGATGCGAAATAGGAAATCGCCGAATATTTACCTCCGGCGGTTTCGTCAAATATAGGCCCAGTAAACGTCATCTTTCCGTTCTTCAACATGCACAGCGTATCGAAATATCGAAACGCGTCCGGCGTCGGCGAGTGAATCGTCGCCACGACCGTCACGCCCGTATTCGCCAAGTTTCTCAAAATCTCCACAACCTCCACGGACGATTGCGAATCCAAGCCGCTCGTAGGCTCGTCCAAAAACAACACGTCCGGGTCCGTGACTAAAGCCAAAGCGATGTTCGTCCTCTTCGCTTGTCCGCCGGATATCCCTCGGTTCAGCGCGTCGCCGACGACGACGTCTTTACAACTCGTTAAATTCAAGTGTTGCAATATCTCCCTCACTCGTTCTTTCTTCAACTCCGCGTCCGCGTGCGTTCTCGCTTGCATTTCGCTCCAGTAATACAGCGTCTCTTCCACCGTCAACATCGGCAACAAGGTATCGAACTGTTCCACGTACGCCGCGCACTCCTTGAACGTTTTCTTCGTCGCGTTTTGCGACCCAAACATCACGGTCCCGGAAATCACCCCTCTCGTTTTCCTGCACGAGAGAATGTCCAACAAGGTTGTCTTCCCGGCGCCACTGGGCCCCATTATCGCCGACATCGACCCGTTCTCGAACACCGTCGAGACGTTATCCAACAACCGAATGTTTTCAGACGAATTTGGTGACGACGACGACTTCGTCCCATTTGGGATATCATAGCACACCGAATCGACAATAACCGGCGTCGAGTGCCTCGTTTTCGTCTTCGAGAAGAATTCCGACGCCGAGGAGGACTTTATCATCTTTATGTAATTCTGTCTCTCTGTCTCTCTGTTCTGTGTAATTTTGAGGAAAAATCAATCCCCTATACGAGAAATGTCGAAAATTTTGTCGAAAATTTAATTGTCTGTCGAAGAAAAAAAATCAGAAGAGACTTTTGATGAACGAGACGGGAGAAAAAAGAGTCCTCGACGTACAAAAAAAGAATTGCACCTTTCAACACACAACACCTCTTTCTTTGATGCAGAAGATGATGAGAAGAAGAAGAAGAAGATATTAATAAAAAGATATAAACGACGAGACGATGATGCACCCACCACCCTCGCGCTGCTCAAACTCGCGCTATGATGGCAAACGAGAACGATTTCAACACGAACAACGAAAAGATCAGAATCAGAATCACGTTTCTTCTTTGCTCCCGATTCAGAAACACGAGAGAGAGATTTTGTATCTCTTGGAACGACATCAAGTGGTGATAATAATAGGCCAAACTGGATGCGGGAAAACCACGCAGATCTGCCAATACTTGAGAAAGGCGAAATGGACCATTCCTGGCGAGAAGATGGTGTGCGTGACGCAACCGAGACGAGCGAGCGCGCAAACCGTTGCGATGCGAGTGTGCGAGGAGATTTTTGCTTCTAATTCTTCTTCTTCTTCGCAACGGTGTTGTTTAGGCGGAACGGTGGGAGTGTCCGTGCGATTTGAAACCATGAAATCATCAGAGACGGAGATTCTATTCTGCACGGATGGGAGTTTACTGAGAGAACTGTTGGAAGATCCTTTGTTGCAAAAATATTCGGCGGTGATGGTGGACGAAGCGCACGAGAGGAGTTTGAACACGGACGTGTTGCTGGGGTTGTTGAAGAAGGTGACGAGGAAGAGGAAAGAGTTGAGGGTAATTGTGAGTTCGGCGACGATTGATGCCGAGGCGTTTCGGGAGTTTTTCCGCGCGGAAACAGAAGAATTAGAATTAGAGGAAGACGAAGAAGAAGAAGAGAAGGAGAAGAAGAAGAAGGGAAACGACGACGGGAAATTTTCTTCCTCGTACGGCCAACCGGCTATTCTTAGCGTCGAAGGACGAAGGCAACATCCAGTTCGAACGTTTTATAGCAAAGAACCGGTGGCAAACTACATAAAAGCAAGCGCGGAGTGCGCGATGAATATAGTCCGGTTAGATTTGCGGAATAACCCGGGCGATATTTTGATCTTCTTGACGGGAGAGAAGGAGGTGGAAGAGTGCGCGGATATCTTGGAGGAACATTTGCTCTCGGAACGATTGGATAGAGAAGTTCTCATTTGCCCGTTTTACGCGGGATTAAATAACGCGAAACAAGCGAGAGCGTTTCGCGCGCCACCGAGGAATGCTCGCAAAATTATCATAGCCACGAATATCGCGGAAACGAGCGTGACGATTGAAGGCGTGAGTTACGTCGTCGATTGCGGCTTTGTGAAAATCAAAGCGTTCGATTGCGAGAGGAATTCGGAGACGTTACAAGTCGTGCGCGCGTCGAGTTCATCGGCAAAGCAAAGAGCTGGGAGAGCTGGACGCGTTCGGCCTGGAACGTGCTTTCGTTTGTACCCTGAAAAATATTTTGCGAGTTTGGATAAAACGTCCGCGCCGGAAATAATTCGCGCGGATATCGCCGGAACGATTTTACAACTCAAAGCGTTAGGAATCGATAACATCGCGCACTTTGATTGGTTCGAAGCGCCGCCGGTAAAACACGTCGTCGTTGCGTTGGAACTTTTACACGCTTTGGGTGCGATTGATGACGACGCAAAGTTAACCTCAGTTGTTGGCGCTAAATTAGCGGAGCTTCCGTTGGAACCAAAGCTAGGTAAAGCGTTGTTAGCCGGTTGCGATTACGGGTGCGCCAATGAAATGCTCACAATCTGTTCGTATTTCTCGATTGAAAACACGTGTTTTTTACCAGCGAGAGGAGGCACGACGTCGAGAGATCTTCTGGACGAGGCAAAAGCGAATTTTGCCGCTCGAGAAGGCGACGGTATCACCTCTTTGAACATTCAGAGAGGGTACGTGTGGAACGACCGCAATCGTAGGGGATTTTGCGAGGAAAATTATTTAAATTTTCGCACCGTGCAACGCGTCCAATCCGTTCGCGCGCAATTGAAGAAACTCTTGACGCAAAGACTCGATTGTATGCTTATTGACAATAACAGAAGTAACGATGAGGACAAAGAAAAAAAGCTCGAATCGATATTGCGCGCGATATGCGCCGGTTTCTTCTCCAACGCGGCTACTTTGGCGCCGTACGGCGGCGGCGGAAGCGACGACGGCGCGGCGAAGTATTTGACCATTCGTAATAAAAGGACGGTTTACGTGCACCAAAGTTCAATACTCTACGGCGTGAGTAGTGGGTTACCGCAAGTGGTCGTGTACCAAACCGCCGAAGTGAATAACGAAAATAAAGAGTACATTCGAAACGTATCTTCGGTTGGAGATTTGCGCTGGTTCAAAGACGTCGCCGGACACTATTATACCTTTTAATACTAGTACATCATAGTTAGCGAGCATTAATAGCATTATGATAATAGAGAGTTTAGTACTAGATAAGAATGCAACATCAACAAAAAAAGAGGTTCTCAGTCGAACGCAAGCTCCACGCACCATTGATCCCACCTCGAATTCAGAGTGGCACCCCGCGTGCTGCTTACTACGCGGCAGTTTTTCTGCTCAGTTTCCTGCCATCGAAGACTTTCCGCTTTAACGACGACAAACGCCTCCTTCAAGAAACGCTCGATCGTCGATAGCAAGCTCACGCGGACCTCTCGTCAACGTTCGAGAATAGGTAGAACGCTTCGCCAGGACCTCCTGCGCACAACCGGGAAGTTTAACCTTCCTTACAGCTTTACAGCCCGGACGATGTGCGCTAATTAGGGTTTAGGATTGCAATTATGAAGAAAAATTTTCTCAAGAAGAAGAATTTCTCTTCGTCACACTTTTCTTCATTTCATCAGAGAAGAGAAGAAGAAGAAGAGATGGTGTGGCGCGCTATTCAGCGCGGCAACGCATCGGATGGCCCGCCGAATTCAGTCACCCAGAGCGATATCGACGCGCCGCACGTGGAAGCGATTACCAGTCAACGCTACGAGCGATGGATTATCGACGATAAACCAAACGACGGGTGGAGTTTAAACACTCCGGCACCGTTGCTGGAGATACAATCGTTTGAAGAAGATTTAGACGAACTCTCTTCAAACAACAACATGAATAACAACAACAACGCTGGTGGTCGAGATGAAAGTGGTATTAATAGTGTTGCGCATTCGAGGACTGGGTCCGTGTTGTCCTCCTTAAACAACAACAGCAACAACGGTGGAGAAAGAGAATACGCGAGGAGTGAAATTTCGAATCTCAGTCGAAGCACTCTCGAAGAGACCAGCGCTATCGAAAACGGTACGAGTATTCCCACGAACAACATTAACAACAACAATCGAAATCAAAATCAAAATCAAAATCAACAGAGAAGAGCGCCGGCATCTGTGGTCGATGGTCTTCCGTTTATGACGTTATACGACCCTTTGATACGAGACAAAATACCCTTCCCGGGCGCGCACGCCGTCACGGCGGCGCCAAAGACGGCGTTGCCGCGTTCGCCTTCAGAAGCGCCGCACGTGAGCCAAAACCAAAGGGCGAGAGAGATGAACAGTTTGCGGTTTTTGTTTCGGTTACAAAGCATCGATTTCGAGGTTGGAAACTACGAGACGATTGAATGCGTCGCTTTCTTGATTGATTTACAGCAGAAGAAGAGATTGTCGGAGGCTTTTTATTTCAGTTGGTCGCCGGGCGACGAGAGGGACGGGAATCCGGAGAAGCCATCGGCGGTGTTTGCGATTCCTCATCACAGATGCGCGGCATCGGTGAGGTTGTTCGTGCAGATTGCACACGTGACGCCAGAATTCGGTGGTTTGGATCCGAAAGTGTACACCATGCGGGACGACAAGAAAGCGAAATCGTACGCGGAAAGAGAGATTTTAAGAGTGAAGCAATTGAAGTACGGAAACACGGGAGGAGGAGGAGGAGGGATGCAAACACAACAACAGGCGGCAAATGGGAAGATATTTTCTATAGATGACGATGAAGATAGCAACAGTAACAATAAAGTAGGAGCTTCAGATGATGAGGATTCTGGAGACGACGGATCGGAATTGGACGATTCGAATTCGGTTTCGAAAAAGATGCAAAATTTCCGAAACGTCGTTCGAAAGACGGCGAATTCATCAACGACGACGAGTCAAAACGATGACTCGAGCGTCAAGAACAATAATTTAGGAATGGACAGAAGAGGAGGAGAAAACAGGAACGACGACGACAACAACAACAACAGATTTTCATCAACTTTTGACGAAGCGTCGAAACCGCGTTCGTTAATCGGATGGATCACCATGTCCATTTTTGAAAACGCCACGGATGCAAACGGTCGACCTTCTTTTAGAGTTCGCGATACCGCAGAGTGTTCGCAGTTGTATCGGGTGAAAGAAGCGTACACGGAAAGTGCCATCATCGATGCCGCGGCTTCAGCCGGTGTCAGCCATCCGTTGAAATCGCACAAACCGATTCGGTGCAAAATTTTTGCGGAAGTTTTGCGATTACGCTCGATAGCACCACAAAAGCAGAAGCAACAAGACAAACAAGAGCAGCAACAACAAGATACGAGTGCAACGATGCTTCCAGAGCCTAGATTACCTCCGTACGTCGTTCACATTAAGGACTTGTCGGAAACGAGCTCTCTGAAATCCAACTGGGAAAGCGCTTGGGGCAACACGCTTGATTGCGGCTTGCGAAGAGAGGTTTTCATCGACATCCGGAACATCGACTTGTGCAAAAGAAAAGATTTGCGCGTGAAGATGGAACTGCGCGACGATGATTTGAACATCAACGCAAAGGGATTGCCGGCGACCTTTCCTTCACCGGATGGGAGGAACAAAGTGAGCGAATTTTGGACGCCACTCTCAGTCGGGAAAACCAAAGGTGGCGTTTTTTGTTCCGAAGCTCGCGCGACGTTACCGGCGAGGCTAAAACCGTCGCATCATTTGATTTTATCCGTGTATGGAACGGATCAAAACGCTAAAAACCTCTTCTTAGGTTCAGTACAAAGTGAAGAAGAATTGATTGGACATTCGGTGATACCTTTGTGCGTGGCGCCAGAAACGCTCGCGCCGAATATCGCGAGTGCCAATAATCCGAACGGCGTTGAATTAGGTTTAGTCGCGGTGAAAGAGCTTTTGCCAAAGTATCTGCAAGCGAACGTAAGAGCGCATATGCCGTATTGGAACGAGAGAGTGCCGTGCGTGCACGTGAAAATGCGACTCGCGGACACGTTGCACACCGCGGATGGGAGAATAGGTAATTTCTATGCGGCTACTGCGGCGTGGGCAGAAGGTGCATCCGGACGAGAAGCCGTCGATAGACTCTTATCCGCCACGAGAAACTTACCTTTAGCTGAAGGAGCCGCGTTGTTGGCGCATTTGCCTGCGATATTTAAAATGTTATTGAGGTTAACCAGGTTGGAAGGCGCGCTCGACGATGTTTCGCACAGTAATAATTACAATAACCAAAGTGCGATTGATGAAAGCTACGGCGCAAAAAATGATAGCAACTTGAACGGGATAGATGCGTGGAATAATTTAGCCTCCGACGATAAAAAAGTTCCTGAATTCGCACACGTAGTCGGCGATTCGCGTTCAGAACTCTCCGGAAGCGAATTCCGAGATTCCGCGTTTGGCGGAAACTCTTGGTCGACGCGCTCAAAATCTTACGTTTTAATAGAAGAAGAGGATGATTTGAACAGGGACGTGGGCGACTTAGCATTCAGAGCTTTGATTCGTGTTGCCGCTAAAGTGCAGACGATCGAGCCGGGAGAGGATTTGGGTGGAGGTCTTGCGCCGCACTCGCCGCCTTTGGAAGCTTTCGTCACTTTAGCGTTCGGCACGGAAGCGTACAAATCTGGGTACATAGATAAGCTCGATCGATCGTTGCCTAGAAGTAAAGCAAGCGTTACTCCGATGCATACGATATTAGCGCGAAGGTTTTCAGCCGTGTTGACAGACAGAACTGGTGCGAGCCCTTACGAAGATGCGCTTTCAGTCTCTTGGTTTGCGCTGGGATTGATTTCAAGAGCGTATGCATTGGATCGTGCTCAAATCCCGCGAGATGCCGTTTCAGTAGATAAAGATGCCACGCCTTTGAAAGGCGTAGCTGAAGCGCTTTCGTTGGAAGTCTCTGCTCGAGCGAGTCGGGCAAACAAGAACACAAATCCAAGGGAGTTGATGCGCGTTCGAACGCTCAATGCCAACTTGGCGGCGCTCCTGAGTGATATTTTGGCTATTCCAGGAATAAAATCGTCTAAGAACAACAAAACGTCTTCATCTGAGAAAGCCACGGGCGAGAAGATTGGCGACAGCGGCGATCACTTTCGCCTGGGAAGTGGCTTGGCTGGACCACTCGGCCCGTTATCGATTGAGCTCGCCGCGGCGCACGCCCGAGCGCTCGCCGACGGGACAGCGGCGCACGCCGCGTTACTCAAAGAATTTTCTGAATTCTTAGCCGCATCGCCGGCATTATTGGATATCATCACCGCGGATGTAACTCGTGCGTGGGATCCAGCTATCACAGCTCGTGAAGAGCGGGAGATAAGGTGCGATGGGAATTACGATGATCGACCGCAGGATGATTTTTCGTCTTCAGGAATTCAGCGAAGACCCCGCGTTAGCGTTAGCGATGATATCGATGATATCGAAGACGTGGGCTCTTTGGATGATATTGTCGATGGAGTTCGAAAAACGTCTCTGGATAGCGATGTGTCTTTACCTGCGAACGCAAACATCGATGTCAAAAAACACGATGGCTCGAAAAGTAAAGCCATTGCTTCTTCGTACGACGGCGTGCGAGATGTTACGCTCGTGACACCAGGAGAGGCGTTCGTCTTTGCATTGACGGCCAGCACGGGGAGAGGATTGTCGCAATCAAAAACTGATGCCGCGCGCGCAGCGTGCGCAACCCGAACCGTCGCGTGCGTCACCGCGAGACACGGTTGGAATGCTGGCTGGCAAAAGCCGGCGGCTCGTCGAGCAATAGCTGCAGCATACGCGCCAATGTTACGTTTAATGATTCGTGCAAGAGATGTCATCGCGAATTTGCAGTCTTCGTTGGCAAAGAAGGATGCATTGGCTGTGTTTTTGGCTTTGGCGAGAGACTCAGACCCAGCAAAGCTGTGGGGATGGTTGTCGCAAGATCGTGAGCGAGTTCGTTCTTTCATATCGTTGTTGCGGGACGCAGCGGAAGCTTTTGAAGTAAAGCCTGACGATGAATTTATGAGCGAAGAAAATCCTGCGGTACTTTCCGGTATAAGTCAAAGCGGTGTCTTATCGTGGCTACCGCGTGGCCCAAGCACGAGGACAGAAGCGTGGTCACGAGAAGCTGCTGGGCACTTGTCCACAGCGGCGACGACCTCTATTTTACGTTTGTTGAGAGATGCATGGAAACGCGTCGACCACGAATCACAGTTTAATAAAAGGACGCAACAGATGAATTCCCCCGCACTTCAAGGCGCGAAGGAGGAAGACATCTTCTCCGAGCCGTTATCGATGGCATCCTCTCTGCTAGACAGCAAAAGTGAGCTGGCGCGTAAAGGAGTAAGCGGTGGCATCGGAGCACACGGAGGAAGCGAATTTAACGTTCTCGAAGCTATCATGGGTGTTTTAGCTGCTTTGCTTCGTCGTTCGCAATCTGCCACGGGTTGGGTTTTGCAAGCACCGCTTCTCAATGCAGTTATAAGGGAACGTAAATACGTACTCTTCGAGCCTCTGTACCGCGCGCCGTGCGAAGACGTGGATGGCGTTTTCCCTCCTCTCGAAGCTCCTTACCCGGGTGCAAAGCCGTTTGCATTCCTCGAATCCGCGTGTGTTGCTCTGTTGCGTTGCGCTGCGCGCCCTCAACCGGCGAGATCGCTCGCTGTTGGTGGGCTTCGTGCCCTCTTGGAATCTGCACTCGATGTTGGAGGCGGCGTCGAGTGTTTGAGACCAACTTTGACGTACGCCTTATTACAAGGTTTGCAGCCATTTGGTCACAACGCTCGCGCAGGAGGCGTTTCGAGAGCTCTCAGAGCGCTTTCGGAGCCAGTTTCATCGACCAACGGTTCGAGCCAATCGCCGGCGAATTGGAAATCTGCAACAAACTCTCTTATTCGCGCGATTGCTTTTTCAGAAGCTCGCGTCAGAGAGGTGGCTTTAGCGACGACCGGTAGTCGAAAGACATCGGATGTATGCCGCGCCGTTGAACTCGAAAGCGCTTTAGCGTTAGCTTTGGAAGCGTCATCATCTGCACAGATAAAAGTTCTCTCCTCGTTGTGCAAACGTTTGGAATCGGAGGAACATTGGGTGGAAGCCGGCGAAGCCGCTTGCGCGGCTGCTGTCGTTTGCATGCGCGCGCTGGCGTCCGTGGCACCGGATACTTCTACGTGGACGGCGGAAGATGCCATCCAATTACGAGATGCCTTTTTTGGACTAGGTCCGCGAGGTGCACCCGAACCAACCATCGCAGCGTTACGAGTTGGTGCCGAGGAAGTTGGTGAAAAGCGAGTGTTGGAACACCTCGCCGCGGCGGCGAAATGTTTCACGAGAGGTGGTTTCGATGAAGCCGCAATCAGAGTTGTGAAGGCAAGTTTGAAAGCATGGGAGAGGAGAAGAGATTTCAAGGCTCTCGCTGCGGCGCATCACACCTTAGCAGATTTGCACTTGAGATGTCCGATGCCTTTGTTGGATGAACGGACGCACTCGCGAAACGACGAGTTCTTCACAGACACACCGAAGCCGCCGAGGGAGCCGGCAACTTACTGGCGCGTGCGAGCGCTTGGTGAGGCTTGGGGATCACTTACTGGAGCGCAATGGCTCTATCGCGATGCGCGTGATCGAACGTTAGCAGATATGTCGAACAGAGTTCGGAAATGGTTACAGTCGTACGTTCCCGCTGGAATAAAGGTGAGTCAATTACCTACAGCCGGCGATCCAACGCCAGGATTTGGCATAGCCGGCATCCAAGTCACGGCCGTATTACCCTTCGATTTTGAATCCGAAGTGAAAGCATCATCTTCGAGCGATAATCAAGACATCAACGAAGCGTTTAAACGAGCGCTTCAGAAGCTCGACGAGGAGGAATTCGACGAGCTTGATGAGGAGGCTCGGCGCATCAACGGAGGCGCCGTCGGAGGATCCTGCTTCGAACGAGCACGAATCTTCGCATTCGATACGCCTTTTATGGTTGAAAACAATGCACGTCGCGAAGGTAGCGATGGCAACAACAACGGCGTCTATAACGACTTGCGATCGAGAGGTAGGCGTCGATTGACTTTGGCCACGAAAAAGGCGTTTCCAAGCTTCTGCCCCCGGTCTGAAATCGCCTTCACCAGAGTCGTCGAAATGTCACCGTTGAGTTCAGCCGCGGAGATGTTACGCGCGCAAGGACAAGCTTTAATGAAGGCGGCGAGACAAAGAAATGTGAATCCGGAAATGTTGCAAAGATTGTTGCAAGGATCGCTCGCGGCTGGCGTTAACGGAGGCGTTCCGGCGCTGGTGCGCGCGTTTTTCCCATTCGCGTACGAGGGTACTAATACCAACGTAGATTCCGTGCCGCCGCACGTGGCAGACGCGAACGCACACGTCGTTGGCGGTTCTGCAGCGACTTCTCCGGAAGGTACGATTAAATCCGGCAAGGCTGGTTTTCAGAAGAAGAACTCTTCCGTTCTAGGGGATTTGCTCGGAAGGCATAAGCGAGGTATTTCCATGTCGGATAATTTTGATGGCGTTCCGCTCGAAGGCCCGGATGGAGATATGCACTCGAGAGACCAATCTAGAGCAGAACAGGTCTTTCTGAGTCCGAGACATTCGTTTTCTGTGGATATTTTAACTGCCACGCCCGATCGCGCAAACGCAAAGCAAAACCCGCTCGATTTGACGGCGCCTCTCGTCGAGCCAATCTCGCCTTCGATGTTGTCCGGCAACGTCGACGACCCGAGCACTCCTCGAAATTCCACCAACATGGATTCCGAAGATTCTAAGGACTTGGTAAACGCCTTGTGGGAGCTCCGAGACGCGTGCGCCGAAGCTGTAAAAGCGCACGAAAAGTTGGACGTCGTCAATCCCCAGCTGCAAGGTTTGTTCGAAAACTCCTTAAGAACCTTAGGCAGCGACATATCGAGAGTCGCGCGAGTCCAGCACACGGCGAAGATGAATAGCAATAACAACAACAACAACAACAACAACAACAATAATAATACTAGTAATACCAATAATAATAGCAATAGCAATACCGTTGGCGGTAAGTAGTAGCAACAACAACGTAGAGAACGACATGTATGTATTTTGTATAATAATAGACCATAAGTCCCCTGTCAGCGCACCCGCGCGAACACTCCACCCAAAAAACAGGGGAACCGGTCGACAGGCAAAAAATTCACAAAAATGATCGACAAAGACCTCAAAATAATCTACCCCAATTAGTATTTGTATCTCAAATGTCCACATCGCTCCACGGGGCATTCTTCCTCTCTCTCGCGCTTTTCTCCTCCTTCTCGAACTCCTTCGTTTCGGCGGCGTGCACGCACGAGTACGGGCAGGCGACGTACGGGGACATATATCAAAAGTTCCAAGGGTTGGAAGCATCGGGAGGGTCGACGTATGCCAAAGGGGCCAGAGCGAATGGATTGCACATATACATCGACCCGACGGTTACAGAAATCGAAGAAACGGCGAAGGTATCCGTTCACGAATACGTGCATTTGTTGCAACAAGGGTATTTGAATGAAGAATTGGTTTTGGATACTGC